>Ga0209253_10006456_pt1 | contig 10157 bp, 9 predicted proteins | sample FrelakmetBRP12BR_FD_187145 | JGI IMG/M metagenome (GOLD analysis project Ga0209253, IMG submission 187145) | Freshwater lake sediment microbial communities from the University of Notre Dame, USA, for methane emissions studies - BRP12 BR (SPAdes)... | ecosystem: Environmental > Aquatic >...
GGGACGGGAGCTCGAGTGAGGCGCGAAACGCGGGGGTCGCAACCGGGAGGCGGGGAAGGGCCATGAGCGGGGAGACGCGCGGAAACGGGGGCGGGGGCAACACGGTGAAGGCGGGGGTCGCCGTCCTGGTGCTCCTCGCGGCGGGGGTGGCCGCGTTCTACAAGGTGCCGGCGTTCCACCGGCTGATCCACCCCCACCCGGGAGAGCACGCGGACGCGAGGAGGGCCGCGGTAACGTACACCTGCCCCATGCACCCCTTCATCCGCTCCGACCGGCCCGGGGCGTGCCCGATCTGCGGCATGACGCTGGTCCCCGAGGCGGGCGGGGCGGCGGGCCCCTTCGCCGAAAACGCGACCCGGCTTGGCCTCGTGTCGATGAGCCCGACGCAGCGGGTCATGGCGAACGTGGCCACGGAGAAAGTGGCGCGCCGGGAATTCGGCACGGGCACCGTGGCGTTGGGGAAGGTGACGTGGGACGAGCGCCGGCTCACGAAGATCTCCGCGAGGACCGGCGGCCGGGTCGAGAGGCTCCACGTGGACTTCACCGGCACGTCCGTGCGGCAGGGGGAGCCGCTCCTGGAGATCTACTCCCCGGACCTGGTGGCGTCGCAGCGGGAGTACCTGGTGGCCCTCGCCGGCGTCGAGAAGTTCCGGGAGAGCCCGTACCCGGACGCGCGCGAGATGTCGGAGAAACTGCTCGACGCCTCGCGGACCCGCCTGTCCCTCTGGGGCGTGACGGAGGAGCAGATCGCGGAGCTCTCCCGGACCCGGAAGCCCAGGACGGTCTTCACCGTCTTCTCCCCCGTCTCCGGCGTGGTGACGGAGCGGCTGGTGACGGCGGGGCAGTACGTCATGGAGGGCGGCGCGCTCTACTCGGTGGCGGATCCCGACCCGGTCTGGATCCAGGCGGAAGTGTACGAGAGCGACCTGCGCAAGGTCTCCCCCGGAGCGGCTGCCGCGGTGACGACGGAGGCGTACCCGCGCCGGCGGTTCGCCGGGAAGGTTTCCTTCGTCGACCCGTTCCTCAACCCCGAAACCCGCACGGCGAAGGTGCGGATCGAGCTCGCCAACCCCGGTTGGCTCCTGAAGCCCGACATGTTCGTGCGCGTCGACCTGACCGGGGGGCGCGGGAAAGCCCTGGCGGTGCCGGAGTCGGCGGTGCTGATCACCGGGCAGCGGGCGGTGGCGTGGGTGGAGATCTCGGGGAACGTCTTCGAGCCCAGGGAGGTGCGGGTCGGAAACCGGTCGGGCGGTTATTACGAGGTCCTGTCGGGGCTTTCGGAGGGGGAGACGGTGGTTTCCTCGGCGGGGTTCCTCATCGACTCGGAAAACCAGCTCCGGAGCGGGAATTGATCCGCCGGCTCATCTCCGCCTGCCTGCGGAACCGGTTCCTCACGATCCTCGGGAGCCTGGTCGTCCTGCTGTGGGGCGTCTGGGCGCTTCTGCGGACCCCGGTGGACGCCATCCCCGACCTCTCCGACAACCAGGTCATCGTCTACACGATGTGGGAGGGCCGGTCCCCGAAGATCATCGAGGACCAGGTGACCTACCCGCTGGCCACCAACCTTCAAGGGCTCCCCCACGTCCGCGCGGTGCGGTCCACGACGATGTTCGGCGCCTCCATGATCTACGTGATCTTCGAGGACTCGGTGGACCTCTACTGGGCGCGTTCCCGCGTGCTGGAGCGGCTGAACCAGGTGTCCGACCGGCTGCCGAAAGGCGTCGCGCCGGTCCTGGGGCCCGACGGGACCGGCGTGGGCCACGTGTACTGGTACGTCCTGAAGAGCGACCGGCACGACCTCGGCCGGCTCCGGGCGATCCAGGACTGGTACCTTCGCTATCCCCTGCAGGCGGTCCCCGGCGTGGCGGAGGTGGCCTCCATCGGCGGCTTCGTCAAGGAGTACCAGATCGACCTCGACCCGGTGAAGCTCCTCGCCTACCGGGTCCCCGTCGGGGCGGTGAGCCTGGCGGTCTCCAGGGCGAACCGGGAGGTGGGCGGCAACGTCGTCGAAGGCAACGCGATGGAGTACCAGATCCGCGGGAAGGGGTACCTGCGTTCGAAGGAGGACATCGAGGGCATCGTCGTCGGGACCACCCTGGGCGGCACCCCCGTGTTTCTCCGGAACCTCGGCGTGGTGCAGGTGGGCGGGCAGAGCCGCAGGGGGCTCCTCGACGAGAACGGCCGGGGCGAAGTCGTCGGCGGGATCGTCGTGATGCGGTACGGGGAGAACGCCAAGGCGGTGATCGACCGGGTCAAGCGCAAGTTCGGCGAGCTCTCCGCAGGCCTGCCCGAGGGGGTGCGGATCGAGAGCGCCTACGACCGGAGCGAGCTGATCGGGGAGGCCATCGCCACCCTGAAGGCGGCGCTGATCGAGGAGGTGATCCTCGTCACGTTGGCCCACGTCCTCTTCCTGTGGCACTTCCGCTCCATCCTAATCGTCACGGCGCCGCTGCCGCTGGCGATCCTCGTCTCCTTCATCTTCATGCACTACCTGGGCCTGAACTCCAACATCATGAGCCTGGGCGGCATCGCCATCGCCATCGGCGTACTGGTGGACGCGGGGATCGTGATGACGGAGAACGTGATCCGGCACGCGGAGCGGCACGGGGAAGGGTACGAGCGGCGCATCCTCGCCGTCACCGAGGAGGCCGCGCACCAGGTGGGGCGGCCGATCTTCTTCGCCATGGCGATCATCATCCTGGCGTTCATCCCCGTGTTCGCCCTCACCGGGACGGAGGGGAAGATGTTCCACCCTCTGGCCTTCACGAAGACGTTCGCGATGATCGGCTCCACGGTCATCGCGGTCACCCTGGTGCCGGTCCTCTGCTCCTTCCTCGTGCGGGGCAAGCTGCACCGGGAGGAGGAGAACCGGGTGATGCGGTGGTTGATGCGCGTCTATCGCCCCGCGCTCTCCTGGGCCCTGGAAAACCGGAAAAAGACGGTCGCCGCGGCCATCCTGCTGTTCGCCGCGGCCATCGGGATGGCGACGCGGATCGGAAAGGAGTTCATGCCACCCCTGAACGAGGGAAGCCTCCTGTTCATGCCCGTGACGCTGCCCAACGTCTCGATCGGCGAGGCGAAGCGGCTGGTGACCGTCCAGGACACGATCCTCAAGGACACCCCCGAGGTGGAGTACGTCCTCGGGAAGGTCGGGCGGGCGGAAACCTCCACCGACCCGTCGCCCGTGTCCATGTTCGAGACGATCGTCCTGCTGAAGCCCCGGGAGCAGTGGCGTCCCGGCATGACGCAGGAGCGGCTGATCGGGGAATTGAACGAGCGGCTCCGGATCCCCGGAGTGGGGAACGGCTGGACGATGCCGATCATCAACCGGATCAACATGCTCTCCACCGGCGTGCGCACCGACCTCGGCGTGAAGATCTACGGGGACGACCTGGACACGCTCTCCGGGCTCGCGGTTCAGGCGGGGGAGATCCTGAAGAGCGTCCCCGGCGCGGCGGACGTGGTGGCGGAGCGCACCCTGGGGGGCAGCTACCTCGACATCGAGCCGGACCGCGAGGCGGCGGCGCGGTACGGGCTGAACGCGGACGACGTCAACGACGTGGTCGAGACGGTCCTCGGCGGGATTGCGGTCACCTCCATGGTGGAGGGGCGGGAGCGTTTCCCCGTGCGGGTCCGGTTCCTCCGGGAATACCGCCAGGACATCGACGCGATCCGGCGCATCCCGGTGCCCCGGGGAGCCGTCCCCGGCGCCGGGGGTGCGGCGCCCGGCGGACCCGGACAGGGGTCCGGCGGAGGGATGGGCGGCCCCTCCCCGGGATCGCCGATGGGGGGAGGGCCTGGCGGCGGACAGATCCCCCTGGGTCAGGTGGCGAAGATCTCCTACGCCCCCGGGCCCGCGATGATCAGCGCGGAGAACTCCTTCCTGCGCTCCGTGGTCTTCCTCAACGTGCGGGGACGGGACATGGGCCGGTTCGTCGACGAGGCGAAAGAGATTCTACAGAGGCGGCTCAAGCTTCCCCCCGGCTATTTCGTCGAGTGGTCGGGGCAGTACGAAAACCAGATCCGGGCGAAGAAGACTCTGCAGGTCGTGCTCCCCGTGGTCTTCCTCATCATCTTCGCGTTGCTGGTGATGGTGTACCGCTCGGTCCGGGAGGCGCTCCACGTGATCCTCGCGGTTCCCTTCGCGCTGACGGGGGGGGTCTACATGTTGTACTTCATGGGGTATAACTTCTCGGTGGCGGTTTGGGTGGGCTTCATCGCCCTGTTCGGGACGGCGGTCCAGACCGGGGTGGTGATGGTGATCTACCTTGAAGAGGCGGTGGCCCGGGCGCGTCAAAAATACGGGACGCTGACGCGGGAGACGCTGCGGGAGGCGGTCATGGAGGGTGCGCTGCTCCGTCTCCGGCCCAAGGTCATGACGGTGTCCACCGTGGTGGCCGGGCTGCTCCCCATATTCTGGAGCACCCGGGCCGGCTCGGAGGTGATGAAGCCGCTTGCCACCCCGGTGCTCGGGGGCATGGTTTCCTCCCTGCTCCACGTGCTGGTGATCACGCCGGTGCTCTTCCTCTGGCTGCGGGAGCGGGAACTGGCGAGGGAGGAGCTTGAGGCGGAAAGATCTTGACACGGGGCGCGGATCGCCCCGATGACGGAAGGAAAGGAGAGAGACGATGGTTCGGAAGGGAATCCTTGCGGTGGCGGCGGTCGGCGCGCTCCTGGCGGCGCCGGTCCTGGCGATGGACGAAAAGATGCACGGCCACGGCGACGCGAAGGGGACGCAGGGGGCCCCGCCCCCGATGGAGTCCCTCGGGGAGCGGGTCTTCCTGGGCAAGGCGGGGCCCTGGAACGCCGAGGGGCGCCTGATCGACATGAAGGCGCAGCTGACGAAATCCGGCGTGTCGGCGGAAGCGATCGCGAAGCTGACCGCCAAGCACCACCTGATGGTGATCCTCACGGACCCGAAGACCGGGAAGCCCGTCCTGGACGTGTCGGGGGAGGTGACGATCGCGGGCCCCGACAAGGCTTCCTCGTCGAAGGTCGCCCTGATCGTGATGGGGGGGCACATCGGCGCGGACGTGGCGCTCCCCAAGCCCGGGAAATACTCGTTCCGGGTCACCGCGCAGGGAGGAGGGCAGAAAGGTACGGCCGAATTCCGCTACGAGTTGAAGAAGTAACTCCCCGGCGGTGGAATTCCCCCGCTGGCTGGCGGGGCTGGTCCGGGCGCGATGGTGCCGCGACCCCGGGCCGGAGTGGGATCGACGCAATGACTTGAACGGGTATCGTTATCTGTCCGTCAGCCCCCGGAGGACCGCGGAGATGTCCCGGTCGCCGAACCCCTTGTCCCGCGCGGCGGCGAACAGGTCGCACGCCGCCTTCGTCACCGGGGTGGGGATCCCGGCCGATTTCCCCGCCTCCACCGCCAGCCGCATGTCCTTGTGGGCGTGCTTGAGCGGGAAGTTCGGCGTGAAGATCCGCTCCCCGAGCATGTCCGGCCCCTTCAGCTGGATCGCCGGGCACGAGACGACCGAACTCCCGATCACGTCGAGGATCTTCCAGGCGGGCAGCCCCGCCTCCATGCCGGTCAGCGCGCCTTCCGCGAAGACACACAGGATCGTCCCCATCACCTGGTTGATGATGAGCTTCATGTGGGCCGCCATGCCGGCGTCGCCCATGTGGACCACGCGGCTCCCCATCGTCAGCAGCAAAGGCTCCACCCGCCGGGACAGATCGGCGTCGCCGCCGGTCAGGATCACCAGCGTCCCTTCCGTGGCGGGACGCCTGCTTCCCAGGACCGGCGCCTCGAGGAATGAAGCCCCGGTGCCGCGGACCAGGATCTCGATCTCCCGGGACGTCTCCGGCGACACGGTGCTCATGTCGATGTACGTCGTCCCCGGCGAGAGGGCGGAGAGGAGCCCGCCCTTCGCCGTCACGACGTCGCGCACGGCGGAGGGGTCGGAAAGCATCGTGATCACCACATCGGAGCGTCGGACCAGCTCCGCGAGGGACGCGGCGGCCACGGCCCCCGCGGCGACCAGCGGCTCCATCTTCGCCCGGGTCCGGTTGTACACCGTCACGTCGTGCCCTTTCGAAAGGACGTTCCGGCACATCGGCTCGCCCATGATCCCCAGCCCGACGAATCCCACCTTCGCCATCGCGTTCCTCCCGGACGCCGCGAATTCCCGCCTTGACGCGGCTCCCTGAAACCCCAGAATAGTACCATGGTCCACCCGTCGGAAATCCTCCGCAAGACCCCCCTGTTCACGACCCTGGCCGACGACGAGCTCGGGCGTTTGGCCGCCATCGCCGTACCCCGGCGGTACGCGAGGAAAGAGACCGTTTTCCGGGAGGGGGAGCGCACGGGCGGCTTCTTCGTCGTCTCGTCGGGCAAGGTGAAGGTGTTCAAGCTCTCGGAGGAGGGGAAGGAACAGGTCCTCCACGTCCTGGAGGCCGGCCAGAGCTTCGCGGAAGCCGCCCTCTTCGAGGGGGGAAACTACCCGGCCCATGCGGAGGCGCTCGCCGACTCCGAGCTCCTCCTCTTCCCCAAGCGGGCCTTCCTCGAGCTGCTGGAGCGGAACCCCGGGATCGCCCTCCGGATGCTCGCCTCCCTCTCGCGGTGGCTCAAGCGGATGACCGACCTGGTGGAAAGCCTGTCGCTGCGGGACGTGGAGGCCCGCCTGGTGTTATACCTTTCCGAGGAGCTGAAGAGCCGCGGGATCCCTGCGCGCGACGGCGCAACGCTGGACCTCCCGATGAGCAAGAACGTGCTCGCCGCCCGCCTCGGCACCGTTCCGGAAACGTTCTCCCGCGCGCTGAAGAAGCTCCAGGACGAGGGGCGGATCGCCGTCCGCGGGAAGCAGATCCGGATCCTCTCCGCCGACCCCCTGTTCTCCCTCATCTCCCGCTGATCCCCGCCCGGGGCGGCGTGGTATGATTCAAAAATGACTCCTTGGCGCTTCGGTTCCCGGAGCGCGTAGCCGGAAGGGGGGGCGCGGGAATGGGGCATTTCTCTCTGAGCGTGGTGGGCAGGGACCGGCCGGGGATCGTGGCGGAGGTCAGCCGGGTGCTCCTCGAGCTCGGCTGCAACATCGAGGACTCCACCTGCACGATCCTTTCGGGGCAGTTCGCGATGATCCTGGTGATCGCGCACCGGGAGTTCTCCTCCGTGGCGGACATCGACCCGTCCTTCGAGCCGGTGCGGAAAGGGATGGGGCTGACGGTCTCCGTGCACGCGCTGAAGGACGAGGAGGTCACGCGGGAAAAGCGGTTCACGGGGCGGCCGCACATCATCTCGGTGTACGGCGCGGACCGGCCGGGGATCGTCCACTCGGTGGCGCGGGAGCTGGCCCGGTGCAAGGTGAACATCACGGACCTGAACACCCAGGTCGTGGGCGCGCAGGACCGGCCCGTGTACGTCATGGTCCTCGAGGTGGACATCCCCGAGGGCGTCGACATGAAGGAGCTCGAGCGCGAGTTCGACAAGATCCGGAAGGAGCTCTCCGTTTCGATCTCCGTCCGCCCGATCGAAGCGCTGGAGCTCTGAGCCGGGACGACGATGGCCGTTCTCCCCATCCGGGTTTTCCCCGATCCCGTCCTGCAGGAGAAGTCGGCCCCCGTCGAGGGGGTGACGGCGGAGGTTTCCGCGTTCATCGACGACCTGGTGGAGACGATGCGCTCCTCCCCCGGCGGGGTGGGGATCGCAGCGCCGCAGGTCGGCGAGCCGAAACGCATCGTCGTCGTGGACGTCTCCGCCCACCGGCGCGGCGGCCAGGAGCAGAACCACGGCCTTCTGGTCCTGGTCAACCCGGAGATCCTGGCGATGGGGGGGAAGCAGCTGGTGCGGGAAGGGTGCATGAGCGTCCCCGACTACACCGCCAACGTCCAGCGTGCCCAGTGGGTGCTGGTGGACGCCCTCGACCGGCACGGGAACCGGAAGATCATCGAGTCGCTGGGGTTCGAGGCGGTGGCGATCCAGCACGAGATGGACCACCTCGACGGCATCCTGTTCCTCGACCGGGTGGTTTCGATCAAGAACGACCTCTTCCGGAGGAAGAAGTACCGGTAGGATACCCGACGCCGATAGATCCACCTCCCCGCAAAGCCGTATTCCCGTTGATCGGTCCTCCCCGCCTGCCCGACCCGTGACCCGGATCGTCTACTCGCGACAGGCATTTGGAGTTCCGCCCCGATCCCCCGAGGTTGGGGGGCAGAGGCGTTGGTTCTCACAATGGGTTCGAAATTCGGTTTATTGGTAAAAAATTTACCACCCCTCCATCTTCCATCGGCGAACGAGCCGTTCTGAAATCCAAATTCTACATTAATATCAATGCTATATAGCTGAACGGGTTTCGGCGGGAGATTGGCACCTGGCTTGCAGGAATACACCGGCAAGGATGATACGGTTTTCGTGAACGATTTCGGATCCGCAGAGAGGATAGAGAAGGCAGATTGAAAATGACCGGGCCCTTCGCCCGGAAAAGGAGAAAGGAGAGGGCGATGCGTAGACTTCTTGTGGGGTTGGTCTTGGGGTTGGCGGTGATGATCGCCGCCACGGGCGCTTTGGCGGCGTCCCTGACGTTTCAAATTGCAAATGGTAATTCTGTAGTTGATCCGGGCACCGGAGGACTCATCAATGCTGTTGAATATGCGTGGAGTAATCCACTGGACACGAGATTGTACGGGGTCGGTATCAACGTGACTTCCGTATCCGGCGTCGGGACTCCTGTGGCGGGAACATATAATATTGTCAACAGTGCCCTTGATTTCATGACGGACGCCCCCGTTACGTTCACGGGGACCCCGGGTATCTCGGGACAATTCGATTGGGCGACCGGGTTGGGTGTTTCGCAAATCGCCCTGTACGGAGACATCGTTGACGGTCTCGGCAACCCGCTCGTGAATTGGCTTGATACTGGAATTCCTCTGCTGGCGGGGTACCTTACGTCAATGACGATCACCGAGTCGTATGTTGTTCCCGGGTCTCTGGCGTACATGGTGAGCTATTCGGCGTTCATGGACAATAAAAATCCCGACATGCTCGCCCTTTTCGGACTCCCGTATGATCCGTTCGCTGTGGACCTTCAATTTAGCGGTTCATTCGCGATGACATTCTTTGCGAATGACATGCCCCCGCCTCCCGATGGTTCCATCCCGGGCGGTGCGTTCCAGAGCACTTATATCGGCGGAGGGACACTCACGAACGTTTACCTCCCCGAGGCAGGGACGATGATGCTGCTCGGCAGCGGGCTGATCGGGCTGGCGGCCTGGGGCCGGAAGAAGTTCCGCAAGTAACCGCACCGATACAGACATAAAGGAAGCAGTCGAGGCCGCCGCCCCCTTCCCGGGGGCGGCGGCATTTTTTCGGCTCGCTTTCGGACCTGCCGGACATCGCATCTCTATTGCATGGTAGTTCCGCAGGGGTGGGTGGGATGTCGGGTGGCGTAGACTGCCAAACGGTCGCGGTGACGACCGGGCCGTTTCTTCCTGCTCAGGGTGATCCTCCCGCCATCCGGCGTAATCCCGACGATCTCTCCCTGTTCTGGTACGGGAATTGCTCTTCCAAGCCCATACCATGAATTCAAAAGGAAAAACAATATATGGCTTACATTTCCGAATTAATAAATTTCAAAAATCGTTTGATTTTCGTTTCTGTGGTCCTCCTCCTTGCCGGCATCTGTGGGGGCGCGCACGCCAGCGTTCCCCGGAGCGAATACCCCTGGAACAACGCGGGGCGATCGCTCCCGATTGTCCCCGTCCCGCCAGCCGCGGAATCGGCGGTTCCGGCCGCGGGCGATGCATCGGGAATCGAAGCAGGGCAGGCCGGATCGGCGCCTCTCGGGGAGGAGGAGACCGGTTCTCACGGGGAGGGATGCGGCGTCGGGAACCCGGAAGCGACATATTGCATCCACCCGGCGTTCCGGAAGCCTCGCGCGCAGTAGCCCGGGGAAGGTGGTTTTACCGCCCCGGCCGGCGCGCGGGTTTCCACCGGAGGCGGCAGGGGGGTCTTCAACCCCTCCTGAGATCCCCCGCCGCCTCCGGGCACCACTCCCCGGAAGTTATCTCCTTTTCACATACGCTTGACGGTCGGACATGGATTGTCCCATGAACGGTCCCTCGGTATCGAAAATGGCCTTTACCGAATCTTCCGTTCCCTTTACCAGCGTAATGCTCGATTTCACTCCCTCCTTGTTCTTCCATTCGAT
>Ga0209253_10006457_pt1 | contig 10156 bp, 8 predicted proteins | sample FrelakmetBRP12BR_FD_187145 | JGI IMG/M metagenome (GOLD analysis project Ga0209253, IMG submission 187145) | Freshwater lake sediment microbial communities from the University of Notre Dame, USA, for methane emissions studies - BRP12 BR (SPAdes)... | ecosystem: Environmental > Aquatic >...
AGCTGATCGAGGGCCGACCCGAGCAGCGCGTGGCGATGTCGCGGCTGCGCCAGCGGGTCGCCGAGCGGCTGCTTCAGTCGCAGGCCACCAACGCGATCCTGACGACCTTCAACGAGGTCAACATGCAGCCGGTGATGGACCTGCGCAAGCGCTACCAGGAGCGCTTCGAGAAGGAGCACGGCGTGCGGCTGGGCTTCATGAGCTTCTTCGTGAAGGCGGCCGTCCACGGCCTCAAGAAGTACCCGGTGGTCAACGCGTCGATCGACGGCACCGACATCGTCTATCACGGCTATTTCGACGTCGGCGTCGCGGTGGGCTCGCCGCGGGGCCTGGTGGTTCCGGTGGTTCGCAACGCGGACCAGATGAACTTCGCACAGATCGAGAAGCAGATCGCGGACTACGGCAAGCGTGCACAGGACGGCAAGCTGGGCATCGAGGAGCTGTCGGGGGGCACGTTCTCGATCTCCAACGGCGGGGTGTTCGGTTCGATGCTGTCGACGCCGATCATCAACCCGCCGCAGTCGGCGATCCTGGGCGTGCACGCCACCAAGGACCGACCGGTCGTCGAGAACGGCCAGGTCGTGATCCGTCCGATCAACTACCTGGCGCTGTCGTACGACCACCGGATCATCGACGGGCGCGAGGCGGTGCTGTTCCTGGTGTCGATCAAGGAGGCGCTGGAGGATCCGTCGCGCCTGCTGCTGGACCTGTAGGGGCGCGGACATGGCAAGCGAACGCTACGACGTCGTGGTCATCGGGGCCGGCCCGGCCGGGTACATCGCGGCGATCCGTGCCGCGCAGCTGGGCTTTCGGGTCGCCTGCATCGAGAAGTGGGCCAACCCCAAGGGCGAGATGGCGCTGGGCGGGACCTGCCTGAACGTCGGCTGCATCCCGTCGAAGGCGCTGCTCGCCTCGAGCGAGAAGTACGAGGAGGCGACCCGCCACCTGTCCGAGCACGGCATCGAGATCGGCACTGCGCGGCTCGACGTCGCGAAGATGCAGGCCCGCAAGGACGCCATCGTGGGCAAGATGACCAAGGGCATCGAGTTCCTGTTCCGCAAGAACAAGATCGCCTGGCTCAAGGGGCATGGCCGCTTCACCGGCGAGAACGACGGCCTGTGGGGGCTCGAGGTGGTCAACCCGGCCGGCAACGCGCTGGTCGACGCCAAGCACGTGATCATCGCGACCGGCTCCAGGGCGCGGCACCTGCCGGGCGTGGCGGTCGACAACGACCGCGTCTGCGACAACGAGGGCGCGCTGGCGCTGACCGAGGTGCCGCGGCGCCTGGGCGTGATCGGCGCGGGGGTCATCGGCCTCGAACTCGGATCGGTCTGGCGCCGACTGGGCGCTGACGTCACGGTGCTCGAGGCGCTGCCGACTTTCCTGGCGGCCTGCGACGAAGCGGTGTCCCGGGAGTGCTGGAAGGTGTTCGAGCGGCAGGGGCTGCGGATCCACCTGGGTGCGAAGATCGGTGAGATCCGGGTCGGCTCGCGCAAGGCGAGCGCGAAGAAGGCCGACACCGGCGCGCCGGTCACGGTGGCGTGGCACGATGCGCACGGCGCCGCACAGGTGCTCGAGGTGGACCGGCTGATCGTGTCGGTCGGCCGGATTCCCAACACCGAGGGGCTCGGCCTGGACGCCATCAGCCTGGCTACCGACGAGCGCGGCTTCATCCCGGTCGACGACCACTGCCGCACGAAGCTCGAGAACGTCTACGCGATCGGCGACGTGGTGCGCGGCCCGATGCTCGCGCACAAGGGCGAGGACGAGGGCGTGATGGTGGCCGAGCTGATCGCCGGCCAGAAGCCCCATATCGACTACGACTGCATCCCCTGGGTCATCTACACGTCGCCCGAGATCGCCTGGGTCGGCAGGACCGAGCAGCAGCTCAAGGCCGAGGGCCGTGCCTACAAGTCCGGTCAGTTTCCATTCCTGGCCAATGGCCGTGCGCTGGGCATGGCGTCGGCCGAGGGCTTCGTGAAGGTGCTGGCCGACGCCGCGACCGACGAGGTGCTGGGCGTGCACATCATCGGCGCGGGTGCGTCGGACCTGATTGCCGAGGCGGTGGTTGCCATGGAGTTCAAGGCCTCGAGCGAGGACATCGCGCGCATCTGCCATCCGCACCCGTCGATGTCAGAGGTCATGCGCGAGGCCGCGCTGGCGGTCGACAAGCGCGCGCTGAACATGTGACCGGAGGCGACGCGTCGAAGGTGCCGCCGGGGTCGCGTGAACGTCTCTGAGCTCTACGCGCAGCAGCTCGAGCGCCGCGGCTATCGCGCCGACCCCGCGCAGCGGGCGGCGGTGGCGCGACTGCAGCAGATGCAGGACGAGTTCGTCGCCTACAAGGCGGCGCGCTCGAACCGGCTCAAGAAGCTGATCAACCGGCCGGCGGTGCCGCGCGGCGTCTGGCTGCACGGCGGCGTCGGGCGCGGCAAGAGCTTCCTGATGGACGTGTTCTACGAGACCGTCACCATCGTTCGCAAGACGCGGCTGCACTTCCACGAGTTCATGCGCGGCGTGCACCGCGAGCTGCGCGAGCTGCGCCACACGGCGGATCCGCTCGACGAGGTGGCCCGGCGCATCGCCCGTCGCTACCGGCTGATCTGCTTCGACGAGTTCCACGTGTCGGACATCGCCGACGCGATGATCCTGGAGCGCTTGCTGCACGGCCTGTTCGACCACGGCGTGACCTTCGTGATGACCTCGAACTACCGCCCGACCGAGCTCTACCCGGACGGCCTGCATCGGGACCGCATCCTGCCGGCGATCGCGCTCCTCGAGCGTCACCTCGACGTGGTCGAGGTCGACGCCGGCCAGGACTACCGGCGCCAGGCGATGGCCCAGGTCAGCGCGTATCACGCGCCGACCGGAGCGGCGGCCGATCGCGCGCTGCGCGACGCGTTCGCCGCGGTGGCCGAGTCCGCCGACGAGGATCCGCACCTGCACATCGAGAACCGGGAGATCGTCGCGCGCCGCCGCGCCGGCGGCGTCGTGTGGTTCGACTTCCGCACGCTGTGCGGCGGGCCGCGCTCGCAGAACGACTACCTGGAGATCGCGTCGCAGTTCCACACGGTGATCCTGTCGGACGTGCCGCGCATGAGCGCGTCGATGTCCTCCGAGGCCCGCCGTTTCACCTGGCTGATCGACGTGTTCTACGACCAGAAGGTCAAGCTGCTGATGTCCGCCGAGTGCCCGCCGGCGGACCTGTACACGGCCGGCGCGATGGCCCACGAGTTCCACCGGACCGTCAGCCGGATCCTCGAGATGCAGTCGCGCGAGTACCTCGAGGCGCCGCGCCGCGGCGTGGCCGCCCGCCTGGCCTGACGGTGCGCGCCGGCGGGCGGCGGTGCGGGCGGTCGGTGTGTGCCCCTGTGCCACAATGGGGCCGGGTGTCCGCTACGCCGGACGCGCGTCGCGTGAGGGATCGATTGGACGCAATGGGCCGGCTCCCCGGACCGCAAGTGCTGCAGCAGGCGATCGGCCACCTGGCCCGGGGGCTGGTCGAGCGCGAGGACCAGGCGCGCTGCATCCTGCTGGCGGCGCTGTGTGGCGAGCACGTGCTGCTGATCGGACCGCCCGGTACCGCCAAGAGCGAGCTGGCGCGCCGTCTGCGCGAGGTCGTCGGCGGGCGATACTTCGAGCGGCTGCTGACGCGATTCACCGTGCCCGAGGAGCTGTTCGGCCCGCTTTCGCTGGCCGCGCTCGACGAAGGGCGCTATCAGCGCGAGATCGACGGATACCTGCCGACCGCGACGGTGGCCTTCCTGGATGAGGTGTTCAAGGCCAACTCGGCGATCCTCAATGCGCTGCTGACCCTGCTGCACGAGCGGGCCTTCGACCAGGGGCCGCAGCGGATCGCCGTGCCGCTGCTGACGCTGGTCGCGGCCAGCAACGAGGTGCCGGCCGACGATTCGCTGCGCGCTTTTCACGACCGATTCCTGTTCCGCTGCCCGGTGCCGCCGGTCGGCGACGCATCGTTCGCGCAGCTGTTGCGCAGCGAGTCCGGGGCGGGCGCCGGGCCCGACGCCGCGGCCGCACCGGTGACGCTCGGGCGCGACGTGCTGCAGGCCGCCGCGCTGCAGGCGGCGGCGGTCGTGCTGCCCGGCGATATCGTCGCGGCGCTCGCCGAGGCGCGGGCACTGCTGCGCGAGCTGGCGTGCGAGGTGTCGGATCGGCGCTGGGTGCAGGTGGTCCGCGCGCTGAAGGTCAGCGCCGTGACGATGCGCCGCGCGCAGGTCGAGCTGGCCGACCTCTGGCTGCTGCGGTGGGTGCTGGCGGCCGACGCCACGCAGCTCGAGCGGTTGGAGACGTGGTTTGCGCGTGCGCTCGGCGGCGAGCGGGCGCTCGTGCCGGAGCGCCTGCAGCGGCTCGCGCAGGCCTGGGACAAGCAGCTGGAGATCGAGCAGACGGCGACGGAGCTCGCGTTCGACGACAGCGGCAAGCTGTCGCTGGCGCGCTCGCTCGGCGGTGCCCAGGACGAGGCGGTGTCGGCCGCCGCCCCGCGTCTGTCGGCGTTCAGCCGGCGGCGCCGGTTCAGCCCGACGCACGTGCACGCGCGCGTCGCGCAGCTCGACGCAGTCCTGGCCGAGCTGGACGCGTGGTTCGCGGGCTTCGAGGGCCATCGGCGCGACGTGATCGAGGCGGTCGTGTGTCACGTCTGGATCGACCGCGGATTCGTCGCCCGGCTGCAGGGCCACCTGCAGCAGACCCTCGGCTCGATGAGCGGGCTGCGCGAGGCGATCGCGAACACGCGAGCGGCTTTTGCGAGCCTGCCGCTGGCCGATGTGGACGACGGTGTCGCGCCCGAGCCGGTTCTCGCCTGACGGCATCGAGCGGCGGCTGGCCGGGCTCGACGCGCTGCCGCGCGGGGTCTGGCTGGCGGCGCTGGTGAACAACGAGGGCCACCCGCTGCAACGGGTCGCCGCCGTGGCCGCGTGGCAGCAAGAGCTCCTGCACGGGGGGAGCCCGTTCGAGGACGGACCAGGCTGCGCGGGCGCCGCTGCGGCGACGTCCGACTCGACAACGTCACCGCCCGCCGGTCCGGCAGCGTTCCCGCGCGACCTGGCGGCCGGCTTCGCCGCATCGTTCCGGCGGCTGCGGCTGACCGAGATCTGCCGGCACCAGCCCGCGGTGGTGGAGCAGGTCCTGCGCACGACGCTGTGGCACGCCGACCTGGTGGCCCGGCTCAGCGACCGGCAGCCCCGTGCGGGGGCGCTTGCCCAGGCGCTGGCCAGCTTCGAGGCCCAGTGGGTCGAACGGGGCGAGGAGATTCGCGAGGTGCTGCGGCTGTTCGAGTCGATCGAGGGCATCGCCAACTTCGCCCGCTGGAGCGAACTGCAGGGGCTGCTCCGGTCGCAGGCGTGGCAGGACATCCTGGCGTGTCGGGCCCTGGTCGAGACGATGCCGCGGCTGGCGCAGCTGGTCCGCCGGCTGGGGCGCGCGCGCCCGCTGCCTCAGGAGGCGAGCCAGCCGGCGATGCTGCCGCGACCGTCTGGGATCGACCAATGGGTGCTGCGCCCGCGCGAGGTGGCGCTTCCGGGCACCCCGATCGAGGTCGAGGGGATCCGGCGCTCGTCCGACCTGTCGCAGATGCTGCTGCTCGAAGCCCTGTGGGCAAGCCGCCGGGTGGCGCCCGCGCGTGCCCGGCGGCTGAAGCGCCTGTTCGCCGCGCGGCTGGCCGAGCAGGCGCTGCTGACCTACCAGCACCGTGACCACTGGGTGGAAGCGAGGTGGGAGCGCGAGCCGGGCCTGGCCCAGGCGCCAAGTCCGACCCTGCGTCCGCGGCTCGAGGCCGGTCCGATCGTGGTCTGCGTGGACACCTCGGCATCGATGTCGGGCGGACCCGAGCGGGTGGCCAAGGCGATCGTCGTGCACGTGATGCGGGTCGCTGCCGCGGAACGGCGCCGCTGCTTCGTCTACGCGTTCAGCGGCGCGCGCCAGGTCGAGGAGCTCGAGCTTGCCGCGGACCTGGACGGCCTGCAGCGCCTGGCGGATTTCATCGGTTCGAGCTTTCACGGTGGGACCGATGTGGTCGAGCCGCTCGAGCGGGCGCTGGCCCGCCTGCACGCCGACGGCTGGCGACAGGCCGACCTGCTGATCGCCTCGGACGGCGAGTTCGGGCCGACGCGCGAGACGGTCGAATCGGTCGCGCAGGCGCGCCGGACGCTGGGGCTTCGGGTGCAAGGCGTGCTGATCGGTGACCGCGAGACCCGCGGCATGCGTTCGATCGTCGACGACACGTTCTGGGTCCGCGACTGGCGCCGGTACGGCGGCAATCACGGCCAGGTGGACTCGCCCGTGCACGATCGCAACCTGACCGGGCTCTATTTCCCCAACATGGGCGCTCGACCGGGCACCGAGGCGGGGCTCAGCGGCGGCCTCGGGGCCGCTGCACCGGGTGCGTCCGCAGCCGATCGCGGATAATGTGCGGATGAATCCGGGAGCGCGCCGCGGGCGGGAGCGATCGGGCGCAGCGCTGCTCGCGTGCGCGCTGCTCGCGCTGGGACTGGGTGCCGGCCCTTCGGGCGTTCGGGCCGACGCGGACGCGCAAGCGGCCGCCACCCTGCCGCAGTTCGACCCGGCCGCGCCGATGGACCCCGACACGGCGCGCCAGGCGCTGGCGGCGGTGCGCGACGAGCGCCAGCGCCAGCAGGCCCGCTGGGCGCTCGAGGGCTTCGACTGCTACCAGCAGTTCCTGCTGAACCGTTGCCTGGCCAACCTCAAGGCGCAGCGCATCGCCATCGAGCGACGGCTCAATGCCATCCAGGTCGGCGCGCAGCAGTCGCTGCGCGAGGACGCGGCGCTGCGCCGAAACGAGCGCGAGGCGCAGCGGCTGGCCGCGGAGCTGGCGAACCGGGACAGCGACGAGCAGATCCGGGCGGCCAATCGCCAGGCGTGGGAGGAGCGCCAGGCCGCGGCCCGCGCCAGCGAACAGCGCCGTCGCGACGAGGCGGCGCGCCGCACGCCGGCCGCGCCGGTCAGTCCGCCGAAGCCTCCCTCTTGAGCAGCACCAGCGAGCAGTTGTCGCCGTGGCCGCGGGCGCGATCGCGCGCCGATTCGATCAGCCGCTCCGACGCCTCTCGGGCCGGGTGCTCGTGAACGATGCGTGCCAGTTCGCGGTCTTCGAAGTGTGCCCAGAGCCCGTCGGAGCACAGCAGCACGCTGTCGCGGGGCCCCGGCGTGCGGGTGCCGCCGATGTTCGGGTGCGGCGTGCGCGTGCCCCCCAGCGCCTGCGTGAGCCGGGCGCCGGACGGGTGCAGCCGTGCCCGGTCGGGACTGAGCCGCTGCGTGGAGATCAGGTGCTCGGTGAAGGTGTCGTCGGTGCTGCGGCTGAGCGTGCGCAGGCCGCGGAAGTGATACACGCGGCTGTCACCGACGTGGCACCAGTCGATGCGCGCCGGGCGCACCACAACGGCGGCCAGCGTGCTGTGCGGTTCGAGGTGGGCCGTGATCGCCGACAGCCGCAGCACGGTGTGGACCTCGTGGACGAGATCCTCGAAGAATCGCTCCACCGGGTCGTCGTCGCGGAACTGATCGAACAGGCGCTGCGCGACCAGCAACACCTGCTCGGCCGCCAGGGCCCCCCCGGATCGCCCGCCGAGGCCGTCGGCCAGCAGCCCCAGCACGCTGCGCGGCGCCAGCGCGCTGCGCAGGATCGCCACGCGGTCCTGCTGCTCGGCACGGTCGCCCACGTGCTGGCCGGTGCACCCCGCCACCACGAACTCCGCTCCGGTCGATTGAACCACGCTCATGTCGCGGGCTATTATTCCATGTTGGGCCCCATGCAACCGCGCCATCCATCGGCGCTTGCGACCGTTGGACATGCAGGATCCTGAAACCATCAAGCGCCGCATCGCCGAGCTGCAGATCGAGCACCGGGGGCTGGACGACGCGATCGGCGCCCTGGCGGCCGACGCGCAGGTCGACGAACTGCAGGTCCGGCGGCTCAAGAAGCGCAAGCTCCAGCTCAAGGACGCCATCGTGCTGCTGCAGATGCAGTTGACGCCGGACGTGCCTGCGTGAGCGTTTCGCACGCTCGATCGCCCACCGAGGACACCGAACTGATCCGCCGCGTCGTCGCCGAGCTCGGCGAAGGTGGGGCCATGACGCGAGCCGTTGCGGATTTTCGCGTGCGACCCGGCCAGCAGGCGCTGGCCGCGAGCATCGCGCGCGCAATCGAGTCGCGCGGTGTGCTGGTCGCGGAAGCCGGCACCGGCACCGGCAAGACCTTCGCCTACCTGGTGCCGGTGCTGCTCGCAGGCGGCAAGGCGCTGGTCTCGACCGGAACCCGCCACCTGCAGGACCAGCTGCACGCCCGCGACCTGCCCGCCGTCGGCCAGGCGCTGGGCACCGGCGTGCGAACGGCGCTTCTCAAGGGGCGCGCCAACTACGTGTGCCACTTCCACCTGCGTCGCCATCTGGCCGACGGGCGCTTCGCCGACCCGGCAACGCCTGCCCGGCTGCGGCGGATCGAGCAGTTCGCGGCCACCAGCGCCTCGGGTGACCGTGCCGAACTCGGCGAACTGGCCGAGGACGACCCGGCCTGGGCGCTGGCCACATCGACCCGCGAGAATTGCCTGGGCCAGGACTGCCCCGACGTGCGCCGCTGCCACGTGCTGCGGGCGCGGCGCGAGGCCGTCGCAGCCGATGTGGTGGTGGTCAACCATCACCTGTTCTGCGCCGACCTCGCGCTGCGCGACGAGGCGCTCGCGGAGCTGTTGCCCACCGCCGACGTCGTCGTCTTCGACGAGGCGCACCAGCTGCCCGAGGTAGCCACCGAGTTCTTCGGCGAGTCGGTCTCGACGCGGCAGGTCGTCGAGCTGGCGCGCGACCTGCTCCGTGCGGGGCTGGTCGAGGCGGCCGACGGGGCGGACTGGCGGGCGCTGGCCGCGCGGCTGGAGCGATCGGCCCGCGAGCTGCGGCTGGCCTTCGGCGAACGAGCGGGCGGTCGCGGCCTGGTGCAGCGGATTGCCGTCGAGCAGCTGCGGGCGATGGGCGTGCTGCACGAGGCGATCGACGAAGTCGCGGCCGACCTGGCCTCGTTCGGCGCGATCGCCGCCCTGAATGCCGGGCGCAGCCTGGAGCTGGACCGGTGCGGCCACCGGGCGGCCGAGCAGGCAGACCGCCTGCGCCGCTGGCGCGACGCGGTATTCGGTCCGGCGCCCGATCCGGCCGGCGTGGAACCGGTGCCGGATCCGCATGGCGTGGAAGCGGTACCTGATTCGGGCGGCGTGGAACCGGCGCCGGCGCGCGAGGCGGATCCTGCGGTCGCCTGGGCGGAGGTCGGCGCGCAGTACGCCAGCCTGCGGCGCACGCCGCTGTCGGTCGCCGCCGCTTTCACGCGCCATCGCACCGGCCCGCCGCGGGCCTGGGTCTTCGTGTCGGCGACGCTGTCGCTGGGCGACGACTTCTCGCACTTCGTCGATGCGCTGGGGCTGGGCGACGCGCGCTGCGAACGCTGGGACAGTCCGTTCGACTTCCGGCGGCAGGCCGCGCTGTGGATCCCCCGAGACGTCGGCGATGCGGGGTCCGTGCAGTTCCCCACCCGAATGGTCGACGCCGTGTGGCCGCTGCTGGTCGCCAACGCCGGGCGCGCGTTCGTGCTGTGCACGACGTTGCGCTCGATGCGCGAGGCAGGCCAGCGGCTCGTCGAGCTCGATCGCTCGCACCGAACGGGCCTGACGGTGCTCGTGCAGGGCGACGCCCCGCGTCACGAACTGCTGCGCCGGTTCCGGGACGCCCCGGCACCGGTGCTGGTCGGCAGTGCCGGGTTCTGGGAGGGCGTCGACGTGACCGGTGACGCGCTGTCGATCGTGGTCATCGACAAGCTGCCGTTTGCGCCGCCCGACGATCCGGTCATCAAGGCGCGGTGCGACGCGATGCGTCGGGCCGGCCGTGACCCGTTCTCGGAGTTCCAGCTGCCGGCGGCGGCGCTGGCGCTGAAGCAGGGTGCCGGGCGCCTGATCCGCTCCGAAACCGACCGCGGCGTGCTCGTCGTCTGCGATCAGCGGCTGGCCAGCCGCTCGTACGGCCGGCGGCTGCTGAACAGCCTGCCGCCATTCGCGCGGGTCGAGTCGGCCGAGCAGGCGCTGGGCTATCTTCCGGGCGCGGCGCGGCCGGGCTGAGTCAGCGGGCGCGGCGAACCGCGCCAGGCAAG
>Ga0209253_10006458_pt1 | contig 10156 bp, 11 predicted proteins | sample FrelakmetBRP12BR_FD_187145 | JGI IMG/M metagenome (GOLD analysis project Ga0209253, IMG submission 187145) | Freshwater lake sediment microbial communities from the University of Notre Dame, USA, for methane emissions studies - BRP12 BR (SPAdes)... | ecosystem: Environmental > Aquatic >...
GGATCGATCTTCCCCTCCGGTCCGGGTGCTGTCGGAGACGGGAGGGCGGCGTTATCCCCTCGAGGCTTGGGCTGGAGCGGGATCGCCACGTCGCCCCTCGGGGGGAGAGGTTCCTTCGCTTCCCGCGCCTTGATGTCGGGAACCGATTCCTTCGAAAAGGGGACTTCCTTCGTCACCGACTGCCCGGAAATGCCCCCATCCGCCTGCGTGTTGTCCTGCCCGGCCGCGCGGTAAGAAACCGCGCTGGTCGTGGCGGTGTGGTGCGTAGAGCACGCGAGGAGGAGAAGGACCGGAAGTACCGACCGTGCGGCGGCGAATGCCGTGCGTGAACCCGTCATGGATGTCTCCGGTCCGGTCGCCGGGGGCGGCCTTTCGTCATTTTCCAGATTCTTTTTCAAGATATACGATTCGATCGTTCTCGAGCAGTTGCGGCACGCCGGCCAGGGGGCCGGAAAGGACCAGGTTCGGTCCGCCCCGGGTATCGACGCGGAAGCCCGCTGCGGTCGCCTGCCGCTCTTCCATCTCCCCGGGGACGTCCTGGAACCGGGCGAGGAGCGTATAGTCCCTTCCCTCCGTTCCCGCGCCGAAGCGGGCGAGCAGGTCCAGCTCCAGGGAGGGGTGCAGACGCGCCAGCCGCCCCTGCGGCCCGAACCAGGCGATCCGCCGGACGGAGGGGTTCTTCAGGAGGGGGACGACCTGGTTCGGGCGCAGCAGAAGGATGGCCGTGTTCCCGAACTCGTTCAGCAGGGGGAAGGACGACTCTTCGAGCATCGCGGACTGGCCGAGGAAGGCGTCTCCGCGGAATACGACGATGGCGGCGAACGCGTCGCTCCCCCCTTCCTGCACGAGGGTGAGGATCCGGGGGTCGCCTTTGGCGCCCAGGAGTTCCTCATCGGCCGCAGGAAGGGACGCGCGTTTCCCCGCCGCGGGGCACCCCGTCCACAGGAGCGCTGCCGCCAGGAGGAGAGCGACGGAGCGCCCTCCGTCCCTACGGCTTCGGGGAGAGAAAACCGACACGGAGGGTGACATCCAGGTAGCGGGAATCCTCGTAACGGCTCTTCAGCAGGGCGGACCGCACCACGATCGGGAACGAGGGGTCGGAAAGGCGTTGGATCACCCGGACCGCTTCGAGATACGTCAGGTTCTCCATCCGGACCTCGAAAGACTCCTCGCGGAAGAACTCCCCGTCCTTCGCGCCGCCGGACTTGACGCTGAAGGCGGACTGGGGTACGCCCCCATCCTGTAGAACGGAGGAGAGCCGGGAAACGGGCGATTCCTTGGAGTTCGCCGACGACTGGACCACCCCCGCCCTCTGGCGGCTCTCCCGCTGGATCCGCTCGAGCTCCGGCCGCGCCCCGCGAACCTCGGCGAGGTCGGCCTCCGCCGCCGCCGTCGCGCGGGCGTTGGACTTCACGCGCGAGAAGCCGGGGAGCACGACGAAGGTCAGCACGAGGATGGCGGCCGCCGCGGCGCCTCCGAGGACGAGGACCTGCCTCTCCCGGTCACGAAACACGCCCGTCCCCTTTGCGCTCCACGAGGATGGTGAACCGGAGGGAGGTCCCCTTGGCGGTCCCCTCGGATTCCTGGACGGTAACGGTCCATCCGGGCCCGAATGTCCCGGAGAGGGCGGAGCGATACGACTCCACCAGCGGCGCCTCCCTGGCTTCTCCCCCGAGGCGGAGACGGGCCCCCTCGATCGCCGCCTCGCGCAAGGCGATCTCCCCCTGCGGCAGCGCCTGGGAGGCCATGAGGAGAAGGTCCGCCGGAGGGGGAGCGCCGGTCCCCAGCTCCTTCTGCTGCCTCCGAAGGGAGGCGACCTTCTCCTTGATCTGCGTCCCCGCCTGCACCACGTTCCGCACATCGGGGGCGGCCTCCGTGAACTCCTTCCGCACCAGGGCGCGCGCCTTCGTCGCCTTCTGCCCTTCCGCCCATGCGGCGAACCACAACGTGCCGATGGCGAGGAGGATCGCCACGCCCCCCGCGATGGCTACCTCGAGGGTCCTTCTCCGCCCCCGCTCCTTTTCCGACGCCGCCTCCGCGGAGGTGCGAAGGGAAAAACCGGCGGTGATTTTCGGGAACCGCTGGACCAGCGCCGCCCCGTACGCCGGGAGGAGCCCCGGGGAGACTCCCCCGGGCGCCGGGACGACGGTTCCCTCCGGCATCCCGTCGGCAATCGCCGCGGGCGCCTCGCCGAACAGGAACACGGGCGCGGGGGCGCCCTCGCCGTTCCCGGCCGTCTCCCGCACCGCGGAGAGGATCTCCTCGGGGGAATCGGCCAGGGCGGCAGGGAACTGCCGGGCGATCCGGACCCCCCCGCCGGAGACGCGAAGCAGCAACAGGTCTGGGAAGGCCGCGAAGAGGACGGAATCTCCCGGCACTTCGCAGTCTGCGCCCAGGAGCATGAGGGCGACGTGGTCGGTGACGACGCGGTCGATCCGCAGCCCCGCCTCACGGAACGCCTCGACGGTCTTCTCCACGAAGGAGCGCCGGGATGCGACGGCGAGGAAGGTCCCGGGGGCCTCCGGAGACGGCGGCAGGAGGTCCGACAGGATCTCCTCATCCTCGATGGGCAGGTTCCCCTCCAGCTCGGCCAGGTGGATGGCCCGTGCGCGGGCGAGGTCGGATACCGGAAGCGTTATCGGCCGGATGTAGGTGATGGCGGGCGGAAGGGCGATCACCGCCCCGGGGAGAGGCTTCCCAGGAAGCAGGCCGGCGAGTTCCCGAGCCAGGGCGGCGGCGTCTTCCGCGTTCCCGAACGGCTCGGCACACGCATGCTCCGCGACGGCCGCAACCCGCGCGGAGGGTCCGGTTCCATCGAGCGCCACGGCGCTCATCCGGTCCCGGGTGATGGAGATTCCGATCGTGAGCATACCCGCTTCTAGAAGAACTGGAACTCGCCCGTGGGGGCGGCCAACGTCCCGACAATCCTCAGAGTAGCATTCTTTGCGTTTTTCGCCATCATGTTGAACAAGGTCGCGACCCGGCCCTCGTAGGGGTTCTGGACCCGAAGGAGGAACGTTACCTTCGCTTCCCCCGGCGACCGCAATCCGGAGATCTCCCCGGTGCCGTCCACCCGGGACCCCTCATACACGCCGATAATGCGCGACAACCGGAAAGTGTCCCCCCGGACCGCGAAGGTGAGCTCGACGTTCTCGAGGCGCGCCTCCCGGATCGGGGATTCGGGCGCCGGGATCGGGATCCTGAGGTATCGGAGCGTGCCGGAGCCGTCGGCGCTGACCTTCCCTCCCTCGATCCGCCACCGGGCGTCGACCTGCCGGATTGCGAAACCGGCGCCCGAGGAGGTAAAGACGGGCAGGGGGATGTCCGGGGAGGAGACTCCGGCCAGGGAAACGGTTCCGCGGGAGGGATTCCAGAACGCGGGGGAGAACCGGAGGTCCGCGGAGGCGTCCCCACGGACGATGCGGAGCCGGGCCGGGAGCCACCGGGACAGGCCGGTCCACTCCCATGCGACGGTGACCTCGTCCAGGAGGACGGGAGGGATTCCCGCGGGCGTGACGGACACCCCCGTGAGCCGTATGCCGAGGGGAAAGCGAAAACTGGAGTCCCGGGCGTCGATCTCCACGTTCCGCTGGCCGAGGGCGGGGCGGATCATGGAGAGGAGGAAGTCCCCCGGGAAGGTGATCGCCACCGCGATCGCCAGGACGACGAGGAAGAGAAGGGTTCCGAGGACCGGGACGGCCCACCGGCCCCCCGGGAGCCGCTTACCGGGCAAAGGCCTTCCTGGCGAGCTTCCGCAATCCGACCAGGGCCGCGGGGAGGAAGAGCAACAGCGCACCCGGCGCCCTCTCCGCTTCTCCGCGACGCGGGTCGTCGACCATCGCGCATCCGGATTGCTCCGTGGAGGCGTTGTCCGTCGAGTCGAGGGCGGAGGTGACGTAGAGATTTCGCGCCCCCGCGACCCCGTTGTCGGGCCCGGACCAGAAGAGAACCGCCTTCCCGCTGTAATGGACGAATGCCGGGCGGGTGTAGTCGCCCGGGATTTCCGTCGAGAAGGAGATGTTGCCGGTCCCCACCGGGGTGGGGACCGAAAGCATGGTGGCGACGTCCCCCGTGACTCCGGCGGCGGACGTCACAAAGGCGACCACCATCGCGTAGTACCTTCCGTAGGTCCCCTGGTTGAGCGGCGGCCCTCCGAGGAATCCGTACCCTGCGACGTGCAGCCGGTTCTGGCCGTCGATGGCCGTCTCGGGACGGTAGACGTCGAAGTTGGACGGCAGCAGGGCGCCTCCCGGGGGGGACAGGAAGAACGACCCGTTCGCACCGACGTTGTTGACGTTCACCGGGTTGCCGTCCTGCGTCACGGCGTAGGGGGACAGCAGGGAGACGCCGAGGGATCCCGCGATGCCCGTGGAACCGTACGGTTCGTCCGCGGCGAGGACGAGGACGGCACTGGTGCTGGTGACGGGAAGGAGCAGGGTGGGGAATCCCCACCGGTTGCCCCCATAGAGGACCAGCGTCGCTCCGATTCCCAGACTGTCCACGCCGGCGGAGGACTGCTTCACCATCGCGTAATAGATCCCCGACGGCGTGGCCGTAGAATTGTTGGCGGCCCACGCGATGTGGCTGTTGTTGAATCCGTCCACCAGGAGGCGTGGGAGGGGTTTGACTCCCTGCGTGCCCGGCAGTCCCGAAAGGAGGATGGGAGAGCCTGCGAGAAACGCGTTGTCCGACCCGACCCGGGCGTAGAACACGTTGCCGGTCGTATTGTCGGTGTACGCGACCCGGAGGGAGTTGTCCGTGGTCACCACCCCGAGCGACGGGTCGACGAGGGTGCCCGCCATTCGGCCGGAGAGGGGATCGACGATCTCGCTCACCTGGTGCGCCTGGAGGGCGTTGTTGTTCAGGGTGAGGAGGGCGCGGAACAGCTTGTACTCCGTTCCCCCGGCGGGGATGGCCTGGAAGAGGATCACCAGTTGAGTCGCCGACCGGAGGGCGATCCGCGGGTGACGGGCGTTCGTATAGACGGACCCGTTGTCGATCGGCACGGCGGGCGTCAGGAGGACCTGGGACCGGACGGTGGCCTTGTTCGTGAAATCGGCGCCGGGGTTCACCGCCGCGTAGTAGATCTTGTAGAGCCCGCTCCCGGTGGGGTCCCCCACGAAAGCGACGGAGATGGCGGCCCCGTTCGCGACGACCGCCGGCTGGTCGAAGACCCAGGAGCCGGTCCCGTTTTCATTGACGGGGAAGATCGCCTCCGCCCGTGCCCCCGCGGCCAGCAATACCGTGGCGGCGAAGGCGAGCAGGATCCGGTGGCGGGAGAACGGGTTCATTGAATCCCCTCCGGGGGTTTCGTTGGCTGGCCTACTCCAGGCGCCAGAACCGCCATTGTATATCATTTCCCGCGCGGATTCCGATGGCGTCCACGGTCCGTGCCGTGTTTCCGAACTCCCCCGTAGACCGCACGTGGAACGCCGTGGAGCGCACGTCGACGAGGTCCCGGATGCGGGTGCGGTCGTACAGGTTCCGCAGGGAGGGGGAGACGTTGACGATGTCCCTGGGATTGGTGAACGGGTGCTCCCGCCGGTATGCGATGATCCCGTCGGCGGCCGTGTTGTCGATCGCGCCGGCGTCGGCGGCGTCCAACCCCGCGGAGAGGGACATCAGCACCTCCCTCGGCGCGGTATTGAGGTTCACCTTCCCGGAGGAAATGACCGTCACGAAGGGACGCAGCTTCTCGAAGACCTCGGGCGTCACTCCCCGCACCAGGCGGAGCTCGTCGAGGGTGTCGAACAGGTCGTTCTTGGCCCGGTACGGGTACGGCAGACCCTGGTAGTAGGGGGTTTCCGCGCCCCCTACCCGCGGGGTGTCGTCGTTGTCCAGCCAGTCGACCACCGCCTCGGCCACCGACCCGTCGATCCCGAGGATGTCCAGGAGTCGCCGGAAGACCGCCAGGCGCTGATCGTCCGGCGCGTTTCCGTTCGGAAGGACGAGCTTGTTGAGGTTGATCTTCCGTTCCTCGTCCTCGATCGTCGCCAGGATGATCCCGTCCCCCAGGTCGATCGGCGGCGCCGCCCGGGACCAGATCTCGTCGAGCGTGTCGTAGTCGTTGCCCCTCGCGTCCTGGCGCAGGACGATTTTCGCGGCGCCGATCCCCCCCTCCGCGAGGAGGGCGCAACGGATGGAATCCCGGGCGTAGGCGCCGGTCTGCGCCGCGCGCGCGCCGATCCGGAATATCTCGTAGGCGATGGCGACCACGAGGACCAGCACGAGGAGGGTGACGAGGAGGGCGATCCCCCGCTCGTTCCGGGAGGAGCGGATCACGGGGTCCCCGCGCGGCGGCGGCCGGAGAAGCCCAGATCCTGCCCCCGACCGGCGAGGGGGATGGGAACCTCCCGCCGGTACGTTTCCCCGCGGGGGCCGGTCAGCACGAAGGCCACCTTCCTGGGAAGTTCGCTCTTGGGCCTGCCGCCGGGCCACTCCTTGAGCCAGGCGGACCCGTCGTAGAGTTCGACGCGGAACCCCGACAGCCCTTCCGCCACGAGGGACTCCTTCGGCGTGATCCGGTTCTCGAGGAAGGGAAGATCGGACTGCTCCCGGTGAATCTCCAGGGAAGACCCGTCCGCCGACAGGCGGGGGAAGTACCGGATCTTCACGATGGCCGAGGGCGGCCTTCCCCCGTCGAACTCCGGGAGGCGGAAAGCGGTGAAGACGAGGGTCGCCGCCGGCTTCCCGGAGAACTGGTCCTCCCGGCACGCGAAGGCGGATTCCTCGCGGTAGGGGGAGGCAAATGCCCCCTGGAGCTCGGTCCCGACCCGGTCCATGACCAGGCGGATCTGCCGGAACTCCTTCGAACGCGAGGAGAGGATCTCCCGCGCGCGCCCGGCGCCGGTGAAGGCGGAGAGGAGGAGCAGCAGGATCACGGACAGGACGGAGAGGGCGAGGAGGACCTCGACGAGGGTGAAGCCGCCGCTGCGACGTCGCGGCCGCATCACTTCGTCGCGACGCCGGAAAAGGTGACCCGCTCTTCGCGGCTTCCCGAGGTCCAGACGACGTCCACGTGAACCTCCCGGGCATCGGGGTGGATGGCGGCCCGCACCGTCCGTTTCCAGGAGTAGGCTTCCATCGGCGGCGCGAACGTTCCCCCCTCCTCGCCGGTGGCGGGGAAGGTCGAGGTGGCCTCGCGAACGAGCGCCTCGGCGAGGTAGGACGCAGCGGTCCAGCGCTCCGACCGTTCCTCCGCGGCGATCGCGCCGGAGATGACCTGGTAGGCGAGGAGCAGCGTGGTGGCGAGGATCGCCAGGGACACCAGCACCTCCAGGAGGGTGAATCCGCGGTCGGCGCCGCGTGGATGGCCGGACGATGCACGCTCAGCCATCGTCTTTCACCTCTCCCTCGAGGACCTTCACGGAGCCGTCGTACGAGTCCAGCCGGAGGGTCCACAGCGAGGGGCGGGCGGCGTCGCCGGTGTCCCGGAAGAAGATCCGGGCCGAGGGGACGCGCCCCCCCGCTCGGTATCGGATCTCCGTCGGGATGTCCAGGGGGCGGTCTTCGCCCTCAAGCCGGATGCCGGTGACCGCGAGGGTGCTGCCGATCTCCCGCGGACCGGAGGGGTCGGCCGGGCGGTCGGCCCAACGGAATTCGTACGTCCCGGCGGAAGGCTGCAGGATCAGGCGCGTCTCCCGTTTCTCGAAGAGGGCGGCGTCGTACGCCGCCTCGGAGCCGGAGGCGAGGTCGCGGAAGACGTCGTCCCTGCCGGGGCCCGCAAGGCGCGACAGCCGGGGGATGGCGATCCAGAGAACCAGTCCGAGGACGAACAGGACCGCGGCGAGTTCTACAAGAGTGAAGCCGCCCCTACCGGGTATCCCAGGAGTTGATGTCCGCATCCTCGCCTTCGCCGCCCGGCGCTCCGTCCGCGCCGTAGGAGCTGATGTCGTAGTCCCCGTGAGTCCCGGGGCTGATGTACACGTAGGCGTTCGCCCAGGGGTCCTTCGGGAGACGGTCCAGGTACCCCCCCTTGCGGTAGTTCTTCGGGACCCGGCCGACCTCGGGGAGCCGGACCAGGGCCTCCAGCCCCTGCTCTGTGGTGGGGAAGAAGCCGTTGTCCAGCTTGAAGAGCTCGAGGGCCTGCTCGAGGCTCTTGATCTGGACGCGCGACTGGGTCTTCTTCGCCTCCTCCGTCCGTCCGACCAGCTTGGGGACGACCAGCGCGGCCAGGAGCCCGAGGATGACGATGACGACCATGATCTCGATGAGGGTGAACCCCGCCCGGTCGCGGAGCTTCCCGGGCGTCCTGCGGATAACGTCCATCGATTCCCTCCTATCGGACGATATTGGAAATGTCGAGCAGGGGCAACAGGATCGAGACGACGATGAAGGCGACGGCGCCCCCCATCGCGAGGATGATCAGGGGCTCGAGGAGGGAAAGGAGCCGGGTCAGTCTGGCGTTCGTCTCCTCGTCCATCGCGTCCGCCGCCCGCGACAGCATCTCCCCCAAGGTGCCGCTCTCCTCGCCCACCGAAACCATCTGGACCAAAGCCGGCGGGATCTCGGGGTGCGGCCGGAGGGCGTCGGAAAGCCTCGCCCCCTCCACGACCCGGTCCGCCGAGGCGGCGACCCGCTCCGATATCACCACGTTCCCCACGACCGGGGCCACGATGCGCAGCGCGCGGTCCACCGGGACCCCGCCCGTGACCAGCGTCGAAAGCGTCCGCGCGAACCGGGAGAGGGCGGAGAGGTAGGCGAGGCGCCCCGTGAGCGGCAACCGGAGGAGGAATACGTCGCGGGCCCGTTTGCCGCGCTCCGTGGCCAGGTACTTCCGCAAGAGGAGGGATGCCCCTCCCGCCGCGAGGAGAAGGGCCCACCATCCCGCCGCGAGGGCGTCACTGATCCCGATCAGCACGCGGGTCGGCAGCGGGAGCGCCTTGCCGAGGTGGGCGAAGATCGCGACGATCTTCGGCACCACGAAGGTCAGCAGGAAGACCACCACGAGACCCCCCACCACGGCCATCAGCAGGGGGTAGGTCAGGGCGGAACGGACGCGACCCTTCGTGCGGGCCTGTCCTTCGAGGTGGTCGGCCAGCCGGGAGAGGGACAGCGCGAGGGTCCCGCTCTCCTCTCCCGCGAGGATCATGCTGGCGTACAGGTCCGGGAACGTCCCGGGGTGCGCCTCGACGGCGCGGGCCAGGGATGCGCCTCCGCGGACCGCCTCCTGGATCTCGAGGAGAACCCCCCGGCTCTCCGGGTCGTCCACCTGGGCCGCCACCGACTGCAGAGAGCCCACCAGCGGAACTCCCGCCCCCACCAGCGTGGCGAGCTGCCGGGTGAACAGGGGGAGGAACTCCTGCCGCCCGAGAAGGGAGGGGAGAAGGAACGCTCTCCGGCCCGGGGCACCCTCGTCCAGGGTCAGGGGGAAGACTCCTTCCGAGTGGAGCCGCTTTCTCGCCTGCGGGAGGTTGTCCGCCTCGAGGGTCCCCTTCGCCTGCGCACCCGCCCGCGAGATCCCCTTGTAGCGGTACGTCGGCACGGGGACTAATCCTCCTGCGTGACGCGGAGGACCTCTTCCGCCGAGGTCACGCCGGACACGACCTTTTCCGCGCCGGCGGCCAGCAGGGTCCGCATCCCGCGGGACACGGCGAGGGCCCGGATGCCGTCCGCGTCAGAGCGGGTCAGGATGGCCGACCGGACCGTCTCGTCGGCGGGGAGGATCTCGAACAGGCCGGTCCGGCCGGAGTACCCGGTCTGGAGGCACTTCGGGCACCCCACGGGGCGGTGGAAAGGCGACGTGGGGGGGTCCCGCAGGCCGATGCCGCGGGCCTCCGCGGAGGTGGGGGTGTACGGGGCCTTGCAGTCGGGGCACAGGCGCCGCACGAGCCGCTGGGCCACCACCGCGGCCAGGGAAGAGGCCACCAGGAACGGCTCGATCCCCATGTCGACGAGACGGGTCACGGCGCTGGCCGAGTCGTTGGTGTGCAGCGTCGAGAGGACCAGGTGCCCCGTGAGGGAGGCCTGGATCGCGATCTCGGCCGTCTCCGCGTCCCGGATCTCCCCCACCATGATGATGTCGGGGTCCTGCCGGAGGATCGACCGCAGGCCGTTGGCGAAGGTCAGCTGGATCTTCGGGTTGACCTGGATCTGCCCGATCCCCCGGATCTGGTACTCCACCGGGTCCTCGATGGTGATGATGTTCTTCGTCCCG
>Ga0209253_10006459_pt1 | contig 10155 bp, 9 predicted proteins | sample FrelakmetBRP12BR_FD_187145 | JGI IMG/M metagenome (GOLD analysis project Ga0209253, IMG submission 187145) | Freshwater lake sediment microbial communities from the University of Notre Dame, USA, for methane emissions studies - BRP12 BR (SPAdes)... | ecosystem: Environmental > Aquatic >...
CGCCGAGCCGATGGCCCATGGCCGGTACCTGTCGCTCCCAGAAGTTCTGCTGATTACGGTACCGGGTCGTACCGGGATTCACCATAAAGGTCGCCTTGAAGCCGTGGCGGTTGAGGAGAGGGATAGCTGTACTGATATGGGATTCGAGCCCATCATCAAAGCGGAGGCTTACGGCGCTCTCGAAATTTTGGTACCATCGGGCGATACGAGGCGCATCATTACAGGACGCCGGCGCAGCCATCGTAAGAGACGCCAAGGCCGTAAAGCACATGAGTAAAGTCGATTGCAAGCTCTTCATGATCATGGAAAATGCTTGACCACCCGGGGCCCCAGATACTCGGCGATGCTGAGGGGAAGCCGCTTCCAACCTTGTTCAAAGAGATCCCGTTTCCGTCCACGTCTTGTTGCGAATTCGGTCTTTGCCGCCGTATTGGGAAGGTACTGATAGAAATAGGGATATTTGGTCCCGCCCCAACCGAGCCGATGGGGCTCGGTGTCATCGGAGGTCGGGATGCGACCGGAATGGAAGATGGCTTTGCCCCCAGCAGCGAAATGCTCGATCAGCTTCCAGTACAGGGCATACGCGGGGAGCGAAACGCCTTTGCTGTTCTCAGCAAGGCACGTAAAGGGGAAGGAGATCGTGTCCTTGAATTCCTTGACCATGGTGCCCGCGACAACGTTTCCCCCGATCTTCAGCAAGGCGATGGAATACATCTGGAACGCCAACAGATCGTCGATCCATCGTTTACTTACGCAGGGTATGCCCCTTCTGTGGTGATGTTGCACCAGGAGTTTATGGAAGGTGCTGCTGTCGGTCGAGGGATAGTCGAGGACCGCGTTCAACTTCAGGGCATCGGTGACCTTTTCCCGGTTCTGCTCGGAAATGCGATCCCAAAGCTCCTTCCGCTCAGCGGTAAGGGACAGTTCCCGGTTGTAATAGTTGTCGTCAACGCGCATATCGCCGCTGATCCTGATCTTGTATTGCTTTAGGGTGATCCGGTATGAGCCGTGCTGGCGAGACAGCTCGGTCGCCTTGTCGAGAAGCAGCGCCTGCACATCAGGCCCCTCGGAGAGTATTCCCCCTGCTACGGCATAAGGCACCGAGATGAGCTCATTCTTGCCGGTCATGCCTTTCATCCGGTAGAGCGGCAATATCCCGCAGATGCGGGGGCCTTCGAAAACGGCGAGGGGATAGAAATCGAGGCCGTAGTGTTTCTGCACCACATCGCTCCATCCGTAGCTTTGCCAGGCTATGGCCGCGGGATTGCTCATAACGAACTCATCCCAGGTCCGCCGGTCCTTTTCCGTGATGATGACCGCTTCCATCATACCTCCCGTCCTTTTCCCATTTCATTCACGACCATCTGGTACTTGCCCGACACCTGGGGCTTGATCTCGGGAACATAGGCGAACTCAAAGCTCATGTCCTGCGGGAAGTTCTTTGTCAGATGGTCGCGCAGTACATGCTCGGTAGCCTCAGTATAGGTTCCATTTTTCACGATCTTGATCTTCATAGAATGGTCGCTGACATAGATAACTTGGAACCGTTTGATAGCGTCGGAGAGCTGCACATTCATGAAGGTCCGACACCAGAAATTAGGCGATATCATGCGGCCGTCCCGGGTACGGAAAACCTCCCCGGTCCGGCCCAGAAAGTCCTGAAGCACCGGGAGCCTCCTCCCGCAGCCGCATGTCGATGCGGCGACCTTACCGATATCGCCCATGCGATAGCGGATAAAGGGCATGGGGGAGCAGTCGAGCGTGGTCACGAGGATCTCCCCCGCTTCCCGGTCCTCTCCTGTACGAGGATCGTCATCACGCTCTACGAGACTATGTTCCTGGTTGATATGGAAAGAACCCTGTGCGCACTGACCGGCAACATGCCCAACCTCGCGGGCGCTGTAGATGTTCGAGACGGGACAGGAAAATACTTCCTCAAGAAGCCTCCGCTCATGCTCATACACCGGCGCTGCCCAGCCTGTTATGAGTTGGATACCCCATGGCGAAGGGTCAATACCCGTTCGTCGGAGATAGTCTGCGAGGCCGGCAAGGGCCGAGGTAAATCCCCACAGTACTTTCGGCCGGAACGCCCCGATCTTTTCAATGCATATAGCGTAGTGCTCATCGGTGAGGTTTACACCGGGGACGATGAGCTGGTTCCAGAGGCGATTACGAAGCCTGATGATCTTGCTCTTGGGCATGTAATCGGTCGAGAGCCGCACCATCCGTGCTTCCCGGGCGCCCGGCTGGACGCCGTACCAGTTCTTGAGCCGCAGCTCGAGGGCCCAGTTGAGGGCTGTACGGGAGCCGTTCTCATAAAAAACCGTCGGCGCGCCGGTGGAGCCGCTGGAGGTGTTTCGGACCAGCCTATGCCGGCGAAAGGGCGCGAACGGTATGGGTTCGCCGGGTCCCCGGTTTGATCGGTCGGCGAGGACGGCCGATTCATTGAGCGCGCTGTCCACCATGGCATGGCGATGATCGATGACGTCCTGCCTGCTGAGCGGAGGGATCCGTTTCAGGTCTTCGAGTGAGGTGATATCATCCGGCTCAAGACCGATCGCGTGAAATCTCTCGGTGTAAAAAGGGACTCGTCGGTATGCATAGTCGATAAGCTGCTTCAATTTTTGGAGCTGGAGCTCCCGCAGGCGCTCCGGTTCGTACCATTCGGACCGGCGCAGTTCATCATACCGTGACAGGATATTCCGCCGGTTAAAAAGGTAGTTTGTGAGCGGAAAGGTGACCCGACCTACCAGATACCCTTCTGCCTGCTCAATGAGCGACATGCTTGATCCTCCTGTACATACGACGTTCCCGCTTCAGAATTTTCAGGTACTGTACATCGGCAATAAAGCGGAAGCCTACCTTTTCCGCATTCCGAAGCGACGGGATGTTCGACACGAGCGCCCCGCCATAGAACGTCCTGATGCCGCGCTTCTTTAGCTCGGCAAAGACACGGTAGCGCAGCGCCGACGCCAGGCCATGCTTTCGGTAGGTTTTCAGCACGGTGATCTGCTCTGACCAGGCCTGGTGGGGCCGAAGTCGTTTTTTCAGATTGAGGAGCGAAACATAGACTTCCTGGAAGGCGACCAGATTGAATCCGACCACGCGGGGACCGTCGAAAGCGGCAATACAGAGACCCCGTTTCATGATCTCGGGGAGCATGCCCTGAAGCCACTCTTCCATGTCCTCGATCTGCTTCATCGCCTGGATATCACCGCTCCCGACGACCTTGAACACCAGTCCCTCCGGAGAGGTTTCCGGAAACTGTTCCGCGCGCAAGTCCCTGCGATAAATGCGGTATGTTCTGTTCTGATAGACTCCCTTGAGCAGATAGAGAATACCTTTTTCGAATGCCTCTCGTATTCCGAAATCATTCAAATTGCGCTTGATCTTCTTTATGGTGACCGCCAGGTTCATGCTTTTTCATCCAATTCCGTATGGCCCTTGAAGCCCGGATGTGGTTCGAACCGCAGGTTGTGATGCTTGGCAAGTTCATTCAGCGCATATTCCTTGCCGTCGTCGAGAACAACGATGTCGTCCTGCGTGCCGGCATAGAGCGGATGGGAACCGTTCCTGCCGTCAAGGATCTTTTTAATGAGCGGTATCTTATTGAAATCAAATCCCATCAGGGTCGCGCCGACAGCGTCGATCGTGACCGCGTTGCTGCCCGCGAGCAGCACGCCTGCGGCGACGGGATCCGGGGCGAGAGGACCGTCCTTTTCGCCGGCAATGATGCCATCGATGACAACGAATAATTTTCTCTGCGGTGCATCGCAGAGCTTTCCTTCCTTGTCAGCATAGATCGCGGCCTTGTTGAGATCCTGCAACGTGCGCCAAAGAGTGTCGTTCCCGTACCACATTGCCGCGTAAATATCATCCTTAAAAGGGATGATCCGGTGAGATTCCCAGAGCACCTTTTTCGTGGCTGCGCAGACAGCCTTTACCGGTATATAGGGGCTCGTCTGGACCTGATCATGAAGATAGGTGCCGATCGACTTCCGAATGGAGGGATGGGGATACTGATCACCACCCTCTTCGGGAGATCCAACCATGAAATGGGGAAGACTGTCCTTCCAGGCGGGCAGCCCCATAAAGTTCTTTAAAGCAAGCGTTACCGCTGTCCTCCTGTGGGTCTTCAGCTTCGGAATGCTTATGACCACATCGCTTTCAAGAAAAGACTTGGGAAAAAGATATTCGTGCTTGCCGTTGGAATGATGCTTCTCCATGTTCTTATTGCTGGCAATTTCTATGCGAAGTTTTTTCGGATCGATCCCCATAAAAGCGCTCTTATCTGCAAGATCGACAAAGCGATAGCCCCGGGGATCCTGTTCCACTTTGGCACGCCCCCATCTGCCGTAAAGCCACGTTCGATAAGCCTTGTTAATCCGCAGATCATAGCACTCGAAGGGAACGCGCGTGGTCCCGGCATACCACGCCAGGAGCGCACCGATCTGCGAGATCTTCATCGCCTTGTCGAAATCGCAGTAATAGAGCTGCGAGTCGCCGACGATGATCCTCCCCTCGTGCTTCAGGGCCTTGCAGACATAGTCCAGGATCGGACGCAGAACCGACGCATGGACGATCACAGAGAAGATGTCTTTCCCTTCATCATGCTCATGGGTCACCGTGTTCGCCTTGATGAACACCGTCATCCCCGGTTTGATCAGCTCCCCAAAGGGGTTCCACTGCTTGGTGTTGAAGTTGGCGCGGTCGAGTCCGAGCGTATTCAGCAGGTTCCGGACGCCTTCGTAGACGTGGTTCTGCGGATCTATCGAAGAGCCCTCATACTCAGGATACTTCACGGGCGGATCAAAGGGCATCGTATCGTGGTAGGACTTCCGATCGACGAACTGGATCGCTACTTTGCTATCATTCATCATACGTTCTGTTCTCCTTAAGAAGGTATTGTACGTTCACGCCGTTTCGCAGCGTCCGCCGTTGTTCATCCTCTGCAGCGACGTCATCGCGCGGGCATCGTGATGGACATCTTGTGGTCTGCGCCTCCAGAACCGGGCCAGATCCCGGGGAAGGACATGCCAGAACTGTCCTCCATATTCGGCCTGGATATGGCGCAGAAACTGTTCATAATAGTGTGCCGGGTATTCCTCGTTCCCGCACATGGCGCCGTTGAAGCTCATGTAATCGGGGTGCGTGTTCATCAGCGCGACCCCCCCGTGGTGAACGAGCCAGTCCAGCTTCCTTCTCCAGATATCCGTGTTCCGCTGCTGCATCAGGACGAAGAGGGTGAAATCCTGCGGAAGCGTATAGGGCAGCTCCACATATTCCTTCTTCGTCTCATCACAGGTGACGATGAACGGGAAGATCGTTCCGGCGCCCTGTGGCTTCGGCTCGAAAGGGTCCGTGTCGAACGTCGACGCGTCGTATTCAATGTCCAGCTCGTGGAACCAGTCCAGCTTGTGGAGCATGCAGGGTGCCCGGTACCCAACACTGTCCCACGTCTTCAGGTACTCGTTGATCTTGCTCGCGCGCTCCAGAAACAAGCTCTTCGATTCGCAGTACTTTCCGTCATGGTACAGTCCGTGCACTCCCACTTCGAATCCCCGCTTCTGGAGCGAGGTCAGCCTCTCGTTGGACAGGGTATAGCGCAGCGGCACGAAATTGAACGACGACCGGAATCCCAGCCGCTCTTCCACATCGGCAAGCGCGAGACAGCGTTCATATCCCCGCGCCGTGTCAACGTCATGCGTCAGCACGAGGGCGAACCGCTTGCCATCGGGCCATCCCGGCCACCCCGCGGGCGCGCCACCGGCCCGCTCATCGATGGGCCAGATGTCCTTATATCGCTTCGCCTGATAGCGAATGATCTCTCTTCTCAGCCAGATCTGGAGCGTTCTCGGGATGAGCGGTTTGAGCAGATAGAATAACCGGTTGCGCTGTTCCATATCGATCTCTTGACTGCCTTCCATGCCTCGATGTTACCGTCTTACCCCATGTGCCGGTACAACAGCGCTCCTGCCATTTTGAGCAGCGGTATCGGCATGCGACGAAAGTAGGCCGTGTGTGCGCCCGAAACGGCAAGCGACTTTGCCACGAACATCCCCTTCCGCAGATCGTACCGATAGTAGTTGATCGGGTGTTCATCGGCACCCCACCCTCGCTTGAACTGCAGCAGCCCTTCGTTCTCTGGCTCCGTCCTGCCAAAGTTGAACATTGTATAGCCTCGGGACGCGTACCAGTGGATCGCCTCCCACATAATGAGGTTGTTGGCCCGTAGATGCTGGTAGCGCCGGTCCGATGCGCCATACTTGTATACCGCCTTGGTACCGAAGTGAACATACAGCGCACCGGCGACCGTGTTTCCGCCATAGGATGCCAGGACCACCAGACCGCGCTCCTTCGACAGGACATGCCGGCGGATGTTATCGAAGAAGTAATAGGGCTGCGGCGGGAGACCGTGTTCTTTTCTCGTCATGCAGTTCAAGCGGCAGAATTCCTGCAGATCGCCGGGCAATGCGCTGATGGTGATCTGGATCCCTTCGCCCCGCGCCCGCTTGATGTTCCGCCGGGTGCTGTCCCGCAACCCGGCAAAAAGCCGCTCGAGGCCGCACGTGAGGTCGAGCGAATGCCCGAAGCAGACCGTGGAAGGTTGTATCGCGCCCGGCAGCCCCCCCCCGGGCCGCAGCTCCAGGTATTTCCAACCTGATCTCTTCCCATGGTCGATGGCGCTGTCAAGGATGTCCTGGAACGCCGTGCTGTCGTCCGCAATCGGCTCGCACTGATCGGTGAAGGGCAGCGACACGCCCCGCTTGCCCGTCAGGAGGCTCTTCACTTCCATGATGGGGAGAAGGGCCGAAACGGATCCGCCTCGGACTACGCCGACATAGTGCGGTCGATAGCCGTAGGAATCCGCAAGCACCCTCGCCCAGCTCGACGTGTGAAAGAACGAGCACTGTTCGTGGGAGCGGACGCGCTCGTCCCAGCCCGGGTCATGCAGCGGATCGAATAGTTGGATGTCATTGTTCTCCATAATAGCGACCGGTCTTCAAGCGCCCGAAAAGATCTCCTGCCAATGCGATTTGAGCAGGCCCATTCGAACCACGTCCCTCTTGCGGGTTCCTACAACGACGTCGCTGAAGAAGATACCTTCGAGCTCGAATCCGAACTTGCTGTTCAGGATGATGTTCCTAATATTAGTATCGCTGGAGTGAATGAACACCTTGTCATAGTTCATCACGGCGAACGCGTGGTACAGGAAGAGGAATGTAGCGGTCTTGCCTATCCCCCGGCCCTGGAGGCCCCTGTTGCCGATGAGCTTTTTCATTTCCAGCTTGCGCGAACCCTCATCGATCGAATCTGCTCCGATCATTCCTACCGGTTCATCGTTGTACAGGATCGCAAAGTACTCGCGGCCCGGCTGCACGAAGTACTCCTTCAGTTCCTGCGACGACTGTGGGAATGCCGGAACGAAGCTGTCCCTGATTGCCGGATCGGAAAGCCATGCGGCGACCTGTTCGCACAGCTCGGGGCGCAGCGCCGTGAGGCGGACATCCTGCAGCCCCACCCCCCCGCCGCTGTGCCGCTCGTCCCGAACGCTCCTGATCGTGAACTGATGGTTGTAGTATTCATCTCCGTTATTCGAGCTGGGGTTCTTCAGGTCCTTGAGCAGGTTCTCAAGCAGAAAGGAAGAAACGGAGACAACGCCCTGCTTTGTGATCCCGTAGTTCATCAGTTCGCGATAGAACCCCTTGGTGATCAGCTTCAGCATCATCTCCTGCTGAAGGTCCGCATCAACCGCTTGTTCTGGCAGACCGCTCATGGCTCGATTCCTTTCCCGGATTATCCGGCGCCCTGCGATGACACGCCTGCCGCGCCGCCCACGACGACCTGCGGAGAGACCGCCCCGGGACGCAGCGATTCTGAACCGGCATGGCAAAAGAACGGGAACGAACGGATAGCATCGACGACGAGGTTCTGCTGCTCTTCGGTCAGCCCGGGGAACATCGGAAGGGACAGGATCTCGCGGGAAGCGGCCTCGGCCTCCGGAAAATCGCCGGCTGAGAAGCCGTATCCGGCATACGCCTCTTGCAGGTGGAGGGGGATCGGATAGTGGAGCCCCGTGACAATGTTGCGCTCCAGGAGAAACTTCTGAAGCGCGTCCCGTTCCCTCGTGCGAATGACATAGAGATGGTAGACCCCGCGGCTCCACTCTGGTTCATAAGGCAGCGTGACGTCTTCGATGTCCCGCAGCAGGTGTGCATACCGGTCTGCGTGCCGTCTGCGCTGCTCGTTCCATGCGGGCAGCCGTCTCAGTTTGATCTGGAGGAAGCCCGCCTGGATGGCGTCCAGACGCCCATTATATCCCTCCATGGCATGGATATATTTCTTTGCCTGACCGTGGTCGCGCAGCATCCTGATCGTGTCGGCGATCGCCTCGTCGTTCGTGGTAACGGCGCCGGCCTCGCCGCATGCGCCGAGGTTCTTCCCTGGGTAGAAGCTGAATGCCGCGGCTGTGCCCATGCTGCCGGCCTTCCTCCACCGGCCGTCGCTCTTGGAAAAATATTCCGCGCCATGGGCCTGGCAGGCATCCTCAATGACGGTAAGGCGATGTCGCCCGGCGATATCCCGGATCGCGTCCATATCGGCCGTCTGTCCGTACAGGTGTACCGGTATCACACCGGACACGCGACGACCGGTCTTGCGGTGGACGGTATCGCCGGTGCCCGGATCGGTCTCACAGTCTGCGCTCAGGAACTTCTGCAGGCGCTCCGGGTCCATATTGCAGGTCCGCGGATCGATGTCGATGAACATCGGGCGGGCGCCGGCCTGGGAGATCGCCTCCGTGGTCGCAATGAAGGTGTTGGAGACCGTAACCACAATGTCCTCCGAACGGATACCTGCCGCGATCAACGCGAACCGGAGCGCATCGGTCCCGCTTCCGACGCCCACGCAGTACTTCGCATCGGTGAACGCTGCGAACGAACGCTCGAACTCCTCCACCGCGGGTCCGCCGATGAATCTTCCCGTCCTCAGCGCCTCTCGACAGACGCTGAGAAGCGCCTCTTCATCATTGATATGCGGTGTTACGAGATCCAGGAACGGCACGTGATTATTCATGACTGATCCTCCTTATAATTCTTGCGGGGTTTCCCGCGACAATGGTGTAGGGCGGCACGTCCTTGGTGACCACGCTGCCTGACCCGATGATGGCCTGTTCTCCGATCGTCACGCTGCAGAGGATCGTTGCCCCCGAACCGATCGATGCGCCTTGTTTAACGATCGTCGGCGCCACCTTCCAGTCGGCCTCGCTCTGCAAGGCGCCGTTCCCGATCGTGGCCCTCGGATATTTGTCGTTAATGAACATGACGCCGTGACCGATGAACGCATTGTCCTCGATGGTCACGCCCTCGCAGATGAACGTGTGGCTCTGGATCTTGCAGTTCCTGCCGATGCGGGCGTTCTTCTGCACTTCCACGAAGGTGCCGATCTTCGTATGGTCCCCGATGGTGCAGCCGTAGAGGTTGATGAATTTGGCCAGCTTGACGTTCTCGCCGAGTTTCACGTCGTCGGCTATGCAGAGATAGGTCATACGTTCACCATTTGTCCGTTCAGTTTCATCGACTGATTGCATGCGTCAAGCAGTTTCACCACACGCAGCCCGGCATGCCCGTCGTTCTCCGGCCGCTCGGCCTTCGTGATGCACGCGAGGAAATATTCTGTTTCGTGCTTCAGCGCCTCGATCTGGTCCACCTTCGGAGCGTACATGTCGCCCGAGCGATAGCTCACGCGCAGATCGTAGACACCCTCCCGGTTCGTGACCTCGACGCCCTTGTCGTAGATCTTGATCTTCTCATCGGCCTCCAGGTCGTTCCATACCAGCATCTTCTTCTCGCCGCCGATAAGGGTCGTCCTCACCTTGACCGGTGAAAGCCAGTTGACGTTGAAGTGGGCGATCATATTGTTGTCAAAGTGCACGGTGATATAGGCCGTGTCCTCCAGACCGTTCACATGGGCCTTTCCGCAGGCCGCCACGGAGGCCGGTTTTTCATCGATCAGGAAGTCCATGACCGCGAAATCGTGAGGGGCGAGATCCCAGACGACGTTCACATCGCTCTGGAACAGCCCCAGGTTCACCCGGACGGAATCATAGTAGTACAGATCGCCCAGGGCCTTCTCCTCGATCAGCCGTTTGATCTT
>Ga0209253_10006460_pt1 | contig 10155 bp, 9 predicted proteins | sample FrelakmetBRP12BR_FD_187145 | JGI IMG/M metagenome (GOLD analysis project Ga0209253, IMG submission 187145) | Freshwater lake sediment microbial communities from the University of Notre Dame, USA, for methane emissions studies - BRP12 BR (SPAdes)... | ecosystem: Environmental > Aquatic >...
GGACGGACCCAGTCGGCGATCGTTCGGGACGCGATCGAGGACTACGTCGAGCGCACGCCGCCGCCGCTCCCGTACGAGGCCCTTCAGGACGTGATCGGCCTGGTCGAGAGTGGGCCCACGGACCTCTCCGAGAAGACGGGGGAGAAGTTCCGGGCGCTCCTCCTGTCCCGGCGGGCGGCACGCCGGTGATCCTCCTCGACGCCGGGCCCATGGTGGCGCTCCTTCGCCGCGCCGACCAGCACCACGCCCGGTGCGTGGCCGCACTGCGCCGCATCCGCGACCCGCTGGGCACGGTGTGGCCGGCGGTCACGGAGGCGATGTTCCTCCTGTCGGATCGGCAGGACGCCCAGGCCGCGCTCGCGGAGAAGCTGGAAGCGGAAGCGATCGCCCTCCTGCCCCTGGATCGTCGGGACGTGCCCCGCATGCGAGAGCTGATGTCGAAGTACAGCGACCTTCCCATGGACCTCACGGATGCGGCGCTCGTCCGGGTCGCGGAGCGTGAGGGCATCGACAGGGTGTTCACGACCGACCGGCGGGACTTCGGCGTCTACAGGATCTCCGGGCGCCGGCGCTTCCGCGTCCTGCCCTGACGCCGCGCGTGCGAGGGCGCGCTCTCGTGGACCGAACCCGCCCGGGGCGCGAGTTCCCGGGAGGTGCGCGAGGAGGGGCGCGGCGGGCCCGCGCTACTTCGCCGGCGCGAGGCGCTTGATCCGGATGGCGCGGTAGCGGACGTACTGCTTCGTGAAGTCGCCCCCGCCGTGCACCTGGAGGGCGATTCTGCCGGTGTCGGGGTGGCGCTTCTCGGTCTCCTTCACCTCCATGAAGCGCTTCCCGTTGATCCACGTGGTGATGGTCGGGGGATTGCCCACGATGCGGGCGCGGAGCTCGTTCCACTGGCCGTGCTTCCAGAAGGAAGGCCACTGCCCGGGATCCACGGGAAGGGGCACCGGTGTTCCGGCGACCGGCACGATCTCCGTGACGAGCTTCCCGAAGCTGAAGTTCTGCACGTGGGGCTTCCCGCCGAGCGCCCCCTCCCCGTAGACGCCCATGAGGTTGCCGTCGGCGTGGTAGTCGATCATGGCCTGGTAGGCGGTGCCGTCCTCGGTGCTGCGCAGGAAGAGGCCGCTGTCCGGGCCGAAGTCGTTCCTCATCTCGAGGGCGACCTCGAAGTCGCCGAACGACTCGTCGGTGAGGACGATGCCGCCGTTTCCGGGGACGTCCTGGCTGCCCACGATGGCGCCGTCCTCCACCACCCAGCGGCCGGCCGTCTTGTGCTGGCTGGTGGCCGAGTGGCCCGTCTGCGCGCTCGTGTGCCAGCCGGTGAGGGTCTTGCCGTCGAAGAGCGACTGAAAGCCCTCGTCGGCGGCGGAGGCGAGGGATGCGAGGCCGACGAGAACGAGGAATGAGGCGAGCGAGGTCTTCTTCATGGCGCCATCATCGCTCAACCGGAGCCACGCGCAACCGCGAATGCCCTATGCTTCAGGGTGCATGGCTCCTTCCCGGCTCGACTTCCGCATCGACGCGCAGGCCAGCGGCTCGCAGGCGCGGGCCGCCACGTTCCGGACGCTTCACGGTCCCGTCGAGACGCCCATCTTCATGCCGGTGGGGACGCAGGCGGCGGTGAGGGCGCAGTCCCCGCAGTCGCTCGTCGCGGCCGGGTCGCAGGTCCTTCTCGCCAACACCTACCACCTCCTGCTGCGCCCGGGGGCGGAGGTCTTTCGGCGGATGGGCGGCATCCACCGGTTCATGAACTGGCCCGGTCCGGTGCTCACCGACTCCGGCGGATACCAGATCTTCTCGCTGCCCCACTCGCGCGAGGTGACCGAGGAGGGGGCCCTCTTCCAGAGCTACGTCGACGGGAGGACCGTGCGGCTGAGCCCTGAGCTGTCCATCGAGACGCAGGTGGCCATCGGCAGCGACATCATGATGGTGCTCGACCAGTGCGTGAGCGCCGTGGCCGACCGCGCCACGGCACGGGCCGCCGTCGATCTCACGCACCGTTGGGCGGCACGGAGCCTCGACGCGCGGGGTGAATCGCCCCAGTCGCTCTTCGGCATCGTGCAGGGGGCGCTCTTCGCGGACCTGCGCCGCGAGAGCGTCCTGTGCCTGTCGGCCATGCCTTTCGACGGCCTGGCCATCGGGGGCCTGGCCGTGGGCGAGGGCCGTGACGAGCGGCAGGACGTGTGCGAGCAGACCGCCGAGCAGATGCCCCGGGACCGCCCCCGTTACCTGATGGGCGTGGGCACGCCCCTCGACCTGCTCGAGGCCGTGCACCGCGGTCTCGACATGTTCGACTGCATCCTGCCGACGGCCCTCGGCGAGCGCGGCGGGGTCTTCACCTCGCGGGGATACCTCCAGCTCCGCCGGGGCGTGCACAAGCACGCGGACGAGGCCCTCGACCCGGCCTGCTCCTGCCCGACCTGCCGGCACTACTCGCGCGCCTATCTCCATCACCTGACGAAGACCGACGAGGCGCTGGGGTGGCAGCTGCTGGGGCAGCACAACCTGCACTTCTACCACCGGCTCATGCGCGAGATCCGGCAGAGCATCCTGGACGACACGTTCGCCTCCCTCTACACGCTGAGGCGTCGGCAGCTGGAGGAGCGCGACCTCGACAATCCGAGCTCGCCTCCCCGGGCGCGGCCGGCCAGGACCCGGGCCCTCGGCGGGTACGAGGTGCACGTGGCCCGCGAGGGATTCGCGAGCATCCGGCACGTGGCATCGGGCGAGGTCATGCACGCGCGGACGCCGCCCATGGTGGAGGCCGAGAGTCTCTACGTGGAGCAGTCCGGGCTCGCCCAACGACTGAAGCTCGGTCCCGCCGAGAGCGCTTCGGACGCCCCGCCGCTCGTGCTCTGGGACGTGGGACTCGGGGCCGGGGCCAACGCGATGGCCGCCATTCGCTGCTACGAGCAGACGGCCGCCCTCCATCCCGTCCGCGCCCTCGACATCATCAGCTTCGAGAACGATCTGGACTCCCTGCGGCTGGCGTTCGCTCACCGGCACCATTTCCCCTACCTGCGCCACAGCGCTCCCGCGGGCCTCCTCGGCTCCGGACGCTGGCGCTCGAGCACGGGGGCCGGGCTGAGCTGGCGCCTCGTGGAGGGAGACGTCTTCGAGACGCTCGGGGAGGTGATGCCGCGCCCGGACCTCGTCTTCTACGACCTCTTCTCCGGGAGGACGCACGCGGGGGCCTGGACGCTGTCGTCCTTCCGGCGCCTCTTCGAGGCCGTCGGGGCGCGGGACGCGGAGCTGTTCACCTACACCGCGTCCACCGCGGCGCGGGTGGCCATGCTGGGGGCGGGCTTCCTCGTGGCCACCGGCCGCGCCACCGACGACAAGCCCGAGAGCACCATCGCGTTCACGCCCTCCGCGCTCGATCACGGGAAGGCCCGGCGCCACGACCTGCTGGGGGCCGACTGGCTCGTACGTTGGGAGCGCTCCGGGGCCCGCTACCCGAGCGACCTGCCCGAGGCGGACCGGGGCGCGTTCGAGGGGGCGATCCGGCGGCACGAGCAGTTTCGGGGCCTTCGGCCCGGGGTCGAGCGGGCGACGCAGGACCTCAAGGCGCTGCGGGGCCTGTTCGGTCCGGTCGACCGTGCCCGAAGCCAGGAAGAGCTCGAGGACGCCATACGGCGCGGAGCCGCCGGGGAAGAGCCATGAGGGGCGTCGACGCTTCGGCTACTTGTCGTCGGTGGAACGAGAACGACGGCCGGGCAGCGTCCAGTTCTCGATCGCCAGTCCCTTCACGCGTCCGAACTCCGCGGTGTTGTTCGTGACCAGCACCAGGCCGAGGCTGCGCGCGTGCGCGGCGATGAACAGGTCATTGGCTCCGATGAGAGCCCCGCGTTTCTTCAGGTCCGCTCGAATCTCCGCGTAGTGGCGGGCAGCGTCGTCGGGGAAGTCCAGCACCTCGACGTAGGGCAGGAACGCGGCGAGCGCTTCCGCATCCTGGGTGCGACGCGGCGACACCTCGACACCGTAGAGCAGCTCGGACTTGGTGATGACCGACATGCAGACGTCGGCGACCGCCACCCGCTGAAGTCGGCGCAGCACGGGCAGGCTCGACCGCTTCATGACGTAGGAGCACGTGTCCGTGTCCAGCATGTAGCGGGCCATCAGGGCTCGCGCTCCTGCACCGGCAGCTCCTCGACGCCGTTCATGAACGCGTCGGACGCGACTGGGGCGCTCTCCAGGTACGGACCCCAGTCGCGCGGGCGAGGAGAGAGGATGACGTCCTGGCCTTCCTTGCGGATGAACACCTCGTCCGTGGAGAACTGGTACTCCTTGGGCAGCCGCACGGCCTGGCTGCGGTTGGTCATGAAGACTTTGGCGGTCCGCGGCATGGTCAGGGCCCTCCGATGAAGTCCGCCATATACGTCAGTATATCGCAACTGCGGCGTCGTCGGCGGCGCTTACCGTGGCTCGACCGTTGCCGGCTTCGGGGCGTACTGGGGCAGGGTGTACGGCCGCTGCAGCGAGCGCGCGTCGCCGCGGCGTGTGACCGGCGGGAGGCGCAGCACGCGGTAGTGCTCGGCGCCGATGCGGTCGAGCCCCTGGCCGTGGTCGCGCAGGATCCCCTTCCAGCTCTTGGTCGACGAGCCCCAGAGGCCCTCGCCGTAGAGGGTGCTGCCGCCGGCGTAGTCCACGAGGACCATGCCGTAGCGCTGCATCGCTCGCGCGACGACGCGCTCGCCGGGCAGCAGGTCGAAACGAGAGAGGTCGAGGTCGGGGTCGAGCTGGATCACGGCGCCCTCGGGGATGCCGTCCTTGACCGGGCCGTCCGTCCACGCGGCGGGCCACACGAACTCCTGGAGCGCCGGGAAGCGGATGGCGCAGGCGAGCTTGTGGCGGATCTCGCCGGCCAGGACCTCGTCGCACAGGATCAAGCCGGCGATCGCGGGCACGCCGGCGGCGCGGCTCGGGCCGTGGAAGTGAATGCTCTCGCCGTCCTTCACCGGGAAGTCCGAGGTCCGGAAGACGCCCTCGCCGTCGAGCGCGTACGTCATGCCGGTGTTCGACTCGAAGGTGCCGTCGGGCCGGACGCGAAAGCCCCAGGTGTCCCAGGCGCGCTTCGCGTTCCAGTCCACGACCGCGAAGTGCGCGTCCTCCTCGGGGTCGGGCATCGCGGCCTTCGGGATCGGGACGCCGTCGTCGAAGCCCGGCCCGTGGCCGAACGTCTCGCGATCAGACCGCCAGGTCTCCCGCTCTTCGGCGGTCAGCGTGTGCTTCGCGACCCGGACCCGCGGAGTGGTCGCGTCCACCTCGTAGACCGGGATCGTCCACTTGTGGAGGTTGATGCCGAAGCCGCCGGACGGCTCCTTCTTCAGCAGCGACACGAAATGGTCGTTCCGCGGGTCGATCTCGGACCCTGCGGGCAGAGGCTGGTTCCAGAAGCTCGTGTCGGAGAAGAAGCGGCGGGGCGGCGCCGTCTGGGCCGAGGCGGCCACCGTGAAGGCGGAGGACAGGACGAGGGCGACGACGGGGACGAGAGCGGCGGGGCGGCGGGAGAACCAGGAAACCATGGGCGCCAGCCTACGGCCGGTTGGCGAGGAGCGTCAATGATCGGCGCGCACCGCGCGCACCGCGGGCTTGTCGCGCCGGCCACAACGAGATATGGTCCCCCCAAACCCCCCGAGGTCCCTCGCGCCCGCAAGGCAAAGGAGGAGAGGCATGTTCGGCAAGACCGTGACCCAGTACCTGGGCTTCCAGAAGGTCGTTCTGGCCCTGATCGTGTTGGCCTTCCTCGTGCGCCTCACGCTTTCCCTGAGCGGCACGCCGAACTCCGTCGCCAAGTGGGTCAGCGTGACCGTTGTGCTGCTCGCTGGCGTCGCGTACTACGGGGTGGCCGTGTACACAAGCGGCTTCGGGAGCTACAAGCAGCTCTACCCCCTGGTGCTGTTTCAGAGTCTGCTCGGGGAAGGACTGGTGGCCCTGGCCGTCGCGCTCGCCATCCTGACCGGAACCGACAACATCTACACCGCACCCGAGTACAGCGGGGGTGGCGACGGCAAGAACTGGCTCCATGTCGTGGCCCATCTCGTCATCGCGGTCGTCGTCCTGCCCCTCGTCAGTTGGGGCGTCAGCTCCCTGGTCATGCTGGTGACCAAGAAGGTGGCGCCCCGAGCCGCCTAAAGGGAGGCGCCCTCATCGGGGCCGGAGGCCCTCTCCGACCCGAAGGCAGAAGCCTACGAAATCGTACAGCCCACGCGATCGCGCAGCCCTTCACCGTGCAACTCGCCGGCGATCGGCGAAGCTCACACCTCGATGCGCGCCCCGTGGATCACGTCGGTCATCCGCCGGTGCCACGCCACGTCGCGCCACATGCCGCGGAACTGCGGGCCGCAGAAGTTGCTCGTGGCGATGGCGAACCAGCGGCCCGTCTCCGCCGACGTGCGCACGCCCACCTCGCACAGCTCCTTGATCCAGCCCCAGTCGAGCAGCGGCCAGTCCTTGTAGTCGACGAGGGCCCAGCACTCGGTCGTGGCGAGGGCCTTCTTCGACACGCGCGACCACTCGGCGAGCCCGTGGATGCTGCGACGCAGCGCGTTCTGCCAGTGGGCCGGGTCCTGCTGGTAGAGCGGCTCGGCCCGGTCCACGACGTTCTCGTACCCCTTCGACTCGAACCGCTCGTAGTGGTAGCCCACCTTCTCGTAGAAGTCGGATGCGTGCTGCGCCATCCAGAGGTGCAGCTCGAAGAAGGGCGCCCAGACGTCGAGCGGGTACTCGTTGCAGAGGTCCACGTAGAGGATGCTGTCGAGGAGCCCCGCCTGGGCCACGCCGTCCACGGTCTTCTTCCAGATGCCGCCGAAGTCCTCGGGCCCGCGGATCTTCATGCGGGTGTCGTCCCAGTCCTCGTAGCCCGCGCCGGGCCAGCGCCGCTGGAGCCAGGAGAAGTCCCACATCGTGATGGCCAGCGGCCGTGTGAGCCTGCGCTTCAGCACGCCCATACTCTCCTCCCCTCGCGCGAGCGGCGCCAGGCACTTCGCCGCCGCGGCACCGGCGGCCGCCTTCACGAAGTCGCGACGCCGGGCGGGTGTCTCCTTCACGTCAAGTGTCGATGGCGACGACCTCGTGGGCCAGGATCGTCGGCACGGCCGTCTCGAGCCAGGCGCCGGATTGGCGGAACAGCGGTGAGCCCCCGCCGACGAGCAGCGCGACCCGCCTTGCCGAAGCACCGTCGGGGAGGTGCACGCGCACGTGCTGTTCGCCGACCGGCAGCAGCTCGCGCACGGGTCCCTTCATCATCATGGGGTTTGTCAGGTTGACGAGGTGCACGGTGAGCGAGCTTCTCTGCCGCCACACGGCCACGTCGAGCACGCCCGGCCCGGTGACGGTGACCGGCGGCTCCTCGTTCGTCGCCCAGGAGACCGCGTTGCGCATCAGCTTCAGGTGGTCGGGCGAAAGCACCTCCCAGAAGGTGCGGTCGACGTCCCAGGGAAAGTAGACGACGCGGCCGGCTTCGGCCTCGCGCAGGAAGACCTGCGGGACGTCCGTACGCGGCTGGCGCACGTACACCTTCTCCATCGGCAGGTCGGGATAGGAGGGGATGAGCGTGACAGGCGGGTTCGGGAACGGGCGGTTCGCCTTCACCTCGACCTGCCAGGCACCGTGGATGATGCGCGGGGCGTCCTCGAGCCCGCGCAGCAAGGGGTGGCCCGGGGCCGTGTCGTGCTCGAGCCGCAGGTAGGAGTTGCGCACCGGACCCGGCCGGCGGCCCGCGAAAGAAGCGCCGAAGAGCTCCGAGAGCCCGAAGTCGCGACGCTCGTCGCCGTGCTCGTCGCGGAGCGACGTCTCGGAGGTGGCCACCAGACCGCCGCCGCGGCTCACGAAATCGGCAAGCTGCGCGCACTGGGCGTCGGAGAGGGCTTCGACGTTCGGCAGGATGAGCGTCCGCAGCGCCGCGAGGTGGAAGGCGTCGAGCAGGCGGTCGTGCACCATCTCGAAAGGGATCCGCGACTCGACGAGCGCCTGGTACCAGCCGAGGGACGGATCCTCGACCCGCTCACGGATGCGCTCGCCGCCGGCGAGCCAGGCGGTCTGCTGCGAGTAGACGAGGCCCACGCGGGCGAGCGGCCGCTCGTTGCGCAGATAGGTCTCCGCACCCTGGCACCACTGGAAGGCGTCCTCGACCGGCTTCAGCCAGCGGGGGTCGTGGATCGTGGCCGCGAACTTCGTGAACCAGGGCCGCATCCCGTTGGCGACGAGGTCGGCGGCCCACAGGCGGATCTCCGCGCCGTTCTGCACCGAGTCCTTCCAGCGGTACGGCTCCTCGACGCCGACGCTGAAGAGGCCGATCATGGGCTTGCGGCCCATCACAGCGCGGTACTCCTTCGCGTTCATGCCGATCGCCCAGGGCGGCATCAGGCCGCGGCGCGCCTGGCGATCGGCGACGAGCATCGGCGCGAGCTCGCCGCTGCGCTTCATGTCGAGCGGGCTGGTGGCGCCGCCGCCCGTGTTCGGTATCAGGCACGAATCGGGGTTGATCGCGCGGATCGCCTCGTCCCACACCCGCCACAGCTCGAAGAGGCGCGTCTCTTTCCACTCCCGGTAGGCCCGCTGCACCTCCGGCGGGCTCGCCGCGCCCGGCAGATCCCGGCCGGTCGCTGCGCGGAAGTTCGTCCGGCAGTGAGGGCAGTAGCACATGCCGGAGCCGTCCCAACGGTTGACGAAGATGCCGTCCACCCGGTAGCGCGACACGATCTCGCGCTTCACCTCGGTCATCAGCTCGAAGTTGTACGGACCGAGGCCGCAGGTGACCCACATCTCGGGCGAGGCCCAGTGCCGTCGCGGGCGACCCTCCGCATCGGTCGCGATCCAGTCCGGGTGCGCGGCCTGCACGTCGTCGTACGTCGCGTGCGGGTCGGTGCGCGCAAGGACGACCATGCCGAGCCGCCGGCAGCCGGCAACCAGCTCACCGAAGACATCCCTATCGCCGAGCCACGCGCTGCGGTGATGAAGAGGAACCTGCGTCGGGTAGTAGGCGACGCAGCCACCGGCGCTGAGGCAGACCCCGTCGGAGCGCGTGCGCCGGAAGGTGTCGAGCCAGAAGTCCACGTCGAGCTTCGGCGGATCGTCCTCGACCAGCGTGAGCTGCGCCCAGCGCATCGGGCGGTCGATCCACGACGGCGTCGGCGGCAACTCGGCCCGCTCGTCGCGGGCGGCGGCGCGCGAGAAACGCCCGAACCCGACGGCGGCGCCGGCGAGCGCGGAGGTGGCAAGAAAGCTGCGGCGTGCTGTCATGCGATGGATTGTGCCCTCGAACGGCATCGGCGCGAAGCGGCAAGCCCACGCACGCCAAGGGCCAAACCAGCCGTGTAGAGTGCCGCCTTAGGTTTCGATTTCGGTCGTGACGGCTGCCTGATTGACGATCAGGGTGTAGAGATCGATGGGCCGGGGCCTCCTCGGCATCGCGATGGGCGCAGCGCGGCGAGCGGCCGGCTTCAGGGTCGCGGCAGCGGTCGCAGCGCTCGGTACACGGGGAGAAGGCCGATGGTCTCGTCCCAGTAGGGCGTCTGCCGAGCCCACCACTCGGAGCGCGCATCCGGGTCGGCCGCGAAGGCGGGATCGCGGAGCGCGGCCTCCCAGTCGGCCGCCTGCTTCGGGTCCTTCAGCCCTTCCTGCGCCAGGGCCTCGAGCTCCGGCCCTTCGATCCACTCCTTGCGCTCGAACACTGAGGAGAGCAGGCCCCACGCCAGCAACGAGTCCGGCGCATCGGCCTCGAGCAGCTGCGTCGCCACCTCGAAATCCGGCTGGTCGGCAGGCACCCACAGGGAGCCCGCCGGGAGCCGACGCGTCTCCAGAGCCCGCCTGACCCGCACCGCGGTGACCGCCGTCGTCCCCTGATACGGCCGGCCCGCGAATCGCGGATCGGACAAGCGCTGGGTCTCGACCTCGAGGTCCAGGTCGCCGGGCAGCGGTTCGACTCTCAGCCCGTGCGCTCTGAGTACCCGTTCGATCTGCGGCCAGCCCGGCAGCACGACGTACCCGCGCGGTCGAGGCACGGACTGGGCGATTCGCGGTGTGTGGAACCAGGGCAGGTCGCGGTCGAGCAAGTGGCCTCTCTGGTAGGTGGTGAGCGGGGTGCCCGTCACCACCGAGGTCGAGCGACTGAAGGCGTAGAGGGGAAGGCGCACGTGGTCGGGAACGCCCCCG
>Ga0209253_10006462_pt1 | contig 10153 bp, 6 predicted proteins | sample FrelakmetBRP12BR_FD_187145 | JGI IMG/M metagenome (GOLD analysis project Ga0209253, IMG submission 187145) | Freshwater lake sediment microbial communities from the University of Notre Dame, USA, for methane emissions studies - BRP12 BR (SPAdes)... | ecosystem: Environmental > Aquatic >...
TTGGGTGGATTAAGTTTCTGGTATAGCCGGTAGACAATGGCATCCAGCGGATTGGCAACGGAAATTATAATCGCTTTCGGACAATATTTTTTTATACCTTCGGCCACCGCATCGGTAATCTTCAGATTGGTCGCCAGTAATTCCTCGCGGGTGGGAATCGTACCATCCGGTCTTTTTGTACGGGGAACACCTGCCGTATTGATCACCAGATCCGATCCCTTGATCACTTCGTAATCTTTGCCACCTGCCGTTTTAACGTCTGATCCTATTGTCGACTCGCCTTCGGCAATGTCCAGGGTGAGGCGGTCTACAGCCAGGGTGCCATCTTCTGGGCGAGTGTTGAATTTTTTGGTCAAATTCTCGGTTTTGATCATATTAAGGATAACTGGAGAAAGGAGAATAGGGATTTGAATATCTCGAGTAAAGGATTATTGGAAGCGAGACTCGTCCAGGTTTTCGTCCGTGACTGTTGGAAAGACCTGCCCTGACAATATGGTCGAATCAGGAGCCTGGATGGGAACAGGCTCAGGTTCTACTCTCTGCTCGGGTTCAGGTTGGCGCAGCAGGAATATGAATGCCAGGCTGGCGAGCGCAAAGACTGCGATGATCAGCTCGGTAACGTATATGCCGAGGGTCGCAGCCGAATAGACCGCGACGGCATCCACCAGGGTATGCCAGCCGATAGCGATCCACAGCCAGTAGAGCCGGCGACGGGTGAATACCTGCAAGACAAGGATCGAAAGCGCCAATTGGACGGTGACTGAGAACGAGCGTTCCAGCGCCCCAAGGAGGGTATCGTACCAGGCCGCCGACCAGTAAGCGGACACCTGGGTCTGCGCCAGGGCGAGCTGCTCGGGGGGCACCAACGAGGATAGATCCATATTTCGGATTGCGATCATGGCGATGTAGGTGACCAAAACCAGAATCCCCAGGACGATGGCTTCGATCCCGCCATGCCCCGCGCCCATCATCAGCCCTCGCGACCAGGAGCGGGCATCCTTCGCCCACCAGCGGTAAGCTGCATAACGCGCCCCTTCCTCCCAAAAACCGGCGCTCAAGCCGAGGAATATGGACTGGAACAGCAGGGTGTACTGCTGGGGCGGGGCCGGCAGCACCCCAGTATTGAATAATTGACCCACCAAAATATTAAACGGGATGTGCCCGACCTGCGAGAGGATAAAGGTTGCTCCGCCGATCCACCACAGCCGCCATCCCAGGTTGAAGCGGCGGGATAAGAATATCCCCAATAAGACGGGGATGGCGACCATCAGCAGGCCATTCAGCAGGTGGGTAAATACTAAAATATTATTCATCGATTCTCAGGAATCCTGTGGGAACGATAATGAACTTTTGGGTGTATGCTATTAATGACAAAAGTAATTTTCTATACAGTATATCTCAACATTAATTATGCGTAGAGTGAAGATAAGCACCCGCTTTCCGTTGCGTTTCTCCTCCATTTATGAGATTTCACTCACGCAAATTGTAGGTTTTCCGTAGGATAATCGTCAAGTAGACCTGGAGAAGTTTTGGGAAAATAGGTACATTACCCGTTGGCGAGGATCCGGCAACGGTCCCCTCCGGCAAGCATAGTATGATCGAAGAGAATCCTGAACTCAGCCCAGACCTGGAATGGATGCTACCGGGGATGCAGGTCAGTCCAGACCTGATCCTGGAGACCCTGGTGCGGGAATACTACCCGGCGTTGCTACGACTGGCTAAGGCCATCCTCAATGACCCTGACCTCAGCCAGCGCGCCGTGCAGAAATCTCTATTGAATACCATGCAGAACCGCCAGCGCTACATAGGCGGCATAGGGGTCAAGATATTCGTTTATGGACAAGCGGTGAAGGTATGCCATAGTTTCTCCCGGAGTAATAAAAAGTTGAGTCAATTCAGAGTTACAACCCTACCTGCATCGAAGGAAATCCAACCTGATCAGACCAAGATCGATGAGATTTCGGATGCAGATATCTGGAGGGAAGTGGATCGGTTGGAGGACAAACGCCGGATTTCACTCGTATTAAGAATTGTCGGCCAGCTATCCACCAACGAGATCGGCGCTGTCATGCAGCTGAAAACCACGCAGGCCACCAACCTTCTCGATAACACCTACGGGCGCTTATACCAGGCGATCCAACCAACAGATATGACCCGGAAGGAATTCGAGGAGGTTATCAATGCATCATTTACTCGACGTTGGCCGGGCCTGGATATGGACGAAAGCGAACTGCAATCGAGCATCGATTCAATCCACCAACAATACCGCCGGTACCAAAAAAGAGATAAAACCACTGCCTTTTTACGGCAAAGTGGCCTGGTTGGGTGTACTGTTGCGATGATCGTTTTGACTGTGTGGGTTACCGGGCGGTTGGCGTCGAAGGAGCTGCCTTCGCCGGTCACTCCTCAGATTGTCATTATCACCCAAATCGTGCATGTCCCGATCTATATCACTCCAACCGCCTGTCTTTCAAGGATCGCCTGTCCGTTGTCTTTCGGCTCCGATTTAGAGGAGGTTCGCCAGAGAATTATCAGCAGCAGCTCGCGTTGGAAGACACTCTGGTGGGAAGCCATAGTCTACCAGTATGGCCCACCGGGGTATGTAGGCCCACCTGTCGTCCGCCGCGAACAGGTGTGGGTCAGCCGGCCGATGGACAGTTTGGTGATCTCCGGTCCGATTAATGGTTACGCGGATCAAACGGTGCTCTCTCTGCAAAATGAACAGCACATTTTGGGTGGCAGCAACAACTTTCATTCCATTAATATTACCGATAGATGGTTTCCGAAAGATCGTGTCGATCCATACCAGATAAATTCAACCCTGATCTTCCAGCCGCAGGCCTGGGCGATTGTGGGGAAGGAAATGCAGATCTCAGGCAGTGCAACCATAAACGGTAGAGAAACATTGATTGTGGATATGATTTCAGCAGGGGGACAAATCCAGCAACGTATTTGGGTTGAAGTTGACACCGGAACTGCCTTGGGGTTGCGATTCTACGCTGAAGATGGAACAACCGTTACAGGAGAAATCTTCCTAAGCAAGATCTCCTATGATGTCGAATTTCCCGAACTCCTGTTCGACCCGGACAATCTAGTGTCTGAATTTGTAGAGGACTATACGGCAACAAAACCTGCGGAAATTTGGGAGTATACCGGCCCATTTTCGATTCTTAGCGGGCATGAACCGCTGCCGCGCATCCACCCACCTGCCGGCTTTGACCCCTCAAACAAGGATTTGAGGCTGAAGTGGTACCTGGCGCCACGAGAGCAATCAACCAGCATTGAAATGACTCCGGTAGACGTATTTTCCGGAGAGTATTACCTGGGGCAGGCTATGGTGGGCAATCCGTGGAGTGCGAACTGCGAGCGTTCACCAGATGGCAGGTACCTGGCGATTGTCGAACAACCGGATACCCCTCCTTTTCCCCCAACCAGGCTGATATGGCTGGATATTACCGGCGAGTTATCCAGTCATGAGCCGCTGCCAGCCGGCAGCAGCTATGGCAACGATTTTGCTTTCTCACCGGATAGCCGGTTACTGGCATTCTGGGGCTGCGGAGTGAAGGAAACAAACTGTGGAGTATATATCTTAGATCTACAAACCAGAAAACTCAGAAAAATCCTGGCGGGCAGCTATGTGTACTATTTCGCCTGGCGACCGGATGGGGAAGAGCTGATGCTGCTTCGAGTGGAAAATCAGGTGCTGGTGGTCCGCCCCGATACGGGAGAAATTACCTATAAAGGTGATATGGATTCGATAGACATACCGAAAGGGGCGCCGATGAACGAATGGAACATCACAATTTCTCCATACCAGACCGGAATGCCTAATTGCTCGTTCCCAGATAGACAATAACATCCCATTAAAGCGGTAGAATTGAAGGTCCTGGTCGGAATCTGAGATGGACCTACTTACTGGTGGACCGTATAACGAGGTAGAACAACGTGAAATGGAAGTTTAATGAATATGAGAATAGCCCGGAACTTTCCTCTGATATTGAATGGATGCTGCAGAGCGGGCAGGTCAGCCGAGAATATTTCCTTGAAACACTTGTAGAGGCTTATTACGCTCTCGTCCTACGCCTGGCCACGTCACTAATAGACGATAACAATGCGGCAAGGGATGCCACGCGGAGAACTTTTCTCAAGGCTGTCCTGGATGTACACCAGTACCGCAGCCAGGTTGGCGTCGAGACCTGGTTGTATAAGATCGCCTACCAGACGTGCATCCGAGTCCAGCAGCGAGAGAGGATCTGGAAGGGAATCGAGGGAATATTCTCCCTCAGCGGCGAGCTGACCAACCCTGCATCCAACCATCCACCTTCGGAGCAGGACCGGGTGCTATGGCAGGCAGTTGACCGGTTGGGAGATACTGCGCGTAATGTCCTGATCCTCCAGCATGCGAATGGGTGGAGCGCCGAACAGATCGCTGCGGTCACCGGGTTAAAGATGACGCAGGTGATTGGCCTTTCCAACCAGGCACTTTTAGACTTAACAACAGGATATTCACCAGGGGACGAGAGTCTCGAGACGACCCTCAATCGCAGCCTGGGGAGGCGGTGGCCACTCACCCAGCCTTCGACCGAAGAAATCCACGAATACGCCCGGACAATTGATGGCAAAGCGGGCGGGCGGCATTCGGTGCGGCGCAGGATCGCCACGCTCAAAGAGATGGCAATCATCGGGCTGGCAATCCTGCTGGTCTTTCTGATGATCTGGGGCGGCAACCGGTTTTTCCTGCGTTCCGAAGAAGGATCTAATTTGCCAGGATCGGTCGCTTCGAGCGCTCAAAGGCAATCCCGGGAAGGGAGAACCACCTCAGAGAAAAGGCTAGCAGCTGCTGGCACCCCAACGCCGGGACAGCCTGGGAGAGTGGACTTGCTCAGCCCGCGGCCAAGCTCTACTCCAACCCCAACGGGCGTGTTCTATACTGTACAAGAAGGCGATACACTGGTCGAGATATCCACCCGGTTTGGTACTTCACCGGATGAGCTGGTCAGCTTCAACCGCATTCCGGATAGTGCTGTCCTGGCACCTGGAATGGCGCTGGTCATTCCTGGCAGCCTGCCAGAGGGCAGGCAGTTCCGAGCTACACCAGTTACACCGGTAACCCAAAGAATATCTATGAAACAACCCCGGACCTCTGAGGAGGTATTCCAGCTTCGCAATCCGGATGTCTTTCCATTTCACACCGTATGGCTGGATGCAGAGTCGATCAGCTACCCGGCTGGCAATGAATCCCACCCGGCAACAAGATCGCACTTTCAAGTCTGGCTCAGCCAACGACAGTTTCTGATCATCGGGGGGCCGGAGGGTGCAGAGCCAGATGAGGTAGGGATCGGTTTGGGCGGTCGCTTTTATTTATCCAACCCGGGAGAGGGTGAGCTATTCTTTAAGGACGTTACCAGCAGCTATGATCGACCTCCGATGAGCGTGCCGCTCTTCTTTGGATTAATGATGCTGTTTGGTGATTCGGATGAAATGGCCTATTCGACTTTCACTGTTCTTGGTGAATCCGAAGTTGCCGGTCGTGAGGTGTGGGTTGTTAACCAGGCCGCCAGGGATGGCAGCCGTGAAGCCTTGCTATGGCTGGATAAGGAAACGGGTCTCAGCCTGCATGTCCGCAGGTTAGATGCTCCGGATTTCCTGAGAAATCGGGGTGAGAATCGACCCGGGGAAGTGGTCGTCAAGGCAGTCGCGTACGATGTGGATTTCCCACAAGAGCTATTCAATTATGCGCTTCCCTGGCGTGGTGGATATGCCCGAGACTATACGGGGGAACCAGCCTCAATTGGAGAGAACTCATATTCCACCTCGGATGATGAGTTTGCCAGCATGATGATTGTAGAGACACCACCCGATGGATTCGATCCCGGCTTGAGCCGGCTCAGCTTTCAATACCCCTCAGAAGCAGGTCCTCTGACCCCAGCGGCAAGCACCGACGTTTATGCGGATGGTTACTATTTAGGCTATGTCCGGATGGGTATTCCCTGGGATACAACTTGCCAGCGTTCAAAAGATGGTGAAAAAATCATTTTCAGCAGTAAGCTGATCGATCCAGACGGATCTACCAGGCAATCCGGTGGAACTTACTATGTTGATCTGCGGAGGATGGATGAAATATATCGGTTACTGCCGGCTGAGAGTGGGGCCGAGGGGGATTTCGCTATCTCGCCTGACAGCCAGACCGTCGCTCTGTGGGGGTGCAGCGGAAAGGAGGATTCTTGTGGGGTATACCTGCATAATATAGAGACCCATAAGTGGAGAAAGCTGGTTGATAACGAAGAAGGTGCCGGAGATTTCGTCTGGAGTCCGGATGGGAAATCATTGGCGTGGATGACCTCGGGCAATGTGGTCATCGTAATGGATGTAGAAAAAGGGGAAATATCCTATACGGATAACTACGGAACTTTGAATCAGGGACCACATGCTGATCCTCCTATGAAAGATTGGGATGTCGTTTTTCCACCGCAGACAGTCGGATTGGAGGGCTGTATTTTCCCCCCTGCGGAGTGAATATTCGATATAATTAATTTGAACCGATTGAAAATTCGGGAGAGTGCAGTGTGTCAGCGTTCTGCGCTGTCACACGACCAATTTCATCTTCTACTGTATAACTTCTAAAGATAAACCACAGGAGGGATTATGCCGAATCAAGTTCGTGATTGGATGAGCAGCCCTGTGATCGTCGTTGATCCCGACAGTAGCGTCTCCCACGCGCTCACACTGATGCGGCGCCGCAACATTCACAGCTTGCTGGTTGATGTATCATCGAAAGACAAGCCCATTTACGGAATCATCACCACCACAGATATTCGAGATAAAATCATCTCTGCTGACAGGAATCCAGCCAACACGGCAGTGCGAGAAATCATGACAGCACCTATTTTAACCGCCGATCCGGATTGGACACTCCAAGAGTGTTCCAGGAAGATGCAGGCATACCACATTCACCATATGCCGGTAAGTGATGAACATGGTGTCTTGCTGGGCTTGATATCGGCAACCGATATTTTTGTGGCTGCCGAGGAAATTGGATGGGGCATTAAAGACTGAGAAGCTTGTAATTAGAGCATTCTGGTATAATTTTCTGATTAGCCGGGAGAAAAGATGAGATTGCCTACGAGTTAACGCCGGGGTTTCCCCGGTGTTGTTTTGCATGAAATCATATGAAAGGCTTCTATGGATAAACAAGAACATCTAAACTTATACTATCAAATGGTCCTGATCCGGCTGGTGGAGGAGCACTCGGCTCAGCTATACCAGCAGGGTAAAATCGGCGGATTCCTCCATTTGTATATTGGCCAGGAAGCAGTTAGCACAGGAATTATCTCCGTTCGTGAGCCGCAAGACCGCGTGATCACAGCCTATCGAGACCATGGGGTGGCGATCAACTGTGGTATCAGCGCAAAAGAAGTTCTTGCCGAGCTGCTCGGAAAATCAACCGGGGTTTCCGGAGGGAAAGGCGGCTCTATGCACCTGGCGGATGTGAAGAAGAACTATTGGGGAGGACATGCGATTGTCGGCGCGCACCTGCCGCTGGCTGCGGGGCTTGCCCTGGGAGACGTCTATCAAAGAAACAAGGGCGTAACCATTTGTATGTTCGGAGATGGTGCAACCAATATCGGTTATTTCCATGAAGCAGTGAACCTGTCGAAGGTATGGAATCTCCCTATCCTATGGGTATGTGAGAACAACCAGTATGGAATGGGGACGGCAGTAGATCGGGCCTCCGCGGTATCGGAGATGAGACAGAAAGCGGATGGCTATAAAATCCCCAACAACCGCGTGGATGGGATGAATATCATGATCACCCGGCAAGCCGCCGAGGAAGCTATTCAACATATCCGCAGTGGAAACGGACCCTTCTTCCTTGAGGTGATCACCTACCGCTTCCGCGGGCACTCGATGGGCGATCCAGAACGCTATCGCCGGTCAGAAGAAGTCAAACGCTGGCAGGAGAATGATCCAATCGGGATTTACCACAAGTATCTGACGGATGAAAAGATTGCCACCGCTGAGGAGCTGAACAGGTTAGATGCCCTGGTGGAGCAGGAAGTCGCCGAGGCCGTCCAGTTTGCCGAAAGCAGTCCGGAACCGGCTCCGGAGGCTCTGTATGAGAATATCTATGCCGACTGAGCCAGTGGTATTAAAGAACGTCCTTCATTACCTACTGACCGATTCGTGATCCTCTAAACTTAATTAGCTTGATAAGAATGCATGCATAGGTCAATCATCACTTCAAAGGTCAGAAATCATTTCATTAATAATAGAGGAAGAGATTATGGCGCGAATTACGATGCGTGAAGCCATTTCCCAGGCGCTTTGGGAGGAGATGGAGCGCGATCCAAATGTATTTATCCTGGGGGAAGAAGTGGGCGTGTGGGGAGGAACTTACGCGGTTACCAAGGGGTTCTACGACCATTTTGGCGCCGACCGGGTGAGGGATACACCCATCGCAGAAGCCGCGATCATCGGAGCTGCAATTGGCTCGGCACTTACCGGCCTGCGCCCGGTGGCCGAGTTGATGACCATCAATTTTGCTTTTTCAGCGATGGACCATATCGTGAACGAAGCGGCCAAACTGCATTACATGTTCAACGGCCAGTTTGTCCTTCCCCTGGTGATCCGCACGGTGAGCGGGGGCGGGCGCCAGCTGGGAGCCACCCATTCGCAGACCCCCGATGCGATCTTTGCCCATTTCCCCGGCCTGAAAGTTGTCGCTCCAGGAACGCCGGAGGATGCAAAGGGATTATTGAAATCTGCGATCCGCTCGAATGACCCCATCCTATTTATCGAGCATGCCACCCTCTACCAAGTTCGCGGGGAAGTGCCTGATGGTGAGTATACCGTTCCAATCGGTAGATCGAAGGTCCAGCGTGAAGGCAAGGACGTGACGATTGTCACCTACAGCAAGATGCTGGAGATATCACTAAAAGCCGCTGAGCAACTTTCCCAGGAGGGGATTGAAGCTGAGATCGTCGACCTGCGCAGCCTGCGCCCGCTGGATATAGATACAGTGCTCGAGTCATTCAAGAAGACCAATCGAGCTGTTGTCGTGGAAGAAGGCTGGCGTTCTTACGGAGTCGGTTCAGAGGTGGCTGCCAGGATATACGAGCAAGCGTTCGATTATGTTGATGCCCCCATCCAACGGGTAGCTCAAGATGAAGTGCCGCTGCCTTACAACCGTACATTAGAGCAGATGGCCTTACCGCAGGTGGAGGATGTCCTCAAGGCGGTAAAGGAGGTTTTGTAATGGCGGATATCGTCATCATGCCCAAACTTGGCTTCGATATGGCAGAGGGGACGCTCGTGCGCTGGGTCGTCCAGGAAGGCGAGCCGGTCTCCAAGGGTGCAGTATTGGCAGAGATTGAGACAGATAAAGCTACCGTTGAAGTGGAATCTGGTTTCGGAGGGGTGGTGGTACGACACCTGGTTCCGGAAGGGGATGTGGTACCGGTTAACAAACCGATTGCGGTGATCGCGGCATCCGGTGAAAGTGTTGACTATCAATCCCTACTGGGTGAAGCGCCCACCGAAAAAGCTGCTAAAAAAGAGGCAGTTACTGCCGAGCCAAAAGTCGAACAAGAGGATAAGGGTGAAGTTTTTGCCCTGGCCAAGCCGGTACAGCTTGAAGGTGAAGGCTCTCAGCCATCCGGTCGTGTTATCGCTTCCCCACTCGCCCGGCGCATGGCAGAAGAGCAAGGGATTGAATTGAAGAATGTTATGGGGACCGGTCCTGGAGGACGGATCACGAAAAGAGACATCGAAAAGTTTTCAAAAGCTGGTATTCCAGCGAAGCCAGCTCCAGCGGTCCTTGTTCCTGCGGAGGCACCGGCTGTAACGAAGGAACGCCTGCCAGCGCCTGCCTTATCCACCGAACCTGCCCGTGAGACCCAGACCATCCAGCGCAATCGCCTGCGTGCTGCAATCGGACGGAGAATGACCGAGGCGAAGCAGCAGGTGCCGCATTTTTATGTTACCCACGAATATGATATGGCGGCTGTAATGGAACTACGCCAGCAGGTCAATGCGCTGCTGCCCGAAGAGCAGAAGACATCGGTAAACGACTTTATTATTCGCGCGGTTGCATTAACCTTGATTGAGTTCCCCAACCTGAACGCCTCACTGAGTGGGGATCAGATCGTTCGTC
>Ga0209253_10006463_pt1 | contig 10152 bp, 9 predicted proteins | sample FrelakmetBRP12BR_FD_187145 | JGI IMG/M metagenome (GOLD analysis project Ga0209253, IMG submission 187145) | Freshwater lake sediment microbial communities from the University of Notre Dame, USA, for methane emissions studies - BRP12 BR (SPAdes)... | ecosystem: Environmental > Aquatic >...
TCCGCAATTGAGCGACCCAGGGAGGTTTTTCCTGTGCCCGGTGGACCGACAAAACAAAGGATAGGCTGCTTGAGTCGTTTCGGTTTCAAACTGCGCACGGCGATATATTCCAGGATGCGCTCTTTTGCCCGGGGCAGCCCATAATGATCTCTCTCAAGCACTTCGGCTGCATGGGCTACATCCAGATTATCATCGGTCGATTCCAACCAGGGTAGATCCAAAATCCACTCGACGTAAGTACGAATGATACCCACCTCGGGAGACATGGGCGGCATCTGCATGAGGCGATCGACCTCTTTCAGTGCCCGCACCTGCACTTCTTCCGGCAGACTCACGCTTTCCACACGTGTGCGCAGCTCCTGGATTTCCCGCGTCCAGATATCGCCTTCACCCAGCTCAGTCTGGATAGCTTTCATCTGCTCCCGTAAGTAAAACTCCCGCTGTGAGCGATCAACCTCACTCTGCGCCCGGCTGTGGATCTCATCCTCAAGCTCGAGCACATCCACCTCGCTGGCGAGTAGCTGGATCACTCTCCGCAAGCGTTCCTGGGGATCAATCATTTCCAGCAGGATTTGGCGCTCTTCAAGTGTCGGTGCCACTGCGGTCACGATCATATCGGTCAGCCAGGCCGGATCATCGATATTCATTGCGTAGAGATAAGCCTCTTCTGGAAGGCTGCGATTGAGCTGGACGCATTTCTGAAAGAGTTCCAAAGCAGTCCGCATGGTTGCGTCCGTCTGGCGGTCGACATCCACCTCCTCGTATATTGGGCGGGCGCGTACGCGCAGATATGGATCTAGCTGAGTGAACTCAATTACTTCTACGCGCCGGCGACCTTGTACCAGGGCAGAGTTAGAGCCATCCGGCATGCTTAATAATCGACCGACAGCCAGCTCCACGCCGATATTAAGAAAATCACCCGGTCTTGGATCGTCCACATCGGGATCACGCTGCGTCAGCGCGATGACCGTGCTGTCATTCATTTGAGCTTCTTCTATCGCTAAGAGGGAAGTCTCTCTCCCAACAAAGATCGGCGAGACCATATGGGGGAACACCACCAGGTCGCGCAGAGGCAATACCGGACACTCGATCAACCCCTCATCATTTGGAACCGCATCCGGCACGGTGTACAGCTCCTCTGTGCGGCGGTGAAGCGCTTCCCCAAAAGTATCGTCTTCTTCACCAAAATACCAATCTTGATCTCGCATTATTTTCTCCAATGCTTACCTGTATTTCACGCAGTTACACGGTCGCTTTTTCGTGCCATCCATGCCTCACGCGCGCCCGCAGCAATAAATATGCTTCCCGTCACCAACACAAGCAAATCATTTCCCGCAAATCGGATGGCTTCATCAAGCGCCTCAGGCACGTCGGGGACAATTTTCACTGGGAGCCCAAATTGGTGGGCTATCTCTTGCAACCTCTCCGGCTCGATAGCTCGCGGGTGGAAAGATTTGGTGGCGATAACCTGCCAGGTGATGGGAGCCAATTCAGCAAACATACCGGCGATGTCTTTATCCTCGGATGCGCCGAAGACCAGAACAGCACCCCAATTTGGAAAATAATCATCGATCGCCTGCCGGACCTTGAGAGCCGAGTCCCGGTTGTGAGCGCAATCGATCACTACTGGTGGCTGTCTCTGAAGGATCTCAAACCTTCCAGACCAGTTTACATTCGAGAACCCTTGGCGAATAGCGTCATCGCGTAATGAGAATCCCGATCTAGAAAAAACCTGCAAGGCAGCATAGGCAGTGGCTGCATTTTGAACCTGGTGGCTCCCAAGGAGTGGGATGGTCAGCGAGGCTCTTTTAGAATTCTTCTGGTGTCCCTGATTGTTAACGGATTCATCCTCTTTACTGACCTGCCATACCAACAGGCTCTGCCCATCCAGGGACCGTGATTGGGGTTCAAAAAGGTAATCCCTACCCAGTTGGATAAGGGGCGCCGACCGCTCGGCTGCGATCCGCTCGACGACTTCGCGCGCCTCGTCTTTCTGAGGGGATAGGACGACCGGTATACCATCTTTGATGATTCCGGCTTTTTCACCCGCGATCTCTGCCAGTGTATCGCCCAGCAGGTGGGTATGATCATATGAAAGGGAGGTGATCACCGCCACAATCGGAATAACAACGTTGGTTGCATCCAATCTTCCTCCCAAGCCGACCTCGATAACGGCTACGTCCACTTCCCGTCGAGCAAAGTAGAGAAAAGCCAGCGCAGTTGTAATTTCAAATGTGGTAATCTGGGGGATCGATTCGAATACCGTCTTGTTCTCCTCCACAAGGTGGATCAAATCGCTGTGCGAGATGGGTGTGCCGTTGATCCGGATCCGTTCAGCGTAATCATGCAGGTGGGGGGAAGTATACAGGCCCGTACGGTATCCATCAGCTCTGAGAGCGCTCTGGCACAAGGCCGCCACCGAGCCCTTCCCCTTTGTACCGGCAATATGAATGCTTGGATACTTACCTTCTGGATTCCCAAGTCGGGCTGCCAACATGCGCATTCGATCTAGATCGAATTGATCCGCTGAATATCGGTGGCCGCGGGTCATGCTAAAATCGACATAGCTGTACAGGTAATCCAGAGTCTGCTGGTAGGCGTCAGCTTGTTTCATGATTGTGGGATTGTAACCCTTTGACTGACTCTATGCAAGATCATTTCAAATGTCGAACCTGTATGCCAGTACATGCTATTCCAGCATGGTAAAATGATTCCTTGTGTTATTAAGATTATTAAAAATGCTCGTAGCGATTGCTGCCACCTTCATCTCATTAATCTTGCTGGTTTTCCTGGTGCCGCGATTGGTCACCGCTCTATACGCGCTGCCGCGTACCTTCCCGGTAGATCAAGTACCAGCTCGCCGTGTGGCAATCGTTTTCGGCGCTGGACTTTGGCGGGATGGCAGCCCCACACCCGTCTTGCGCGACCGGGTTGCTACAGCAGCCCAGCTATATTTCGACGGAAAAGTCGAAAAGCTCCTCATGAGTGGGGATAATCGCTTTATTTATCATAACGAACCAGAAGCCATGCGCCAGTTCGCCCTGAGCCTGGGCATACCGGATGAGGATATCGTGCTGGATTACGCAGGCCGGCGCACTTATGACACCTGTTATCGGGCTCGTTCTATCTTCGGCATCGAGGCTGCCATTCTGGTGACCCAGTCTTTCCACCTGCCACGTGCCATTTATACCTGCAATATGCTGGGATTACCTGGCATTGGAGTTCCCGCTGACCAGCGTGAATACCGGAAGCATTCGCTGGTTTATTGGAATACTCGTGAGCTGCCGGCTACTTTGATGGCATTATGGGAGGTTCATCTTGCCCGCCCGCTGCCAGTCCTTGGGGAACCGCAACCGATATTTCCATTGGAGGCCCAATGAATCGCGATCAAGCCATCACGATCGTCAGGGAATATGTGAAGAATGAAAACCTGATCCGCCACATGTTATGCGTCGAGGCCGCCATGCGCTATTATGCGGTTAAATATGGCGAGGATGTGGAGCTTTGGGGTATAACCGGCCTCCTGCACGATTTCGATTGGGAGATTCACCCAACATTAGAAGAGCACCCTCAAGCGGGTGCGCCGATTTTGAGGCAGAGCGGCGTGCCGGAGGAGGTCGTTCTGGCAATCCTCAGCCATGCCGACCATACCGGCGTCCCACGCCAATCAAAGATGGAGAAATGCTTGTACGCTTGCGATGAGATCACGGGGCTGATCACTGCCGTGGCCCTCGTCCGCCCTTCTCATTCCCTGGATGATTTGGAAGCGAAATCGGTTAGAAAGAAATGGAAAGACCGGGCTTTCGCCGCTGGTGCCAACCGGGAGGAGATCGAACATGCAACCGAGGGGTTTGGCATAGAGCTGTGGGAACACGTTGAGAATGTGATCCTGGCGATGAGACCGATCGCCCCCTTGCTCGGTTTATCCGGAAACACTCTGAAGGGTTAATAATTGGGATTACGCAGGTGCTAGGCAGATGGGGGTGATGGGCGGGCTACGTACACCCAGATACGCTCAATTTCACTCTCAACTGCTTAACTTCTAAAAAAACAGGAGCGTGCTGATAGGTACGCTCCTGTTTTTCTGTAATCCTTAACCCAAGGACGTTATGGGTAGGTATTTAATCCTCAATAAAACCATTCGGAGACGCGTTTGACCTCAAAACACTTCTCACCGCATTGGTCCAGGAGTTTAAATATCTCATCTTTGGCAGGCTCGATCACCACATAACCGGTGCCGTCTTTCATGTTAATGATCACCTGCAAAGTATGCGACTGAAATACGTCTGCGACTCCCCCAGCAGCGACCAGTGCCTCAACCGCAGACCACTCGATCTTCTCTCCCTGGGCTGGAGCGGGATAGGGATCAATCGTGGTAATGTACTCAATTGCGGGCCCCGGTCCCGGATATGGATTGGTACTGGACGAGGCCGGTGCGGTTGCAGGCGGAGCTGGTTTAGAGGTCGGTGTGGCTTGCGACTGGCTATCTTCGGTCGGTTCCTGGGTGGGAGCTGGTGTAGAGCCGCCGCACGAAGTTATAGTCAGTGCAAAAATTAAAATCAGAGAGGCCATAAGCCATAGTTGTTTTCTCATGTCGACTCCTTTGTTTCAATGGATATCACTAGAAAATTATACCCGAGATACGTCGAGGATACTGCAAGGGTCATTTTATCCCTTGCCAGATGAGTAAACCTTAATCCGGAGCGGCATCATCGAATCAATTACCTGCTGCTGTTGACATCCCTGGAGAATTAAGCTAAACTTTATCAAATAGGCTATACGAAATCTACGCCACGTTACCCGGAGGTACTGCCATGGCTCCAGAAGTCGCTTCCGCTCATATCACTCGCCAGTCCACTTTGATACCCACGATCATCGCCTGGCAAATTTTCCTTGAAGATCAGGGCAACTCAGCCCATACGGTTAAGGCCTTTACCGCCGACATGCGCCTGCTGGCTTCATATCTCCCGCCTGACCGGGCCTTAGGCAGCATCTCTACCACTGACCTGAATGGATTCCTAGATTGGATGCAAAACACCCGGAATGTGCCCTGCAGCCCAAAAACCCTGGCCCGTAGAATCACTTCTATAAAGGCTTTTTTTCGATGGCTGCATAAGAACGGGGTGATCCTGGTAGATCCGGCAGAAAAGGTCATCCAGAAGACTGTACTCAGCCCGCTTCCCGAGGTGCTTACAGAAAAAGAGATAAAGTCGGTTGTTAAAATGGCCGAAGCTCACCGGTATAGCGTCAGACCGGATACCCGTTACTATACATTATTAGATTTGCTTCTTCATACCGGCATTAAAAAAGGGGAATGTCTGGCATTGAGCCCTGCACATGTAGACCTGGAAGCCCCTAATGGTCCCATGCTCTTCGTGCGGTACAACAGCCCGCAGCACAGGTACAAAGAGCGTAAGATTGGTCTGCCTGAAAGCTGGGTCAGCGCCTACCATGAATATATTGCCCAATACCAACCCGGCGAGCGACTTTTTCCCTGGTCGCCTCGGCGACTGGAGTACCTGCTTGAGGATTTGGGTGAAGAAGCCGGGTTGAATAAGCACCTGTCCTTTGATATGTGCCGCTGGACCTGCGCTTTGCTCGATTGGAAATCCAATATAGAACGCGATAAAATCCGCCAAAAGCTAGGCATCTCAAAAGTGCAGTGGCGTGAAATTGGGATGAAGCTGGAAAGCCTGTCTGCGAAATATTGATGCGGGGTATGTAGCTACCCTGCTGATAACGCCTGCTAGCCGCCGATTTGGCTCATCGCACGGTTCAGCGGAACCAAACCTTCGGCTAATCCATTCCCCCAGGGTTTTTGCCAGATGGCATCTAAGATAAGCTGGCGAAGCCCCCGCTCGCTCATCCCGTTGCGCAGTGGGGTGAGCAAATCCACCTCACGTTCATGAAGCAAACATAGGCGCAGCCGTCCGTCAGCGGTCAGCCTCACCCGCGTACAGGTCGAGCAGAATGGCTGGCTTACAGTAGAGATAAAACCGATTTCCCCCGCGCCTTCGGGGATTCGGAATATCTGCGCTTCTCCATCTAACTTTGACCCGTTCAGCGGCTCAAGAGGACCATAAATCAACTCGATCTTGGCCTGCACCTCTTCGGTTCGGACGACGCCTGCGAGCTGGAAGTCTGTAGCACCGGCAAAAGGCATCATTTCGATGAAACGCACCTGCCACGGATGTTCGACAGTCAGACCTGCCAGACCGATTACATCACTTTCACTATAATCACGAACAACAACCGAATTGACCTTGATCGGAGTCAACCCGGCTTGCTCGGCTGCGTGGATACCTTCCCAAACATCTTCGAGAGATCCACGCCGGGTGAGTCGCCGAAATTTCTCTGCATCCAGGGTATCCAGGCTAAAATTAGCACGGTTCAGCCCAGCTTCTGCCAGGGAGCGTGCCAGGGATTTGAATAACACGCCGTTGGATGTCATTGTGAGCGAGCGGATACCGGGGGTATGGGCAATCTGGCGCACCAGCTCGACGATACCGGCGCGAACGGTAGGCTCACCGCCGGTCAGCCGGATCTTATCGAACCCTATTGCAGCAAAAAGGCGCACCAACCTCAGAATTTCGTCATCTTGCATCAGCTCAGCGTTCGGTCGGAAAGTGATATCTTCCGGCATGCAATAAACACAGCGTAGATTGCAGTGGTCTGTGAGGCTGATGCGGAGATAATGGATCCGGCGCCCAAAACGGTCTATTGCCATAACGATACCTCGGGTAACAGATTCATTATAACAAGTCGGTGTTGGAATGGATATATTAAGTTTTTCCTTAATATTGCTTCGAATTCAAGTAAATGCTACTATATACTCATTGGTCGTTTAGATCAGCGCTTGAGTGACCTTATCAATATGGCAGAGGATCTGGTACTGACCCATCTCGCTCCCGATCCCGAAGAAGAGTGGCAGCGCATGCTCCGCTTTAACGGTTTGGACCAAAGTGATCGAATCGCTATGGTACAGACAGTCGAAGCTTTAATGCAGCGCAGCGCTGAGCTCGTTGTGAACACATACGAATATCTTCGAACGGTCCCGGAGACTGCTGCAATCTTGGGTTGGGAGCAGGATATCGATCAAGCCCACCTTCAAGAACGAAGGCGTTTCTTTTCAGTTTGGCTTTCGCGCACGCTGGGGATCGATACATCCACAGAGTTTGCAAACTACTTGTTCCAGGCTGGGCAGTACCACGCCGGCCAGGGGCCACGCCATATCCACACACCTCCTTCTTATGTGACCGGTTCAATCGGACTAATTCTGGCAAGCTTCGCACGTATTATGAACGAGTCTGGTCTCCCCGCAGAGATTGTTTCCGGCAGCATGGCAGGCTGGAGCAAATACCTGACCGTTCAGTTGAACCAGATGTTATTCGGCTATTCGATCGCCCAGGATTTTGCCTGGGGCGATTTCAGTGTGCATTGCACTGTATTCGGACGGCTCCGACCAGCAATCGGGCAATCTGAATTACTGGTCCCGGCCAGGTCTGGCGCACAAGTGAATAACGTTTTGGAAAAAATCTTTAATTATTACCCTCAAGCTCGCCGCATGGCATTAGATCGTATCTGGCAATCAGAAGAGAAGAACGATTCCCTCTGGACTGAAATCAATCCCGCTTACATCCCCCGCAAAGGGTGGCGGGTTTTATTAAATGGGCGTGACCTCGGCTTCGATAAAGGCTTCCAAAGCCCAGTTAACGAAAAAGATGAAATCGCTATATTCCCCCCAGGTCGTTAATCGATCGCTTTCACTGAAAGGAGGTAGCTAAATCAAGAGGGCTCGATATTGTCCTTTCAAGCAATTTCGACGATACAATGTTAGAAAAGGAGAGCATTATGGCACTAGGAGGTTTTGCAGATCGGGTAGCCCATATTAACCTGTCGGATAGAAATGTCGAATACAAACCCGTCCCAGAGGAATGGGCCAGAAAATACATCGGTGCGCGTGGATTGGGAGTGCGCTATGTGTTTGAAAATGGCCCTCAGGTTGACCCACTCTCGCCTGATAATATTCTCTGCTTTATGAACGGGCCCTTGACCGGTTCAGAAGCCAACATGAGCGGTCGCATGGCAATCGTGACCAAGTCGCCCCTCACGGGCACCGTCACAGATAGTCATCATGGCGGTTGGTCTGCGGCGCGTTTGAGATGGGCTGGTTTTGATGGTTTGATATTTAAAGGCAAAGCCGACAAACCCGTCTACGCATTAATCGAAGACGGAAAAGTTGAGCTTGTCGACGCCTCGGAAATCTGGGGGAAAACCGTACACGAAACCATCAAGTACTTCAAAGATAAATTTGGCGAGAAGGACCTCTCAGTAATTGCCATCGGCACGGCAGGTGAAAAACTTTCGCGCTTCGCCTGTTGGATAAACGAGAATGACCGTGCCAGCGGTCGTGGCGGCACAGGCTGCGTCGGAGGCAGTAAAAATCTCAAGGCGGTTGTGATCAAAGCCAAGAAGAAGCTCGTAAAAGCCGTCGAGAGAGATGCCTGGAAAACTGCTCACCAACGCGCGCTGAGTGTGATCATGGATGAGGCGAATATCACCAGCCCTCGCAAAGGCGGGCTTTCGGTGTATGGCACCAACGTCCTGATGAACATCACCAGCAACATGGGTGCACTGCCAACCAGGAACGCTCAGGTAGCATCCTTTGGCGACCGCGCAGAAGCTATCAGCGGTGAACGCGTCAAGGAAACCATACTCGTCAATGACCCAACTTGCCACGCTTGTCCGGTAGCCTGCAAGAAAGAAGTAAAAGTAACTGAAGGCCCATATACCGGTCTTCAGATGGAGAGCGTTGAGTACGAGCCAGCCTGGTCTCTGGGAGCGAACTGCGATAATGACAACCTCGCCAGCATTGCTAAAATGATTGACCAGTGCAATGACTACGGTCTGGATGCCATCGAAATGGGCAACGTCCTCTCGGTCTATATGGAAGCCACCCAGAAAGGCTACACCAACGGGCAGGGCGGATTAAAGTGGGGCGACTGGGAAGGAATGGTCGACACAGTCCACAAGATCGCTTACCAGGATGGAATAGGCAGTCTCCTCTCTGGGGGTGCAGAACGCGCCGCCAAGGGATTTGGGCATCCTGAGATTGCCATGACTGTAAAGGGTCAGGCGATCCCAGCCTATGATCCACGCGGATTAAAGGGCATGGGCATTGGCTATGCCACCAGCAACCGGGGTGCCTGCCACCTGCGCGCCTATACCCCAGCTGCCGAGCTCAACCTGATGCCGTTCAAGTCTCTGAGTGTAGACCCGCTTGAATGGAAAGGTAAAGGTGAGCTGACGAAAATCTTCCAGGATATCCACGCATTCTCGGACAGCCTGGATTTGTGCAAGTTCAGCGCCTTTGCGGAAGGGACGGACGAATACGCTCAGCAGTATGCAGCCGTTACCGGGGTGCCCTTCACCTCCGATGACGTGCTAAAAGCCGGTGAGCGTATCTACAACCTGGAGAGATACTATAATAACCTGGCAGGGTTCGGTGAAGGCAGCGACTATCTTCCCGCGAGATTCTTGAATGAACCATCCACCATGCCCGGCTCCAAAGGTCATGTCTGCGAGCTAGATCAAATGCTGGACGAATACTATACGGCTCGCGGCTGGGTCAACGGGGTTGTGCCTGAAGCCAAGCTTAAAGCGCTGGATATTATCGATTAAGCCAGCCACTTCCCATAATAAATATGATGAGGCGGATATACACCCGCCTCATCATATTATAGTTAATTCGCATCATACCCGATCAGCCGCCGCCGCGCATGAGCTTTATCTCCAGTCTCGGCATCAGACTTTCAATAGCCTGCTCATCCCCTTCGATTTCCAGGCGTACCCGACCGACAGATAGTGACCCAATTTTGTAGGCCTCGATCCGCGTATATTTCGCCTTCCATCCATCTCCACATACGCGATCTGCCCCTTCCTCGACACCGCCGAGCTCGATTAAATATTCCTTCAATAACCAGGTGGGAACACCATGAACGTCACGGGTGAGTTCCATGGATCATCCTCGGTGGTGAACTACCACCCGCTGAAGCGGGTGGCTTCCTGGTTCGATGAGCGAGTAACCCCACTCTCCCCAGGCGTATACGTTTCTGGCGTTCCACCCGTACGTTCGGCATGGCCGAAAAGTTC
>Ga0209253_10006464_pt1 | contig 10152 bp, 8 predicted proteins | sample FrelakmetBRP12BR_FD_187145 | JGI IMG/M metagenome (GOLD analysis project Ga0209253, IMG submission 187145) | Freshwater lake sediment microbial communities from the University of Notre Dame, USA, for methane emissions studies - BRP12 BR (SPAdes)... | ecosystem: Environmental > Aquatic >...
GAGGCACTCGATGTAGCGGCGCTGGCCCTCGGCGAAGATCGTGTCGAAGGCGAGCGACGACTTCCCCGAGCCGGACGGGCCGGTGACGACGATCAGCTTGTTCCGGGGCAGGGCGACATCGATGCGCTTGAGATTGTGTTGCGCCGCCCCCTTGATGCGAATCTCGTCCAGCATAATCCATCTATTTTATCACAGAAATCGGGGACACAATACCTGTTCCCCATTTCCTGCGCGCAACGACCGGGCCCGCGCGTGCGCCCGTGACGGACGGGAGGGACGGGAAATCGGGGAGAGAAATGGGGAACAGGTATTGTGTCCCCGAATTAAATTCGCTAGGATGGGAGAGCTCCATGTCCAACGAAGAGAAGATCCTCCGGTCGCTCGAGATCCTCAAGGACATCGGCTACAAGAGCGACTCGATCAAGGCCATCAAGCACATCCCCGCCCAGGAAGGGAGATACCGGGACTACCCGGACGGCGTCCACCCGGCCCTTCGCGAGGCCCTCGCGGCCAAGGGCTTCACGCAGCTGTTCTCTCACCAGCGCTCGAGCTGGGAGGCGCTGCGGGAAGGCAAGAACGTCGTCGTCGTCACGCCGACGGCGTCGGGCAAGACGCTGTGCTACAACCTGCCGGTCCTCGACGCCATCCTCAAGGACCCGTCGACGCGGGCCCTCTACCTCTTCCCGACCAAGGCCCTGTCCCAGGACCAGCAGGCCGAGCTCGATGACATCAACGCCCGTCTCCCCGAAGAGATCCGCGTCTTCACCTATGACGGCGACACGCCCCAGGACGCCCGAAAGGCCATCCGGGCCCGCGGCCACATCGTTCTGACCAACCCCGACATGCTCCACGCCGGCATCCTGCCGCACCACACCAAGTGGATCAAGCTCTTCGAGAACCTCAAGTACATCGTCATCGACGAGCTCCACAGCTACCGCGGCATCTTCGGCAGCCACCTGGCCAACGTCCTGAGGCGGCTCCGGCGGATCGCGCGGTTCTACGGCGCGAACCCGCAGTTCATCCTGTCGACGGCGACGATCGCCAATCCGGCCGAGATGGCCGAGAAGATGATCGAGGCCCCGGTCACCCTCGTCGACGACAACGGCGCGCCGCGCGGAGGGAAGTACATCGTCTTCTACACGCCGCCGGTCGTCAACGCAGCCCTGGGCATCCGCCGCTCCTACGTCAACGAGTCGCGCCGCGTCGCCTCGATCTTCCTCAAGAACGGGCTGCAGACGATCGTCTTCGCCGGGAGCCGGCTCATCACCGAGGTCCTCCTGACCTACCTCAAAGAGGACATCGAGACGAGCATCCAGAAGGAGGGGCTCATCCGGGGCTACCGGGGAGGCTACCTGCCGCTGAAGAGGCGCGAGATCGAGAAGGGCCTGCGGACGGGCGAGATCCTGGGCGTCGTCTCGACCAACGCCCTCGAGCTCGGCATCGACATCGGGACGCTCGACGTCGCGGTGCTCGCCGGCTACCCCGGGACGATCGCCAGCACGTGGCAGCGGGCGGGCCGGGCCGGGCGCAAGACGGGCCTCTCGGCCGCCGTCCTCGTGGCCACGAGCTCGCCCCTCGACCAGTTCATCATCAACAACCCGGAGTATTTCTTCTCCAAGTCGCCCGAGATGGCCCTGATCAACCCGGACAACCTGTCCATCCTCGTCAGCCACGTCGAGTGCGCCGCCTTCGAGCTGCCGTTCGAGGACGGCGAGAGGTTCGGCCGGGCCGAGATCGGCGAGATCCTCAACTTCCTCGAGGAGGACAAGCTCCTCCACCACTCCAAGGACAAGTGGTTCTACACGTCGGAGGCCTACCCGGCCGACGCCATCAGCCTGCGCAGCATTTCGTCCGACAACTTCGTCGTCGTCGACATCACCGGCGAGGCCAAGGTCATCGCCGAGGTCGACTTCACGGCGGCCCTGACGGCCCTCCACCCCAAGGCCATCTACATCGTCGAGGGCGAGCAGTACTTCGTCGAGAAGCTCGACTTCGAGGAGCGCAAGGCCTACGTCAAGAGAACGGACATCGACTATTACACGGACGCCATCGACTACACCAAGATCACGGTCCTGGACATCTTCGACAAGAAGGGGATCGAGGCCGGCGGGGGGCGGATCTCCCACGGCGAGGTCCACGTCGCGACCCAGGTCGTCGGCTTCAAGAAGATCAAGTTCCACACGATGGAGAACGTCGGCGCGGGCGACCTGCAACTGCCCCAGAACGAGATGCACACGACGGCCTACTGGCTGACCGTGCCCTCGGCTCTCATGCAGGCGGTGCCCTTCCCGGCCGAGCAGCGGATCAACGGCCTTTTCGGGCTGGCGTACCTCCTCCACCACGTCTCGCCGATCTTCATGATGTGCGACCTCCACGACGTCGGCGTGTCGATCGGCGACAACACGACCGGCGAATCCCTGCCGCCGCGGCTCGCGCCGGCCCGGCCGGCCCCGGCCGTCCAGGGCCAAGACGAGACGCCCCTGGCCATGGACCCGGATTTCGAGCCGAACATCTTCATCTACGACAGCTTCCCGGGAGGGATCGGCCTCAGCCCGTCGCTCTTCTCCCTCGAGGGGCGCCTCCTCGAGCACGCCCTCAAGACCCTCGAGGCCTGCCCCTGCCGCGACGGCTGCCCGTCGTGCACCGGGGCAACCAACGAGAGCGGCAAGGAGGCTAAGCAGGTCGCCCGGGTCCTCCTCCAGGGCCTGCTCGGCCTGGAAGCCCCCCGCTCCTCCCAGGTCAATTAAGAGAACCCCTCTTTATTTGACCGTCTTGATGACCCGGATCGGCAGGACGATCGAGGGGATGCCCTTGAACTGGAGGATGCGCTGGATGCTGAAGGCCGTCTGGTTGTGGAGGAACCGGATGAGCACGTTCTCCTCCTCGAACACGAGCTTGCCGACGAAAAAAACGGCCTTGTTGTACTTCCGCTGGATCTCCTCGCAGCGCTCCTCGACGACCGAGAGCGTATCGATCTCGACGGAGTGGATGGACTCGGCGTGGAAGCCGAACGTGTTGGACATCCGGACGTATTTCTGGAGCTCCCCGCTGATATGGCTCTCCAGGTTCTTGACCTCCTCGGCCCCCTTGAAGTTCTTCCAGTCGACGACGCCGATGGAGATGAAGACGAAGTTCTTGAAGTAGTTCGGGAAGATGCGGTGGATATTGAGGAAGGAGTGGATGCCCAGCCCGCCGTAGCTGCGGACGAAGAGGACGGCCGTGGGCGCCGAGGGATCGCGGGCGGGGACTTCGTGCGTCCCGGCCATCTGCCCGACCTGGGCCATCACCGCGTCGAGGCGCTTCATCATCTCCTTGACCCCGTTGTAGTGCCGCCGGACGAAGACGCAGGCGAGGACCATCGAGGACGTGATGACCAACGTGATCCAGCCGCCCTCCTTGAACTTTACCGCGAGCGTCACGGTCAGGATCGACAGGGACATCAGCAGGCCGACGAGGTTGATGGTCAGCTTCTTGCCCCGGTGAGGCGCCGGCGTCTTCAGCCAATGGAGGCACATGCCGAGCTGCGACAGCGAGAAGGTGATGAAGACGTTGATGCTGTACATGATGATGAGGATCTGGACCGAGCCCCGCGTGAACACGAGGATGAGGACGGAGGCGATCCCCATGAACAGGATGCCGTTCTGGACGACGAGACGCTCCGAGAGATGCATGAACCGGTTGGGCACCCAGGAATCGATGGCCATGTTGCCGAGGACCCGCGGCCCGTCGATGAAGCCCGTCTGCGCGGCGACGAAGAGGATGGCCCCCTCGGACACGAGGATGATCCCCAGCAGCCAGACCCCGAGGGGGAACCCGCCGATCTTCCAGGTCCCGATGAGCGTCTCGAGGAGCGACGCGTTGAGCGTCTTGCCGGCGACGTGCTGGACGTTCGTGAGGAGGTAGCAGACGAGGAGCCCGCCGGCCGTGAAGGCCAGGGAAGCGGCCATGTAGACCATCGTCTTCTTGCCCGTCTTCACCTGGGGCGGCCGGAGGATCTGGAGCCCGTTCGAAACGGCCTCGATGCCCGTGTAGGTCCCGGCGCCGAGGCTGTAGGCCCGGAGGAGGATGAAGGCCATGGCCCCGAAGCCGAGCTGCTGGATGCCCTGGCGCGTCTCTCGGATGGTATCGACGAAGAGCGTCGGCGTCGCCGAGACGTGCGAGAAGATGCCGTAGATGATGATGGCCGCATGGGACACGAAGAACAGCAGGAAGATCGGGGTCAGGGTGGCCACGGACTCCTTGACGCCCCTCAGGTTGAGCAGGATGAGCCCGAGCGTGATGAGCAGGATGAAGGTCAGCTTGTACTGGAAGAAACCCGGCGGCAGGAAGCTCAGGACGGCCTCGACCCCGCTCGAGAGGGAGATGCTGATCGTCAACATGTAGTCGACGATCAGCGCGCAGCCCGAGATGAGGCCGAAGGCGGGCCCGAGGAGCTTGGTGGCCACGACGTAGCCGCCCCCGCCCGTCGGGAAGAGCTCGATGATCTGGGAGTAGCTCAGGGAGATGGTGATGACCGTGAGCGCGGTCATGACGGCCAGGTAGAGGGCCAGGTGCCGGTGGTCGCCGAGCGACAGGAACGCTTCCGGCGGGCCGTAGTTCGACGAGCTCAGCCCGTCGGCGCCGAGCCCGACCCAGGCGAAGAAGGCGATGAGCGCCATCCTGTGGAAGGTCCCCGGGTCGCGGACATTCTTCTCGCCGCCGAGGACGAGCTTCTTGATCCTGCCCCAAGGATTCACGGCACAACTATATAACGAAAATCTCGCATCCGGCAAGCCGGCCATTTGACAGTTCGGGGGTCGTGTGCTACGTTTTTCTTCGGATAATCATGAATATCAACATTTTCAAGATCATCGCCGAAGCGGACATCGTCGTCCAGCTGATCTTGCTCCTCCTCGTCTTCTTCTCCGTCTTCTCCTGGGCCATCATCTTCTTCAAGCACAAGACGCTCAAGTCCGCGTTCCGGCAGTCCGACCGCTTCCTCGAGACGTTCCGCCGGAGCAAGAGCTTGAGCGAGGTCAACGAGGCGGCCAAGAGGTTCCGGGCGAGCCCGCTCGCCGTCATCTTCCTCGCCGGCAACAAGGAGCTGGCCTACCAGTCGAAGTCGACCGGCGAGAGCGGCTGGACCGGCGCGAAGACCGAGAGCCTCAGCCGCTCCCTCCTCAAGGCCTCCAACTCCGAGGTCGCCCGCATGGAGAAGATGATGTTCTTCCTGGCCACGACGGGGAGCGTCTCGCCCTTCATCGGCCTCTTCGGCACGGTCTGGGGCATCATGATCTCGTTCTTCCGCATCGGCGCGATGCGGTCGGCCAGCCTGCAGACGGTCGCCCCGGGGATCTCGGAGGCCCTGATCGCCACGGCGGTCGGCCTCTTCGCCGCCGTGCCGGCTGTCATCGCCTACAACTACTTCCTCGGCCGGATCAAGGACCTCATCGCCGACATGGAGGACTTCTCCCTCGAATTCCTGAGCATCGCCGAGAGGCTCCATGGCTCTTAGCGCCCAAAGCCTTCCGTCCGGCCCGCGCAAGCGGCAGGTCGGTACCCACCTCTCCGAGATCAACGTCACGCCGTTCATCGACGTCATGCTCGTCCTGCTCGTCATCTTCATGGTCACGGCGCCGATGATGCAGTCGGGCATCGGCATCAACCTGCCCCAGGCGGAGACCGATTCCAAGCCGGCCGAGGAGGGCCTGACCCTCACCATCACCAAGGACCAATACGTCCACATCGGTGACTCGACGATCAACATCAACCTCCTCGAGCGCCGCCTGACGGAATACTTCACGAACAAGCCGAAGAAGGTCGTCTACCTCCAGGCCGACCGGGACCTGCCTTTCGGGGTCGTCGTCCGCGTCTTCGACATCACCAAGAAGGCGGGCATCGAGCTCGTCGGGGTCCTGACCGAGCCCATCGACATCAAAGACAAAAGGAAATGAGCCCCACCCGAACGGTCCTGCCGCAGGCGTTCAAGCGGGCCGTGATCATCTCGGCCTGCTTCCACGTCGGGCTGCTCATCCTCATCGCCGTCTCGCCCTCGTTCTCACGGACGCGGCCGAAAGGACTCGTCCAGTATGTCAACTTCATGGGCGGAGGCGGCGGGACCGGGGGCGGCCCGGCCGGAGGGGGCAGCGTCGTCGCCAAGACCGAGCCTCTTCCGCCGGCGAAGAAGCCGGCCCTGCGCGACTTGACCGTCCCGTCCAAGCTCAAGGCCGAGCCCAAGAGCGCCCTGACGCATCCCGTCGACAAGCCGAAGACGGACAAGAAGGCCCCCGAGAAGCAGGCGGCCATCTCCAAGCCCGAGCCCGCGCCCGCGACGACCGCGACGGACGCCGCCGCCGCGGGCGCCACGAGCGGCTCGGGCTACGGCCTGCGCTTCGGCACGGGCGCCGGCGGGGGCGGCGGCACGGGCGGTACCGGCGGCAGAACGGGAGCCGGCGCGGGCGATCCCTTCGGCGTCGCCGGGTTCCCCTTCCAGTTCTATCTCCAGATGATCTCGGACAAGATCACCGCCAACTGGTTCCAGTCCCTCGTCGACCCCGGCGTCGCCGGCCTCCTCCAGACCCAGGTCTACTTCCGCATCTACCGGAACGGCTCGATCTCCGACGTCAAAATCGACATCTCGAGCGGCGTCGAGTCGTTCGACCTCTCGGCCCGCCGGGCCATCCAGGCCGCGGCGCCCTTCGCCACCCTCCCGAACGAGTACGACGGCCAGTACCTCGGGATCACCCTCATCTTCGAGCACGCCAAATGAAACCACTCCAGAAATTCCTCGGACTCCTCATCGCTCTCGCCGCCGCCTCCGGGACGTTCGCCCAGCAGGAGGTCGTCCTCAAGATCAGCGAGGGCATGCCCATGATCACCCTGGCCCTGCCGGAATTCGCCGTCCGGGGGGGCTCGGCGGCCTCACAAGCGGCCGCCCAGGAGATCCACCAGGTCCTCATGGAGGACGTCAAGTACACCCGGATCTTCCAGCTCCTGCCGAAGGAGTATTACGGCTACATCCGGCCCCTCGATTTGGACAAGATCTTCTTCAAGGACTGGGACTCGGTCCAGGCCCGGCTCCTCGTCACCGGCGAGGTCCGCGAGGACGGCGGCCGCATCGTCTTCGACGGCAAGATCTACGACGTCAAGAGCGAGCGCTTCATCGTCGGCAAGCGCTACCAGGCCGAGAAGAACGGCCTGCGCCTGGTCGCCCACAAGATGGCCGACGAGCTGCTCAAGCTCCACGGCGAGAAGCCCCTCTTCACGACTAAGATCGCCTTCGTCTCCAACCGCGACGGCAACGACGAGATCTACATCATGGACTACGACGGGGCCAACCCGACCCGGGTGACCTTCAACAAGATCAAGGACTACATGCCGGCCTGGTCGCCGGACCAGCGGACGATCGCCTTCACGTCCTACCGCGGCTTCACCGCCGGCCTCTTCCTCCGGAACATCTACGAGGGCACGGAGACGGCGGTCGCCGCCAAGGGCACGAGCTACTCGGCCGCCTTCTCCCCCGACGGCCGGAAGCTGGCCTTCTGCTCGACCATGGCCGAGGAGGGCAACGCCGACATCTTCGTCATGGACCTCGAGACGAAGAAGACGAAGAGGCTGACCTTCAACGCCGCCACCGAGACGGCGCCGTCGTGGTCGCCGACGGGCCGCGAGCTGGCTTTCACGACCGACCGGCTCGGCCAGGGAAGCCCCCAGATCTACATCATGGACGCCGAGGGCTCGAACGTCCGCAAGGCCAGCTTCGGCGGCAACTACCACGACGCGCCGGCCTGGGCCCCGACGAGCGAGCGCATCGCCTTCGTCTCCCGCGTCGACAACACCTTCGACATCTACGTCCTCAACCTCCGGACCAACCAGATCACGAAGCTGACCGAGAACAACGTCCGCAACGAGACGCCGAGCTGGTCGCCCGACGGCCGGCACGTCGTCTTCGCCTCGAACCTTTCGGGCTCCATCCAGATCTACACGGTCGACTACGACGGGGCCAACCTCCGCAAGCTGACCGACCGCGGCGAGAACAAGCTGCCCAACTGGACGAACTAGAAAATCCTCTCCGTTCGCTCTAAGGACTCTCGGCTCGACCTGTCCCTCTTGTTTCGGACGCGGCGGGGCTTCGGGCATCGTCTCCGTTCGCTGCGGCAATTCTTAACGCCGCCCCGGTCCGGAGCCGACTTGGACGTCTCCGTCCCGATGTCGGCTAAATTGCCGCTTTATGCTCACTCTGACGACGCCTTCAGTCCCGATCTCCGCGTCCTCGTCTATCTTGCCCCCACGTCGCGTCGTCGCCGCTCAGCCCTTTTGCTCACGTCGACGACATCCCGGGCATGAAATTCAGCGGTCGTCTCGCCTAAGCAACCGCTCGACACTGCGCCCCGGGAGTAGCCGAAAGGGGGGAAATCGGCAAAAACCGCCCCCGAACGTATTGACACGCCCCGCCTTAGCGGGGTATAAGAGGGACGGAACAATTGTGTCGTGCCGTAGGCTCCGGGGAGCCCGGGACGAGAATTTTAGGAGGCTCAATGAAAAAGTTCCTCATCTACGCCCTGGCGGTCGTCCTCGTATTCTCCTTCGCCGTGTCCTGCAAGAAGAAACCCAAGGAAGTCCCCCCGCCGCCCCCGCCGCAGCAGCAGGAACAGCCCGTGGTCGAGAAGGTCGAGGCGCCCGTCGTCCAGGAGCCCCAGCTGACCGAGGAGGAGATGTTCCTCCAGAAGTCGCTCGACCAGATCAACCGCGAGAAGCCCCTCGGCACGATCTATTTCGACTATGACCGCGCCCTCCTCCGCGACGACGCCCGGGCCGTCCTCGACGGGAACGCCGCCTGGCTCAAGAAGTTCCGGACGGCCAAGATCCTCGTCGAAGGGCATTGCGACGAGCGCGGCACCGAGGAATACAACCTGGCCCTCGGCGAGAAGCGGGCCAAGAGCGCCCAGGACTACCTTCTGTCCATGGGCATCGCCTCCGACCGCATCAAGATCATCTCCTACGGCAAGAGCCAGCCCATCAATCCCGGCCACGACGAGTCGGCCTGGCAGATGAACCGGCGCGCCCAGTTCCTGGTCATCGAGAAGTAACACGTGCGCCGGGCGAGACTCGGGGCCTTCCTGCTGGCCGTCCTGACCCTGGCTGCGGCCGGACAGGACAAGAGCAAGAAGGCCTACGAGCTCGTCTACGACGACGTCCAGGTCCTCAAACAGCAGGTCGACGACCTCCGCGCCAAGCTCGACCGCAACGCCGCGGAGATCCGGGCCCTTCAGGACCAGGTCAAAGCCTTGGCCGATCTCGTCCGCCAGGCGTTCTCGGGCCAGGCCGAGGTCCAGGAAGGCGTTCGGGCCGTCCCCGCCCAGTACCAGGACATCGTCCGCAAGCTCGATCAGCTGACCCTCGCGGTCCAGCGGGTTTCCGCCGAGCTGGCCGCGCGGACGGTCCCGGTAGCCCCGGCCGCGGCGTCCGGCACGGAGGCCAAGCCGGCCGCCGAGCCTCCGGCTAATCCGCCGGTCGAGACGAAGGCCCCGCCCAAGCCCGCTCCGGCCCAGCCCTCCACGGCCCCGACAATGTCCCCCCAGGAAGCCTATTCCGTGGCCTACAACGATTACCTCAAGGGCAATTACGACCTGGCCGTGGAGAGCTTCAAGCTTTACCGCCAGCAGTTCCCGGACAGCCCCCTGGCCGACAACGCCCTCTACTGGATCGGCGAGTGCCGCTTCAGCCAGCGCAAGTTCCTGGAGGCCATCGACAGCTTCGACGAGCTCATCCTGGCCTACCCCCAGGGGGACAAGGCCGCGGCGGCCCATCTCAAGAAAGGCCTGAGCTTCGTCGAGCTCGGGCGCAAACCCGAGGCCCTGGCCGCGCTCAAGATCCTCGTCGCCAAGTATCCCCTCGAGGAGGAGAGCCGGATCGCCCAGGACAAGATCAGGGAGCTCACAGAGAAATGAGAGACATCAACAGTCTGAACAGGGTCATCCTCGTCGGCCGGCTCGGGCAGAAGCCCGAGATGTTCCGCCTGCCCCAGCAGGACCGCTGGAAAGCCAGCTTCACCCTGGCCACGAACGAGCGCCTGTTCAACCCCAACACGCGCGAGTCCTCGGACAGGACCGAGTGGCACAGCATCGTCGTCTTCGGCAAGCTGGCCGAGTTCTGCGAGAAGTACCTCGCCCA
>Ga0209253_10006465_pt1 | contig 10150 bp, 7 predicted proteins | sample FrelakmetBRP12BR_FD_187145 | JGI IMG/M metagenome (GOLD analysis project Ga0209253, IMG submission 187145) | Freshwater lake sediment microbial communities from the University of Notre Dame, USA, for methane emissions studies - BRP12 BR (SPAdes)... | ecosystem: Environmental > Aquatic >...
CGGGAGATCGGAACTTAAGCTCCGCGTCGCCCCCATGGAGGGCGTCATCGCCTCGGTACTTCTCCTGGTCGTCGAAGTGGAAAGGAGCGTAAAGACAACCACGCCCTCCACTTCCTACGAAGTCGCTGAGCAGTTGCTCTCATGGAACGATCTCATCGCCATTGCCGTGGACAAGGGTCGAAGGGTTATTACGTTCAGCAGCTCGGCGGAATCCCTGACTGGCAAGTCGCAACAGGACATGCTCGGTAGGGACATCGGAGAGGTTCTGGACCCAGAGCCGGTCTACCAATCAGACTTCAAGAACGCCTTGGACAAGGTCTTCACCGGGGAGTCCCGCGTGGCGGACTTCCGATTGCTGGACAAGAGCAACGCCATTGTAAAACTGCAATGGCGCATGCAACCTATCAAGGACCCAGAAGGAAGGGTCATAGGAGCAATGGGATTCGGGCATGAGCTGCCCACCAACAATCCCCTCGACGTGATCGAGGGCGGAATGGCCACAAACTTGGACGTCCTGGCGGAGACCTCCACCGACTTTGTGGAGTCGGAGGACCTGGCCAAGGCCATGGACAAGGACCTGGACAAGCTAATCGGTTCCTTGGGCGTCGATTTCGCTGTGTTCCGCCTGGTGGGGGTGGAGAGCAAGCCACGTATGATATGCGCTGGCCTCGACTTCCGCCAAGGGCGCATGTTGCTCGAGTCGCACTTGGTCGGGGAGGGCCCATTGTACCGAGGGGTTCAGAATGGTGCGTCATTCATCTCGTTGGACGCTCAGACCGACCCTCGCCTGGTCCTCGAGATTGAGGGCGTCAGGTCCCTGATCTGCCTCCCCATCCGCTTCCGAGGGGAGTTCTATGGCTGCGGGGTCTTCGGTTCCATGCGCTCCACCATCAATTTCCAATCAAAGCTCTCCACACTGCAGCTGTTCTGCAACCAAGTGGCGATCTCCATGCGCAAGGCCAAGCTCAAGGCCGAGCTCACCCTGAGGAACAAGGAGCTGGAGAGCCTATTTGAGATCTCCACGGCCGTTTCCAGCAGCTTGGAGCTGCAGAAGGTCCTCAGCACCATTCTGGACCGTGCCTCCGACCTGGTCAAGGCGGACGCGGCCTATCTCTTCCAACTCGACAAGAACACCGCCACCCTGGAGCTCATCTCCACCATGTCGCCTTACATCAACGAGCCGAAAGGTTACAGGTTGCGGGTGGGAGAGGGGATCTCCGGGCTTGTGGCCCAGACCAGGGAGGGGCTGTTGATAGAGAGGGCGGACAAGGACACCCGCTCCGTGCAAGTCCCGGGGACTCCGGAGGAACCTTCCTCGCTCATCTCCGTACCGCTGAAGATGGGCGACGAGCTGTTGGGGGTCGTGACCTTGGAGAGGATCCCTGGCACGCCCTTCAGCGAGAACGATTTCCGCCTGATCCAGCTCTTCTCCTTCCAAGCGGCGACGGCCTTGAACAACGCCTTGATGTTCAATCGGCTCAACGAACATGCCAGCGCCCAACAGATGTACAATATCCTGCTCACTCACGACGTGGCGAACTACAACGTTCCCATCCACGGTTACCTGGAGATGCTGGCCAAGGATCCGAAGCTGGATGAGAGGCAGCGTCGCTTCGTCAAGAGCTCCCTGGCCCAATCGGAGAACATATCCTCGCTCATCGCCGACGTACGCAAGCTCTCTTTGCTGCGCACCATGGAGGCGGTGAAGAGTTTCGAGCCCATCGACATCTCCAAGGTGATCAAAGAGGTGATCGGTTCCTTGGAGCAGAACATATTGTACGAGGACATGGAGGTCAACTTCTCTCCGCCGGTGGAGCTGGCGCAGGTCATGGGAGACAGCTTCGTCAAGGACATCGTCTACAACCTCATCTCCAACGCCTGCAAGCACGCCGGGGACGGGCCCGTCGACGTGACGCTGAGGGAGCACGTGGAGAGCGATCAGAGTTTCTGGCGCATGGACGTCAAGGATTTGGGAGGGGGGGTGCCGGAGGACCGCAAGGCGTTCCTGTTCCGGCGCTTCGAGAACGTGGACGCGGATTCGGCCTCGGAAGGCCATGGCATCGGGCTATCGGTGGTGAGCGCTTTATGCGCGCGCTTCGGGGGGCGGGTGTGGGTCGAGGACCGCGAGCAGAAGGAGCAAGTGAAGGGCTCGATATTCACAGCCATATTCCCGAAGGTGAAGGTTTAATATGATGTCTCAAATATATGATGTCCAAAGGGGTGGGTAGCCATGGCCGATGAGAAGAAGATCATCCGGGTGCTGATGGTTGACGATAACAAGGAGCATGTGAACCTTTGCGCGGAGTACCTCCCCAAGGACGAGTTCGCCCTTGATCCAGCCTACACGGCGATGGAGGCGGTGGGCAAGCTCAAGGGCAATCAATACGACATCATCGTCCTCGATTATGCCCTCCCGGACATGAACGGCATCGACCTCATGAAGAAGATCAAACCCCTCAACCTCAGCGTGCCCATGATATTCGTATCCGCCTACGACGACCCAGATCTGAGCTTCGAGGCGATGCGGGCGGGTGCTTGCGACTATATTGTCAAGACCTTCCAATACTATGAGAGCCTCAAGGAGCGGATCCTGGAGAACATAGAAACCTGCCCGATCGGTTGATCCTGCTCGCATCTTGCTAGGGGGTGATGGCGCTTGTCCTTGGTCGTGGGGGTCCTGGGCAGCCCGCGCCGGGGCGGCAACTCCGAAGTCCTTCTCGACCAATGCCTCAAGGGCGCGAGGGACAAAGGGGCTTCCACCATTAAGCTAGTCCTGCGCGACTTGAAGATCGCCCCTTGCCAAGGCTGTAACCAATGCCTCACCACCGGGGAGTGCAAGGTGGCGGACGGCATGAGGGAGGTGCACCGGGCGCTGTTGCAGGCCGATGCGGTGATCGTGGCCTCGCCCATATACTTCTCCGGCCTGACCGGGCAGACCAAATGCATGATCGACCGCTGCCAAAGTCTTTGGGCCAGGGAGAACCTGGTGGGCAAGAAGGTCGAGCATTCCCGGAAGGGCGCGATGATCCTGGTGGGCGGGGACCCCAAGGCCGTCTTCCGCAACGCGCAATCGGAGCTGAAGGCCTTCATGAAGGGGATAGGGATAACGTTCCACTCCGAGCTCTTGGTGGCCGGGGTGGAGAAGTCGGGAGAGGTAAGGTCGCACGACGCGGAGATGCGCCGTGCTTGGGAGATGGGCCAAGAGCTGGCCTGATTCCATTCCGGATTTCCTTTTTTGCTCTTCTACTTGGATTGTCAGGTATCACTCGAAGCAGGGTGCTTGAGTGTCCAGCGCTCGGATCCGTCGACGGATGACGATGAAGATGCCTACTGCCAGGACCAACGCCAGCCCCAGCCCGAGCAGGGCGAAGGCCGTCTGATCGACTGGGACCAGGTCCCCCAAGGAGGCGAAGAGGTTGAACACCCCGTGCAGCAGCATGGCCAAGCCCAGGTAGGGGAGCCAGCTCATCGACCTTCCCTGCCTGCGGGCGATGATGGCCAATGCGATGCCGAAACCAGCAATGGCCGAGGCGCTAGCATGCAGCAAGGTGGAGGTGAAGGCCCTGACGATGGCCGTGAGGATGAACGCCTCCACGCTATTGGTCAGGGCGCTGATGAGGTAGAGCATGTTCTCCGTGGCGGCGAAGCCCAGGCCCACCGCGGCGCCGTATACGAAGCCATCCTCCAGTTCCACGATCCGCCTGCGTGGCACCCCGCTGGCCTTGGCCGTCTCCTCCACGATAGGCGCGATTATCACCGCCATGATTATGGTCTGGAGGGCAAGGTCGTAGGGCTGGAAGTTCCAAAATCCCCTGGCCAGGGGGCTGTAATCGTTATAGAGGACGAGCTGGGCCGCGCTCTCCAACAAGATGGAGATCACCACCGCCACCGTGCCTCCGTAGAGGAAGGTGACGATCAGCGCGGACCAAGGCTCCCTGCGGCAGGTCTCCGTGTTCCGCACCACGTACATATATACCAGGGGGGGCGCGAAGGCGGCGATGACCAGGGAGATTACCAGCAGGAGCTCATTGGCCAAGTTATCATGATGCTAGGGCACCCGGCGAATATCAAGTTATCCCGGCTTAGGTCGACTTCTTGATGAGGATGCGACAGCAGTCGTCCTTGTTGGCCAGGGTCTTGGTCACATGCACTTTCGCTCCGCCCCAGGCATGCTTGGCGAAGCGCGCGGAGATGCTCTTGGTGAGCATGCAGGTCACGGGGTTGCGTCGCGTCTCGTTGCCCCAAGGGCAGCGTTTCCCGATGACCACGATCTCATCCCCCTGCACCGTCGCCGAGAAGTCCCCTCCGAGGTCATTGAAGACCTGGGCGATGCTCTCGCCCATGGTGTCGAGGTTGATGTCCACCTTCCCGCCCAGATAATCGTCGTAGATGGCCTCCTCCAGCCTGGTCGAGAGCAAGGAGATGAACTCGTTGCGCTCCTCCTCAGGTATCTGGCGGCGCATGAGCAACGGGATGACGTCTATGATCACCTCGCGTATCTTGGACTTGGCCTCCAGGACCTTGGTCTTCACCTGCTCCTGCTCTATCTGGTGCAATATGGTGACGTCCCTGGATATCGATGAGATGCCCACGACCTTGCCGGTGGAGTCCTTGACCGGGGAGTAGGTGACCATGATCGGTATCAGCGTGCCATCCTTCCGTCGCCTCAGGGTCTCGTGGTTGCTGACGACCTCTCCCTTGCCGACGCGAGCCAGTAGCTTGCGCACTTCCTCGAGCTTGTCCTCGGGGACAATGGGCATGTAACGCCCGAGCGCCTCCTTTTCGCTGTACCCGAAGGTCTGGGCCGCGGCGTCGTTCCAGGTCTTGACCCTGCCATCGAGGGAATAGGTTATGATGGCCTCCGCAGTGTTGCGGATCAAGCCCTCCAAGAAGCTGCGGGTCTCCTCCGCTTGGCTATAGAGCACGGAATTGTAGATGTAGGAACCGGCCTGGGCGCCGACTATGCTCAGCAGGCGCTTGTCCTCCTCGTCGAAGCGCTTCCCCGCCTTCACCGTCAGGATCATGACCCCCAACGGCCTCTCCAGGTACATGATGGGGACCGAGGCCCAGGAACTCCCTGAATAGCCGTTGCTGCCATCGGTGATGCTGACCCTGGCGTTCGCCGCGTCCCTTACGATGGGATGGTCCGAGGCCAGCGCCCCGAACTCGGAGACGAAACGTTTGGTCACGCCCGAGTATTGGCGCAGCATCCATTTTTGTCCGTCCTTGAGGTAGATGGCCCCCGAGTCGGCACCGAAGAAGTTCATACTCTGATACAGCAGCTGCTTCAGCACCGCGTCCAGGTCCAAGGTCTTGACGATCTGCGAGGAGATGTTGTTGAGGAACTTGAGCTGCTCCAGCATGCGCCGGTTCTCCATGGTCAGGCGCTGGTGCTCGAGGGCGCCCTCGATGGACTCGAGAAGCTGGCCGAGCCGGAAAGGCTTCTGGATGTAGTCATATGACTTGTTCCTCAGGGCCTGGATGGCGGTGTCCAAGGAGGCGTGACCGGTGATAAGCACGACCTCCGAGTCGGGGGAGGTCTTGTCCAGTTTGTCCAATATCTGGGTGCCGGCAGCGTCGGGAAGGATGATGTCCAGGACGATGACGTTATAGAAGCCCTCGGAGACGGCCTTCAGACCCTCCGCGGCCGTGCCAGCGGTGGCGGTCTCGAAGCCCCGCTCCTTGAGCAGTGAGGTGAGCACGTTACGTATCCCTGGCTCATCGTCCACTATCAGGATTTTCGGTGGCATTTTCTCCAGTCCCACCGTCTAGGTGACTATCGAATGATGTACTATACCAAGGATTCGATGTCCGTTAAATAACTTGATATCAGATTCTCAAGTCCTCATATATCGGCTCAACCGGTGGGCAGGTACTTCGGCTTCCTCCTTGCCACGGGGGAACCGCTCGGGGCGTCCGCCACCACCTTGTCCTCCCCAGAATCGATAATGTCCGAGATTATGGGAGTGAAGGGCTCGATGAACGCGGCCACCATCCCCGCCGCTTTGATCCGGTCGAGGTCGCTCTCCAGCACCCCGCCACCGATCAGGAACGATGGCTCCATCGCTGCCAATCGCTCCAGTAGCTGGGTGGAGACGCCGTTCCTCCTGCCCAATCGCCTCAGGTCCATGACCGCAATCTCCTTGAAACCGATGTCGGTCAGATAGCGTACCGTGGCCTCCAGGCTGGAAAGTTTGGGCTGGGACCTCCCCCAGACCACGTTATCGGCCAGATGGATGCAGGGAATGCATCGGTCGGAAAGGTCGAAGAGGTCTTGGAACAGGCGAGGGGAGCTGACGGTCGAGGTGTCGGCCAAGGCCTTGTGCGCTTCCAACGAGAACGAATCGAACAGATCCTGATCCGAAGTGATCCCCAGATCGAGCCAGACCTCATACTTGTTCTTCACCAGCTGGCGCATGGCCTTGAAGTTGGGCTTTCCGAATGCGATGCCAGCCAGGTCCATCAGCATGATCTGCTTGCAATTGTACCTCGTCCCGGATATGGCGCGCCAATAGCGATCGAAGCGCGCGGAATAACCCGTCCGCTGGAAGCCCCTCCCATCCCATTCCACGGTCACGACCTCCACTACCTTGATGATGGGCACGTCGAAGCCGGTCTGGCTCATGAGCGGGCGGGTGTCCACCGGTACGATGGGAATGTGTACGAATCCGCTCTCATCCGGTTCGGGAAGGTTCTTCTTCTTGCTCTGCCGGAAGAGCACCCATTGCTCCGCGGACTCGAAGAAGAGCGGCACGGCGACCTTGCCGCACTCGTGGCATCGATAGCTCCCGTCCCAATCGTCGACGGTGGCCATAGGTCCCCGCAACAGCTGCAGGGGCTCCATGTCCCTGCCGCCGCAATTGGGGCAGGCGTAGACACCTTGCCATTTCATCTCAAACCGTCCTCCTTGTTCATGGGTTGGACCTTTGGGCCTCTGTGACGAACCTTGCGCCCTCATCCAGGGCCGATCTAGCCTGCGGAGTGGTCCTGAGGTCCTCGTTGGGTTTCGCCCCTCCGATGATGAAGGTTCGGATGTCCTCGTACCCGAGCATGTTGACCAGGAGGTTGAAGTAGCGCACCGCTATGTAATTGTACAGGACGTGCCCATCGGGCATCTGGCAAGTGAAAATGACCATGGCCCGCTTTCCCTGGGTCAGGCGGGATTTTAATCCGCCCTGAGGCCCTGCCGGGGCCATGAAGGTATACAACCTGTCGATGAAGCATTTCATCAGCCCCGTCTGATCCCCCATGTAGACCGGCGAGCCGAGCAGCAGGAGATCGGCCTCCTCTATCAGCGGCCGGATGCTCTCCATGTCGTCCTTCTGGGAGCAGCAATCCTCCTTCTTGCATTTCATGCAGGCCTTGCAGTCCTTGATGTCGAGGTTCGCTAGGTCGTAGTAGGACGTGCGCGCGCCCGCCGCCTCCGCCTTTGCCAGTAGGTCCTTGATCAACATGGACGTGTTTCCGTTGGTCCTGGGGCTTCCATTGATCGCCAAAACTTTCAAGAGCGCACCTTCCGCCCGTTATGTCCACATCTCCCGCATAAAGGTGTCGGGGAGCCCTGCCGCCCTAACGAATCCTCACGGTTGATCGTTGCAGGTTCACCTACGCTTCGTTCACCATCGTCGAAGCATCGTCGGTTTGTAATAAATACTGGTACAAGAATCGATAGCAGAGATTGGGAGAGATACTCCAGCATCGGAGGAGGTTTCGAATTGAGCGACGCAGTCAAGGCCCCTCGCACGGGCGTATTCCTTTGCACTTGCCATGGAGCGATGAGCGCGACCTTGGACCTCGACGGACTTCATGCCAGGTCCAAAGGTAAGCAGGGGGTGGCCCACGTGGAGACCATCGACTTCCTCTGCCATCGTCGTTCCCGGGACCACATCTCCGAGGCCATAAGGTCAGAGAAGCTGGACCGGCTGGTGATCGGCGCCTGCTCGCCCCTTCTTTACCTGAAGGAGTTCGAGGAGGCAGCGGGGAAGGCAGGACTGATGCCCTCCATGGTGGAGATGGTCAACCTCCGCGAGCAATGCTCCTGGATCCACAAGGACAAGAAGGAAACCTCCAAGAAGGCGGAGGACCAGATTTCCATGGCCTTGGCCAAGGTCAGCGTCGCCAAGCCCAACAACGAGGGCACCAAGGTCAGGGTGAACGACGAGGCGTGCTCGGGATGTGGCGTATGCCAGGCCACCTGCCGGGTGAACGCCATCAAGATGGTGGACATCCCCGGGAGGCCGGGGCATCGCCTAGCCGATGTTAACTCATCGGTCTGCGAGGGCTGCGGGGCCTGCGTCGCCGCCTGCCCGAGCGCGGCCATGGACCAAGCCCGGTTCTCCAACGCCGAGGTGACGGCGGAGATCGATAGCATCACGCCCCTGCTCAACAGCGAGACCGAGAAATTCCCCAACGTCGTAGTATTCGCCTGCCATTGGTGCTCCTACGCGGCCGCGGACCTAGCCGGGATCAAGAGGCTTCAGGTCTCCCCGGACTTCCGGGTCATCAGGACCATGTGCTCGGCGAGGATTGATCCAGAGTGGGTGATGAGGGCGCTGTCCAGAGGAGCGGACGGAGTGCTCATTCTTGCGGGTAAGCCCGGCAGATGCCATTATGAGGTGGGGAGCATCCGCACCAACCGGCGCATGTCCTTGCTGAACGCGGTCATCAAGCAGCTGGGCTTCGACGAGAACCGTTTCCGCACGATATATGTGGACTCGGACGAGCCAGAGACCTTCCAGAGGAGCGTGGATGACTTCGTCAAGATGATCAAGGACATCGGGCCGAATCCCATGCGCATCCCCGAACCAGAAGAGCCTCAGACCGTCCCCCTGCAATTTAACACCATTTCGGAAGCGCAGATGAAGGCGCGCGGGCTGCTCTAAGGTCCGAAATCGTCGTGCATTGGACGCAATTGAGGCGCGAAGGCCTGTTCAGGGGACTGCTTTGACCTTGAGGAAAAGAGAAGAAGGAATGGGTTTGTCCGACCAGGCATCAAGCTTCGGCCGTAGTAGGAGTTCCCGACTTGGAAGACTTCTGAGTCAGGAGCGAGACCCCCATGGTCACGGCGAATCCCACAGGTATGGACACGATCCCTGGGTTGGAGAGGCTGAACCATGCATCAGCTCCCCAGAACGTCGGGCTTAGCAAGATCAACGCAATGGAGAGCCCTAATCCCACCAATATGCCTACGATGATCCCTTGGGACGTCGTCTTCTTCCAGAAGAGCAAGCAGATCAGCGCGGGGATGTTGGCCGAGGCTGCCACGGCGAAGGCCAAACCCACCAGGAAAGCAACGTTCTGTCCCTCCATGGCTATGCCAAGGCTAATGGCCACCAGCCCGACCATTATGGCCGTGATCTTGGAGACTCTTAGGGTCTTCTTGTCGTCGCCCTTCTTGCCCAAGTACTCGGTGTAGATGTCGTGCGCGATCGCGCCCGAGGCGGCCATGATCAGACCGGACACGGTTCCAAGGATGGTGGCGAACGCTATCGACGAGATCAGCGCGAAGAACCACTCCCCTCCAACGTATTGGGCCAGTAATGGGGCTGACAAGTTCTGATTGGTCGGATCCAGGGTGCCAAAGAAGTTCGCTCCTAAGCCCAGGAACAGGACCAGTACGTAGAACACTCCAATGGCCACGATGGCGACCACGGTTGATTTCCTCGCATCGGCTGGTTTCGGTACGGTATAGTACCGGATTAGGATGTGAGGCAGAGCGGCCGTTCCAAGGAACAGAGCTAATGCCAAAGAGGCAAAGTCCCATGGGTCCTTGTACTTCACACCGGGGCTCATGAAAACGTCGCCCGCTATGGTGACATTCCCGTGCGTGGTCGGTACGGTCACCGGATTCTGCACGAAGTGCCCGATGAACTCGACAGGTCCGAAGCCGGCCATGAACAGCACACCGATCGTAAGAGCCAGGGCAGCGAAGATCAGCAGGAATCCCTTGATGAACTGGACCCAGGTGGTCGAGACCATTCCTGCCGTAGCGACGATCAGCACCACGATCAGCCACAGCTTGTCGGTGAGTCCGCCGGCTTCGAGCAGTGGTTTCAGCTTCCGGCAGAAATGCACGTGGGAGCCCGCCATGCTGGACAACGCGATCACATCCACGTCCTCCTCCAGCGATATGCGCGCCACCGCCTCCGGC
>Ga0209253_10006466_pt1 | contig 10149 bp, 10 predicted proteins | sample FrelakmetBRP12BR_FD_187145 | JGI IMG/M metagenome (GOLD analysis project Ga0209253, IMG submission 187145) | Freshwater lake sediment microbial communities from the University of Notre Dame, USA, for methane emissions studies - BRP12 BR (SPAdes)... | ecosystem: Environmental > Aquatic >...
CCAGTCTCAAGCTCGACCGGCGGGGGCAGATCGACGTGGACCCGCGGTCCCTGGCCACGAATCTCCCCGGGGTCTTCGCCGGCGGCGATTCGGTCAACCCCTCGACCATCATCGAGTCCGTGGCCCAGGGAAGGAAAGCGGCCGTGGAGATCGACCGGCACTTTGGATACGAGGGGAAGCTCTTCGACAAGGAGCGCAAGCCCGTTGCGGTGACCTATGACGAAGAGGCTTACCTGAAAAACATCCCCCGGAAAAAGCCCCACCTGGAAGAGGTGGAGAGGCGAATCCGCAGTCTGGCCCAAGAGGTCAGCCTGGGGCTCCTCCAGGAGGAAGCCCGGGAAGAGGCCCGGCGTTGCCTGCATTGCGACCGGAACCAGCCGGTGGCCGCCGTCCGGGAGGAAACCCGCATCCGCCATATAGAAGCCATGCTGTGAGGTGAACCATGACTCCCCAAGATATCATCCAGCAGTATGACCGGTCGCCGGACAATCTGCTGAGCATCCTCCACGACCTGCAGGATGCCGACGAGCACCATTACCTGCCCGAGCAGAACCTGAGACGAACCGCCCAATATCTCGGCCTCCCCCTCAGCTTTGTCTACGGGGTGGCCACCTTCTACACCATGTTCAGCCTCAAACCGCGGGGGCGCTACATCATCCGCATCTGCCAGTCCCCCCCCTGCCACCTCATGGGGGCCACCACCATCGTCCGCGAGTTGATGAAACTTCTGGGCATTCATCTTGGCGAGACGACCCGGGATGATTTTTTCACCCTGGAGATGTCCTCCTGCCTGGGGGTCTGCGGGGTTGCCCCGGCCATGATGGTCAACGACGAGGTGTTCGGCAACCTGACTTCGGAACGGATCCGGGAGATCCTGGAGGAGAAGAGGAGGGGAGCATGAGCATCTTTCGGACCCACATCCTGATCCCGGTCGACGAAAACACGGTCCAGTCCGGAGTCTTCGAGGTCAAGCGGCAGCTGGAAAAAGAGCTGCTCCTGCGGAACCTCGAGGGGGAGATCAAGGTTCTGGAGACGGGAACGGTGGGAATCATAGGCAAGGGGGTCATTCTGGTCGTCTTTCCGGAACGGATGTACTACACCCAGGTAAAAGTCGGGGACCTTCCCCGGATCGTGGAAGAACACCTGATCAAGGGCCGGGTGGTAAAGGACCTGAAACATTTCACCCTCGACCTCCAGTCGGGGATGAAGGATTTTCACGAGCTCGGGCCCACCCGCCGCCAGGACCGGATCGTCCTGGACCGGTCCTGGAAGATGGACCCGGAAAATATCGAAGAAGTCCTCGCGGCCGGAGGGTACCGGGGACTCGAAAAAATCCTCTCCGCCCCTCTCTCCCCGGAAGCGGTCATCGAGGAGGTCAAGAAATCCGGCCTCCGGGGGCGGGGCGGCGCCGGGTTCCCCACGGGGATGAAGTGGGAGTTCACCCGCAAGGCCGCGGGGGATGAGAAATACGTGATCTGCAACGCCGACGAGGGGGAGCCCGGCACCTTCAAGGACCGGCTGATCCTGGAGGGGGACCCTCACAGGCTGATCGAGGCCATGGAGATCGCCGGCTACGCCATCGGCAGCCGGAAAGGCTACGTCTACATCCGCGGGGAGTACAACCTGTCCATCCGCCGCATGCAGAAGGCCATCGATCAGGCGCGGGAATACAATCTGCTCGGCGGAAACATCCTGGAAACCCCGTTCTCCTTCGACCTGGAGATCAAGAAAGGGGCCGGGGCCTACATCTGCGGGGAGGAGACGGCGCTCATCGAATCCCTGGAGGGAAAGCGGGGCAATCCCCGCCTCAAGCCTCCCTACCCCGTAACCCACGGGCTTTGGCAGAAACCCACCCTGGTGAACAACGTGGAGACCCTGGCCAACGTTCCGGAGATCCTCTTCCACGGGAGCGCCTGGTTCCGAAAGTTCGGGACGGACAAGTGTCCGGGAACCAAGGTCTTCACCATCCTGGGCCACGTGGAGTACCCGGGACTGATCGAAGTGCCCATGGGCACCCCCCTGCGGGAGATCATCTTCTCCTACGGCGGCGGGGTGAAGGAGGGAAAGCGGTTCAAAGCCGCGCTTTTGGGCGGAGCGGCCGGCGTCTTCCTGCCGGAAAAGCTCCTCGACGTTCCCATGGATCTGGAGAGTTTGAAGGAAAACAAGGCGGTCCTCGGGTCGGGGGCGATCCTGGTGATGAACGAAGACACCTCCATCCTGGACATGCTCTTTTCCATTTTGAAATTCTTCGCCCATGAGTCCTGCGGCCAGTGTTCGCCCTGCCGCATCGGGACCCGGCAGCTCGTGGACCTGGCTTACAAGATCCGGGAAGGCCGGGGCGCGGAGGGAGACCTGAATATGATGGTCAACCTGAGCCAGACCATGTTCTCCACCTCCCTGTGCCCGCTGGGCCAGTCGCTCATCATGCCGGTCAGGAGCGCGGTGGAAAATTTCCGCGACGAAATCTTAACGCCAATGAAACCCTCGTAGGAAAAGGAGGTTCTGAATGTCAGAACGGGTGACCCTCACCATCGACGGAAAAGAGGTGCAGGCCCAGAAGGGCGACAACCTCTTGAAAGTGGCCCGGGACAACGGGTTCGACATCCCCGGGTTGTGTTTTTACGAAAAAATTTCCCGGACCGGCGACTGCCGGCTCTGTATGGTCAAGATCCAGGAGCGTCCGGGAATGGTCCCGGCCTGCCTGACCCTGGTGGAAGGCGGAATGAAGGTCACCGCCTTTGACGCCGAGCTGGAGGCCACCCGGAAGATGCTGGCCGACGTGCTCCTCTCCGAGCATAACGACGACTGCATCACCTGCGACAAGGACGGCGACTGCGGCATGCAGGACCTGGCCTACCGGTACGATCTGGACACGGCCAAGCGGAGCTTCTTCCCGGCGTGGAAGGAAATCGAGCAGACCCAGGATACCAGCGCTCCGGTCCTCTGGTATGATTCCAGCAAATGCATCAAGTGCGAGCGCTGCGCCAAGGCCTGCCTGGAGGTCCAGGGCAAAGGGGTCCTCAGCATGGCCCGGCGGGGCATCCAGAGCTGCGTGGTGGCCGGCACCGGGACCTGGTCCGGGTCCGAGTGCGACGGCTGCGGGGAGTGCGTCCAGGCCTGCCCGGTGGGGGCCCTGGTCGAAAAGCCGGTGTACGGCATGCGGCTCAAAAAGAAGGATGTCGAGAAGCGGGTGACCACCACCTGCCCCTACTGCGGGGTGGGCTGCCAGCTGGAGCTCTGGGTGAGCCACAACCAGATCATGAAAGTAAAGGGAGCCGGGGGGGCCCCCAACGAAGGATCGACCTGCGTCAAGGGGCGGTTCGGCCTGGACTTCGTCCAGCGGCCGGACCGGCTGAAGGTCCCCCTCATCCGGAAGAACGGCAAGTTTGAGGAGTCCACCTGGGAGGAGGCCCTGGACCTGGTGGCCCGGAAGCTGGGGGAGGTCAAAGCCAAAAGCAGCCCCCACGCCGTCGCCGGCCTCACCTCGGCCTGCAGCACCAACGAGGCCAACTACGTATTCCAGAAATTCTTCCGCGCAGCGATCGGGACGAACAACGTCGATCACTGCGCCCGTCTCTGACACGCTCCCACAGTGGCCGGTCTGGTCGCTGCCTTCGGAAGCGGAGCCATGACGAATTCCATTGCCGAGTTGGAAAACTGCGGAGCCATCCTGGTGACCGGGTCCAACACCACCGAGACTCATCCGGTGATCTCCACCCGCATCAAGCGGGGGGTTCTCTTCAACGGGACCAAGCTGATCGTGGTCGACCCCCGCAAGATCGACCTGGTCCGCTACACGGAGAAGTACGGGGGCATCTGGCTGCAGCCCAAGAACGGGACCGACGTGGCCTGGCTGAACGGGCTGATGAACGTGATCCTCCGGGAAAAGCTGCACAATGAGGATTTCATCAAGAACCGCACGGAAGACTTTGAGGCCTTCCGCAAGGTCGTGGAGACCTATACCCCGGAAAAGGTGGAAAAGATCTCCGGGATCCCCCAGGACCAGCTGATTCAGGCCGCCCGGATCTTCGGGAAAGCCGAGACGGCCAGCATCGTCTATGCCATGGGGATCACCCAGCACATCACCGGAACGGACAACGTGAAATCCGTCGCCAACCTGGCCATGCTCACCGGGAATGTGGGCCGGGAATCGACCGGGGTCAACCCCCTGCGGGGGCAGAACAACGTGCAGGGGGCCTGCGACATGGGCGGGCTGCCCAATGTCTTCTCGGGCTACCAGAACGTGACCGACCCGGCCGCCCGGGAGAAATTCGAGAAGGCCTGGAATGCCAAACTCCACGACAAACCGGGGCTCACCGTGGTGGAGATGGTGCACGGGGCCCTGGAGGGCAAGGTGAAGGCCATGTACATCATGGGCGAGAACCCCATGGTCTCCGACCCCAACCTCACCCACGTGAAGGAAGCCCTGGAGAAGCTCGATTTCCTCGTGGTCCAGGATCTCTTCCTCACCGAAACGGCCCAGCTGGCGGACGTGGTGCTGCCCGCGGCTTCCTTCGCCGAAATGCAGGGGACCTTCACCAACACGGAGCGCCGGGTGCTGTGGGTGGAGAAAGCCCTGGAAGCCCCGGGGCAGGCCCGGGTGGACTGGGAGATTCTCCGGGAAGTGGCCAAGCGCATGGGCTATCCCATGGCCTACGGCTCGGTCAAGGATATCGTCGCCGAGATCAATGCCCTGACCCCCTCCTATGCAGGGATCACCTGGGATCGCCTGATGAACGGCGAGCGGCTCCAGTGGCCCTGCCCGACCCCGCAGCATCCCGGGACGAAGTATCTCCACCGGGAGAAATTCACCCGCGGGCTGGGCAAATTTTTCGCCCTCGAGTACATTCCCCCGGCGGAGCTGCCCGACTCGAAGTACCCCTTCCTGCTTTCCACCGGCCGGACCCTCTACCACTACCACACTGGATCCCGGACCCGCCGCACCCACGCCCTTCCGGTGTACGTACCCGGGCCCTACATGGAGATGAACCCGGGGGATATGGAGCGGATGAAAATCGGAGCGGAGGAACCGGTCAAGGTGTCCTCCCGCCGGGGAGTGATCGAGATCAAGGCCACCCCCAGCGAGCGGGTGAAGGCGGGATCCGTATTCATTCCCTTCCACTTTGCCGAAGCCGCGGCCAACATGCTGACCAATGATGCCCTGGACCCCACGTCCAAGATCCCGGAGCTCAAAGTTGCAGCCTGTCGAATCGAGAAAAGGTAATTAAATAAATCATAGAGGTGGGAAAGATGAGCACAGAAAACCTGGAAAGCAAGCGTTGGTGGATTGCCGTTGCCGCAGTGGTCATGCAGCTCTGCCTGGGAACGGTCTATGCCTGGTCGGTCTTCAAAAAGCCGCTGATGGTCTCTCACGGCTGGAGTGAAACGGCCACCCAGGTGACCTTCATGATCTGCATCGGGGTCATCGGGATCGCGGCGGCCTTCGGCGGGATTTTAGTGGATAAGAAGGGGCCGAAATTCGTCGCCACCATCGGCGGCATCCTCTTCGGCATCGGGACCCTGCTGGCCGGCTTGGCCGATCAGATCGGAAGTTTATTCCTGATGTATCTGAGTTTCGGCCTGATTGCCGGCCTGGGGAACGGCTTCGGCTACGTCACCCCGATTGCCACCCTGATCCGCTGGTTTCCCGACAAACGGGGTCTGGTCACCGGCCTGGCGGTCATGGGATTCGGGGCGGGGGCTTTCTTCATGGGAAAGATCGCCCCGGGGATGGTCATCAGCATGGGAGTGGCCAAGACCTTCTACATTTGGGGGGTGATTTTCCTGATCCTGGTCACCGGCGCCGCCCAGTTGTACAAGAATCCCCCCAAGGGATGGCTGCCGGCCGGTTTTAAACCCGCTGCCGCTAAGGGTGTTTCAGCGGCGGAATCTTTTACCTTCGATGAAGCCAAGAAAACCCCCCAGTGGTGGATGCTCTGGGGGATGCTCTTCCTGAACGTCTCGGCCGGGATCGGGCTCCTTTCCCAGCTTTCGCCCATGGCCCAGGACGTCCTGAAAAAGACGATTACCGATCCCGTCCAACTGGCTTTGGCCGGAGGAACGATTCTGGCTTACGCCTCTATCTTTAACGGCCTGGGCCGGCTCTTCTGGGCCTGGATCTCAGACGCGATCGGACGGAGAATGGTCTTTATCATCATGTTCATCACCCAGGCGATTCTTTACATCATTCTCCCCCAGATCGGGAGCGAGCTTCTGTTCACCCTCTTTGCCTGTTACCTCCTGGCCTGCTACGGGGGCGGATTTGCCACCATGCCCGCCTTTGCCGCCGATTCCTTCGGGCCGACCTATATCGGGCGGGTGTACGGCATCATGCTCACCGCCTGGGGCGCGGCGGGGGTGGTGGGACCCTTCGTCTTTGCCTCGGTCAAAGGGATCGCCCTTTACGTGGCCGCGGTGTTCCTGATCGTGGGTCTTTTCCTGGCGATTGCCTACAAGAGACCCCAGCCCAAGGCGGCCAAGCCGGCCTGATTCCAGGAGCCTTTCTAGGGCGGGCAAGCCGTCCTTTTCGTAAGAAGAGGGTTATTCGGATGTAGGGGCGCCCTGCTGGGCGCCCATTAGGCCCACCCCCGAATTGCGGATTGCCGATTGCGGAATGCGGATTGAGAAAGAAAACCCCAAAAATCCGAAATCCAAAATCCGCAATCCGAAATAAATGCCAGGAGGTAGTCTCATGGAAGAAAAGAAAGTCGCCATGATCATCGACATGGCCATCGAACGGGAGGAAGCAGCATTCCATTTTTACCAGGACCTCCACAAGAAGGTCGAGGACCGGACCGCCCAAGAGACCCTTCAGTTTCTCTCCGGTGAGGAAAAGAAACACAAGGAGTTTCTAGAAAATTATAAAAAAGGCAAGTACGGGGCGAAAGGCCTGCGCATGACCGACGTGGTGGACTATAAGGTCGCCGAGTACATGGCCCAACCGGACCTCAAGAAGAACATGGAGACCAAGGACGTGTACCTGGTGGCCGCCCACCGGGAGCTCAATTCCTACAACTTCTACAAATCCCTGGCCGACATGCACCCGGATGGAGAGGCCAAGAGCATCCTTCTCCGCATGGCCAACGAGGAAAAAAAGCACAAAGAAAAGGTGGAATACCTCTACACCAACACCGCCTTTCCCCAGACCTCCGGCGGTTGATCCAGGCTCCGTTCTTCTGTTTCCCCCATTGCTGACCGGCCGGGGGTTCGGTGTAGATTCTGACAAGGCGCCTTATCCTGTACGGAGTTGTCCAGGGGGGGCGGGTTCCCGCCCCTTTTTTCTTTCGAATTATCTTGATTCTTTTTCCAATTCTTGCTATTAATCTCTTACTAAACCTGAATTCCCGGCTGGGGGTTAGCTTTTCCGGTCATCCAAAATAGGGTGTCTTCCGGGAGAAAATACAGGATTCACCTTATTTTATTTCCCAAAATAAAGGCCGAGAATAAAAGGGATAAAGAATCCCAAAAACCCGAGAAAGGAGATAAAAATGAGGTACTTAAGCATTGCTTTGGTTCTTCTCTTGACATTGGCCGTGGGTTGCGCGAAAACCATCGAGGGCAAAAAGATCGATGGCGCCCAGACCAAAAATCTGCTGGCTCCGGGAACCAATGAGAGCAAAGTCGTCCAGATGTTCGGCGAACCCCAGCAAAAGGAGCAGCTGCCCTCCGGCGAAACCAAGTACATCTATTATTACCGGGAGAAAAGCTGGCTCATGGGGCATGTCGATCCCAACAGCCAGCAGAGACTGGAAGTATTTCTCAAAAACAATGCGGTGGACAGATACCGGTATGTCTATGCGGAAGTAGAGGCCATCACCACGGACGTTCCTCCCATTCAACCCGAGAAGAAATAGAGAAAGACCGGAAAGAATTAAAGCAGAATCAACCTTCTCCGCTTTTCTCCCTGATGAAGCGGAGAAGGTTTTTTTAACCCTGGGGGAGAATTTATCGAGGAGGTCTGTAAAATGGCATTGCCCGGTTCTCAGACAGAGAAGAATTTAAAGGAGGCCTATGCGGGCGAATCCCAGGCGAACCGTAGGTATCTGGCCTTTGCCAAGAAAGCCGAGGAAGAAGGGTACAAGCAGGTGGCCAAGCTCTTCCGGGCCGCGGCCGAGGCGGAAACCGTCCACGCCCACGCCCATCTGCGGGTTTTAGGGGGGGTGAAGTCCACCAAGGAAAACATCCAGGAGGCGATTGCCGGGGAGACCCATGAATTCAAAAGCATGTACCCCGAATTCATCGCCAAGGCCAAAGGGGAAGCCATCAAACCGGCCGAGATGAGCTTCGATTACGCCAATCAGGTGGAAAAGATCCACGCGGCCCTCTACCAGAAGGCTTTGGACAGCCTGGGGAAAAACGCGGAAGTGGAATATTACGTCTGCTCCGTATGCGGCAACACGGTGGAAGGAAAAGCCCCGGACAAGTGCCCCATCTGCGGCGTGCCGGCCTCCAAGTTCACCAAAATTTCTTAGGATCCTTGCCCGCCTTATCCAGAAAATCGTTCCCGGGGAAGCCCGCTTTCCAGCGGGTTCTTCTCCGGTGGTATGAGAACGATCAACGAAACCTTCCCTGGCGCAGGAATGCGAACCCGTACCGGATCCTGGTCTCGGAGTTCATGCTCCAGCAGACCCGGGTGGAGACGGTCATCCCCTATTACCAGCGCTTCCTGGTCCTCTTTCCCACGCTGAAAGACTTGGCCCGCGCCCCGCTGCAGAGGGTTCTCAAAGCCTGGGCCGGACTGGGCTATTACGCCCGGGCGCGGAATCTTCACCGGGCGGCGAGAACCATCTGCCGGGAGCTGGGCGGGAAAATCCCCGGGAAAAAGGAAGAACTTCTCCGGCTCCCGGGCTTCGGGCCTTACACCGCCGGGGCCGTGGCCAGCCTGGCCTTCCACCAGCCGGTGGCCGCCCTCGACGGAAACGTGAAGCGTATCCTCAGGCGTCTCTTTCCGGAGTTCCACGATCCTCGTCGCGCTCCAGCCAGAAAAGACTTGGAAGAATTCCTGGAGGGGTGGATTCCCATGGGCAGGGCTTCGGATTTCAATCAAGCCCTGATGGACCTGGGGGCCGCGATCTGCACCCCTTCCCGGCCCAAATGCGCAGCCTGCCCGGTCCTGAAGTTCTGCGCCACGAAAGGGGAACTTCCGGATAGGAAACCGACGGTTCGAAAATTCCGGAAAGAAACCTGGGCGGTTGCCCTGGTGGAAAGAGACGGCCGCTATCTCCTTCACCGAAATGAGGCCCAGGGACTTCTGGCAGGACTCTGGCAATTCCCAAAAGTGGTGCTGGATAAAAGCCGGGGGAAGGATACCGCCCGCAAGGACTCCGGGAAATTGCTCAAGAAATATCTTCTGCAAGACTTCGGGTTAAGGGTAAAGGTCATAAGCCACCTCCCGGAGCAGCTCCACTTCTTCACCCACATCCATGCCCGTATGAAACCCTACTACCTTTGCATCCTCATGGATGGGGCGCATCCGCCGACCCTCCCCGGGTGGGCCCGATGGGTGAAGCCTTCCGGTTTTTCCCGCTACCCCATCTCCACGGCCATGCGCAAAATTGCTGCCATGCTGGACCGTTAGCCGATAAAAGAAAGCGGAGGTCCCTTCTTCTTTATTGCAGCGCGCTGGGTAAAACCCTCCAGCCTTACCCGCTACCCTATATCTTCCGCGATGCGGTTTTTGGGTCGACATCAATCAAGAGTAGACCCCTTTTTAATCATATCTTGACATCATGATATAATGGTGCTATGATATTTTCAGATACGATAATGGAGGTTTTTATGTCTACAAGGGTGGCAACGAATATCCGGCTCCCTGAAGATCTTTTGAAGGCCCTCAAGTATCGGGCAATCGAAGAAAAGAAAAGCATGAACCAGGTTATCTGTGAAGCGATCGAGATGTCTATGGCGGCTGTCTTTCGATCCCCGGGACCCGACAAAGACGCTTTTGAGGAGGTTATCGGAATCGCCAAATCGGGAATCAAGGATGCTTCTTCAAAGCACGACCGCTATCTCTATGGGAGAAAAGAATGAAGTTATTCGTCGACACAGGGGCATTCATAGCGCTCATAGATGCAGATGACGAAAACCACAAAGCTGCTGCTGCCTTTTACCGAAATTCAAAGGAAAAAGGGGCCCGGTTTGTCACCACAA
>Ga0209253_10006467_pt1 | contig 10148 bp, 7 predicted proteins | sample FrelakmetBRP12BR_FD_187145 | JGI IMG/M metagenome (GOLD analysis project Ga0209253, IMG submission 187145) | Freshwater lake sediment microbial communities from the University of Notre Dame, USA, for methane emissions studies - BRP12 BR (SPAdes)... | ecosystem: Environmental > Aquatic >...
CGGATCGAGGGTGAAGCGCGTGTCGCGGTTGATGCGGAAGATGGACTTGTTGACCTGGGGCACGGCGACGATGCGCGGAACGATCGTCCTCAGCCGCTCGCCCATGGCCACGACGAAGAGCTTGGCCGGGGCCAGGACATGCTCCTCGTAGGCGGGCTTGTTCCGCAGGAACCACTCGCGGTTGTTGTTCTTCCGCAGGGCCGTGAAGAAGCGAACGGTGCCCTTGGTGAATCCGGTGAAAACGGGATCGGCGGCCATATCTCCCTCCCGCGAGGTATTCTATCAGAAGCCCCAGTCAGGGCCTAGACGGCGAGGCGCGAGCGCCGAGGGGCCGGCCGTTCCCGCCGCGTTGCCTGGAGGCGAAACGCTGTGATATAACTCCGCACACCAGGTCCCGGCGGGACCGGACGGCGTGCGCGGCATGGAGGCAGTTCATGAGATGGGTCCGGGCGATCGTTTCCCTTGTCCTCGCGGCGGCGGCCTTCTGGGCGCTCGACAACCGCCACGGGACCTTCCCGGCCCTGGGCCGCCTCCTCGATCCCTTCACCGGGTTCTGGCAGAACGGTGATCGCTCGGACGATCTGCCCGAGACGCTTACGGTCCCGGGCCTGCGCGAGGAGGTCCGCGTCGTGTGGGATGACCGCCGCGTCCCCCACATCTTCGCCGGGAACGACCACGATCTCACCCTCGCCCAGGGCTACGTCGCGGCGACGCTGAGGCTCTGGCAGATGGACTTTCAATCGCTCTACGCGGCGGGCCGCATCTCCGAGGTCATCGGCCCGGCCGGAGCGCGGCAGGACCTTTTCCAGCGCCGCTTCGGTCTGCCCTGGGCCGCGGAGAGGAGCCTGCGCGCCTTTCGCGAGGATCCGTCGACGAAGGAGGCCCTTGACGCGTTCACGGCCGGGGTCAACGCCCGCATCCGCGATATCGGGAGAAAAGGCCTGCCCGTCGAATACAAGATCCTCGGCTACCGGCCCGAACCGTGGACGGACCTCAAGTGCGCCCTCCTTCTCAAGTCGATGGCCTACGTCCTCGCGTCCTACAACCAGGACGCCGCGATGACCGTGATGCGGGAGGCCCTGGGCGAGGGGACGGTGGACGGGCTCTTTCCGTTCGCGCCGCCGCTCGTCGACCCGGTCATTCCGCCGGGGGAGCCGCTCGACTTCGATCCGGTCCCGGTCCCCGCGCGGGAAGGCGCCGCGGGGCGAGGCGACGGCCCGTCCGGATCGAGCGAGGCCCGCGCGGCCGAAGCGCGGACGGATCCGGGGGCCGCGCCGGACCCGGAAGCCTTCGGGTCTCCGGATTCCCGGACGCGCCCCGGAGCCGGCAGCAACAACTGGGCCGTTTCCGGCCGGCTCACGGCGAACGGGTCCCCCATCCTCTGCAACGACATGCACCTCGAGCTTTCGCTCCCGGCGGTCTGGTACGAGGTCCAGCTCGCGGCGCCCGGCGTCAACGTTCGCGGCGTCGCCTTCCCGGCCGCGCCTTTGGTCATCGCCGGGTACAACGAGGATATCGCCTGGGGATTCACCAACGGGACCGACGACGTCCTCGACTGGTACGCCATCACGTTCAGGGACGATTCGCGCGCCGAATACCTTTATGGCGGAGAGTGGCGGAAGACGTTCGTCCGCGAGGAGCGGATCAAGGTCCGCGGAGGGGAAACGGTCGTCGACAGGGTCGTCCACACCCACCACGGCCCGATCGTGCGCTGGCCGGAGGAGCCGCCGTTCCCCAGCATGAGCGTCCCGCCGGGCGCGGCCCTGAGGTGGCTCGCCCACGATCCGTCCAACGAATTCCGGGCGCTCCACGCCTTGAACAGGGCCAAGGGCTACGCGGACTACGTCGAGGCCCTCGGGAATTGGGATTGCCCGGCCCAGAACATCGTCTACGCCGACCGGACGGGAACGATCGCTCTCTGGCACGCCGGGAAATTCCCCCTCCGCTGGAAGGGCCAGGGGCGCTTCGTCCTCGACGGGGCCGATCCGGCCGACGACTGGCGGGGCTGGGTGCCGCGCGGTCACGTCCCCCACGTCAAGGACCCGGAGAGAGGGTTCGTCAGCTCGGCCAACCAGATGCCCGCGGGCGCCGGCTATCCCTATTACCTCGGCTGGGACTACGCGGCGTTCGAGAGAGGAGCCCGGATCAACGAGGTCCTCGCCGGGGCCCGGGGCGTCACGCCGGAGGACATGGTCCGGATGCAGGCGGACGTCGTGGACGTGCGGGCGAGGGCCGTCCAGCCGCGCCTCATCGAGATCCTTCAGGGCGTGGCGGCCACGGAGGCCGAAAGAAGGTGCTTCGAAGAGCTCAGGGCCTGGAATCTGGAGGCGCGGGCGGCGCTCATCGCGCCGACGGTCTTCCGCGAGCTCTGGAACGAGCTCAACCGGCTGACCTGGGACGACAAAAAAACGGGCTTAATGGAGGGGATGCCCCGGCCCGCGAGCCAGGTCATGGTCGATCAGATCCTCAATCATGCCGACGGCCGGTTCTTCGACCTCAAGGACACGGGGGAAAACATCGAAACGCTCCGGGACGTGGCCGGACAGGCGTTCTGGTCGGCCGTCGCGAACCTGGAGAAGCGGCTGGGTCCATTCGGAGACGGCTGGCGGTGGGGCAAGGTCAAGGGGACCCAGCTCCGGCACCTGGCCAGGGTCCCGGGCTTCGGCCGGGAGAAGGTCGCGGCGGACGGCGCGGGACAGGTCATCAACGCCATCGATGCCGTCTGGGCGCCCTCCTGGCGCATGGTCGTCGAGCTCGGGGACGAGATCAGGGCCTGGGGGAATTACCCGGGCGGGCAGTCGGGGAATCCCGGCTCGCGGGGCTATGAGGATCGCATCGACGACTGGGCCGCCGGCAAGACCTACGAGCTCGTGTTCCTCAGATCGGCCGACGAGGCGCATCCGCGGATCGTCGGGCGGACGGTGATGAGAGGCGCGAAATGACGGCGATTCTAGTCTGCCTGCTGTCGATGCTGGCCCTGCAGGTCCTGACGCCCTTCTGGTGGTGGATCATGGTCGTGCCATTCGCCTACGGCGCGGCGGCGGCGCGCTCGGGAGGGAAGGCGCTTCTGACGGGCCTGGCGGCCGCGGGGATCCTCTGGCTCGGCGCGAGCCTCGTCCTCTTCCTGACGGGCAGCGGCCTCATCGCATCCCGGATGGCGGCGATGCTCAAGCTGGGGGATGCCCGTCTGCTCGTCCCCGCCACGGGGCTCGTGGCGGCGCTCGCGGCGGGCCTGGCGGGCTATTCGGGATACGCGGTCCGGCGGCTGTTCAAAGCGCCGGCGAAGAAGGAGCGGTCATGAGCGGACACGCGTGGGTCAAGGAGTTCCCGGCCGCCGTGACGGTCAGCGACGCCGAGGGCCGCATCATCGAGATGAACGACCGGTCGCTCGAGACTTTCGCCGGAGACGGCGGGGCCAAGCTCCTCGGCACGAACGTCCTCGACTGCCATCCCGAGCCGAGCCGGACGCAGCTCGCGGGGATGATGAAGGACCGGCGGACGAACGTCTATACGATCCTGAAGAACGGGAAGAAGAAGCTCATCTACCAGGCGCCGTGGTACGAAGATGGAGCTTACGCCGGGTTCGTCGAGCTGTCGTTCGAGATCCCGATGGATCTGCCCCACTTCGACCGCGATAAATAAGGTCCTTCTCCCGATTCTGGGAAGTTCCTCTCTCCGGCTTGGCTCGGTACGGGGAGCGGATTCCGAGGAGCAGACCAGGCAGGATCGGGACGGAGCGCTCGGAGTCCCGATCCTGCGAAATCTCTCAAGAAAGCGCTTACCTAAGATTTTTGGCCGATCCCTCGCCGCCTCGAGAGGATTCTCGGAAAAGGGAGAAGAACCTATTATAGCAGCGCGGTGGTGAGCAGCGGCACGTAGGTGATGAGCAGGACCGCGATCAAGCCGAGGAGCAGGAACACCAACACGTCCCGGTAGACCCGGTGGATGGGCTCGTCGAACCTGTAGCACGCCAGGTAAAGGTTCAGGCCGACGGGCGGCGTGAGGTAGCCCAGCTCCAGGTTGGCCAGGAAGATGATGCCCAAGTGGACCGGGTGGATCCCGAACAGGTTCCCCAGGGGGATGATGAGCGGCACGACGACGAGGATGGCGGAATAGATGTCCATGAGACAGCCGACGACGAGCAGGGCGATGTTGAGGAGCAGCAGAAACACGTATTTCGACGAGACCGCCGCCGCGACCCACTCGCTGAGCTTCTGCGGGATCTGGGCGTCTATGACGTAGTATGACAGGCCGTTGGCCACGGCCAGGATGACCAGGACGCCGCCGACGATGGGCACCGCCCGGAGGAAGACCCGAGGCAGGTCGCGGACTCTCAGGTCCTTCTTGATGAACGTTTCGACGACCCAGACATAGAGCAGGGCCGCGGCGGCGCTCTCCTGGAGGCTGGCGACCCCTCCGAAGTAGAGGCCGAAGACGAGCAGCGGCAGGAGAAGCTCCCAGAACGAGTCCACGAAGGACGCCCAGGCCTCCCGGACCTTCAGGGGCTGCCGGGGCATGCCGTGCTTCCAGGAATAGACGATCCCGATGGCCATGACCGAGACGACGAGGAAGATCCCAGGGACGAGCCCGCCGACGAACATGTCCTTGATGCTCGTCTGGGAGATGACCCCATAAATGATGACGGGCAGGCTCGGCGGGAAGAGCAGACCGATGCTCCCCGACGCGGTCAGGAGCCCCACGGTGAACCGCTTAGGATAGCCGGCTTTCTCCAGGATGACGGCCAGCAATCCGCCCAGGGCCAGGATGGTCACGCCCGAGGCGCCCGTGAACGTCGTGAAGAAGGCGCAGACGAGGACGGCCATGACCGTCAGCCCGCCCGGGAACCAGCCGAAGACGGCCTGGAAGAACCGGACGATCCGCTCTCCCGCCTTGCTCTCCGAGAGGAAGAATCCCACGGCCGCGAAGAGCGGGATGGCCGGGATGGCGTTCCCTGTGAGGACGGCGTAGGCCTGATTGGGGACGATCTCCAGCGGCAGGCCCCCTTTGGCGAAGAGAAGGAACCCGATCCCGCCGAGGACCGTGAAGATGGGCAGCCCGAGGAAGGCCGCGCCGATGAGGAGGAAGATCAGCGGTCCGGCCGCCGCCGCCACGGCGGGCTTCAGCGCCTCCTCCACCGCCGCGAGGGCCGGCATCGCGACCGTCCCGCCGCGCGTCAGCAGCTGGGAGAGCGGCTCGAAGCCCAGGAAGATCCCGAGGGCGGCGCCGGCGATCCCGGCCGCGAGCCGCCACGCCTTTTTCTTCTCGAGCCCGGTGACGAAGCGCGCGCTCATCATGAGGAAGCCCGCCGCCATAACCAGGACGACGAGACGCTTCGACACGAAGCCGACCCGGTCGGCCGCGGGGAACGCGTTCCAGGCGAAGGACAGCGCGCTCAGCCCGAAGGCCAGGGTCAATCCCGAGGCCAGAACGGCCGTAAGCGCGGCGGCGAGGGTCTTCACGGCGTTGGGCAGGAACATGCCCGTGGCCAGGGCCAGATGCTTCTTCTCCCGGGCCGTGATGGCACCCGCCAGGAACGTGGCCGCGAGCACGAGGTGCTCGACATAAACGCTCGAATCGCGAACGCCCGTGTTGAAGATCTTGCGGGCGGCGACTTCGACGAGAAGGAAGACGGCCAGGAGGGCGATCGTCAGAAAGGCCAGCGAGTCCTCGAAGGCGTGGGCGGCGCGGACGAGCCTACTGGCCACGGCCCTTCCGGTATTCCTGGAGGTAGCCGGCGATCTGATCGTAGATCTCCCTGGAAAAGACGGGGCCGATGAGCTTATCGACGGCCCGGTTGGCGGCGTCGCGCCATTCGGTCAGCTTTTCGGCCGGAGGGTCGTGGACAACGAGGCCATTGTCCTTCATCATCTTCACGGCGTCGGCCTCAAGGGTCATCGTCTCCTCATAGAGGCCGCGGGCCGCGGCCGCCACGGCCTCGAGGAACGGCCCGTGCAGGTCGGCGGGGATGGCCGCCCAGGCCTTGTCGCCCAGGAGGAGCCCGCCGATGAGCGGGGCCAGGGACGGCGCGAACATGTGGGGGACGAGGGCAAAGTACTGGCCCGAGGCGGCCAAAAGGGGCGGCAGATAGGCGCCGGACGCCGCGCCGCTTTGCAGCTGGATCATCAAGGAGCTGGCATCCCCCGTGACGATCTCGTAGCCCATTCTCTTCCAGACCTGCTCGAGCTCCGGGAAGTCCGCGGTCACGCTGATCTTGTACTTCTTCAGGTCGTCCGGTCCGACCACCGCGCCTTTGGTGAAGAAATTGACCCAGCCGGCGAGCGTCCACAGCGTCAGCTTGAAGCCTTTGCTCTCCAGCGTCTTCTCGAGGGTGGGTTTCATCTTCTCGAAGACGGCGTTGAACTCCTCCCGGGAGTGGAAGAGGAAGGGGATGCTGAGGACCGTCAACGAGTAGTCCATCTTGGCCAGCCCCATGTTCGAGAACACGCCTCCCTGAAGCACCCCGAGGCGCATCTTGCGGATCATGTCCTGCTCGTCACCGGCGATGCTTCCGGCGAAGATCTTGACCTCGACGGCGTTGTTCGAGAGACGCTCCCAGTCCGCGGCCATCCTCTCCAGGGCCTTGTCCCAGGGCGAGTTCTTGGGGGCGATGCTGGCGATCTTGATGACGATCTTGGCGCCGGCCGGGGCGGCCGCGTCGCCCGCCGGCGGCGCCGCGGCCGAGAGGGCCGGGGCGAACGGCGCCAGGAGCCCGGCCAGGATGAGGACAACGGGGATTCGCGTGGAACGGTTTGTCATGGGTGATCGATCTCGATGAAAAAATCGTCGATGTGATCGAGGAGCCAGCGGGCCTTCCGCCGGTTAAGGATGTTGACCAGCCGGGTCGACGGGTTGCTGTCGGGATCGAAGGCGAGGACCTGGCCGAGGAGATCCTTGAACTCGGCGGCGTTCTGTTCCTTGACCGAGACGGTCGTGGCCAAAGCGATGAGCGACGAAGTGTCGGTCTTCCCGGCGGTGGCCTGGGCCTTGGCGAAATGCTCCCGGGCCTTGGCGACGTCCCCGCCGAGGTACTCGGGGAGCGATCCGTAATAGGAGACGTAGAACGCGTCGAGGGCCCCGCGGCCGTACCCCGGCTCGAGCGCGGCGACCCGCTCGATCATCGCCCGAGTCTGCGGCACGGTCTGGCCGAGGGTCATGTCGAAGGGATTTACGGAGAACGCGGCGACCCAGCCGAGGGCCGTCCAGTAGAGCAGGGGCGCGTCCTCTTTCTTGAACGGGGCCATGGCCTCCGCGTACCGGCGCTCCTTGAGCTGGCGGCGGATCCGGGGATTCTTCTTCTCCAGGGCGACGAACAGGATGTCGCGGCCGCGCAGGTAGAGGTTCTTGGCCCGGGCCAGGAGATATTCCTTGGTCTCGAGTTCGCGGCGCGGCGTCATGTCCGCGGGCGTCTGGACGAAGGCGTTGGCGTACATGATGTAGAGGCTGCCGGTGCGAAGGCGCAGGCCGTCGTGCCCGGGGACCGAGGCGAGAAGGGTCTCATAGAGCTTGATGGCGAAGGGCAGGGCGTCGCCGACGAAATCGGGGTCGTTGTCCGTGCTGAAGACATCGGCCGAGGAGGACCCGGAAAGCATCCCGGCGGCCTTCTTGACGGCGAACTTCTCGATGGAGCAGGCGCCGAGGGACAGGGCGAGGACGATCGCGGCCGCGGCCCTGGGCGAGAAGGTCATCCTCGGACTCCGCGCATACAACTCTCCTTGACGAGCCCCGATCCTATCGACCCCGCTCCACCCTCCTCAAGGATAGGCGCAAGCCCGTCGTTAGTCAAATCGGACGGGGCTTCGGCGCCGGCGCGGCCGGGGGTCAGGGGTCAGCGGGATCTGGCGGCGCCCCGCCTGAAGAACAGGAAGACCGGTATGCCGGCCAGGGCCGTGGCGATGGCGACGAGCGACTCGACCGGGCGCTCCAGAAAGGCCAGGACGAGGATGCTCGTCCCGATGAGGATGTAGACGGCCGGGGCCACGGGAAAGCCGGGGAGCTTGACGGCGGTCCGGCCCGTCCGCCGGAGCTTGAAAACGCCGAGGACGGCCAGGAGCGGAAAGATCCCGAGGGAGAAGCCCATGTAGGTCAGGAGCTGATCGAACGTCCCGAAGAGGACCATGACGGCGGCGATCCCGCCCTGGAGCACGATGGAGCGCGTCGGGACCGCGCATCGCGGATCGACGAAGGCGATGGACTTGAAGAAGATGCCGTCCCGGGCCATGGAATAATAGACGCGGGGCCCGAGGATGAGGTAGGCGCTGAGCGACGAGAAGAGGGCGAAGGAGATGAGGAGAGATAGGACCGTCTCCGCCGAGCGCCCGAAGAGATTGCCCGCGGCCAATCCGGCGACGGAGATGACGCCCTCCATCTCGGCGGGCGGAATGGCATAGACGTAGAAGAGGTTCAGGGCGAAATAGAGGAGCGCGACGACGCCGGTCCCGAGGAGGAGGGAGCGGGGCAGGTTCCGGGTCGGGTCCCGGACCTCCGAGCCGATATAGGCCGAGGCGTTCCAGCCGCTGTAGGCGAACATGATCCACATCAGGGCGAGGCCCATCGTCTTGAAGCCGCCGAAATCGAGCCGGAAGGGCGCCGCGGCGGCGAGGTGGGAAAAGCTCCCCTTGCCGACGGCGAATCCGGCGGCGACCAGGCCGACGACGAGCAGGATCTTCAGCCCGGTCAGGGCGTTCTGGACCCGGGCCCCGGCCTCGAGCCCGCGGGTGTGGAGGAAGGTGAACGCGGCGATGATCATGATGGCGAAAAGCTTCTTCATGATCCCCGCTTCGGCGGGTCCGCCGATGATGCCCGGACGGAGAAGGCCCGGGAAGGCCCGGGTCAGGTACTCCGAGAAGCCGATGGCCGAAGCGGCGATGGGCGCGGAAAAGCCGACGAAGAACGAGACCCAGCCGGAGAGAAAGCCGAGGACGGGATGGTAGAGCCTCGAGAGGAAGGCGTACTCCCCCCCGGCCTGCGGGAAGGCGGCCCCGAGCTCGCCGTAGCTCAAGGCTCCGCAGAGCGCGACCAGGCCGCCGGCGAGCCACAGGCCGAGCATGACCACGGGATGGTGGAGGTCCCTCATCAGGAGGCCGGAGGTCGTGAAGATGCCAGCCCCGATCATGTTGGCGATGACGATATTGGTCAGGGGGAAGAGGCCGAGCCGGCGTTCGAGCCCGTTCGCGGGGGCCTCGGGTGTGGCGGGTCGTTCGTTCATGGCGCGAGGTTCCACTCTACCCGTCGCCGGCGGACCTGTCAAACTAGAGAAGATGGGGTCAGACCTGACCCCATCATTTCCTCTTCGTAAATCGCCGGGCAATAAGGGCGAGGACGAACAGCGGGCCGTACATCGCGGCGGCAACGGCCGAGAAACCGACGTTGGTCCCCTTGAGCATCTCGACGCCCCAGCCGAGCTGGTCCTCGTTGACGAGGTAGGTCCAGGTGGAGGCGGGGCCCTTGAGGCCTTCCCTCTCGGCATCGATGGGCCCTTTGCGCTCGATGAAGGCTTTCAGGATCGCTTTCACTTTACGGCCGATCCTTTCTTCGAGCCCCAGGAACGCCTCGGTCGCGGCTTTCTGGAATTCCTGGAGCGGCTCCTTTCTCCCGAGGGCGACGAGATGGATTCCCTCGCGGAGGTCGGCCAGCCAGGCCAGGTGGTCCGCCCAGACGTCATCGATGTGGAAGAGGGCGGCCCGGCGGGCGAGGCGGGCGAAACCTTCCCGTCCGAAACGGACCTCCCCGGATTTGAGGAGCTTCAGTGACGGACGGAACGGGGCCGCGGCCGGCCCGGGCCCCGGGTCCGCGGGGCCCTCGCGCGGCAGGCCGAAGACGGCGTCGCGCCATCCGGCGACGATCCTCCGCTGCGTCTCGACGAGCGTCGAGTATCGCCAGAGGGACCGGCGGATGTCGAGGTTCCGCCCTTCGATGACGCGCTGGCCGTGGATGATCTCCGTGCGGAGGAGACCGTCCTCGACCGGGCCGTCCCGCCGGACCAGCCGGTGGCGCTTGAAAAAACGGGGCCCGAGCCCGTAGCGCTCGAAGATGTCGTCCTCGAGACTGATGAAGAACCGCGACGAGCCCGGATCTCCTTGGCGGCCGGCCCGGCCGCGGAGCTGATCGTCGATACGCAGGCTCTCGTGCCGGTTCGTGCCGATGACATA
>Ga0209253_10006468_pt1 | contig 10148 bp, 8 predicted proteins | sample FrelakmetBRP12BR_FD_187145 | JGI IMG/M metagenome (GOLD analysis project Ga0209253, IMG submission 187145) | Freshwater lake sediment microbial communities from the University of Notre Dame, USA, for methane emissions studies - BRP12 BR (SPAdes)... | ecosystem: Environmental > Aquatic >...
CGAGGGCACGGTCATTCAGCTGGACGACCACCACGAGATGCTGAGCACCGGCTGGTCCAATCCCACGCCCTGGAAGACGCACCGCGAGGAGCCGGAGGAGGCGCTGCGGCAGCGCATCGCCCCGATGCTGCCGCTGATCCAGGATATGCCCAACGCCGTCTTCAACCTGCACGCGCCGCCTTACGGCAGCGGGTTGGACGAGGCGCCCGAGCTGACCAAGGACATGCGCCCGGCCTACGCCGGACGATCGCTGATCCCCGTGGGCAGCAAAGCCGTGGCCGAGGTGATCGAGAAGCACAAGCCGCTGCTCGGCCTGCACGGGCACATCCACGAGGGCAAGGGCACGCGCAAGTACGGGCGCACGCTGTGCATCAACCCGGGCAGCATGTACGAGCAGGGGATCCTGCACGGGGCGCTGGTCGACCTGGAGCTCAAGAAGGTCGGCAACTACGTCCTCACGACCGGGTAGTTCCCCGCCCCGGGGGGGAGCATGGAAAGGAGGGGTATCGGACAAGCTCACACGACGAACGACCGTCGCGCGCAGCTCACGCGCCTATGGTTTGAACGGCGATAGTCGCCCTGAGGAGGAATGGGGCGGTCCGGTCCAACAACTGAGGAGGAGTCGTCGATGTCTGAAGCCACGCTCTTTGTGCGCCGCGCCAGCGGCCTGGTGCGCTCGTGGTCTTTGTTTGATGCCTTCATCTATGCCACCTTCTCGATCAACCTGATCACGCTTGGCCTGTTCATCTTCTCCTATTGCTACTACTTCGGGGGCAATCTGGCAACGGCCGTCGTGATCGGTGGCATATTCACCATCTTTGAGGTGATTGTCTATGCCAGCCTGATCTCGGCCATGCCTCGCGCCGGCGGCGACTACGTTTGGCAAAGTCGCATCCTCGGCCGGGGATTGGGCTTCATCTTGGCAGTCACCGGTTGGTGGTTCATCCTGTGGCTGTGGGTGCCGCTCTACGGCCAGATGCTGGTCTATGAGGTCTTCACCCCCGTGCTAGCCGTGGTGGGTGCCAGAGATGCGGCCCTGTGGTTCACCACCACCAATGAAGGGCTGCTGGTGGGCATGTTGCTGGTCTGCGCCATCGTCTTCGCCTATGTCGGCGCGGGGATGAAGTGGTACGCCCGAGTGCAGAAGTTCTGCTTCTGGGGCGGCGCGGTAGGGCTCCTGCTCACCTTCGCGCTGTTGCTGTTCAGCAACAACGCCACCTTCGTCGCCAACCTGAATGAGTTCGGCCCCAAACTGCTAGGCACGACGCCTGGGACTGACCTGTATGCCGCTACCCTGGCAGCTGGCGAAGCCGCCGGGACGGCAGCCGCTCCCTTGGGGACCTTGGCCATCGGCGCCAGCTTCGCCCTGATCCCGATGATGGTGTTCTTCAACCTGTGGCCGAATTGGGGCTCGACGCTGTACGGCGAGGTGCGCGGCGCTTCGGACTACAAACGCAACTTCTGGGGCATGGCAGCGGCGATCATTGTCACCGCAGGCTTCGCTCTGGTCTTCTTTGTCCTGATCGCCAAGACCCTCGGCTGGGACTTCTACAACAAGGCCAACGGAGCCTTCTGGAACTACACTTGGGGCTACGTAACCGAACCTCCGCCCATCCCGGTCTGGCCGTACCCAGCGCTGTTCGCTGCCTTCCTAAGCAAGAGCCCGATCATCCAGTTCCTGGTACTGATCCTGATGAGCCTGTGGTGGTTCGGCTGGTCGGGCACCGTCTTCCTGTCCTCGACCCGCGTGATCTTCGCGGCGGCACTCGATCGCATGCTGCCGGAGTGGGTGTCGAAGATCGAGACGCGGACGAAGACGCCGGTCAACGCACTGCTGCTGATGGTGATTCCGTCGGTGATTGTCTCGATCCTATACGCCTACAACACCTTCAGCTTCCGAACCTTGGCACTGGACGCCACGCTGGTGATTGCCGTTACCTTCCTGGGGTCCGCGGTCGCCGGAACCGTCCTGCCCTGGAGGCAGAAGGATGTATTCGAGGGATCGCCGATCGCCAAGTTCAAGGTGCCGGCGTGGCTAGGTTGGCTCGTGATGCTGCTCTACGCCGCTGCTGCCATCTACCTGGTGGTCATCGGCTTCCAGTACGCCTTCAGTGTCTTTGGCGGCCTGTCCCAGGTGCCGGACTTGGCGACGCCACTGACCTGGATCATCGTAGCTATCGTCGCCTTGCTCACGGTCTTCAATGCCCTGATGCTGCTCTGGCTCCTGTACTACGTCGGCAAGCGCGTGCTAGGCGGGGCGGCCATGCCGCTCATTACGATGGCTGGGCTGATCTTCACGGCGTTCCTCGACTGGCTGCTGGTGGAGTGGCTGTGGGATCCGCACGTTGTGCCGTTTGATTTCGCATACTACGCAATTGGCTGGAAGAACGTGACCTCGATGGTCTTCATGATCGCCATGTACGCACTGGCCGCGGCGATCTTCTATGGCTTCAGCGCCTACCGCAAGCGCCAGGGCATCGATATTGACAAGGTCTACAAGGAAATCCCGGTCGAGTAGACCCCGGATCCGTGGCCGTGTTTCCCTGGGCGGCCTGCGCCGCCCAGGGAACTTCCGTCAAGCGCAGAATGTCACTCTCCCCGTGCGTCGGTGGGCATTGACTCCTGCGCGGGACGTGCTACAACCAAAGGAAGTACCGGTGGCGCCGAGTCGGCGGGACCCGGTCCTGGGGATGCGGCGCCTGGAGGTCACCGACACCTGACGCGCACGAGGAACCACCTAAGCACCAAGGTCCTGGCGGACAGCGGCCGCGGCCCCTCCAGGACCCCCGCGATCCTTTCAATCCTATGGACGTACCTCTGGGAGGAGAAACGCAATGTCTAAGCTGAATCGCCGTGACTTCCTCAAGATCAGCGCCACGGCTGGCGCCAGCGCCGTTCTGGCGTCCTGTGGTGGAGCCGCCACTGAGGCGCCGCCCGCGCTGCCGGACCTGACCACCGGGGCAGCCATCCCGCTGGAGGACCTGATCGCGGCTGCCAAGACCGAGGGCCAGCTGAACACCATCGCCATCCCGCGCGACTGGGCGAACTACGGTGAAGCCATCGACCGGTTCACGGAGCTGTACGGCCTGAAGTACAACGGGCTCAACCCGGACGCCGGTTCTGCCGACGAGCTCGAGGCCATCCGCGCCACCAAGGAGACCGGCGGCGATCAGGCACCGGACACGGTGGACGTCGGTATCGGCTACGGCCCCGGCGCCAAGGAAGAGGGTCTGGCCGCCAAGTACTTCCTCTCGACATGGGACACCATCCCAGTCAAGGACGCCGACGGCTACTGGTTCGGCGAGTACTACGGCATCCTGACCTTCGAGGTCATCAAGGGCGCCGTCCCGACCCCGACCGACTGGGAAGACCTGCTCAAGCCGGAATACAAGGGCAAGGTCGCCATGGCTGGCGACGTCCTCAAGTCGAACGAGGCCGTCATGACCGTCATGGCCTCCGGCATCTCGCGCGCCGGCGGCATTGACAACACGGTCGAGGCAGCCACCAAGGCGGCCGAGATGGGCCTCCAGTTCTGGAAGGAAGTGAACGCGGCCGGCAACTTCATCCCGGTCATCGCCGACATCGGCCGCATCGCAGCAGGCGAGACGCCTCTCACCGTCGAGTGGAACTACCTGTCGCTGGGCAACCGCGACTCGCTGGCAGGCAATCCGGAACTTGAGATCGTGGTGCCGAAGACGGGCGTGCTGGCCGGACCGTACGTCGGTTTCGTCAGCGCCTACGCGCCGCACCCGTATGCTGGCCGCCTGTGGTACGAGTTCCTGATGAGCGATGAAGGCCAGTTGATCTGGCTCAAGGGCTACGCGTACCCGATGCGCTACAACGACCTGGCTGCCCGCGGGGTTGTGCCCGCTGACCTGGCTGCCAAGCTGCCGCCGGCCGAGGACGTCGCCAAGGCTGTGTTCCTCTCCGTCGAACAGCAGACTGCCGTCAAGACGTACATCACGGAGAACTGGCGCAAGGTCGTCTACGGCGAGTAAGTTCCAGGAGGACCGCATCGTGGCTGTCGAGCGCTCTCCACGCGCCGACGCAGACCCACGACAGGACCAGGGGGACGCGCCCTCGGCGCGTCCCCCTGGTAAGCCCTTCTCGTGGACCTGGGTCGGGGTTGCACCCTTCTTTCTGTTTGCCTTCCTGTTTCTGATCCTGCCTTCCGCATCCATCGTTGTGCGAAGCTTCGAGGGCCCGGGCGGAACATGGACTGTCCAGAACATCCTGGACATCTTCCAGAAGAGCGATATCCGCAACGCCTACAAGCTCAGCCTGCAGATCAGCGCCACGACCGCCATCGGAGGCGCCTTCTTCGGATTCCTGCTGGCCTACGCCGTGACCATCGGCGGGCTGCCGAAGGCGGTGCGCAACTTCATGCTGACCTTCTCGGGTGTTGCCTCCAACTTCGCCGGCGTACCGCTGGCGTTCGCCTTTGTGGCCACGATGGGCAACGCCGGCCTGGTCACGCGCCTGCTCGAAGGGACTCTGAACTTCGACATCCATCAGGCGGGGTTCTCGATCTACAACTTCTGGGGTCTGAGCATCGTCTACATGTACTTCCAATTCCCGCTGATGGTGCTGGTCATGGCCCCGGCCTTGGACGGCCTGAGGCGGGAATGGCGTGAGGCGTGTGAGAATCTGGGCGGCAGCACCTTCCACTACTGGAGGTACGTCGCCTTCCCGATCCTGGCGCCGACCCTGCTGGGGACGGCCATCCTGCTCTTCGGCAACGCCTTTGGCGCCTACGCCACGGCCTACGCCTTCACCGGGAGCTTCCTCAACCTGGTCACGATCGTCATCGGCGCCCAGATCCAGGGGGATGTGCTCTACAACCCCGGCCTGGGTAACGCCATGGCATTGGGCATGATCCTCATCATGTCGTTGGTCATGATGGTCTATCTCTGGTCGCAGAGACGGGCGGCGAGGTGGCTTCGATGAAACGCTTCCCGATCTGGTCCTGGTTCTGGTTCCTCATCGGTCTGCTCTACTTCTTCATGCCTTTGGTTTCGACGCTGGAGTTCAGCCTGCGGATGATCAAAGGCAAGTACACCTTGGAAGCCTACCGGGTCGCTTTCCAGGATCCGGAGTTCTACCGGAATTTCGGTTTCTCGCTGCTGTGGGCATCGCTGACGATCGTCATCAGCCTGCTGCTGGTCGTGCCGACGGCCTACTGGGTCCAGCTCAAGCTGCCCAAGGCGCGGCCGTATGTCGAGTTCGTCACGCTGATGCCCTTCGTGGTCCCGGCCGTCGTGCTGACCTTCGGCCTGATTCGCCTGTATGGGCGGCCACCCCTGGTGCTGACCACCACGCCGACGGCGCTGATTGTGGGCTACGTTGTCCTGTCGCTACCCTACATGTACCGGTCGGTCGACAGCGGGCTGCGGGCGGTTGACATCCGCACGCTGACCGAAGCGGCACAAAGCCTGGGGGCCGGCTGGGGGACGATCCTCAAGGACGTCATCTTCCCCAACCTGCGCGTGGCGCTGCTGAGCGGCATCTTCCTGACCTTTGCCATTGTCATGGGCGAATTTACCTTTGCGGCCCTGATGTCGTGGCCGGCCTTCGGCCCATACATTGAGCAGATTGGCTCCATGCGGGCCTACACGCCCCAGGCTATCTCGCTCATGAGCTTTGTCATCACCTGGGGCTCGATCATGCTGATCCAATGGGTCGGGCGCGGCGCCCGCGGGCAGCAAATACAAATCGGCGGGGCACGCTAGGACAACGAGGCGACGATGGCATTCCTGGATATCAATCACGCAAGCAAGACCTTCGCCGATGCACCGGCGGTCCACGACTTCGACCTCCATATCGAAAAGGGCGAACTGGTGTCCTTCCTGGGCCCGAGCGGCTGCGGCAAGACGACCACGCTGCGCATGGTGGCCGGCTTTGAGGTGCCCACGTCGGGCACGATCGTGCTCAACGGGCAGGACATCACCGACAAGGCGCCGAATCAGCGCGATGTCGGCATGGTCTTCCAAGCCTACGCCCTGTTCCCCAATATGACCGTCGGGGACAACGTCGGATTCGGCCTGAAGATCGCCAAGAAGCCGAAGGAAGAGATCGCCGAACGCGTCAAGGAAATGCTGGGCTTGATCAAGATGGCGGAGCTTGGGAACCGTTACCCGTTCCAGCTCTCCGGCGGCCAGCAGCAGCGCGTCGCCCTGGCCCGGGCGCTGGCAATCAAGCCGCAGGTCCTGCTGCTGGATGAGCCGCTCTCGGCGCTGGATGCCAAGATCCGCGTCGAGCTGCGCTATGAGATCCGGCGCATCCAGCAGGCGACTAGGATCACCACGATCTACGTCACCCACGATCAGGAGGAGGCGCTGACGCTCTCCGATCGCGTGGTGGTCATGAGCGCCGGCAAGATCGAGCAGATCGGATCGCCGTTCGACATCTACAACTACCCGGCCACGGCCTTCGTGGCCTCCTTCGTGGGGACGCTCAACCAGATGCGCTGCAAGGTGGTGGAGGCCGGCGCGGGTAAGCTGGCTCTCGACGGCCAGCCGTTCAAGACCAGCGCTCCGGTGAAGACTGGCGCCAGCGAGGCGCTGGTCATGCTTCGGCCGGAGGAGCTGCACATGGGCGCCCGTGAGGGCGACAACAACCTGACCGGCAAGGTCGAGTCGGTCGCCTTCCTCGGTTCGGTTGTCCGCATCCACCTCAAGCTGGGCGACTCCGTCGTGACGCTCGATGCGCTCAACGAGCGCAAGCTGGTCCTTCCGAAGGTGGGCGAGAACCTGACCGTGTCGTTCCCGCCGCATGGCTGCTGGGTCATGGGCTGAGCGCCGCTCACTCGGATAGCGAACGCAGTGGCATACAGCATCCCCGCCGCCGGGTTCTGGCGGCGGGGATGCGCTTTATCGGGTGGAGGACATGAGCATGGAGACCCTGGGCACGCCGCAGCGCTTGCCGGCGAGGCAGCGAGTGCGGACTGTGATGGCGGGGCTGCGCCAGGCGGCGCTGCTCGTGGCGGGTGCCCTGCTGCTGGCGCTGAGCGTCGACCTGTTCCTGGTGCCGGCCGATCTGGCACCCGGCGGCGTCTCGGGCCTGGCCATCATCCTGCGCCGGTTGATCGGGAGCCCCGTCGGCCTGACGATGCTGGTCCTCAACCTGCCGATGCTGGCCCTTGGGTACCTGCGGCTTGGCCGCTTCCACTTCCTGATTCGTACGGCCTTGGTTGTCCTGGTCTATAACCTCGGCGTCGACCTGCTGGCCGCGTGGCTTCCCCCGCACGGATTGACCCAGGACCTGTTGCTCAATGCACTGTTTGGGGGTGTCGTCGGCGGCCTCGGCACGGGCCTGGTCTTTCGAGGCCGGGGTACCTCAGCCGGGACGGGCGTCGTCAGCCGCATCCTGCAACTGCGCACCGGGATGCCCATCAGTCAGATCTACCTGATCACCGATGGCGCGGTCATCGCCCTGGCGGGCGTGGTCTTCGGATGGGAGAAGGCGCTCTACGCGCTAATCGCCCTGTTCGTCTGGGGTTTGGCGACTGACTATGTCCTCGAAGGCCCGAGCACCGTGCGCACGGTCTTCATCGTGACCGACGAACCGGCGGCGGTGTCTCGGGCGGTGCTGGAAGGGTTAGGCGTCGGTGTGACGACCTGGCCGGCGAAAGGCGAGTTCAGCGGCGAGCAGCACGCGGTGCTGTTCTGTACCGTCGGGCGTCCGGACGTGAACGGGCTGCGATCGATCGTGACCGAGGCCGACCCTTCGGCGTTCGTGGTTGTAGGACACGGGCATCAAGCCAGCGGTGGTGTCGTGCGCGCGATCCCAAAGTCGTAAGCGCAGGCCACGGCCGGGTCGCCTGGGCTGTGCTTCTGGAGAGGCAACCATGACTCAACGTTCGATCTCGCGGCGCGGATTCTTGTACGCCGCCGGTGCGCTGTCGACTGCGGCGGCCGCCGCCTGCCAGCCCGCTGCGGCGGCGAGCCGCGAGCGCCTCCTGCGCGTGGCTCACCTTACCGATATCCACCTCGAGCACCGCAGCGACGCGCGGGTGGGGATGGCCAAAGCCCTGGCGCACGCTCAATCCCAGGCTGATCCGCCGGAGTTCATCTTGAACACAGGCGACTCGATCATGGACTCGCTGGAAACGCCGAAGGAATACTCCCTCGCCCGCTGGGAGCTGTTCAACGAGATCCTGGGGAAAGAGTGCTCGCTGCCGATCTTCCACGCCATCGGCAACCACGACATCTTCGGCTGGGGACTTCCGGAAGCGGAGCAGGCTAGCCTGAGCGGGGACCCGCTGTACGGCAAAGGCATGGCGCTGCAGGCGCTGGGGCTGGCGGAGCGCTACTACAGCTTCGACCGCGCCGGCTGGCACTTCGTCGTGCTGGACAGCACGCACCCGCGCCAGATCGAATCGGACATCCCGTACACCGGCAAGCTGGATGAGGCGCAGGCGGCCTGGCTGCTCGCCGATCTGGAGGCGACACCGGCTTCGACCCCGGTGTGCATCGCCTCGCACATCCCGATCTTATGTGCGTGCGAGTTCTTCGATGGCGATCTGGCCTCCAGCGGCAACTGGGTGGTGCCCGGCGCCTGGATGCACATCGACGCCGGGCGGTTGCGCGAGCTGTTCCTGGCGCATCCGAACGTGCGCGCCTGCCTGAGCGGGCACGCCCATCAGCACGACCGGGTGGACTACCTGGGCGTGCGCTACGCCTGCGACGGCGCGGTGAGCGGCAACTGGTGGTATGGCGACTACCTGAACTGTCCGCCGTCGTATGTGATGGTCGATTTCTTTGCCGATGGGTCGATCGAGACTGAGTTCGTGGCCTACAACGCGACCTGATGGGGTATGTGCGCCTGGCTGTACGAACCCGAGGCCGTGGCACGTCTCCTGGCCGGGCAGGTGGCGCGCTTCGCCGGGGGCATCTGACGCCGGCAGGCCATCCGGGGGCAGGTGGGCTCGTGCGGGCCCTGGTGATCCCAGGAGACCGGCGCAGCGGATGGGAAGGCGGCCTTGCTGGAGCACAGGCACCGGTAGGCGGGCGGCCGGGCAATTGACGAGCAGGGCCAAGATGTGGTAGATTAATGGTATACACCATTAGTCTTGGTTCGCCGCCTGCCGCATGACCGCACCTGCTGACCGCCTCGCCACGCTCCCAATCGATCGGCCGGTCGGCCGGCAAGCGACCGACGTTCCCTTGTACGTCCAAATCGCTGAAAGCCTGCTCGACCGGATTGAGTCCGGTCGATTGCTTGCCGGGGACCGCCTGCCGCCGGAGCGGGAACTGAGCGAGGGGCTGGGGGTCAACCGGCTCACTTTGCGGCGTGCCCTGCGCGTGCTGGAGTCGCAGGGCCTTCTGATCCGCCGCCAGGGCAGCGGCACGTTTGTAGCGGATCCCAAGATCGAGCGCCAGGCGGGGCGGCTGATCTCCTTTACCCGCGGCATGGAACGCCGCGGCTTCACGCCGGGCGCCCGCGTCGTCCGCTTCGACGAACGGCCGGTGGAGGCCTCGCTGGCAGCCGTGCTGCACCTTCCGCTTCACGCGCCGGTGATCGACCTGCTGCGCCTGCGCTTCCTCAACGATGCACCGGTGATGCTCGAGCACTACGTCATGTCGGTCCGCCGTTTCCCGGACCTGCAGCGCTTCGACCTGGAGCACCGCTCGATGTACGAGGTGATGGAGACCGAGTACGGCGTGCACATCCGCCGGGCGCGCCAGTCGCTCGAGCCGGTGACGGCCAGCGAGTACGAGGCCGAGCTGCTGGACATCAGCCCGGGCGCGCCGCTGATGCTCGAGCGCCGCCTGGCCTATGATCAGGATGACCTGCCGGTGGAGCACGGCCGCGATCTGTACCGCGGCGACCGATTCCGCTTTGTGACCGAAATCGCGCCCCTCGAAACCTGAGGGACGGGGGGCGCACCGCGGCCGCGGGGCCCGACGGCGCGCCCGGCACGACCCTGGCCCCGACACCTTCGCACGAGGTCGATCCATGCAGAACTTCGCGACCGTTCTCACGTCGGAGCAGGTGGTGCGCGTCCATCAGGCATCCCTGGAGATCCTGGAGAAGGTGGGCCTGCTGGTGCGCAACCCACAGGCGCGCCTGATCCTCGCCAGGCACGGCTGCTTGGTGGACGAGGCGACGCTGGTCGCCAAGTTCCCGCGCCAGGTGGTGGAGGAATT
>Ga0209253_10006469_pt1 | contig 10146 bp, 10 predicted proteins | sample FrelakmetBRP12BR_FD_187145 | JGI IMG/M metagenome (GOLD analysis project Ga0209253, IMG submission 187145) | Freshwater lake sediment microbial communities from the University of Notre Dame, USA, for methane emissions studies - BRP12 BR (SPAdes)... | ecosystem: Environmental > Aquatic >...
AGAGCCCTAGCTCAGAATCTACTGAGACTAACAAATACAACAGAATTCGATAGCCATTATGATTTCTCATTCCATGCTACTCTAGCCTTCAAAGACATTGACAGGAAATTTGAGCTGATTTGGGAGTACTTAAGAAAGAAGGACGTGCCGCACATAAATCAACATCTTCTTAGGGTCACGATAATAAAGAACCAAAAGATTCTGTGCGAATACGACTTGATACAGCGAAGGCTGTTGACCAGGGGACAAGCACTTAGTAAACCTCAATGGCCCAGAACAATAGAATTGTTAAAAACTAAGATTCGTGACTACGAATTCGACTTAGAGGAGAACCAGATATCGTAGCGTGGGTGAAATCCTCCATAGGCGGATGGAACCAACCAATCCCCAAAATGTAAATGGTGGGTTTCGTTACGCCTCTGGCGGACTGCACCCACCCTACAACTTCTCATGGAGCTTACCTGCCGCCATGAAGCGCAGCGGAATACCGGTCGGGTATAGCGCTTTGTCAGGTTTTGTTGTTATGTTCCACAGTAATGACTACATTTCCCTTTTTGTGTCCTTTATCGACATACCTGTGAGCCTCGACAATCTGTTCCAGCGGATAGCGTCTGTCAATGACAGGTTTTATCTTCCCCGCCTCAACGAGTTCTTTGAGGTAAATTAGATTTTCAGTTTTAGGGGTTGCTGTCCCACCTATTAGTTTCTTGCTGCTTGTCATCGAATTCCATCGCATCCGAACACCTAGCGCCGGCGTAACAACAGTATGAAGATACGTTCCTTCTTTCTTTAGGGATCTTATACAACCTGAAAGCGAACTTTTGCCTACCGTGTCAAAAATAACATCATAAGTCTCACCGTTTTTGGTAAAATCATCTTTAGTGTAATCTATGACCTTATCGGCTCCCAGAGATTTCACCAATTCTAAATTCGTGGTACTGCATACCCCGGTGACTTCTGCACCAAAGTACTTGGCAAGCTGAACCGCAAAAGTACCTACACTTCCAGAAGCTCCATAGATCATCACTTTTTGTCCGCTCCGGATATTACCTTTTCTAAGAAAATACAAGGCTGTATTGCCCCCAAAAGGAATAGCGGCGGCTTCCTCATAGGTCACATTGGCCGGTTTAATTGCCACCGCCCAATCTTCAGGCAGACATATGTACTCAGCATAAGCACCAGAATGGTGTCCGGGATATGCAAAAACCTGGTCACCTTTCTTAAACAGTTTTACATCTTTGCCTACTGATTCAATTTCCCCCGCTAACTCCCCACCCAGTATAGCTTTTTTTGGTTTTCTAAGACCAAGCGCTATTCGAGCGAGGAGCCAGAAAGAGAGAGGAACTGTGAAACTTCGCACCCTAGAGTCCCCTGCTGTTACTGTTGTCGCATGGATTTTTATCAGTACTTCATTGTCCTTGGGAGTAGGTTTTTCTACCTCTTTGAGCTGAAGAACATCCGGCGGTCCGTATTTTGTGCATACAATCGCTTTCATGAGTCTTCTCCTTTTTTGATATGCTCATTTAAACTTGGTTTGCATCTGTTTTGCCAGACCCGGAAGCGATTACAGATGGATTGAATCCTTTAACTATCAGCCATACCGCCAAAACCATTTCTTGCACGGCTATTGGAACAGCCAAAACGATCTGAGTCGTCGACATAGGAGCGATGACACGGAACATAACTAACATGCTTATTACTATTATTAATATGATCCCAATAAGACCCCAACCTGATAACCATCGCGGAACGAGTTTTGTTTGAAAGAATATATAATAATACATCAGTGCTCCTAAGCCAAAAGCCAGCAAACCTGCGACATTGCCCATCCAATCTCGTAATGCTACTATTAATACACCTGAGGTTTGAAAATACGATGAATCCGGGGCTCCAGCTTTTACAAATTCTCGGCTTAATGTCGTGAGTAATAGTAGACAGATCACACCAACAATACCGAGCATTCCCTCAATAATTCTGAAACCAACAGATCCAAGAGCCAGACCTTGATTATATTTTTTTAAAATTGGATACAGCGAAATTGCGATACCAGCACTTGCGGCAAACGCAATAAACTTGAAAAGAGCTCCTATTGCTATTCTGTTTTCATTTGCAGAAATCTTAATGAGATAATCCGTAGCATCTAGAATAGGTGCTATAAATGGCAAGCTTAGTAAACTTGCAACCGTCGCAATTATAAATAAGACTCCAGCAATTATTGCGATCTTTCTGGATGAGTTCATTTTCTTGCTCCTTCTATTAATTATTATGTTCCACCGTGTCATAAACTATTTAGCATTTCCCGTAAACCATTGATTTGCTGGAGATATGTCTCAAGTGGTACCGACTCGCCGTTTATGTCAGTGGCGTATCGACCATGCGGAGAGATAATCACAACTCCGATGGGCTCCTTAGTTGCGTAGATGAAAAAACCCTTCTTGCTGTTATCGTGGTGCATGAATATTCGTTCCAATGGGACCAACTTCACGTCGCCCACGGTGATTGGATTGCCAGCTTGCATTTGTTTCATTTGCGCCAAGCTAACACCATGCTCTTTATTGCCCTTATTGTTGCCGGCGAAAGAGCAAACAACGTTCCTATAAAGATGAGTTGAATAGGGAATACTCTCAAATCGCCCTTGACGTAACCTTGAAGCCCTGTCTGTTCAAAGTTCGGTAGAATCTGAATGTCCAGCGGTGTAAAAGTCTTAAGTTGGACTATTACAGGCGCGATCACGGCGAAAAGCATACCAGTATCTGCCGGATCACTCAAACCAATTCGAAGATCTAATTCAAACTCACGTACGTGGCAGATTCGAAAGATATCCCTGACAAACCTCAATAGCCTACGCAGGAAGCCTCTGGCCCTGAGCATAGCTATGAAGGGCTTTATTCTCCTTTTCTTCTTCTCCTTTGCCTTTTCTTTCTTTGGCTTTTTCTTCCTCTTTACATCCTTACTAATCAAGTTGAACATCCACCCGACACGCACCCTTGGGTGAAAAGCTACATCCTTTTCAATATTGAAAACTAGATCAATGGGTATAGTCAGCAGCAGAATGATGAAAGTAAATACCCCTAGGACTGTAGCGAGGATCCACACGCCGCTCTATTCTTCCTTCTTTTTCTCGCCGCGTTTCTCAATTGCTTTGCCGATAACCTCACCAACCTTTTCCAAGACTGTGGCAACGCCTCCAACAACGGGCGCCACACGTACACCATCCTTGTTAACGACGATTATGGCAACGGGCTTGATACCTCCGCCACCGCCAGTACCTCCAGCGAATCCCGCACTCTTTCCCTTCTTATCCCCTGCGCCAGGACCACCACCGGCACCAAATCCGAAGCCGAAGCTAACAAGGGGAATGATAGTATTCCCCTCAGCAGTTATCGGCTCTCCAACTACAGTCTTGGTGCTCAACAGTCTCTCTATCTCGCCCATAGAAGTCTTTATCAGGCCCTCAACGTCTTCCATAGCAACCTCCTTTGTTTGATATCATCGTGATTCAATAGTCTCCTTACGTATTTTACGTATTGAGGATATTGTACGCAATTAGGATAAAGAAGTTATAAAATCAAGAAATGAAATATGACAAAATTGTAACGTATTTTGCTTTATTCTTAATTGTAACACATTTTGCTTTGTCCTTCCTTTTTTAACTGATCCCAGAAAGATCCCTTAGCTTATCGCCTAAAATGGTGCGCAGCAAATCAGACAGGAGGGTCAGCTTCAGCGGAGTTGTCATGTAGCTTGTCCCAGCGGTGTTTTTTTGCTTCTTGCTACCGCGCGCTTGTTGTCTACATACTCAAAGTCTAGTTGTTCTGTGGCATCATGTATATAGCTCCGCAGGGACTGCTTTGTACTTCTCAAGCAAGGTATCGGTTGACTTAGCGTAGTGACACCGCGATTCTCTTAGAGACATTGTCTTGTATGTTGGTGGGCAGTAACGGAGCAGCTTAGCACTAAGTGTTTTGAGGTAATAACACTGCCATTTTTGGGCTAATTACACTCGAAATAAGGTAATAATATTACCATTATAGTACACCACACGGGACTGTTCCCGAACATTTCTTTGAGAAGAAGCAACTGATCCCGGCGCTACAGCAGCTGCTGGCCTCTTGCTCAGAGCCATAACATTAGTTTGTGTATGCCCCATATTCCTGAAGCGTTTCCCACATTGCCATGATATTCTCGGGCGGCACATTGTGCAGGATATTGTGAACCGTGGCAAATACGAATCCACCGCCGGGCATCATGTCTTGGATACGACGCTTAACGTCTTCACGCACGTCTTGCGGAGTGTGATTCTCATTAAACGCCCGTTGCGTATCTACGCCGCCGCCCCAGAAAGTTAGATCTCTGCCGTAGTCGCGCTTCAACTCGCCGGAATCCATGCCGGCGGCGCTGACCTGCACCGGGTTGATAATATCTAGTCCGATCTCAATCAGATCAGGGATGACTTTGCGAATAGAGCCGCAGGAATGCAAGAAGATTTTAGCGCTGCTACGAGAATGGATGAAATCAAACAACTCCTTGTGAAGTGGTTTAAGATACCTACGGTAAGAGCTGGGCGAGATGAACATATCGTTTTGCCCGGCAAAATCGTCAGCTAGTTGAACCACATCGATCATGTCACCCATGACGTCGAACATCTTTTCCCAGTAGGCCAACTGTAAATCCAGAAAGCGGTGCATTATCTTCTGTGGTCTCGCAGGCTTGCCAACGAAATCGGCATAGCCATCTGTGAAACCACGCGTCCATAAGTACATCTCGAAGATGCCGGCGGAGAGATTGCCCACGATCAAGGCTCGTTGTTCCTCTCTAATCACTCTCTCTGCGGCCTCTCTGAGGCCTGCGAAGCGATCTTGGTCTTTTGCATCGGGCAACACGTAGCGGTCTATACTCGATTCGTCAATATGACCGCCCAGAGGGTGGTCGAACATGTCGTAGTACAAGCCGCCGACTTTGGGCATACGCCACCCAATCCCATATTCGTCATAGAAGTAGGTGTAATTGCCACCTTCCATATCCTTGATCTCTATTCGGTAGGTGGCAGAAGAGCGTGGAGCAACGTTTCTAACGTCCACACCTAGTCGATCTATCACGTCGTCATCGACTTGCGCTAACTGTTGGACGACGTCAACTATAGCAGGGTCAATTGGTGGCAGTCCTAAATAATCGCGTAGCTCTACATAGGCTTTCACATTGATGCCAGTTACTACCGTACCGCCCATGTCAAATGGAACCCGATCTGGTTCCTTGTGGTTCAAAGCAGTGAGTATGCGTTCTCGCGAGTTCATTCTACAACCTGCCTCTAAGATATACCCTGGGCAACGTCAGCCACGCAAGATCAGATCTGTTATTCGCTTGTGCCATCCGACATCCGCCCACATTCCTGGGAAGTGAGGCTGACAGAAGTTACTGGTGCAGATCCCTTGCCATCCCCTCTCAGATGCCATGCGAACTCCCTGTTCGGCAATATCTTTTACCCAATCCCACTCCGCGCCAGTGCCAGCCGGCGCGATGTCACTGTAGTTGATCGGCCCCCAAGCTTCAGTCGTGAAGAGAGGGATACCGTTCTTCTTACCCCATTGTGCCCAGAAGGCAATGCGAGCTTCAAGCATCCTGACATACTCTTCGCGATGTTTCGGATAGAGATTGGCCATGCGCTTTGCGTGAATCCTCAAGTTCATCGGATACTTGGGGAATCCGATGTGCATCAGAATCTGTCCGGTTCTAAACATCCATTGCATATAGTCCGACACCCATATGTGCACCTCCGCCAAATCAAACGCGCTTGCGTCAAGCTCTTGCATCTGACGAGAACCAAACACCTGAAATGAAAAAGTGTATTTCAGCGCAGGGTATTTCTCGCGCAACGGCTCGATAGCACCATCGAAATAATTCTTCATGCGCTGCTTCACTCCCTCGTCCCACTTTCTTGACAAATTAAGCACCATCCACAAATCTCCAAGTCGTTTGGATTGAAATATGTTGGCGTAGGGCCCTGGCGCCCACCTGCTAAGCGGAAACTCATTGCAGATATCAACCCAAACAATGCGGCCGTGCAGTCCTGCATCGCTGAGTAGATCAAGCGTCTCCAACCATATACGAGCATAGTCTTCCGGCGATTGAATCATGTGAACGCGACCCAGTGTATCATGGTTGTACCAGGAGGATAGTCCCACGTAAATACCTCGATCAGCAGCTTTGCCTATGAACTCGACCAGCGCTGAGCGTGGCTCCACTTGGACTGGTCTATGATTTCCCCACATGAAACTACTGCTCTGGGGTAATATCGTGAACTGCTTAACTACTTCGCCATCCGGCCCTCTTGCAACGAGATGCGGGAAAGAGTCTATGCGGATACAGTTGTAGCCGCGTTCTGCCAGTTCGTCAAGCACCTTATCCCAGTCCGCATATTCTGCTTCGTTGCCCGTACGGCGGACAAGCCAGGAGAACTCCCACATAGTGACAGCATACTTTGCTTCAGGATTAAACGCGCTTGTCTCTGACATTTTGAGCCTCCCTGCGAGGTGTTAAGCTACCGAAGTACAGAGCATTATAAGTTCGGGAAGGCAAACGAGTTCTTACACGCTTGCGGCGGGGTCGTCTTGCTGCCCAATGATTTCGCGCGACGCCTCTACTTCAGAAATAGGATACCACGGATTGGATTATACCAGAATAGTAGCTCGCTCGAAAAAGACTCCCACGCCTAGCAGCCTCCGAGTATTGCCGGGGGCAATCTTTGAGAATTTGACATGGCGGCCATTGCCCAGTATCATGGCGGCAAGTTGCTGGCAAGGCACTTCATATTTGACTCCCCTGATCCTATTACTAGCCTGGCATCATAAAGAAATGGAGCGCGGCTAGATGAACTTCAAGGAACGCTTTTTGATGGCCATGAACCATGAGGAGCCAGACCAGGTTCCTGTGATGGGTCTTATACAGGACCCGGCCACGGTAAACAAAATTCTGGATAAGAAGCCCGTCGACTTCGTGGGGATGTTGCAGAAGCCGCTGCTGGGGAACCTGATCAAGAATCTACTCAGCTCCAACCTTTTCTGGACCAACATGTTCTACAGCAATTTCTCAGCGGCGATGGAGGCGGCTATCAGACTGGGCTTCGATGCCAACTGGGCCGTATACGCTCTCATGAAGCTGACCAAGGATCCGCAGGCTTCGGCGGGCTGGTCGTGGTACGACCCCTACGGCCGGGTCTGGGAACTGAATGCAGACGAAGAGGGCAACATCAGCGTCAACTACAGCCGCGCCCTGTGCGATACAGAGGAGAAATGGGAGAAGTGGGTGGAGGAGAAAGCTCCCCTTTTTGAGACGATGCTGCGGAACGTGGCCGCTTTCCACAGGAAGCTGGTGAAGAACCACGGCGACCGCATCTACTCCATCGGCTACGCTGCGCCAGGCCCATTCGAGAACAGCTGGCAGCCCATCGGGTTCGTGAACTTCACTCGGCTGATCTACCAGAAGCCAGAGTTCGTAAAGAAGGTGATCGCCTTCCAGACAGACCTCTGCCTGCGGAACCTGGAGGCGGTGATGAAGTCCGACGTGGAGGTGGTATTCGGGGGGGACGACCTGGGGCAGAAGACCGGTCCGCTCATGCGCCCTGAACTCATCGAGAAGCTGTATGGAGAGAGCTACCGGCGTATGGCGGAACTGGTGCACCAGCAGAAGCGCAAATTCGTTTTCCATTGCTGCGGTAATATCTATGCCCTACTCAACAAGTTCGTCGAGTGGGGCTTCGACGGCATCATCACCATGGAGCCCACGGCGGGCATGGAGCTGGGGAAGGTGAGGGAGCAGGTTGGTCACAAGCTGGTCTTGATTGGCAACCTGGATGTCTCGTATCTGATGGTGAAGGGCACCCAGCAGGAGGTGGAGGACGCGGTCAAGAAGGCGATACGCGATGCCGCCCGCGGCGGGGGATACATCCTGTCCACTTCCCACTGTCATCCGGCGGTGGATCCGGTCAGACTGAAGTGGATGGTAGACGCGGCGCACAAGTACGGAAAGTATCCCATAAATATTTAAGTGCACGTGGGCTTGGCGGCTATAAACCTGCAAAGTATTACCGACGCAAATCGCTGGCGGGTTGTACCATGCTGACCTTTGGCAGATTGCCAGCAATATTGATCAGGAGGCAAGTATATGTCAGATAACACCATCGAGCAGTTGAAGAATGCGATGCTGGCGCTGGACATGGACGCCGCGCTTAAAGCCACGAATGACGTGGTCAAGACGCAGAGCAAATCAGCGGTGAAAGAGGCAGTCGACACAGTCACTCAGGCCCTGCAGATCGTGGGTAAAAGGTTCCAGGATGGAGACTGGTATCTCGCTGAGTTGGTCTATGGTGGTGAGATCGCCAAAGAAGTCATGGCGCTGCTGTCGCCGCTGATGCAGGCCGAAGCCTCCCGTTCACAGGGAACCGTCGTCATCGGCACGGTGGCCGGCGACCTGCACGACCTGGGCAAGAACATCTTCATTAACTATGCTCGGAGTTCCGGCTTCAATGTCGTCGACCTGGGGGTGGATGTCCCCGCCGCCAAGTTCGCCAGCGCGGTGAGAGAGCAAAAGCCCCTGGCTCTGGGAATGTCCTGCCTGCTGACTTCCACGGAGAAGGAATTGGGTAAGGTAATAGAGGAATTGAGCAAGCAGGGCCTCAGAGACAAGGTCAAGGTGGTTATCGGTGGGGCAGCGCTGTCGGAGAGAACGGCCAGGGATGTGGCGGCGGATGCCTTTGCCCCCGATGCCATTACCGGCCTGGACATTATCAAGAAGTGGAGCGCTTCGTAATGGATTTCAAGCAGCGTTTCCTCACCTCCATGAACCACGAGGAGCCGGACCGGGTCCCGGTGATGGGGCTTATAGCTGAGCCGGCAACCAGCAACTATATACTGGGCAAGCCGCCCGCTGATATGGCCAGCATGGTGAGGAACCCTGAGACTCGGGCGATGGTCAGGGATATCATCAATACAAGCTGGACCGAATTGGTATACGGCAATTTCTCGGACGCCCTCGAGGCAGCTATCAAGATGGGATTTGACGCAAACTGGACGATCTACACACAGATGGAGGCGTTCGTAGACCCCAGGGTCAAAGACGGGCTTGTTTGTCATGATATCTGCGGGCGTGTCTGGAAGCTGACCGGGACGGAAGATGGCAACATAGTTGTGAACTACATTGACGGGCTCTGTCCGACCGAGGAGGGGTGGGATGCCTGGGATGGCAGAAGGAAGACCCTCCTCGATGAGTTTGCTAGGAATACAGCAGAGCACCACAAGAAGCTGGCGGCTGCCTACGGCGACAGGATTCACCCCGTCGGGTACACCAGTATGTCGATTTTCGAGAGCACTTGGCAGTGTATGGGATTCGTGAATTTCACCAGGTCCCTTTACCAGAAGCCTGATTTTGTGAAAAAGGTCATCGATTCCCAGACGGACTTCTACCTCAAGTACTTGGATGCAGTGATGGAGTGCGGGGGCGAGGTGGTGATAGGGGGAGACGACCTGGGACAGAAGACCGGGCCGATAATGCGGCCGGACATTATCGAGAAGCTGTTCGGAGAGAGCTACCGACGGGTCTCAGAGCTGGTGCACAAGCGGAACAGGAAGCTGCTCTGGCATTCGTGCGGTAATATCTACGCCTTCCTCGATAAGTTCGTGGAGTGGGGATTCGACGGCGTGTTTACGCTGGAGCCCACCGCGGGTATGGAGCTGGCGAAGGTCAGGGAGCAGGTCGGGCATAAACTGGTGCTGATGGGCAACCTTGACGTGTCATATTTACTGGTAAGGGGGAATCGGGTGGAAGTGCAGGAGGCCGTGAAGCAGGCGATTAAGGCAGCCGCACCGGGCGGTGGCTATATTCTCTCGCCCTCACATTCACATATAGCAGTGGACCCGACACGGCTCGAGTGGATGATTGAGGCGGCGCACAAGTACGGGAAGTACCCGATTCATCCGTTTGTCTGAAGTTAACAGCGGTGATGCCCCCTGGTCAAGCCGTATGCTGTTAAGTATCTACACAAAGTAGTGGTTTTAGATGGGTCTACAGCTCCAATGAAATCCCGACACAACACTATTGCGGGAACCGTTTCTGTGGAAAAGTCATATCTCAACGTCTATAAAGGTAATAACA
>Ga0209253_10006470_pt1 | contig 10144 bp, 9 predicted proteins | sample FrelakmetBRP12BR_FD_187145 | JGI IMG/M metagenome (GOLD analysis project Ga0209253, IMG submission 187145) | Freshwater lake sediment microbial communities from the University of Notre Dame, USA, for methane emissions studies - BRP12 BR (SPAdes)... | ecosystem: Environmental > Aquatic >...
GCACGTACGACGGTTGCGAGGGTGCCTTTCAGAGGGTTCTAGGCCGCAATATTCCCGAGACGCCGTTGCGAGATCCTGGAGATGGTAGTGCCATCGGGCAACCATCCCGCGGCATCGCGGGACTCGGACCTGAGGCGTACTTTTCAGTACGTCGTAAGGTGAGCTTGTCCTGAGCCTGTCGAAGGAACACCCGAGGACGCGCGGAAGGGCGGCCATATCCGCGGTCGCAGCAGGTGGTTCGTGCATAATGCGGGCTGGCCAAGGAGAGCGTCCATGTTGACCAAGGAGAGGCTGGCGGAGACATTCAGGCGCATCAGCCGAATCTTTCCCGGGATTCCCTCCTATCAGGATCGGGAGGCCCTGCGGACCCAGGACAAGGTAATCAGAGGCCGTCTGGCTGCCCAGCTTGACCTGCGGATCGCTCGCGTGGACAGGCTGAAAGGCGAACTGACCCGTCAGGGACATGTAAGTCCCCTGGCCGAACTCGACCGGCTGACCCGGCGCCTCCAACGTCTGACCGACATGATCCGCTTCGCCAGATACGGGTATTCAGGCATGAATGCCACCAACCCCATCAACGAGGAGAAACTGGCGGAGCTTTATCAGTACGACCTCTCTCTTGCCGATACCATCCAGGGGCTGGGCGAGGCGATCGACGCCCTCGGGCGGCGCTCGAGTGATGGGTGCAAGGAGGGTGTCCCTGCCGAAGTCAACCAGGCATTGGATCGTCTGGAAGAGAAGGTCAACGGACGGGAAAATCTCTTCAAGAATCCGTAGTCCATCGTCAGTGGTCCGTGGTCCGTTGTGACTACCTCGGTGTGGCAGCCCGCTCCCCGGCCGCCGCACCTGACTTTTCAAACGACGGAGAGCTGACCATGGACAACTGAGAACTCCCCACGGACACAACCGACCACTGACGACTCACATCTCCGAAACGAAAGGAGCCTCATATGGCCGTCTTTCTCGAAGTCATCGAGTGGTTTGACGATACCGGTCGTACCATGATCCACCGCATCCCGGAAAAGGGATCGGCAGAGATCAAGATGGGCGCCCAGCTCGTCGTCCGAGAAAACCAGGCGGCCGTCTTCTTCCGGGACGGGAAGGCCTATGACATCCTTGGTCCGGGCCGGCACACCCTCTCTACCATGAATCTTCCCTTGCTCACCAAGGTCCTGAGCCTACCTTTCGGCTTCACCAGCCCCTTCCGGGTGGAAACTTACTTCGCCAACACCAAGATCTTCACTCATCTCAAATGGGGTACCAAGGAGCCGGTGGCCTTCAAGGACAGCGACCTCGGACTGGTCCGTCTCCGGGCCTTCGGCACCTACACCATGCGGATCGCCCAGCCGCTCCTCTTCATCAACACCTTGGTCGGAACCCAGGGAATCTACGATACCGATCAGATCGAGGACTTTCTCCGCGACGTGATCGTGAGCCGGGTCAACGACCTCCTGGGAGAGCTCCTCGATACCATCTTCAACCTGCCTCGCCACTACGATGAGCTCGCTGCAGCTATCAAGACTAGAGTCCACGAGGATTTCGCTCGCTACGGCATCGGTCTTCTCGACCTCTACATCAACTCCATCACCCCGCCGGCCGAGGTGCAGAAGATGATTGATGCCAGGGCGGGCATGGAGGCGGTGGGCAATCTCGACCAGTTCATGAAGTTCAAGGCGGCAACAGCCATGGGCGATGCCGCCTCCGCCGGTGGCGGTGGCGAAGCTGCGGGCGGGATGGGGCTCGGTCTGGGCGCCGGCCTCGGCATGCTTATCCCCGGTATGCTCATGAAGAGCATGCAAGAGGGCCATCTCCCCTCCGCGAAGCAGGTAAACTGCCCGGCCTGTCAGGCCCTTATCCCTCTCGATGCCCGGTTTTGCTCCAACTGTGGCCACCAGATCGTCACGATCAATAAGTGCCTCGACTGCGGGCAGGACCTTCCGGCCGGCGCCAATTTCTGCGCAAACTGCGGCGCGAAGGTGGAAAAGAAATTCCGTACCTGCCCAAAGTGCGGCTACCACTCCGTGGCCGAGGCGAAGTTCTGCAACCAGTGCGGCGAACGGCTGTGAGGGGAGAGGGGAGTACTGGCCGGATGGAAACGAGACCGCTCCAGGGATGTCGCTGAGTTCCTCCTATGCACATTCTCCTTGAGTGCCCCCAGTGCGGCGGAGAGATCACCTTCGATGAAGAGCTGGAGGTGGTTCGCTGTCCCTTCTGCGCCTCGGCCCATCAGATCTTCGGTAAGACCGGCCAGCCGCGCTTCATGCTGAGACCGAGGTGGAATAGGCCGGAACTCACCCGGAATCTCTCCCGCCTTCTCCAAGACCGGAAGTCCCTCCGGGGGGGATCAGGCCCCGTCCGGATCCTGTACGCCCCGTACTGGCGCACCCGAGGAATGGTGTATCACTGGGTCCTGGGTAAACGGGAATCCCTCTCTCCCGTGGACGGCAGGCGGGAATGGGATGACGCCAAGGAACTCCAGACCAAGGTGTTCGATCTCTCGTTTCCTGCCTGGTCGCGTCCCTCCCTCGGGCTGGACTCCTTAGGGGTGCGGCCCACTGCCCTCCCCCTCCGGCTCTTCCACCCCTCCAGGCTATCGGAGAATGAGCTCGTCCTTCCCGCGGAGGTCTCCCTGCAGGAGGCCATCCGCTACAGCAGCTCCTTTCTCACCTTCGGGTTTGCGGACAGCAGCCTCACCGCGGAGCTCGAGGACACCCAGCTCATTGGCGAAACCTACGCCCTGGTCTACTTTCCTTTTTGGCTCCTCGAGGTGAGAGAAGGAGGCAAGAGCGGCCTCCTCGTCGCCGACGCCGTGGCAAATCGAGTGACCAAGGTTCTCTGGGACGAGGATTTGAGCGGCTTTCCCCCGGCCGGGGAGCGCTCGGAGGAATTCGCCACCCTTCGCCTCATGCCTACACGCTGCCCAGTGTGTGCCTGGGATTTTCAGCCGTCACCCCATAGCAAGGTGCATGTTTGCTTGATATGCGCGCGGGCCTGGGCCGAATACCAGGGAAGTTACCGCGAGGTCCCCTACCAATTGGCCGATCTGCCGGCTGCCTGGAAGCTCCCGGTGTGGTATCTGCCTTTCTGGAACCTGGAGACAAAGATTCGTTCCGCTGAAGGCCTCCTCCGAACCCAGCAGGACCTGCGGAAACTCGCGCCCAATCTGCCGAGCGGACTCGACGAATCCAGGATGGCGGACCCCATCCGTTTCCTCATCCCCGCCTTCAAGATCAACAGCATGCCGGCCTTGCTGAAGCTTGCCAGCTTGTTTTCGCTTCGTCCACCCGAGGCGAACCTGCGGGCTGGCGAGAATCTGGAAAACCAGCGTTTCGAGGGTGTCTACCTCGCCGGGACCGAGGCGATCGAGGCGGCCCGGGTGGTGCTCCTTTCCCTCCTTCCCCGGTACAACCGCTCCGCCCGTTTGCTCCTGAAGGAGGCCAGGCTGGAGGCATCGCCGCCGCGCCTCACCTACTACCCCTTTCAGCGGAAAGGCCTGCACCTCCGCGAGGTGAATTCAGACCACAGCATCCAGCACGGTACGGTGCCACTGACCTCGGCCGACTAGCCCGCCTCCGGCGGCGTAGACCCCCCTTGCCTCCCACAACCAGCTGGCAACGGAGCAGCCGGGCGATCTGCGACGCTTGGTTCTTCAGCAACCCGCTTAACTCCCCTCCATTGCACATCCAGGGAAAATCGTGTATGAAAACATTAGCTCCCTGACAGTACCTCCAGACCCTCTTCACGTTCCGGGAGATGGCCGGCGATTTCCCTTGGTGCGGCATGACGGCTCAAGCTGGACTGTTGGTGCAGAAGCGGCTCTCGCCTTTTCTCAGTCGGTCTGTCTGGATCGACATCGTGAAATTTCTCGCGCTCGTCGCAGTCCTAACCTGGGTGATGTATCGCGGCACCGGCAGGCTGGGGTACCACTGGCAGTGGTATCGCGTGCCCCAGTACATCGTCGAGGTCAGCGACGGCACCATACGCCCCGGACCGCTCATAGACGGGCTGATGGTAACCTTCCAGGTGAGCGCCCTAGGTCTGATCTTGACATTTCTCTTCGGCCTGGTGACGGCACTCCTCCGCATGTCGAACTCTCTGGTCGGGACCACGGTAGCCCGCCTTTACCTGGAAATAGTTCGCAGCACGCCGCTTCTCGTGCAACTCTTCTTCCTCTACTTCGTCATCGCCCCCGTGCTGGGTATCGGGCGGTTCACGTCGGCTGTCCTCGCCCTGGGTTTATTCGAGGGGTCTTACGCCTCAGAAATCTTCCGTTCCGGAATCGTTTCCATCCATCGGGGGCAGTGGGAGGCGGCCTACAGTCTGGGATTGGGTACCTATCACACCTACCGGTACATCATCCTCCCCCAGGCGGTGCGGCGGATGCTCCCTCCCCTCACTAGCCAGGCGGTTTCGCTCATCAAGGATTCCGCCCTCGTGAGCACCATTGCTGTGTACGACCTTACCATGCGCGCCCAGGTCATCATCAGCGAGACCTTTCTCACCTTCGAGATATGGTTCACCGTGGCCGCCATGTACCTCGTGATCACCGTGCTGTTGTCATCCGTGGTGAATGTCTTGGAGAACCGTCTCCGGACCGCGGAATGAGCCGGCTTCCTGGATCGGTATGCTGGACAAAGCTCTCGGCGACTACATCGTTGAAGTTGAAGGGATCAGCAAGACCTATCCCAACGGGGTGGTGGCCCTCACTGATATCTCGGTCAAGGTTCGCCAACGGGAGGTACTCGTGGTGATCGGCCCGTCCGGCGCCGGCAAGTCCACCTTTCTCCGCTGCCTGAACGGCCTCGAGGAGGTCGACTCCGGCTCGATCGTCGTTGACGGGATTCCCCTTGACGACAGCAAGGACCACCGGCTCCAGATTCGTACCGAGGTGGGGATGGTGTTCCAGTCCTTCAACCTGTTTCCCCACATGACGGTCCTCGAGAACATCAACCTGGCGCAAACGCTCGTGAGAAAAAAGAGCGTCAAGGAAGCCACCGAGATGAGCATGGCCCTCCTGGAGAAGGTGGGCATGCCGGAGAAGGCCGGGAGCTACCCGAGCCAACTGAGCGGCGGCCAGCAGCAGCGGGTTGCCATTGCGAGAGCCCTGGCGATGATGCCCAAGGTCATGCTCTTCGACGAGGCCACGAGCGCCCTCGATCCGGAGATGATTGGGGAGGTCCTCGAGGTAATGCGGAGACTTGCTCGCGAGGGGATGACCATGGTGGTGGTAACCCATGAGATGGGGTTCGCCAGGGAGGTAGGCGATCAGATGATCTTCATGGAGAACGGTTCCGTCGTTGAAGAGGGGCCCGCACGGCTCCTGTTCTCAAGCCCCCAGAAAGAGCGGACCAGACTCTTTCTGAGTCAGATACTCTAAGATCCCCACAGGCGCCCGATTCCGGCCCCCTGCCGGGATGCGTTGCCCCGGGGCACCAACGGAGAAAGGAGGAACTTGCGATGAGGATTCACAGGGCACTCATGCAGGCTGTGGTCGTGGCCCTCTTGGTCTGCGGCGCCGCGGCCCTGGTATTCGCCGCCGGCATTCAACAGCAACTCACCGAGGAGAGCATGATCGAGCAGGTGCTCAAACGGCGCACTCTGCGCGTCGGCCTGGACACCTTCGTTCCCTGGGCCATGAAGGACAAAACGGGAAAACTCATCGGCTTCGAGGTGGACGTGGCCACAAGACTGGCAAAGGACACAGGCGTGGAGGTGGAGTTCGTTCCCACCCAATGGGCCGGGATCATTCCCGCTCTCCTCACGGGAAAGTTCGATATCATCATCGGCGGCATGACCATTCGGCCGGACCGGGCCCTCAAGGTGAACTTCAGCATGCCTTATGACTACTCCGGGCAGACCATCTGCGCCCACAAGGTGCTGGCCGGTGGATTCACGAAGGCGGAGGACTTCAACCGGCCCGACGTCAATATCGGCGTTCGTCTCGGTACCACCTCGGTGCTTGCGGTCAAACGGGTCATGCCCAAGGCGAAGACGCGACAGTTTGACCAGGAACCCCAGCTCTACCAGGAGCTCCTGAACGGCAACCTCCATGCCGTCGTCGCCTCCTTGCCCACACCGGCATATCAGGCCCTGAAGTACCCCGACAAGCTCTTTGCCATCACCGAGCCGTTTTCAAAGGAGCTCATGGGCTTTGCCCTCCGCAAGGGTGATCCGGACAGCCTGAACTATCTAAATAGCTGGATCCAGACGGTCGAGGCGGAGGGCTGGCTCCAGGAGCGGCACGCCTACTGGTTCAATACGAGAGAGTGGGAGCAGTCGCTGAAATAGGCTCACTGTGATGGAGGGAGGGCGCGAATCTTTCACAGACCGGTGCACGTAAATAGCAGGTTGCTGAAAAACCGTCTGATATCCGCAGCGGGTGGTAACGTCGGAGACCGGGCGATTTCTGCGGCAAGGCGCATCTGGAGCCACCTCTTAATCCTCAGTTCTCCGAAAACCTTCCCGAATACTGTGCTTCGGTCTGCTATGGGCCGGAACACCACGACCTTATTCATGGTGCGACTATGTCCTTCGATTCGTACCTTCGCTAACGAAGATATTCCCTCAGGACATAGTGGTGAGCGAGCAATTTCACCGCGACACTCGGTTCGAGTAAGTGGCCCCACATGCGAGCCGAACCACTATGCGGCCTTGCCGAGGAGATTGCCCGGTCTCGTGCTACCGCTACTGGCGCTGAGACAGAGTTTCTCAGCATCCTGATAACGAGGAGGCATGGTGCGAAAGAAAGGACGGAAGATCACCGCTCTCGATGTGGTCGTATCCCTGTTCCTTCTCTCCGCCATTGCCTACGTGGGCTATCGAATCAAGGTGGGGCTCGACTACCACTGGAGCTGGGGAGCGATCCCCCAGTACTTCTGGCGCTATGACGAGGAGGGGGGCGGGTGGGTCACAAATATCCTCGTTCAGGGCCTCCTCACGACCATCCGCCTGAGCGTGTGGGGAACCATCCTGGCGACGATCATCGGCGTCGCCGCAGGTCTTTGCCGCGTAAGCCACAGCCTGTTCAACCGGCTCGTCGGCCGCGTCTATGTCGAATTCACCCGCAATATGCCGCCCCTCGTTTTCATCCTTATCTTCTACTACTTCGTCAGCGACCAGATCATCCCCCTCCTCAGCCTCGACGATTTCATCTTCTGCCGGCCGCAGTATGCCCGCTGGCTCTGCGGCATTTTCTTCTCCTCCCCGGCCCTCTTCTCAGCCTTCGTCTCCGCCCTCCTCTCTCTTTCCCTCTTCGAGGGGGCGTACATCGCCGAGATTGTGAGGGCCGGCATCCAGTCCATCGACCGGGGGCAGTGGGAGGCCGCCTACGCCCTGGGGCTCTCCAGGCGGCAACAGCTCCGTCACGTGATCTTGCCCCAGGCCCTGCGCCGCATCCTGCCCCCCCTCGCCGGCCAGTTCATCTCCATCGTGAAAGACTCCTCCATCGTCTCCGTTATTTCAATCCAGGAGCTCACCTTTCAGGCCACCCAGCTCATGGCGTCAACGTACTTCACCTTTGAGATCTGGATCACGGTGGCCGCCCTCTACCTGGCCATGACCGTAGCCCTCTCTCTCCTCGTCTCGAGGCTGGAGACTCGATTGGCGGCAGGCCGGGCATAGCCCGCATAATGCGAGCCAGCGGTCATCCGAGCTTGGGCTCAACCGTTATCACAAGACCTTGCTTTCGGAAAGATACGTGCGCCCTTTCGGCGCGAGGCTGTATTCGGCGGGGCTATTTACGGCAATGGACACATCGATATAGGCTTGCTCTTTCAAGGCATCGAGGTAGGGTTCCAGCTTGGGCGCCATCACCTCCAGAATGTCCGACAGATCATCCAGGGTGTACCCCCGAGGGTCGGACTCGGCGAGGAGGCGGAGAATGCGCTTCTGGAGACTTTCGGATTTCACCTGGGGGCTTTCGGATTTGACGGTGACCTTCTCCTTCACCTTTTCCGGTTTCTTGGCCTTCTCTTTGGTCGCCGAAGAGATGGGCGGCGGCAAAGGGGTCCGCGGTTCCACCGTCCTGGGTGCAGGCTTCTCAGCTGCCTGCTCGCTCTCCGAAGGCTCGGGGGCGGTTGAGTGTTTGGGCGCCTCCGGCGTTTTCCGTTCCGGCGCCCGCTTCTTCACCGGTTCGGGCTCCTCGTCGGCAGGCTCGCTAGCCTTTGCGGGTCGATGGCGAGGTTCGGGCTTCGCTTTTTCCGTCGGTTCGTCCTCCGACTCCGTGAGATCCTTCTCGGCCCCCTCCTGCGGCGCAACGGAGGCAAGGGTAGCGCGCAGCTCCGCCATCATCGTCTCGTAGGAGAGACGAGGTAGCCGATGGATGCCGAAGGTCGCGGCGAGCGTGGTGAGAAGCTCTTCCATGAAGTTGCGCTCTTGGACATCCAGCGGGCCTTCAAAGACGGAGAGCGGCGGAGGAAGTTCGCTGCTCTTCAAGCCAGAGTGGCAGATAGCAAGAACCGGGAGGTTCTTCATCCAGGCACAGCCCGCTTCAAAGTGAATCCAGCCGTGCTGAATGGACCGCGGACTGCAAAGGAGCAGGAGGAGCTTTGCCGAGTCGAGGGCACCGTCGATCTCCTGGAGCCACTTCCTGTCCGCGGCGCTGTCACCGGAGCTGCAGGTCAGAGTCGCTTCCACCTGTCCGAGAAATGTCGACTCGATGAAGTCCTTGAGGAGCAGGGCGAACAGGGCCTCTTCTGAGACGTGACTGATGTAGAGCTTCAATTGTCTTCTCCCCGCAGTGCCGTGGTTTCACCACGTGCTTGAAGTACAACGCCGGTGTTGGCTTTGCATCAAAAGAGCAGCCACTTACAAGTCGCTCAGGCGCTGCCACTTGATCGTGACGAAGAAGTAGCAGGACCCATGCCAAAAGAAATGAGGGCCAGCGTTCGCACGAGAATCTCTGAGGTAAACTGGCGAGCCCTTTAACCCGCATTATGCACGAACCACCTGCTGCGACCGCGGATATGGCCCTCCTTCCGGGCGTCCTCGGGTCTCGAACCTTCCGACGTACTGAAAAGTACGCCTCAGGTCCAGTCCCGCGGTACCGCGGGATGGTTGCCCGGTGGCACGACCATCTCCACGATCTCGCGACGGCGTCTCGTGCATAATGCGGGTTATTTGGGTACTGAGACGAGATCGTCCAGAAACGACGCGGCCCGGGCTTCGGACCAGTACTCACCCTCCTCGTTAAAGGAAACGAAGCCCACGTGTCCTCCCCATGAGGGGATCTCCAGGTGCACCATGGGATGGTCTGATGCCTCGCTGACCGGGTAGCACTCAGGACCCAAGAACGGATCGTTCTTCGCGCTCACCATCAAGGTGGGAACCTTGACGGCCGGGAGGAACTGTTTGCTGCTGGAGCGGCGCCAGTAGTCCTCGGCGTCCTTGAAGCCATGGAGCGGCGCGGTGTAGCGGTCGTCGAAATCGAAGAATGTCTTGACCTGATCGTAGCCGTCGTCGTTGATCCTCCCCGGCATCAACGCCATCTTGGCCCGAATCTTCTCGTGGAGCAGACGGATGAAGCGACTCATGTAGATGCGATTCCGCCCCTTCGCCATCTCTCGCGCACCCGAGGCGAGATCACACGGAACGGAAAAGGCGACGGCACCCACGATGAGGGGACTCACCGCCTCACTCCGCTCGCCGAGGTATTTCAGGGTCACGTTTCCCCCCAGACTGAAGCCGATGAGAGCCAGGACGCGGTAGCGGGGCAAGTTCTTTTGCACGTGAGCGATCACCGCCTCGAGGTCCTCCGTGGCCCCGCTGTGGTAGGATCGGAGCAGCCTGTTCGGTTCGCCGCTGCAGCCGCGCATGTTCCAGGCCAAGGCATCCCAGCCCCTCCGGTTGAAGGCCCGCGCCATACCGAGCACGTAGGACCGCCCGGAGTTCCCCTCGAGCCCGTGGGAGATGATCACCAACCGGCGCGCGCCGGTCTCCGACCAGTCGAGATCCAGGAAGTCGCCATCGGGGGTGTCGATTCGCTCCCGGCGGTAGCGAACCCCCTTCACCCTGCGAAACAGGCTGGGAAAGATGGTCTGGAGATCCGCGCTCTGGAAGAGGGGTGGCGCCTTGTACGTGGACCTCGACACGAGCGGCATGGTTTGTCCCTCAGTTCGTTCCGGTGGGCTGTGCCCTACCCCTTTGA
>Ga0209253_10006471_pt1 | contig 10144 bp, 7 predicted proteins | sample FrelakmetBRP12BR_FD_187145 | JGI IMG/M metagenome (GOLD analysis project Ga0209253, IMG submission 187145) | Freshwater lake sediment microbial communities from the University of Notre Dame, USA, for methane emissions studies - BRP12 BR (SPAdes)... | ecosystem: Environmental > Aquatic >...
ATAGCCATGAAAATCGTCTTGGTAGAATAAAATATAAAGTTGCAGGTCATGTAGTACATCGCCTCTAACGCCTTGGCAATAACCAGCCAGAAAATGAATGGCGCCGCACCACGAAAATCTTTGCCTACGAAAAAGTCCAAAAAACCAGGGCCAAGCAAGGCAAACAATATCGAGAAAGCGAAAATACAAATAACATAACCATAAATTAACTTCACGATCTTCACCTTGGTTGCAGGGTTATCCTCGCGCAGTTTATCGTATAACCATGGCACCCATGCCGTATTAAAGGACACCTCGATCAGGCTAACCACCATTGCCAGCTGGACTGCTACTGAATAAATGCCCGTTTCCCCCACTCCGACCATCTTATTGATAAAAAGTCTGTCAGATGCGGCCATTACCCATCCTCCGAAAGCGTGGGGGATGAGTGGAACTCCGAATCGCACCGCCGAAGAGATATCTTCCCAATCAAAACGAAAAACAATGTTTCTCCTGGCCCAAAGGACAACTATGCCAGCAATCCCGACAACGATCATGGCGATAATCTGTGCCTGAATCCTTCCCTGCCAGTTCATGCCAAGATACACCACAAACCAGATCGAAAGGCTGAGGTTACATAGTGTCTGGATATTTTGACAAATGCCGTATTGCACAGCCTTGTTCTGGACTTGCAACACGGTCAATGTCACTTGAACCAGAAACTGACCCACAGAAATGACAAGAACAGCCCAGAGCCATTCTTTCGGGAATGCAGCAAGCTGTCCCAGTGCATCAGCGCCGACCCAGAAAACACCGCCGACAACGAGGGAAGTGCCGAAGAGAATGCATAAGCAGTTCCCGACATACCGGGGAAAATTTTCTCCTTTATCATAGAATTTTCGAGCAATTGCGCCATGAATGGTCAATCCGGTGAATGGCGCAACAAAACCTGCCAGCACCTGAAATGTGGCGATAAGCCCGTAATCTGAAGTACTTAGAAACCTTGTAAGTATCGGCATCATAAGAAAAGGAGTCGCGGAATTCAGAATGTTGGACACGGTGTAAATCCCTGCTGAACGGACGAGCTTCGATTTTAAAAAAAGACCGTCCATTTTCCCGCTGTCGTTAGCCATGGAATGAGAGCTTTATCAATGATCGCCATAATGGCGCCACCGGTTCTGTTCCGCGTATCAATGATGCGGGTTCCATGGATGTCTTTATAAAGGAGTTGCGCCCATCGGCTTATCCCCCTGTCGGGGGGGGCGGCTGTGTAAGAGGATCTGGCGGATACGCTGTACCGCCGTGATCAGAACGCAGTGGATGCGGCCGGGAAGGGTGTGGAACCGGTGCCCCGGTTCCAGGCGGGGAGCAGCATACAGCGGCGCTCAAAGACCGATGGCGCCACCGAGCCGGCGTCGAGTCGACGATTTAAGCCTTCAACCGGTTGAACGGGGAGAAACATCTGCGAGTCGGAGGTCTCTCCGCCATATGGTGCGATGCGGTGTGGGATGCCCGCACTCCGTCTCTCCCTTCAGGAACGGGCCCCAAGGATCTCTCGCACGGAAGCGATCACGCGGTCAAGTTGAAGCTCGGTAAGATTGGTGCTGCAAGGCAAACTAAGTCCCTGAGCGAAGAGGCGCTCGCCCACGGCGCCTCCGAGACACGGCGCGTCCTTGTAGAAGGGCATGAGGTGCGACGGTGCCCAGACGGGGCGTGTCTCAATGCCTTTCTCGCAGAGCTTCCCGAACAGTTCTTTGCGATCGATGCCGGCGATCTCCGGATCCACCATGATCGAGTAGAGCCATAATGTCGGCCCCGCCCAGGTTGGCCGGGGCGGGCCTGTGATGCCGGCCATACCCCCGAAGGCCTCTTCGTAGCGGTGCGCGATGGCCCGCTTCTTCTGGATGAAGGCGCCCAGTTTCTCTAACTGGGCCACCCCGAGGGCGGCGTTCAGGTTTGTCATCCTGTAGTTAAAACCGATCTCGTCATGGAAGTATTCGGGGCCGGGTAGACGCGCCTGCGTGGTGAGATGCCTGGCCCTTTTCGCGAGCGCCTCGTCCGCGGTTGTGATCATGCCTCCGCCGCCGGTCGTGATGATCTTGTTCCCATTGAAACTGAAGCAGCCGAGGAGGCCAATCGTTCCGGCCAGCCGTCCCGCGAGCGGTCCGCTCACGTAGGAGGCGCCCAATGCCTCTGCGGCGTCCTCAATTAATACGACACCGTGCTTCGCAGAGGCCTCGCGGATCGGCGCCATGTCCGCCGGCAGTCCCAGCACGTGAGCCACCAAGATGGCCTTGGGCATCCGCGCGCCCACGTGGGCGCGACGGTCCAGCTCTTCCTCCACAAGGCGTGGGTCCATGTTCCATGTGGCCATGTCCGCGTCAACGAGAACCGGCCTCGCGCCGAGGTAGGTAATCGGATTAACGGTTGCCACAAATGTGAAGTCCGAGACCAGCACGTCGTCTCCCGGGCTCACACCGGCGACCTTCAGCGCCACATGGAGCGCCGCAGTTCCATTGGCGCACGCCACGGCGTGAGGCAAACCCACATAGGCCGCAAACTCCGCCTCAAACCGGCTGACAAAAGGCCCCACCGAGGAAACAAAATTGGTTTCTATACACTCCTGCAGGTAGCGGGCGGCCATTCCCTCCAGCGAGGGGATGGACAGCGGGATGCGCTCGTCAGACATGGTACCGCTCCGGGTCGTAGAGGTGGAGGTGCTTCTCGAGCCAGCGAGCGGTGCGTGAGAGCCCCTCTTCGAGCGGGATGGAGGCCTCCCAGCCAAGGCACGCCCTTGCAAGGGACGGATCGGAGAGGAGAACCATGACCTCGCTCGCGTCGGGCCGCAGTCGCGCCTCTTCCTGGACGACCTTCGCCGAAACACCCAAGGTTTTGCAGGCGATCGCGAAAATCTCGCCCACCGAGACGGTGCGACCCGTCCCGAGCTGTATGACCTTGCCTTCGATACCCTCGGCGTCGGCCGCCTTCACAAAGCCCTCCACTGTGTCCGCCACGAAGGTCAGGTCGCGTCTGGGGTCCAGGCGGCCGAGCTTCACCTCCTTCTTTCCGGCGAGGAGCTGGACCAGGAGGGTCGGGAGGACTGCGCGGGTGGACTGGCGCGGGCCGTAGGTGTTGAAAGGGCGCAGCGTCACCACGGGCACTTTGAAGGAGCAGTAGTAGGCCTCGCAGAGCTTGTCCGCGGCGATCTTCGAGGCGCTGTAGGGCGACTGGCCCTGGAGGGGATGGGTCTCGCGGATGGGGACACCGTCCGGCGTCCCGTAGACCTCGCTCGTCGATGTGTTCACCATCCGGCGGCAGCCCGCACGCCGGGCGCCCTCCAGCACATTGAGCGTGCCCTTCACATTGGTGTCCACGAAGCTCTCGGGAGCCGCATAGCTGTAGGGGATGGCGATGAGCGCCGCCAGATGGAAGACGGTGTCCACACCCCGGCAGGCCTCCTCGACGAAGCGGGCGTCGCGGATGTCACCCAGCCGGACATCCAGGCTTATTTTGACCGCCGGTTCGGCGTCGTCCAGCCAGCCCAACGACCCGTTCGAGTTATAGAAGCAAAATGCGCGTACGTCGGCGCCCAGCGCGACGAGGCGCTCCGTCAGGTGGCTCCCGATGAAGCCGTCGGCACCCGTTACCAGAACCTTGCGCCCCATCCAGCTCACGGCTTGTCCCCCTCTCCGCGGGCCCTCCGTAACTCTCTGGGGTGGCCCACATCGATCCAGTCCTCTTTGATGGGGAATGCGCCCACCGCCTCGCCACGGTCGAGGCACTCCTCGACAAGGGCCGGCAGGGGAAAGTAAGTGTCCTTCGGCACCCTCTCCACCAAATCCGGTTCAAAAATATAGATGCCCGCGTTGGCGAGCCATGTCTCCGTCGGCTTTTCGCGAACCCCCGTGATCCGGTCGCCTTCCCGCTCCACTACCCCGTAGGGGACCGTGTGGACGTACTCGTGGACGCCCACCGTCGCCTTGAATCCCCCTTCCGTATGGAAGGCCAACATGTTCCCGACGTTGAACTGGGTCAGCAGGTCCCCGTTCAGCATGAAGACGGGGTGGTCTGGTTTCTCCGGGAGGAGCGAAAGCGCTCCGCCCGTGCCGAGGGGCTTTTCCTCTTTCACGTACTCGATCCTGCACCCCAGTTCAGCCCCGTCCTTGAAATGGCCTTCGATCACATCTCCCATGTAGTTGACTGAAATGAAAATGCGGCGGATGCCGAAGCCCACGAGGTGAAGCACAATGCGCTCCAGGATCGGGCGTCCGGCCACCTTGATCATCGGCTTGGGGAGCGAGTCGGTGATGGGTCGCAACCGTTCGCCGCGCCCTCCCGCCATCACAACCGCCCAGTTGGGGCGTGGAGAGGCCCCGAGAATCTCCCGCAAGAGGTGAAGCCCCACAAGCCGCCCGGCCTTATCCACGATGGGGATCTGCCGCAAAGTGCGCGCCCGCATCAAGTCAAGGACTTCCGTGCGGCTGGCCGAGGGGCCGACAGCGGTGAACCGCCGTTGCATGAACCTGGAGGCCACATCCCCGAGGGAGGCGCCCGAAAGGATGGCCCTTCGGATATCTCCGTCGGTCAGCGTCCCCAGAAGCGTGCCGTCGGGGCCCACCACGAGGACGATTTCGAGGGACCCGCGGTCCAAAACCTCCATGGCGGCCCGCAGGGATGCACTCTCGGAAACGACGGTTTCTTGGAAATTTTTTGGCATGACTTCCTCTTCTTCTATCGCATCGGCCGCGCCGGCACGCCCGCCACCACGACGCCGGGATCGACATCCTTCACAACGACGGCCCCCGCACCGACGATGGCGCCCTCGCCTATGCGGATGCACTGCCTGACCGTCGCCGCCGCGCCCACGTGGGCACCCGCCCCAACCCGCACGGTGCTGGCAAGTCTGGCCCCCGTGGCGATGTGGACATGGTCCCCGACGATGCAATCGTGCTCCACGATGGCGCCGCTGTTCACGATGACGTTCTTCCCGAGAGCGGCTCCCGCGTTCACGATCGTCCCGGGGAGCAACTGGCAACCGGGGCCGATGGACGCCCAGCGCGAGACGATGGCAGAGGGGTGGCGCACCGTCAGGGGTATCAGGCGGCAGGAACAGCCCAGTTCGAAGAGACGCCTCCTCGGCCCGTTGTCCCCCACTCCCCCGAGCCCTACCACGAAATGCGTGACGCCGCCCGCCGCCAGCCCGCCCAGCAGTTCGTCGCCGCCGAGGATGGGGACGTCCGAGATCTTCTGCCCACGGAGCGAGGAATCCGCGTCGAGCGCTCCTTCGATCTCTGCGAGGCCCGACTCCCGGATGCAGTCGATGAGCACGCGCGCGTGGCCGCCACCGCCAAGGATCACGCAGCGGGGGGGATCCGGCTTCGTCGTGGCCGGATTCATCTGCCCCCCCTCTGGATGGCGAGGTCGTGAAAGCGCTTCATCAGGAGGCGGCCAGAGAGCGGCACCTTCGCGAGCTTCGCCACGATGCGGCGAGAGGCCTTCCCGTCGCCGTAGGGGTTGGCCAGCCCCCGGAGGGATTTCCGGAAGGCGGGATCCGTGGCGCGCCGGATGCCCTCCCCGATTTCTCCCCGTCCGTAGCCGACGTCGATCACGTTTACCCCACGCACTCTTCCGCGTTGGCGGCTCCCCACGTTCACCACAGGGAGGCCGAAGGACGGGGCTTCCAGGAGGCCGCTGGACGAGTTCCCCACCATCGCGGCACAGAGGGCGAGGACGCTGAAGTACCCCTCCGTGCCCAAGCTCTCCACCGCCTGCGCCGAGGGCTCCTCGCGGACGAAGCGCTTGATGCGTTCACGGATGACCCGTCCTCCGGTGTCCGCGTTGGGCATGGTGAAGACGAGCGGCCGCCGCGAGGCCCTGAGGGCCGCCAGGAGTTCCCCGGTCTGACGCCCCGCATCCTCGTACTGCAGCGTGGCGGGGTGGAACGTGACGAGGAGCGTGTCCGGCGTGACGCGCAGGCCGAAGCGGGACTCCAATGCCGCCGCCGTGAGCCGCTTCACGGAGGAGAGGTTGTCCAGCGAAGGCGCGCCGGAGACCGTCACGCGCCAGGGCTCCTCCCCCATCTGCACGAGCCGTCGCCCGTACTCCTGCGTGGCGGCGAAATGCAGGTGGCTCAACTTCGTCATGGAATGCCGCAGGGCATCGTCGAGGGCGCCTTCGGTCAGTTCTCCCCCGTGGATGTGCGCAACCGGGATCTTGAAGGGAAGCGCGGCGAGCGCGGCAGCGTGCATTTCGAAACGGTCCCCGAGGACCACCAGGATGTCCGGGCGGGAGCGCGCGAAGACTTCCGCAAACCCCGCCGTCCCGCGCGCCATGGACTTCGCGATGTCCGCGGGATCATCCGAGTTCGACAACATCTTCACGCGCTCGGCGATTTCGAAGCCGTCCGCCTCGATGGTCTTGACCGTCATCCCGAAGCGAGGGGAGAGATGCATCCCCGTCACGAGGAGCCGAAGCGCGAGGCCGGGCACGGCCTGGATACGCCGCAGCACCGGGACGTAAAATCCGTAGTCCGAGCGCGAGGTAGTGACAACCCCGACGGTCCTCACCCGACCATCTCCCAGTCGAAAAGCGTTCCCGAGGGAACCGCGACCCGCATCTTCCTCCCGAGCAGGCGCTCACGCATGCCGGGGGGGATGCCGGTGCCAGGACGCTTGACCGAAATGTGCTCTGGCCCGAGAACCGTACCGGCGGAAATGTCGCAAGCCGCCACGAGACTCTTGCGCACCACCCGGGCGGTTGCCGCCTCGCCAGCCCCGGGTCGTTTCTCGCCGTCCCCGAGGGCCGATTCGGCAACACGGATCCCGCGCACCATCTCCTCCAGTTCCTCCGGTTCCAGCGACGCACGGTGGTCGGCGCCCGGGAGTTCGCGGTCCAGCGTGAAGTGCTTTTCCACCACGCACGCCCCGAGGACCACCGCCGTGATGGCCGCCGCTATCCCGGGGGTGTGGTCGGAAAACCCCACGGGGAATCCGAACAAGGACCTCATCGATGTCATCGCGCGCAGGTTTGCTTCCCCCGGGTCGGCCGGATAATCGCTGGCACACTGCAGGAGGACGAGCCGGTCGTTGCCGGACCGCCTGAGGGTCCAGACGGCCGCGTCGACTTCCTGGAGCGTCGCCATGCCCGTGGAAAGGATGACCGGCCTGCCCTTCCCGGCAACGTGGGCCAGAAACGGGAGGTTGGTCAACTCGCCCGATGAGAGCTTGAAGGCAGGGAGGCCGAGCGATTCGAGGTAGTCGCAGCTCCCTTCGTCGAAGGGGGTGGACAGGAAGAGAACACCACGGCTCTCGCAGCGGGCGATGAGAGCGCGATGATCATCTTCCGTGAGTTCAAGGCGTTTGAGCATCTCGTATTGGGTCCCTGCACACCCCGTTGCACGAATCTGGTACTCGGCCTTCGGCGCGTCCTTTGTTACAAGACGGTCCGCCCGGAATGTCTGGAACTTGACGACGTCGGCGCCGGCGGCGGCGGCGGCGTCAACGAGCTTCAGGGCAAGGTCGAGGCTCCCGTTGTGGTTGACTCCCGCCTCGGCGATGATGAAGCAGGGCTGGCCTGGCCCGATCTTCCTTCCCGCAATTTCAATGCAAGGGACCTCTCTCGCCTCCAGAAATGCGCGCGATACGGTGATATCCAGCGGCACATCGATGTCCACCGAGCGGTCGACGGGCATCACGAAACCCCGCGTCGTACCCGTCATGAAACTCCCCTCTTGTCGCAGCGTCTCCGGCGACGCCACGTAAACCGCACCATTGAGCCGGTAGGCGAGACCGGCGGCCTGCCGCTGATGAGCGTTTATTGCAGGGAGCACGGGTCTCAGGCAGCCGTCATCCGCCATCCGGTAGAGCCATTCGAAGGGGTGCTCCGCGGCGCAAACGGAGATGACAGGGGCTTCCGTCTCCAGGTGCAGCCGGATGGCGCCCAGGATATCCTCCGCTTCGGCAAGGGGGCTCGTAGGCTGGAGCAGTGCCAGAGCTTTATAGGCTCCGCCAAGTGCGTCGAGGGCGTGGAAAACGACGTCCATCGTCCTTGCCCCATCTGTCGCCAGCCCGGCGGGGCGAAGGAAGGGCACTTCGGCCCCCCACGCGCGAGCCGCCTCGGCGATTGCGGGATCGTCCGTGGAACAGACCACCCGGCAACCCGGCCCGAGAACCGAGGCCGCCTGACGGGCGACCCGCGCGGCGCGCCCCACGAGCGGAATGCCCGCCAACCTCGCGAGGTTCTTCCCGGGGAATCCTTTGGACCCTCCTCGGGCGGGGATGAGGAATAGGATGGCCTGTTTCATTGGCTGGCGCACGAACGAGGAAAACGATAGATCAGCTTGTCCGATTTTCCGTGGACAAAAGGTCGTCGCCCGGCGGCTTTCCCGACTTTTTCCAGGGCTTTTCGAGAAGCAATACGATAAATACGGAAACAAAGAGCGCCGTTACCGTCGCCAGCAAGACAATCAACGCCCTTTGCGGCCTGGACTTCCGCTCGGGAGGGACCGCCCGGTCGATCACCTGGATGACGACCGCGTCTCTTGCCTCGTCCAGCTTCGCCAGCTCGTATTGCTTCGACAGAAGTTCGTAAAGGGTTTCGTTGTACTTCAGCTGCCTAAATTTTCGGAGGTATTCCGTACCCATCTCGGGGACCCGCGCCGAGGGCATGAGCGGGTCGAACCCTTCCCCCTTTGACGTCTCGACTTTCTCCAACTCGACGCGGAGGGCCCGGATCTCCTCCTCGACCCGCTGCAGGTCGGGATTCTGGGCGGTCGCAAACGAGCGCAGCACCCTGGCCTCGACCTCCTTCATCGCAATACCCGCCCGAAGACGCGCGATCCCCTCGATGATGGCTCTCGCCTGGGCGTCGACCTGGAACATACCCGTCCGCTGCTGAAAACCCTTGATTTCCTCCTCGGCACGGGCAAGCGACTCCTTCGTGTGCCGGATTTGTTCCTCGAAGAACATGCGCCGCTGGCCGGCTTCCGAGATCGCCAGCCCGCCCGCCAGGTTTTTCAGTTCCTCGCCAAACGCGTTGGCCATGTCCGCCGCCCGTTTCGGGTCCCGGTCCTCCACCGTCAGGGTGATAACCCCGTTCTTCCGGTCCTCCCGGGCTATGAAGCATGTGAGGAGCCGCTGCCGGGCGTCCTGGCGGTACCGCACCTTGTAGAGGTTCAACAGGTCGAACCGGTCTACGATACGGTCCAGGACCGTCCGGGACTTCATCATCGCCAGGAACAATTCCCCCTGGGACTTGAGGGGGGTGGCACCACCCGCCAGAGCGATCAGACCCCCCGTCTGTCCGAGCAACTGAGCGGCCAGGTTCCCTCCCTTTTCCTGGGGAGGGAGGATCTGGCTCTCCGCTTTATAGTAAGTGGGGAGCAACAGGGAAACCACCACCGCGACGACGGCGGATGCCACGGTGATCCCGATGATCAGCCGTGCACGCCGGTAGAGAGCGCGGAACAGTTCCGTCAGGCCGATTTCATCCTCGGAATGCAACGTACGGGATTCCATTTCCGGCTCCATTGCTGGCAGTCTCTAGAACAACGCGACCACGACGCCCGCCGCCACGGCGATCTGGAAGAGGATCTGGGTGATGTCCTTGGTCTCCCGGATCCAGGCGATCCGGTCCAGCTTCTCGGGCACCACGATGCTGTCCCCGGGCTCCAGGATCGGGTTTCCATCCTTCGTCATGTTCGTCGTTCGGGAAGAGAGGAAGAACCGGCCGCTCTCGGGGCGGACCGCCGAACCGTTCACCTTCAGGATGTAGATCCTGTCCTTGTCGGCGGATTCCGTGTAGCCGCCCGCCATCGAGATGTAGTCCTGGATTCCCTTCGTGTTGTCGAACACGAATGTCGCCTGGTTGAACACGGCCCCGAGGGTCTGAAGGCTCTGGGGATTTTGCGGGACGTAGAGGCTATCCCCGTTCTCGAGTTCGATATCGTAAATCGACTTCTTCAAGGCCTCGGGCGAGGAGATCTCCAACACCATCCTCCCGGTGGCCCGAACGCTCTTCAGCTTCTCCAGGAAATCCTTGGTCTGCTTTATTTGCATTTCTTTCGCCTTCAGTTCCTCGGGGGATGCTGCGGCCGATAGGGAGGCCGCTCCCTGGGACAGCAGATCCCGCTCCAGCCGGGCAATGGACTCCTCGAGCATTTTCTGCT
>Ga0209253_10006472_pt1 | contig 10143 bp, 8 predicted proteins | sample FrelakmetBRP12BR_FD_187145 | JGI IMG/M metagenome (GOLD analysis project Ga0209253, IMG submission 187145) | Freshwater lake sediment microbial communities from the University of Notre Dame, USA, for methane emissions studies - BRP12 BR (SPAdes)... | ecosystem: Environmental > Aquatic >...
CATCGAACACTTCCTCGTTGAGTCCGGCAGTATTCGCCAAGGCATCATTGCGCGATTGCACCGCGTTGGCCAGTCGCGTGCGAAATTGCGGCTCCTGCTGCAGCCGCCACAGCAGATGCGACATGCCAAAAGCTACATGGCGCGCTTCATCCCGCGCCGTCAGACGAGCAATCTGCCGTGTCACCGGATCGGGTGCATGCAGGTGGAGAAAGTTGAGCAGGCTGACGAAAGTGCCCTCGCCCAGCACTGACAGCAGAAAGCCGGCAACGGAAAAATTGGATTCATCCAGCAGGGTTTTGAGCGAAGCTTGGCCACCGGCAGTGGACAGCGCCGGCCCTCTTCCTTTCAGACACAGCCGGCGGGTAAAGACCTCAATATGGCGCGCTTCATCCGCCACCTGGATCGCAAGCAGGGACTGTATTTCGCGAAAATGCGGATGCACCTGGCCAAGAAAGCGCGCCGGCACGACCAAAGCAGCTATCTCATTTTCGATCAGGTAAGTCATCAACTGCGCCACCGCATCTTCCACCGCAGCGGGAAGATTGAATGGTTCGTTCCAGTCTATCGCCGTATCTGGATTCCATTGCGCCGCCACCGCCTGTGCATACAGCGTAGCGGCAGTATCCGACCAGATCTCGTCTTTCCGGTCGAGCCGGAAATGAAAATCCGGTGCACCCGCTTCCACCGTCGCTCCCCTTGCCGCCAGTCCCCAGCACGACAAGGCATGATCCGCAGCTGCGCCGGTCAGCGCCGCATCACTGTATCCGGCATGCGTAGCACCATGCCAGCGACCGGTGTCGGCAGCCCCCCGGATCACTGTGGCAACCCCACGTCCGTCCTGCTGCCGCATGCTCATGCCATGGCCTTGCGCGCGGCACCATGCCGCCAACTGCGCTTCCCAGTCGGGACTGCTTCCAACCACGCGCAGCTCACTACCCGGTGGAATTGCACGCAGACCATACTTGATCAGCAAATGGGCGCCGGCATCCAGCCCCAGATTCTCAATATCTATAATCGTCGGCAAGTATGTTTCCTTCCGCATCATAGAATTTCTCATCATTCACTGCCCGCATCAGCAAATCGTAACCGCTGGTACGGCCGGGTAGCCATGCCTTGAGTCCTTCCAGTTCCAGCAGCGGCCGGACCTGAGCATCCTGCCAGTCCATCGCCAGCAGCAACTCGGTGAACCGCACCGCCATTTCTCCGCTTGCTGCGGATATGCCTGAGATCAAGGTAAAGTTGCAATGGTCGTAGCTGCCGCTGCGCGTCACGATCCGCGTGGTGCCTGCCGGCAGTATGCCTTCGCGCGAGAAAGCCAGATAATTGCCGTCGATCATCCAGGCGGCGTCGACCTCTCCTGCCATCAGGGCCAGCGCCGCAGCACGCTCACCGCCTATATGGTCGCCATGTTTGCCGGTCAGTTCATCAAAGCGCTGCGCCGTATAGTCACGCCCGGCAAGCAGTCCTTGTTGACGCAGATGATCGCGCGGAATTAGGTTGGCCTGAGGTGAATCCAGCGCACCGAAACCAATCATCTGCCCCGCCAGAACGGACAGACCTTCTGTGGTTGCAACACGGGAATCAGATCGCATTACCAGCACCGAACAGAGATCGCGATCGCTATCGCGCATCGCCAGCGCGCGCGCCTCAAGCCCGCGGACATGCGCCATGCGATCCGCCCTGACCCAAGCCAGTGGCGAATTCCAGGCCAGGTCAATGCTGCCATCGAACTGCGCTTCGACCTGGCGCTCGTAATTGGAATAGAGGATGTAATCAAATTCGAAATCGTGACGCCGGAAATACTCCTTGAATCCTTCCCAGATGGTCACCACTTTCGGTGCATAGGCAACCGCACCCATCAGCAATGGTTTTGCCATTTCGCGCTTCCTAATCAAATACCGGCAAACCGCAAACGGCTTTGCCAATGAAATCAAACAGCACATCGGAAGTCGGCGCCATGACCGAGGCTGCGCGCGCATCGCGGAAATAGCGCTCGACCCCCACATCCTTGCGGAATGCGGCGCCACCGCATACGCGCATGGCGACATCGGTGACTTCCAGCGCAGCTTCGGCCGCTGCGGCTTTGGTCTGCATCACCCGCAGCATCGCATCAGCACGGCCACCGGCCAGCGCTGCCAGGGTGTCGTCGCGCAGAGTGCGCGCCATGTCTGCGCGGATACGCGCACGTGCGAGGTAAGCTCTGATGGTGGGAAGCTCTGCCAGCGCACTGCCCAGATGTTCAAATTTGCTGGCGCTCGCATGGGCACATGCACGCTCGAGCGATGCCTCCATTATTCCTTGCGAACAGGAAGCGATCAGGAGCGAGAATACCGGCAGCGCTGCGCCCAACATGATGTCAAAACCGCCGCCGTCGCTGCCCAGCATGGCGGAGGCGGGCAACCGCAGTGCTCTGCAGGAAAGCGGTGAGGAACCGTTGCCGCGCAGACCCATGCCGTCGAAAAGTTTGGGCTGGCTCAAACCCGCTGCCTTGCTGTCGACCAGCCACAAAGTGCTGGTGCCGGCAGCTTTAGCCGGGGGCGATGACCACACATAGGAATCGGCTTCGCCTGCAGCAGTCACCATGGTCTTGTCGCAATCGAGCAGATAAGCATCACCGTCCGGACAGGCGCTGCCGACCGATGCCCAGAAGTGGCTGCGGGAACCCGCATCGGACCAGGCCAAAGTCGTCAGATGCCGGCCCGCGGCAATTTCGCGCCGGATCGGGGCGGCGCCGAACTTCTCGATCACGGTCGTGCCGCAATAATGCATGGTCACCACCATGGCGGTGGACGGGCACGCCCTGGCAATGCGTTCAACCACCTGCACTGCCTCGGCCAGACCGAGCCCCATGCCGCCCACCTCGGTCGCACTGACCAGGCCGAGCAGACCGGCTTCGCCGAGCGCGGAAACAGCGGCACGCGGAAACACGGCATCGCGATCCGTGGCGACAGCCGCCGGTTCGATGATGTCGTGGACAACGGTATCGAGTTTTTCAAGATATGGCATGGCTACCCTTGCACAGAAAAATAGGGCGCTACCGGATGACATGACAAAAGACAGACAAGACCCTTGTTGCCGCGAAGATCCGCGCAACAAGAATCAGGATTGAATGCTACGGTTGTTGGTGCACCTCAATCTGTCTGCTGACCTGCACGTTGGCAGCGCTTGGAACGGCATATCCCGTCGTGCTTTTTCTCCTGCCAGCCACACACAGACCGTCTGATCCGACTCGCTCCCAACCGGGAGACTGAATCGGCGTTACGGCAGACCAAGCGGAGACAAGCACAACAGTCGCAGCAGTTTACCAGAAGCAGCAGTCATGCAGTCCAGAAACCGGATACCTGTTTATGAAGAGACTTCACTCAAGGTTTGTCTTACAACCATCGCTGCCGCGCATCACGCGCATCAGCGAAAATCTTTTCCAGCGCCTGTCCGTCACCCCGCGCCAGCATCTCGCGCAAGTTTGTCAGTTCGTTCTGGTAAGCGTCGATTTGCTTGAGCAGCGCTTCGCGGTTGGCAAGACAGATATCGCGCCACATTTCCGGGGAGCTGCCGGCAATGCGGGTGAAATCACGGAAACCGCTGCCGGCAAAACGCAGCAACTCTTCCAGCTTGTCGCCGGCACCGGTGCAAACATGATTCATCAAGGTGAACGCCAGCACATGCGGCAGATGACTCATTGCGGCGAGGATGGCGTCATGCCGGTCGGCGCGCATCTGCGAAACTCGCGCGCCACACCCTTGCCACAATTCCGTTACCCGCGTCACTGCCCCGGTGCTGGTTTCATCCAGCGGGGTCAGCACCAGATTCTTGTCGCGGAACAGATCGGCATCGGCTGCAGTCACTCCACTCAGCTCGGCGCCGGCGATGGGATGGCCGGGAACAAAATTATTCAGATGTCCGGCCAGAAAGGAACGTGCTGCTGCAACCACGTCCTGCTTGGTGCTGCCTGCATCGGTCACGATGGTTTCGGCTTCGAGATAGGGAGAAATTTGCGCCATGATCTTGCCGGCCTGCCCCACCGGCATGGCGAGCAACACCAGATCGGCTCCCTTCAACGCCAGCGCAAGATCACCGGCGATTTCGTCTATCACCCCCAGTTCACATGCGCGCTGCAGGTTCTTGCGGCTGCGGCCGACGCCGACAATATGCCTGACCAATCCTGCCTTGCGTAGCGCCAGCGCGAACGAGCCGCCGATCAGGCCGACGCCGATAATCACCAGTTTGTTGATCACAATGTTTGCCATCTCGAATGGGCGCTTATTTTGTCCGCGGTTAATCGTCAACTGCAGCCTACATACTCCGCCCGATCACTTCCGCTATTCCTTTGAGCGATCCCATCAGGCCTTTGAATTCCTGCGGGTTCAGCGCCTGGTCGGCGTCGCACCAGGCTTCACACGGATTCGGGTGCATTTCCACCAGCAGGCCGTCGGCACCGGCAGCAATCGCCGCACGCGCGAGCGCCGGCACCATCCAGGCTTTGCCGCCAGCATGCGAGGGATCGACGATCACCGGCAAGTGCGTTTCCTTTTTCAGCACCGGGATACAGGTCACGTCCATCACATTGCGGTAAGCGGTCTCAAAGCTGCGAATGCCGCGCTCGCAGAAAATGATGTTGTGATTGCCGCCGGCAGCGATGTATTCTGCTGCCATCAGCCATTCGGAAATGGTCGCCGACATGCCGCGCTTGAGTATCACCGGCTTGTTGATGCGTCCCACTTCCTTCAGCAGTTCGAAGTTCTGCATGCTGCGGGTGCCGATCTGGATCACATCCACATCATGCTCGAGGAAAGCGTCGAGCATGCGCGCATCCATCAGTTCGGTAACGATGGGCAGATTGTATTTGTCCGCCGCCTTGCGGAACATCGCCAGCCCTTCTTCGCCCTTGCCCTGAAAAGTGTAAGGGCTGGTGCGGGGCTTGAAAGCACCCCCGCGCATCAGCCTGCAGCCTGCATCAGCAACCTGCTGCGCCGCCAGATCCATCTGCTGCTGGGTCTCCACCGAGCACGGCCCGCCGATCACTTGGATCTGGTTGCCGCCAATTGGTATGCCACGCACGTCAATTACCGAGTCATGCTTGTGCGATTCGCGCGACACGATCTTGTATTGCTTGACGATGTGCATGGAGTATTCAACCCCCGGCAGGGTATCGAACATTTCCGGCTCAAGCTTGCGCTCATCGCCGATGGCGCCGATGACCGTGCGCTCGGTGCCACGTGAAATATTGGCATCAAGGCCGAAGCTCCGAATTTTATTTACCACCGTGCCCACTTGCTCGTCAGTGACACCGTTGTTCATGATGATGATCAAACTGATTCTCCAAGTGCTGTTTCAAGTGATTGCAGGAATTTCTGATTCTGCGACTCCAGACCGATGGTGACTCGCAGGTGTTCGGGCATTTCATAAATACCGATGGGACGCACGATCACGCCCTGTTTCAGCAGGCTTTGATAAACCGTACCGACGTTGCCGCCGTTCACGCGGAAACTCAGGAAATTACCATAGGACGGAATGTATTCGATGCCTAGTCGCCGCAGGCCGGTGATGACCTGCATCATCCCTGCTCGGTTGAGCGCATAGGAGCGCTTCACGAATTCCACGTCTCCCAGCGCGGCCACCGCACCCACCAGACCAATGCTGTTGACGTTGAACGGCTGGCGTACCCGGTTCATCAAACCTGCCACGTCCTCACGCGCCAGGCCGAATCCTACGCGCACACCCGCCAAGCCGTATGCCTTGGAGAAGGTACGGGTAATAAGCAAATTGGGAAAGCGCTTCAGCCACTTAATGCTGTCGGCCTTGGCAGTGTCCGGCAAATATTCATTGTAGGCTTCATCCAGCACCACCAGCACATCCGGCGATACCCGCTGTAGAAAACGCAACAGATCGTCAGCGGCCAATAACGTGCCGGTGGGATTATTGGGGTTGGCGATGAACACCACGCGCGTTTCAGGCATGATCGCATCCAGCATGGCATCAAGATCATGGCCGTATTTCAGGGCAGGAACCGCGATACCGCTTGCGCCGACTGCCTGGGTCACCAGCGGATAAATGGCAAAGGCATGTTGCGAATAGACTGCCGAGGCTCCCGGCTTCAGGAATACCCTGGCGGCAAGTTCCAGCACATCGTTGGAACCGTTGCCCAGCACGATCTGCTCGCTGTTCACCGCATAGCGCTGCGATAGCGCCGCTTTCAACTCGAAGCCGCTTCCATCCGGATACAGCGCCACCTCCTGCAGCGCTCTGGTCATCGCTGCCAGCGCCAGCGGACTCGGCCCCAGCGGGTTCTCGTTGGATGCGAGCTTGACGATAGCATGCTCGTCCAGATCCATCTCCCGCGCCAGTTCGGAAATTGGCTTGCCCGGCTGGTAGGGCATGATGGCACGGATATATTCCGGGGCGAGGTCGCAAATATTCATATGGTTAGAATCGTGGAATTGTGAAATCAGGAGATCAAGAATGGATCACGCTGCGGGGTAAGAGCCGAGTATTTTCAATAACGCCGCTTGCTCGCGCAATTCTGCCAGCGCCTGCAACACTTTCTCATCTTGCTGGTGACCTTCGATATCGACGAAAAATACATATTCCCACAGGCCGGTGCGAGAAGGGCGTGATTCCAGGCGGCTCATGCTGACGCCATACTGCGCCAGCGGCGCCAGCAATTCGTAGATCGCACCAGGACGATTCTTGACTGCCATCACCAGCGACGTTTTATCCTTGCCGCAAGCGGCGACATCCTGCGCGCCGATCACCAGAAAACGCGTGGTGTTCTTTGGGTCATCCTCGATATTCTCGGCGCAGACGACAAGTCCAAACACCTCGGCGGCCTTTTTGCCAGCTACGGCTGCAGCAGTTTCATCTTCCGCAGCCAATCTGGCAGCATCGGCATTGCTCGCTGCGCTAATTCGCGCCGCACCGGACAAATGGGGCAGGTTAGCGTTCAACCATTCGTGGCACTGCGCAAATGACTGAGGATGCGAGTAAATTTTCTGGATGCGCGCAAGATCGTTATGCCGCGCCAGCAGACATTGATGTACCGGCAACTGCACTTCACCGCACACCTTTAATGGAGTTTGCATCAGCAAATCCAGCGTTCTGCCGACCGCGCCCTCGGTGGAGTTTTCCACCGGCACCACTCCATAACCCGCCGCACCCGACTCGACTTTGCGGAAGACCTCGTCTATCGAGCCGCATGCCAGGGTCGTCACCATGCTGCCGAAGCGTTTCAGTGCGGCTTCTTCGGAAAAAGTTCCGCGCGGGCCAAGGTATGCCACAGTCAGGGGCTGTTCCAGAGCGCGACACAGCGACATGATCTCAGTGAACAGCCGCGCGACCTGCTCGTTTGCCAACGGGCCGGAATTCAATTTACTTAACCGCGCCAGCACTTGCGCCTCCCGCTCGGGGCGGTACACCATGCCGTTCTTGAGCTGTCCGATCTGCCGCGCAAGATCGGCACGCGTACTCACCAGTTTCAGCAGTTCGCTGTCTATCGCATCTATCTGATCTCGCAGTTGCTTGAGTTGGTCGGTCATCGCAGGTGAGCTCATCTTGGCCGCAACTACTCGGCCAGTATCGGTAAGTAGCGCACCATCAATACGCCTGGAATTGCCGAAATTTCGTCTATGGTTTGCTGCGGCACCGGGCTGTCCACATCCACCAGCGTGTAGGCCATCTCACCGCGCGACTTATTAACCATGGTGTGAATGTTAAGCCCGGCTTTTGCCATAGTGGTGGAAATCTGCCCCAGAAGATTGGGCACGTTGGAGTTGGCCACCGCCACCCGGTAGGGCGATTCGCGGCCCATGGTCACATTGGGAAAATTGACCGTATTGGTGATATTGCCGTTTTCCAGATAATCCATTACCTGATCCACCACCATTATTGCGCAATTTTCTTCCGCTTCCCGGGTGGATGCACCCAGGTGCGGCAACATGATCACATCCGCATGATGCCGAAATTTCTGGCTGGGAAAGTCGCATACGTAATTTTTAATTTTTCCGGACTCGATCCCCAGCAGCACCGCATTCTCATCGACGACGCCATCACGCGAGAAATTGAGCAGAATCGCACCCTTCTTCATGCTTTGCACACGTTCGTGATTAATCAGATGACGGGTCGCCTCCAGCAACGGCACGTGCAGCGTAACAAAATCACTGTTGTGCAGCAGATCCTCGATGCTCTGGGCTTTTTTCACTTCTGCCGATAGGTTCCAGGCCGCCTCCACGGTAATTTCCGGGTCGTAACCTACCACTTTCATGCCAAGCCGGATGGCCGCATCTGCCACCAACCTGCCGACCGCGCCCAGACCGATGATGCCCAACGTGCGTCCCGGCAACTCTATCCCGGCAAACTGCTTCTTGCCCTCTTCCGCCAGCTTATGCAGGGTGGCATCGTCGCCCTGCAAGCCTTCGGTGAAACGAATTGCGGGAACCAGATTACGCGACGCCAGCAACATGCCTGCCAGTACCAGCTCTTTCACTGCATTGGCATTGGCCCCGGGGGCATTGAACACCGGCACGCCACGCAGATTCATGTCTTTGACCGGAACATTGTTGGTACCTGCGCCCGCCCGGCCTATCGCCTTGACGCTTGCTGGAATATCCATTTTCAGCATGTTGTGCGAGCGCACCAGGATCGCATCCGGCTCGGCAATGTCGTTGCCCACCACGTAATGGCCAGCAACAAAACGCTTCAAGCCCAGCGGTGCAATCGGGTTGAGTGTGAGTATCTGGAAAACCTTGTGCGCGCGCTCAGGCATGGCTGCTTGCAAACTCCCGCATGAATTCGACCAGCGCGGCCACCCCTGCGAGCGGCATGGCATTGTAGATCGAAGCGCGCATGCCACCCACTGAACGGTGACCCTTCAGTTGTATCAGGCCGCGCGCCTGCGCCTGTTGCAGGAATTCTCTATCCAGCGCCGCATCCTTCAGTGTGAAAGGCACATTCATCCGCGAACGGTCGAATCTAGCCACCGGGCAGCGATAAAAATCAGTGGTATCGAACAAGTCATACAACATATTGGCCTTGGCTATATTGACATTCTCCATCGCCGCCAAGCCGCCATTCCTCTTCAGCCACTCCAATACCAGACCCATGATGTACATGGCGTAGGTTGGTGGAGTGTTATACATGGAATCACTATCGGCGTGGATTTTGTAGTCGAACATGGTCGGCGTACCGGGCACGGTTGCTCCCAGCAAATCTTCGCGCACAATGACGATGGTCAATCCTGCCGGGCCCATATTTTTCTGCGCGCCGGCATAAATTAGCCCGAACCGGGCCACATCCAGCGGACGCGACAATATGCTGGAAGACATGTCCGCTACCAGCGGCACATCGCCGTTCATGTGCGATAAGTCAGGCACCCAGTTGAACTCCACTCCGCCGATGGTCTCATTGGGCGTGTAATGCACATACGCCGCAGCCGGGTCGAGCGACCATTTGTCCTGTGCCGGCACGTAGGTGAAGTTCGCATTCTCGGATGAGGCCGCGATATTGACAGCACAGTATTTCTTCGCTTCCTTGATGGCTTTTTTGGACCACTCACCGGTGTTGACATAATCGGCACTTTTTTTGCCACGCAACAGATTCATCGGCACCATGGCAAACTGACTGGAAGCACCGCCCGACAGGAACAGTACTTTGTAATTACCCGGAATACCCGCCAGTTCGCGCAAATCAGTTTCAACTTTTGCGGCGATGGACATGAACTCCTTGCCACGATGGCTCATCTCCATCACCGACATGCCGCTGCCGTGCCAGTCGAGCATCTCGTCGCGCGCCTGTTGCAGCACTTCCGCCGGCAATATCGCAGGGCCTGCACTGAAATTAAATATACGTTTCATTCCTTACTCTTGCACTCCCCTGCGATTCAATCGCTATTCTCCGTCGGTCTCGACCACTCTCTCAAGTCCGGCGAGCTTCTCGCCTTTATCCAGATTGATCAGAGTCACCCCCTGGGTGGAACGGCTCATTTCGCGAACTTCCTTGACGCGGGTGCGGATCAAGACCCCGCCGGTGGTAATCAGCATGATTTCATCATCCTGCCTGACCAGTCGCGCCGCCACCACTTTGCCGTTGCGTTCGCTGGTCTTGATCGCGATCATGCCCTGGGTGCCGCGGCCATGGCGGGTGTATTCGCCT
>Ga0209253_10006473_pt1 | contig 10143 bp, 9 predicted proteins | sample FrelakmetBRP12BR_FD_187145 | JGI IMG/M metagenome (GOLD analysis project Ga0209253, IMG submission 187145) | Freshwater lake sediment microbial communities from the University of Notre Dame, USA, for methane emissions studies - BRP12 BR (SPAdes)... | ecosystem: Environmental > Aquatic >...
CGGGGGTTTCCCAACGAGCGAGCAGGAATCCAGTCATAACCTTGAGGATCGATTCGGAATCGTGATCAGTGGTTTCTCACTCGACACGCGTTCTTTTGAATTAACCACCCCTCAACGCGGCAAGGTGCGGCTCACCCCAATCCAGTATGAGCTGCTGCATCATCTGATGTCCCATCCGGGACAAATTTTTTCACCCAGCCGCCTTCTAGATGAAGTATGGGATTATCCCTCCGATACGGGCAGCCCGGACCTGGTGCGCGTGCACATCAAGAATCTACGCGAACGAATCGAAGAAGATCCGCGCGATCCAAAATTTATTCGCACCGTGCCTGGCTATGGTTATATAGTCGGGGAAGAATGAAATGTAGGACAAACTGTTAGTTTGTCCACGCAAGCTGACAGCTTGCGCTACATAAAAGCAAAATATTTAGCCTGACCATGATTATTATACGCCTGTAAGAGACTTTCAATATCAATAAAAAAGCGGGTTGAACAACCCGCTTTGAGAGGCGACGACGGGATTTGAACCCGTGATCAGGGTTTTGCAGACCCTTGCCTTACCACTTGGCCACGTCGCCAAAATAAAAAAGAGCGGGCAACGGGATTCGAACCCGAGACCTTCTCCTTGGCAAGGAGACGTTCTACCAGCTGAACTATGCCCGCAAAACCGACCTCTTCTCCAGGCCGAGAGTGCCGAGAGCCAGAATCGGACTGGCGACACCATGATTTTCAGTCATGTGCTCTACCAACTGAGCTATCTCGGCCTAATCGCTTTTACTCGTCTTAAAAGCCTGACCATTTTACTCACTTCTGGATTGCTTGTCAAGTTTTCCCACTGAGTGTGGGGAGACTTACTTCTCGCCAAACCCGCGCTGTCCGCTAGCTACGCCAGTCGGTATTTTCCTGCAGACCTAGACTCAAGTAAAAGTCACCATGTGTGCCTGGGTCTGGTTCCTTGCAGGGTGCTCATTGCCTCATCATACCACCCAGCCTTTTTATAAAGTGCAATGATGTATAATCGAGGGCGCAGTCGGTTGTTTTCGAGGAGAATGAATGGAAATCACCTGGTATGGGCTATCCTGTTTTCGGTTGGCAGAACGTGGCCTGGCAAGCGTCGTGACCGATCCTTTCGACCACCGGGTAACCGGATACGAGCCATTAAAGTTAAAAGCAGATATCGTTACCATCAGCCATGACGCACCCGGACATAATAACGCGGCTGCAGTGCGTGGTAAATCTCACGTGTTGAGTGGGCCTGGAGAATATGAAATCGGTGGGGTATTTATCACCGGCGTTCAAACAAATGGCACCCCAAAGAAATCAGGAGAAGAGCCGCGCAACACTTTATACGTATTCGATTATACGGGAGTCACGGTCGCTCACCTGGGTGATTTACGCCGCGTTCCAAGCCAAACCGAGATAGAAGCCTTAGGAAATGTCCACATTGCGCTGGTTCCGGTGGGGGGCGGCGGTGGATTGAGCGTAACCAAGGCTGTGGAGGTAATCAGCTTGCTAGAACCCGGAATTGTGATTCCCATGCATTACCACACTCCTGGCAGCGCACTGAAATTAGGACCTGTGAGCAAATTCCTCAAGGAGATCGGGGTAGCCAACAGCGAAATGCAAGGAACTTTAAAAGTAACCCGCAGCAGCATCCCCGATGAGACCCGGGTTATCCTGCTCAATTGCGAGAAATCATGAGGCTGTGAAAACCAGGAGCGATTAAAGTGGCGGTCAAATTATTAATGACATGGGACATTCTCCCCGGCAAAGAACAAGAGTACTTCGAATTCGTCGTCCGAGATTTTATCCCCAGTGTACAGCGAATGGGGATGGAACCCAGTGATGCCTGGTTCACCATGTATGGAGATCAACCGCAAATCCTGGCAGCGATTCAAATGCCTGACTTGATGAAGCTCAAACAGGCGTTAATTTCACCTGAATGGAAAGAGTTGAGCAACCGCTTATTGGATTACGTTGAAAATCTCGAATATAAAGTTATCCAGGCGCGCAGTGGATTTCAAATGTGAGCGCATTTGAATTATCCAATATACTTCTCGATTGGTACCGACAGAACGCCCGCTCGCTGCCCTGGCGGATTTCGAAAGATGCTTATGCAATTTGGGTCGCAGAGATCATGCTCCAGCAAACGCGGGTGGACACAGTGCTGCGCTACTATCCGGTCTGGATGCTAAAGTTCCCAAACATCGCCACACTGGCTGAAGCAGGTCTAGATCAAGTATTAAAAACCTGGGAGGGGCTTGGCTACTATAGTCGGGCGCGTAACCTCTACCGGGCTGCAAAGCAAGTAGTCGAGGAGATGAACGGCGAACTGCCCAAAGAAGTAAAGCAGCTTCGCCGGCTTCCAGGGATTGGCCGCTACACTGCTGCCGCGATTGCTTCCATCGCCTTCGGATTGGATGAGCCTACGCTAGATGGTAATATTCGTAGAGTTCTGGCGCGAGTCTTCGATGTCGGGTTGCCTGCGCGCTCAAGCGAAGGTGAAAAACTTCTCTGGAATTTAGCAAGAGAGCACTTACCCGCGGATTACGCAGGCGATTACAACCAGGCTATGATGGATCTGGGAGCCATGATCTGCACTCCAGGCACACCAGATTGTCAAAAATGCCCGCTGAACCAGATTTGCCACACGCATGCAACGGGAAATGAAACTGCACGACCCGTCCTTCAAAGAAAGCCTGCTATCCCACATCTCACCGTCACAGCGGCGGTCATTTGCAAAGGCAATTGTGTCCTAATCGCCCAGCGACCCTTGAATGGGTTGCTTGGCGGCATGTGGGAGTTCCCGGGAGGCAAGGTGGAGCAGGGAGAAGAACTGGAGAGCTGTTTGAAACGCGAAATTCGTGAGGAGTTAGGCATAACAATTGATGTCGCAAATCAATTAGGGACATACAAACATGCATACACTCATTTTCGAGTGACCCTGTATGCGTTCGAATGCTCGCTGCACAATGGTTCAATTCCCCATCCTTTCCACGCGATCGATTTTCGCTGGGTTAAGCTAAACGAATTGGATCACTTTCCAATGGGTAAAATCGACCGATTAATCTCTAAGGAACTCATTCAACGGGTGAATCCATGTTGATTGTTGATGCGCACCAGGATCTAGCTTGGAATATCCAGAATTTCGGCCGAAATTACACCTACTCTGCTGCCTATACTCGCCAGCAAGAGTCAGGAACAAACATTCCCCTATTAAATGACGATACCCTGCTTGGATGGCCGGAATACAACCGCGGTGAAATTGCAGTTATTTTCGCCACACTTTTTGCAACCCCTATGCGTTTCTGCACTGGACCCAGGGATAAATTATGTTATTTGGATGAAAACCAGGCAAGAATTTTCTATCAATCCCAGATCGAAACATACACAAATCTCTTCGAAAAAAACCCTGACAAATTCCAATGCATCCGAACTCGATCAGATCTGGAGCAGATCATAAAAACCTGGCAATCCACCTCCCAGAATGACAAAACCCCAAATGGAAGAACTGTAGGCCTGCTTATTTTGATGGAGGGTGCAGATGCTGTGCGCGACCCGTCAGAGCTCGAATCATGGTGGCTGCGCGGGGTGCGGATGATTGGACCAGCCTGGGCATCAACCCGTTACTGTGGAGGAACCCGCGAGCCAGGAAAGTTAACCAAGGCGGGGTTTACCCTTTTAGAATTCATGGCAGAGCTTCACTTTGGGCTTGATATCTCACATATGGACGAGGTGGCGGCGTTGCAAGCTCTGGAAGTGTATCCTGGCCTGGTTGTTGCATCCCACAGCAATGCTGGTGCGTTGTTGAAAGACAACGCCAGTAACCGACATCTTTCGGATCGAACCATTCAGGAAATAATCATGCGCGATGGAATGGTAGGAATTGTCCCGTTTAATGCTTTCCTCACCTCAGGCTGGCGTCGAGGCGACCGTCGTGAAGAAGCAAACATTTTTCTCGTGATTGACCAGATCGACTACATTTGTCAGATAGCCGGGGATGCTTTGCATGTTGGACTGGGGACTGATTTCGATGGAGGTTTTGGTTTACAATCAGTTCCACCAGAGTTTGAAACCATTGCAGATTTACAGAAATTGGTTCCATTATTAGAGGCACGCGGCTATACAACAAACGAAACTACGAATGTAATGGGTGGTAACTGGATTAAGAGATTAGAAAGATTACTTGCAGAAAGTTCATGAGGGAATCAAACAGGCGAAGAAGTCCTCAATTCTATAAGCTGCGCCTTGGGCTGGGCATTGTAATCCTGGGTTTTTTCGTCTTTATCCTCGGTGTTCGACCCAGTCTTTTTGGCGTTGACCGCAGCCCCATAGTTGGTTTCGTTCAAATCGCCGTTTTTCTGATGGGGTTGGCTTTTATCTCTTTAGGGGGTATTATCACCATGAATGCCCTGTGGGATGGGCGAGAAAAATCCATCCCTGCCGATATTGGCTATCGATTGGTGAGCACAGGTTATGTGATCGCTGTGGCTTCTGGAATGGCGGACGTTTTCGGATTTGGCACCCAGATTGCTCCCGATATCCCCTATTTCGGTCCATGGCAGGCATTGGGTGTTATGGTCAGCGAAGTGGTCATCGCTATCGGGTTATTGATGATGATCCCCTTTCCTGCCAGAAAGAAACATTTCGAATAAAAATGCTGCGGGTAATAATTTCCGCAGCATTTCTCAATATTTGCTTCACAAACTAAGCTTTTGTTGTAATCAAACCCTTTCCAATCGCTGCGAGCATTTCCTCATTGGTTTTCCACTTATGTTCTTCAACACCTAACAGAAGGGCTTCTTCCTGCTCAGCCTCATCCAGCGTGAACACGTCTTCCTTTGTAACGACAACCTTTTGGGCTTTCTGCAAGCGGTCTTTTAATGACGTCAGGATCTGATCAGGATTGTCAGCCATTGGTTGAGTATGGAGGTACAGAAGCGTTGCCTTGGCTCCATTTTCACCATCTTTACGCGCTACCCCTACCAAACCGCTGCTGGCGCTACGCGACCATCCGGATACAAAGACACCTGGAAGCGGCTGGTTTGCGTCAGGATCAAAAACCTCGTAAGAAATCCCGTCTACTGGAAATGCCGGGTGGCTATTTTTTACATATTCAGACCACTGTGTGGGGAGACCAAAATTCTCATCCACCCGGTCACCGATACAGAACACCACGCTGTCAACATCCAGGATTTGTTTAGTTCCCAGGCTACGTGCTTTTACTTCTTCATTTTTCATTACCAGCAGATTATTTTCGACTTCCAGGCCTGTAACACCTCCCTGATCGTCCCCAATCATGCGGGTTGGCGAAGCCAGGAAAACGAACCGGATGCGTGTATTCGATATAGGTGTTAGCGCTTTGGGTAATGCGGCGAGGATATTTTCTCTAGCTGCCTGAACGTCCTGTCCAATTTTCCACATGTAAGGCGCAACCCGAGCGATTTCCCAGTCTAGCGCTGCATGGTCAAGATTGCCAATGATATATTCCATTTCTTTCCTGGTGAACTTCACTTCTGCCGGACCTCTGCGGGCAACTACAATGATTTCATCCACTTTTAAGTCCCTAGAAGCCCAATGGGCGATATCGATCATAACATTCCCCACGCCTACCAAAGCGACACGGCCGTGAACGAAAAACTCCTGGGTGCTGTACGGGGGCAGCTTGTTGTAGTGGTATACGATATCTTTCGCATGGTAGACGCCTTTCAAGTCTTCACCAGGGAGACCCAGCCATTTCGTCCCTTGGGCGCCAACAGTGACCATAACTGCTTGAAAGCCAAGGCTCTGCAGCTCTTGCAGTGTCAGGTCGCCCTGCTCACCAACGGTGACATTCCCAAAGTAATCAATTCCTGGGGTCTCGAGGATTTGGCGGAACTGTTTCCGCAATCCGTCTTTCATCTTACATTTATCGTAGTAGATGCCGTACTCAGCCAATCCACCTGGCTTGATGTCGCGATTTAGAATTGCAACCTGTACACCACCTTGAGCCAGGGTTCTGGCTGCATATAAACCCGCCGGTCCAGCTCCGACGACTACAGCAGTATACAGGGGTTGACTTCCGGTGATCATATGCCTCTCCTTTGAGCTTGTGAAGTTGCCAGACGGTTCACATGTGAAATAGTCTCAATTTCATTATAACTTGAGCGATTTGGATTCACAAGTCAGAATGAATGATTAGCTTTTTTTATTGATTTATGCTATATATGAAGTTATCAATGGAGCTATGTGTTAGGCAGAATATTTTCAATTGCCTGTTGGGTATATGTATTAAATTCTCATTGCGCTGATACCCATTTATGAGATAGGAATTCAACCTTGCAGATTGCTACCGGCGTTGACCTGATTGAAATCGAACGCATCCAGGAAGCGGTTGACCATTATGGGGATCGCTTCCTAGAACGGGTATACACAGCAACCGAACTTGTCGAAGCCAGAGGTTCGCCTGCTTCACTGGCTGCCCGTTTCGCCGCAAAGGAAGCGGTAGCCAAGGCGCTTGGTACGGGCATCGGACTGCTGACCTGGCAGGAAGTTGAGATCCTTTCCAACTCTCTGCGCCAACCGGTACTGTTACTTCACGGTAACGCTGCCCAACATGCTCATGAACTTGGATTTACTCATTGGTCGATCAGCCTGAGTCATAGCCAATATTATGCGATCGCAGTTGCCACCGCGATTGGAGAGTAACTCAAATCAACCAGAAATTTCAGCCTGAGGAAGAATATATGTTAAGGAAGATTGGTCGTATATTAATCGGCATCCTGATGATCTTACTTGTCGTAGGCATTATTTTCGCTATACTTGGCGTAATTACCATACGGCGTTCTTTCCCGAAAACCAACGGTGAGATCACATTAAGCCAACTTCGTCAACCTGTAGATATCAAACGTGATAAGTTCGGTGTGCCCCATATCTATGCCAGCAACTTACATGACCTGTTCTACAGCCAGGGATATATCCATGCTCAAGACCGCTTCTGGCAGATGGATTTCTGGCGCCATATTGGCTCTGGTCGTCTTTCTGAAATGTTTGGTGAATCACAAATTGAGACCGATAAGGTATTACGCACGCTGGGATGGGCGCGAGTCGTCGAGAAGGAATTACAGTCACTCGATCAAGAGAGCCTGCTGATCCTTGAGGCTTATGCTCAGGGAGTTAACGCATATCTCGCTGATCACAAATCTAGTGACCTGAGCCTGGAATATGCCATCTTAAAACTGATTAATCCCTCCTATTCTCCAGAACTCTGGTTGCCGTTGCATTCCCTTACTTGGGCTAAGGCAATGGCTTGGGATTTGGGTGGTAATATGGACGAGGAGATCGAGCGAGCAATTCTTTACAAGAGCCTTACCTCGGAGCAGATCGATGAGATATTTCCAGCTTACCCTGCAGATCATCCCTTTATCATCCCTGGAATAGAGCAAACTAACCTTCAAAACCATACGATTGACTCAGAGGATGAAGTCAGGTTGCTATGGAATGATGACTTAGACAAAGCGCTCGAAACATCCAGGAAGCGACTTACCATGCTGGACACCATCCTAGGACCTCGCGGAGCAGGGATAGGATCGAATAACTGGGTTATTTCTGGGCAGCGTACAGTTTCTGGAAAGCCGTTGTTGGTAAACGATCCTCATCTCGGCATTCAAATGCCTTCTATCTGGTACGAAATTGGGCTGCACTGTGAACCTAAAAATCTGCAATGCCCTTTCGAAGTAACCGGGTTTTCGTTTGCTGGAGCGCCTGGGGTTGTGATCGGGCATAATAATCAAATTGCCTGGGGTTTCACCAATGTTGGTCCAGATGTTCAAGACCTGTTTATCGAAAAGGTAAACCCTGAAAATCCCGGTCAGTATGAAGTAAACGGCGCATGGGTGGATTTCCAAAAAGTCAACGAAACGATCCGCGTTGCAGGAGATGACCCTGTTGAGCTTGAGATCCTTTATACCCGTCACGGTCCTGTAATCTCAAGCACATACTTACCAGATAATTTCTCGGATTCCGCTGGCATCGACTTACCACCAGAATATGCAATCTCTTTGTGCTGGACGGCACTGCAACCTTCGCATACCTTTCCTGCACTGTGGAAAATGAACCTAGCACAGAACTGGGAAGAGTTCAGGCAGGCGGTATCACAGTTCGATGTGCCCTCACAAAACATGGTTTACGCGGATGTTCAAGGAAATATTGGTTACCAGACACCTGGTCGAATTCCGATCCGTAGCTCAGGAGATGGTTTGTTGCCTAAACCTGGATGGAATGATGAATATGAATGGATCGGAGAAATACCCTTCGAGGAGCTTCCGAATGTATTTAATCCACCCGCAGGATTCATAGCAACCGCAAACAATGCTGTTGTGAGCCCTGGCTATCCTTACCTTATCTCGAAGAGTTGGGACCTGGGTTTCCGAGCCAAGCGTATTGTTGAACTTATCGAGGATGCCACAGCACCAATTGACATTGCTTATATGCAATCGATCCAGGGTGATAATAAAGACCTCAGTGCGGAATTTATGCTGCCACTGCTTTTAGAACTTCCCGCTCATGACTCTCGAATAAAGAGCGCACAAGATCTATTAGCTGACTGGGATTACCAAAATTTTATGGACTCATCTGCAGCTGCACTATATGCAGTAATCTGGAAAAATACACTTGCCCTGACCTTCGAGGATCAACTGCCGGAAGATTATTGGCCTGAAGGTGGCAGTCGCTGGTTCGAGGTGATGCGCAACCTTGTGAAAGAACCAAGCAGTTGGTGGTGGGACAAGCTGTCGACCTTCGGTATAGAAGACCGTGATATGATTCTATCCCAGGCTTTGAGCTCAGCAGTACAGGAGCTGGAGACATCCCAGGGCAAAAATCTATCCAACTGGAATTGGGGAGATCTGCATCTGGCAACTTTCAAGAACCAAAGCCTGGGCGAGTCAGGCATCGCACCCATTGAAGCCCTTTTCAATCGAGGGCCTTTTCGCACCTCAGGTGGCGAATCAATCGTTAATGCTGTGGGATGGAGTGCGCAAGATCCTTTTCTGGTTGATTGGCTACCCTCGATGCGAATGATTATAGACCTGAGCGACTTTGATCAATCCTTAACCATTCACACCACGGGCCAGTCAGGTCATGCTTTTCATCCAAATTACATAGATATGGCAGACCTGTGGCGTACAATTCAATTTCACCCGATGCTTTGGAAACGCAGCGTGGTTGAACAAAATAGTAAAGCCAACCTACGCCTAATACCATAAATCGGGTGAGCTTCAGGACTGCCTACTGTGGATAAAAAAAATCAGGCTTTCACGCTCTGGCTGGATTTTAACCGTTCCTTCAGTATCTCATATATCCCCGGGAGAACCGAGATCAGTATGATCGCCAGGACGACAAAAGTAAAGTTTTCCTGCACGAAGGGTAAAGTGCCAAAGAAGTAACCACCCCATGTGAAAAGAGTCACCCATAGAATTCCACCGAAGATATTGTAGCTAATAAACCGTCCATAACTCATTGCGCCGACTCCCGCAACAAATGGAGCAAATGTACGCACAATAGGTACAAACCGAGCCAGGACGATAGTCTTCCCGCCATGCCGTTCATAAAAAGCATGTGTACGCTCCAAGTATTCTTTCTTTAGAAAGCGCACCTCTCCACTGAATGCACGCGGTCCGATAGCATGGCCGATCCAATAGTTGACCGTGTCACCTAATATTGCTGCCAGGCACAATAGCCCCCAGAGCACCCAAATGCTCAATGGCGAGCCTAATGCAGGGGAAGCGAAGGTCCCTGCAGCAAACAAAAGTGAATCACCTGGTAGAAATGGGGTAACCACCAAACCCGTCTCCATAAAAATCACAAGGAATAGTAACAGGTAGGTCCAGGTACCATATTGCTGGATAATGGCGCTGAGATGCTCATCCAGGTGTAGAAATAAATCAATTAAGGATTTCAACAAATCCATTCAGAAAACTCCATCCTGTTGATGGATTACCCCAATGTCGAACACGGTATCAAACAGGCGGCGAGATTATAGCATGCTTTCAGCCTTTCGCTCTTCTGGCTCGCTACCCACACCCTCCGAAGGATTTGAAAATGCTCGTACATTTTCCTCCAAAACCAGCTTTTTATTTATAAATACCAGTGCCAGGAGGGCGA
>Ga0209253_10006474_pt1 | contig 10142 bp, 5 predicted proteins | sample FrelakmetBRP12BR_FD_187145 | JGI IMG/M metagenome (GOLD analysis project Ga0209253, IMG submission 187145) | Freshwater lake sediment microbial communities from the University of Notre Dame, USA, for methane emissions studies - BRP12 BR (SPAdes)... | ecosystem: Environmental > Aquatic >...
GCCAACGGGGCGATCAAAGGTATTGATCAGGTGACGCACCTCAGCCCGCACACCGGAGGGATCCGCCTCCTGCAGGATATGCTGGACATCCATGCCAGCCAGGAAGGTCAGGCGGTCCCCAAACTCACGGGCAACTGCGGATTCATCCATCGTCCCCTTCTGGACGGGATGGAATACATCCAGCCCGGCCTCGACCAGGTCGCCCAGAAGGACCGTATTGTTCCCACAGGAATGCAACCACCAATGCAGGCCATTTTCACGCAGGAAGCTCCCGATGCGGACATAATACGGTTTCATCAGCTCCCGGAACATTTTCGGAGACATGAAAGCCCCGCGCTGGTGCCCAAGGTCATCACTGGTCCAATAGCCGTCGGGCTGCAGCTCTCGGACGGCACGGCGCAAGTAGCCCAGGTACAAGCCGCACAAGGCGTCATGCAGTCGATGGACCTGGTCAGAATGCCTGTGATAATCCATGAGAAGCGTTCGCATGCCGCGGATCTCCCAGGAACGTTCGAAGAAGAGCCGCCAGCAGGCGTAGAGAATATAGCGATCCTCCCGGCGGGCTTTTTCCGCCTGGATCCTGAGCGCATCAAAACGGGGATCCGTTTCCGGGTCCGGCATGCAGGTAATGAATTCATCCAGCCTGTCCCAATCATTCAGGATGCAACGGGCATCATAGGGTCCATCCAGCTTGAGTTTCCAAGGCAGGTTCCAGGTGGAATAGTCGGACAGGTCCAGCCATAGAAAGGTCACGTCTTCTGGATAACCTTCCAGGTCTTGCAGGCGTGACCCATACTGCTGCTCCAGCCCTTCTCCCCACCAGTGCGCCAGCACGAGCGGCACGCGGCACGGCCTGCGCCGTTCCACAGCCTTGATGACTTCTTCACGCGGCAAAGGTTGAAAGATATCCATTGGCCAATAATTGGGTAGTTGGATAGTCTGATAGTCTGATATTCTGATAGTAGCATAGTTGAGTAGTGCGATGGATCAAAAGTTTATTGATCTTTTGAAGAAGTCAACAGACAATTTGGCAAGTGTTAAGGAAGAGGAGAAAATCCCTGAGAAAGGAATCCGGGAACCAGCCCGCGCACATCCATGCAATCATAGCCATTGGCAATGGCGGTGACATGGATCTCATCCCCAAGATGCGGGTCGATCACTGCACCAAAGAGGATTTTCATTTTCGGACGGGCAGTTTCGTGAATGAATGTGATCACCTGGCTAACTTCAATGAGCGCCAGGTCTGGGCCAGCGGTGATATTTACGAGAATGCTGCGCGCCTCCTGCAGGGGGAAGTCCAGCAGGCTGGATGAAAGTGCCTGCTTGGCGGCTGCAATTGCCCGTCCTTCCCCGCAAGCCTTTCCAATTAATATTTGCGCCAGTTGCCCTTCTTTTAGAATGGCGCATACGTCAGACAGGTCCAGGCAGACCAAGTCCGGGATGACAATAAGGTCGGAAATGCCCCTGACGGCCTGGAACAAGATATCGTCGATCGTCTTGAAGGCTTCATGCAAGGTGGCGTGCCTGGTATTGGTTTTGAGGAGCTGGTCGTCGCTTACGACGATCAGCGTGTCCACATGCTCCTTCAGGGCTTTTATCCCATCCACTGCTGTCTGCATCCGGCGCGTCCCCTCGAAGGTGAAGGGCCGGCTGACCACGCCAATGGTCAGCGCGCCAGCCTGCCTGGCGAGGCGCGCCAATACCGGCGCAGCTCCTGTTGCAGTGCCGCTGCCCATCCCGGAAACAATGAAGATCATATCGGCAGAGTGAACCACTCCGGAAAGCAGCTCAAGCGAATCCTCCGCCGCCTTTGCACCCTTATGCGGGTCACCATAGCCATCCAGGCCGCGCGGCGCTTTTTCAGCAATGCGCACCTGCTTGGAAGCTCTTGAATCCAGGAGGCTGAACGGGTCAGCGTCCACGGCGACGAACTCGACACCTGCCAGTCCCATCTCCAGCATGTGGTTAAGCGCATTGCAGCCGGCTCCCCCCACGCCGATAACCTTAATCGTGGCGGGCAACCCGGTAAGGGTTATTGGCAGATCAGCCAACTTATTTTTCCTCTTCCAGCAGGCGCACCAGCAGATGTTCGCCCTTGGCATCCGGGGTCACCAGAACCCCGGACGGCGTGGTTTCCGCTGCGCCGCCTTCCACGCCAGGCAGCGACCTCAAGCCCACCAGCAGGAGCTGCCAGGACTTGACCGAGCCGGTCCGCTCCACTTCCAAGGCAGCCTCCTGGCGCCGCAGGATGAAGGTCTGGTCGACCGCGCCTGAGCAGGTGGGAATGACAACGGTTTTTATCCCCGGCTCCAGGGCATAGGCCTGCAGGGTGAGGCCGTTGCTGTAATCGTAATCGGGGCGGTCGTCGCGGTTGCCCAATGGGATGACCGAATTGGGCCGTACCAGAAGAGGCAGGCTCAAAAAGTCATGAGTCTCATGGACCCAGCGTGGCCCATCGATCCCATTCCCATTCAGCAGGCTGGTCCAACGCCCGGCGGGGACATAATAATCAACGACACCGTCAGAGCTGAAGACCGGAGCCACAAGCAGGGCTCCGCCAAGCATGTACTGCCGGTCAAGGAACTCACAAGCGGGATCATCTGGGAACTCGAGCAGCATGGCGCGCAGCATGGGAAGGCCGCGGGAATGGGCTTCACAGGCGGCGGCATACAAATAGGGCATCAGGCTGCACTTAAGGCGGGTGAACTTTGCCAGCACCTGCACTGCTTCCTCATCATAAGCCCACGGGACGCGGTAGGAACTGTTGCCGTGCAAACGGCTATGTGAAGAAAGCAGGCCAAACGCGGCCCAACGCTTGTAGACATCCGCTGTGGCAGTCTGCTCAAACCCGCCGATATCGTGGCTCCAGAAACCGAAGCCGGAAAGTCCCAGCGAGAGGCCACCCCGCAGGCTCTCGGCCATCGATTCAAACGTGGCGGTGCAGTCGCCACCCCAATGGACGGGGAACTGCTGCCCGCCAACGGTGGCAGAACGGGCGAAGACCACGGCCTCCCCCTCCCCACGCACCTGCTTGAGAAGATCAAAAACGGTCTGGTTATACAGGTACGAGTAATAGTTGTGCATCTTGAGGGGATCAGAGCCATCAAAATAGACCACGTCGGTGGGTATGCGCTCGCCGAAATCGGTCTTGAAGGCATCCACGCCCATCTCGAGCAAGACCCGCAGTTTACCCTGGAAAGCCTTGCAGGCAGCCGGGTTGGTGAAATCCACAATACCCGTGCCGGGCTGCCACTGGTCAGTCTGCCAGACGTCCCCGTTGAGGCGCTTCAGCAAATAGCCTTGAGCGGCGGCCTCGTCAAAAAGGTTGGAACGCTGGGCGATGTAGGGGTTGATCCAGACACAGATATGCAGGCCAAATTCCTTGAGGCGCTTGAGCATGCCGGCCGGGTCGGGAAAACAGCGCTCATCCCACTGGAAGTCGCACCAGCGGAACTCCTTCATCCAGAAGCAATCAAAGTGAAAGACATGCAGGGGGATGCCGCGGGCAGCCATTTCCCGGATGAAGCCGGTGATGGTCGCTTCATCGTAATTGGTAGTAAATGAAGTGGAAAGCCACAGGCCGAAGCTCCAGGCAGGCGGGAGCGCGGGGCGGCCGACCAGGGCGGTGTAGCGTTCAAGCACTTCCTTGGGGGTGGGACCGTAGATGACGAAATATTCGAGCGCTTCGCCGGGGAGGCTGAACTGGACGCGCTCGACCTTTTCGCTGGCGACCTCGAACGAGACCTTTTCCGGGTGGTTGACAAAAACCCCGTACCCTTGGTTGGTCAGGTAGAAGGGGATGTTCTTATAGGTCTGCTCGCTGCTGGTGCCGCCGTCCTGGTTCCAAATATCCACCGCCTGCCCATTTTTAACGAAAGGTGTAAATCGTTCGCCCAGCCCATAGACGCACTCTCCCACGCCGAGGTTGAGTTGCTCGTGGATGAAGCGTCCATCGGGTGCATCCACGATGCCCATGCCGCGCCAACCGCTGGAGGTGAGCGTCCGCTCCGGGGACTTGTATTCGACCAGCCACCGGTCACCACGCTGCACATGTACGCTGAGCTGGCCGCTGGTCAGCGTGGCGCCATTCTCATCGGCGACAATGACCGGCTGCGGGTGGGGTGATTCGTTAATACGAAATTCCGGACCAGCAGGCTTGTGGCCTTTATGATGGACCATCTGCACGCGGATGACATTTTCCATGGGCGACGAAAAACGTACGGAGAGCATGGGACTATCGAGCATATCCCCGCGTCCGGTGATGCGCTTGGTGGGGGCGTAAACCGTCAAGGAATCCGAACCGGCCTCGATCTCATAAGCCTGGGCCGGGTGAAAGGCGCTAACACCCTTCCTAAGCAACCAGTAACCGTCCGTGAATTTCATCGGGGTCTCCTTGATACCTGGAAGCAATTATCCATCGCCTATTTTCCATGAATTTTATCAAAGCAGGTGATTCTTAACAAGAATTTCACGAACGAGTTAATGGCACGAATAATCGAAAGTGCATTGGATCGAGTATACCCCAACAGACGATGGACGATGGACGGAGGAAGCAGACCGCGGACGAAGGACGGTGAACCAGGGTATTTATTGCGTTTTCCAGATACTCGTTTATACTCGAGACTTAATACCTACTCGAAGGATATGCCATCATGAAAGCAAATAAATGGATCCTGATCGGCATCATCGCCTGCCTCATAACCACAGCAGGCGGTTATTTCTGGGCAACCGGCATGATGGACTCGCTCTACGCTTTCCGTTCACCACTGCATAATAATCCACCCGTTCCCGGCCAGGCCCTGGGTAACCCGCTCACCCACCGGCTGGTTTATATCATTGTTGACGCGCTGCGCGATGACACCTCCCGCAAGACTGAGGTGATGCCCTTCCTGAATGAATTACGTTCACAGGCCGCGTGGACCACCGTCCACAGCCGGACGCCTTCCTACTCCGACCCAGGCTGGACGGCGCTGATGACCGGCGCCTGGCCGGATCTTAACGACGGGCCGGTGATGAATATGCCCTACGAGGACACTCCCACCTGGACACAGGATAACCTGTTCAGCGCCGCGCATCGGTATGGGTTGAAAACAGCCGTTTCGGGTTATGACTGGTGGCAGAAGCTCATCCCGCAAGCGGATGTGGAGGCCAGTTTTTACACCAAGGGAGAAGACCAGGAGGCAGATCGCCGGGTGGTGGATGCAGCCCTGCCGTGGCTGAAGAGCGGTGATTTCGCCCTAGTGCTGATCCATCTCGACCAGGTGGACTACGCTGGGCATCACGAGGGTGGAGCACGCGATCCGCGCTGGGATGCAGCTGCGAAACGCACCGATGACCTGCTGAGGGAGATTGCTTCCAATCTTGACCTTAAGCGGGACACACTGCTGATCGTCTCGGACCACGGTCAGATCGACCGCGGGGGTCATGGCGGTCAGGAGAAAGTGACTCTCGTCGAGCCACTGGTCATGGCCGGAGCAGGCGTAAGGCCCGGGAAATATCCCGATATCCAGCAAGTGGATATTGCACCGACCGCTGCGGTCCTGGTGGGCACCAATCTTCCCGCCACGGCGCAGGGCCGGGTGCAAACGGCCATGCTGGAGCTTTCCACCGAACAGCAGGCCCGCATCACTGCCGCGCAGTTGTCGCAAAAGACCACACTGTCCGGGGATTATCTCAAGGCTATCGGCAGCCCTGTGAACATCCTACCGGCACCTGGTTCTTCCGAGGCACTGGTCCAGGCAATGAACAACGCCGAGGCGGGACGCCTGAGGCGAGAACGCCTGCCGCGCTTCGCCCTGGCCATCGTCCTGGCAGTGCTTCCGGCCAGCCTGCTGATCTGGAAAAGAGGAAGAACCATCGCCTGGCTGGCAGCGGCAGCTCTACTCTACCTGGCACTTTTCAACGGCCGGTATGCGCTCCTTGCAGGACGCAGCTATTCCCTGAGCTCAGTTGAAAGTCCGGATGACATCATCCTGTTCACGGCAGTCACCGCAGCGGCAGCATTGATCTTCGCCTGGCTGGCAACCACGATCTTGCTGCGCACCTACAAGATGGCTCAGCGCCAGTCGGTGGAGATTACGCTCGGGTTGGTCTTTTTCATCCTGTACCTTCTGGCATTACCCGTTCTGTGGAGTTTTGCGATGAACGGCGCACTCGTCACCTGGACACTCCCAGACCTGGCAAGCATGTTCATAGGATTCCTATCCATCCTTCAATGCATGGTCGTAGCGGCAGTCGGGCTGATCCTGACCGGGGTGGCGGCGCTGATTTGCCTACCCAGAAGAGAACAGAGAGCAGGGAAAAAGGGATCAGGCAGTCAGGCAACCAAGCAATCAGGAATCAGGGAGGAGGGAGAAGTGAGAAGTGAGAAGTGAGGTGGGGCAGGAAGGGCAGATCCTGGTGAACGATGGTAGACTTGTGGGAAAACAGGTTGAAGCTTATGTCCACCAAAATTGCGATAGAAGGTTTCTATGACGAACTGGCGCCTTATTACCAATTACTGTTTTCGGATTGGGAGGCCAGCTTCACCCGGCATGCCGCGAATCTTGACGCGGTGATCCGGGAAACATGGGGAACCCGGGTGCGGGAAATCCTGGACGCGGCCTGCGGGATCGGAACGCAAACACTGGGCCTGGCGGAACTTGGCTACCACCTGACCGCTTCAGATATCTCTTCAGCGGCGATCGAGCGCGCAGGTGAGGAAGTGAGGCTGCGAGGGCTGGACATCAACTTTCGCATTGCAGATATGCGCCAGCTTTGGTCCTCCCACCAGCGGCAATTTGACCTGGTGATCGCCTGCGACAATGCCATCCCGCACCTGTTGAGCGATGCCGACATCCTGTGCGCACTGGAACAATTCCTGCGCTGCACCGTTCCCGGTGGCGGGTGCATCATTTCGGTACGCGACTATGCCAGCATGAACTGCGAGGGCAGGCAGTTTTATCCGCGCATCATCCACAAGACCGACCAGGGCCGGACGATCCTGTTCGATATCTGGGAGTTCGAAGGGGATTATTACGATCACACCACCTACATTGTTGAAGACGAAGGTCAGGCCAGTGCATGGACGCATGTCATCCGAGGAGGCAGGTATTACTGTGTGACCACCGGGAAACTGGAGAGGCTCTTCCGGCAAGCCGGCTTCCATGATGTGCGGACATTGAAAGACCGGTATTTTCAGCCTTTGATCGTTGCGAAAAAAGAGTAGGGTCTCGAAAATCAAAAGCGGACCTCCGGATCAATGAGAATCTGGAGGCCACAGAATATTGGGTGGGTCTGGAAACCGGTACAGATTGGTTACGGAGCATCGACCTCATGGTGACCGGGGGTGGGGAAGGGCAGGACAGTTACTGAATAAGGTCCTTCACCAACATTAGCGATCACGGGTTGACTGGAATCCTGCCAGGTAGCCGTCCATGACCATGGCCCTCCGGTAACATAGCCACACCCGTAGATATAGAATGAATTTAACCCATCCGTACCATGGGCACTGGTTTCAGAGTCAAAGGTACCACTGGCATAGTAGGAACCGGTAAATGAGAACTGGTTATTCACAATCGGCACGGGAGTGGGGCGGGTGATCTTAACGCTGGCGCCACATGCGGCGATATATAATGAAATAGCGAAGTCATCAACATAGGCTTGATCAGTGGTCACATAAAATTCATCACCGGTAATGCTCTTCCAGAATCCGGGTGTGGGGGCCAAGGAGGAGGTAGTGGTGAAAGACCACCAGGTTCCGCCATCGGCCTCAATGGTTCCTAAGGTATTCTTGGCATGCACCTGCCGATAGTAGCTGTTAGCGCGAGTTAGGCCGCTCAGACCGATGCTGGTACTTGCAGCGGTGGAAGTCCAGGTATCGGTGCCATTGCAGATATTGTCGTTGGTTGTGTCGATGCAGTATTCATAACTGGTGGCACTACTGCTGGGACTCCAACTTAAGCTGGGGTTGGTCGATTGGTCAATTGCGTGGTTGGTTGGCATCAATTTGTTGAAGCTGCCGGGAGGCTGGACGGGTTTGAGTACCAGCGGCAAGTAAACATAAGAATAAGAGACCTGGCCCACCGAGAAGGACCACCAGGTCCCACCATCCGCAAGCGTGTTGCCTGTGGTGTTCTTGGCACGCACCTGCCAATAGTAGGTGGTCTCAGGAGTCAGACCGCTCAAGGTCTTGCTGGTGGAGGCACCATTGTCCGCCCAGTTGGAACAAGGGTTGGTTGTGCCATAGCAGTACTCGTAGCTGGTGGCATTCGTGCTGGCTGCCCAGCTTAGTGTGAGGCTGCCAGGCTGATCAGTGGCAGCATTGGCCGGGTTGAGTTTGGAAAAAGCTCCCGGAAGCGGCAAGGCACCACTGGCGGACCAGGTGCCGGAGGCAGTAAGGTAAAAATAACACGGGATGCCGCCAGGATAAACGATGAACTGTTTATTGACAAAAGAATAGGTGCCGGTGGCAGTATTCGGGGAAGTGAATTGACCGGTGTATGAATCGGTTGAACCGCTCCAACTAAAGCTGCCGTTTGAGATGCTTCCCGGCCCATTTACACCCGTTGTAAAGGAAGTTGAAGGGTTACCGCAAGATGTTGCAGTAAAGCTGTAAGAGATTTGGAAGTTACTCCACTGTGTCCCCGATGAAATTACAGTGAACGACATCGGGTTCCCCCGGTCAATTGTTCCGGTCCAGTTTCCGTCTAGTGGGACGGAAAAGATGGACACCTGACCATCTGAGGCTTTTGCCAGTTCAACGGGGGAAAGCGAGAAAAGTAAGGAAAGGATGGTCAGCAAACTGAGAAATGAAATGCGTTTCATGGCTTCCTCCCGAAGAAAAAAGTGAACTGATTAGGTAGTAGTACGGTGACACAGAGTATTTTGAATTACAAGTGACAAATATCACATTCTCGGAGAAACACCTCTCATGCCAAAAGTCTGCGGTGTGGTGTAGCGAGTGTCCTTTGCGGAGCAGGCAGGAACATAGCTTCCCGCAGGTTTGAGGAAATCCGCACAGTTGGGAAACAAAATCTGCTGGACAGCATACCATACCAGAATTTCAAAATCATGGCTTAGGATTAAAGCGAAGGGCGACCCAGCAGGTCGACTCTGCCGCATTTCAACCAGGCAGGCGTCACGCTGCTACATCAGCGCGCACCCAGCAGCAGATCGATCGTCAGCTGGTCGAGGCGCTCGTACTTCAGCCCGCGCGCCGCGATGGCAGACCGGTCAAAGGGCTGGAGGCGCAGGGTAGCGGCCCGGGCAGCGGTATACCCGCCAAAGTAATCCGCCATGCTGCCGTCGTCAGCGTTGATCTCGACCAGCAGTGCCTGGATGGCGGGGTCGGCATTCCACTGGGCGGCCTTTTCCTTCAGAACCAGGTAAGTTCGCATGCAGCCGCGTGCGAAATCCTTGACCCCCTCGTAATCCTCGCTGCGGTAGGCGTGCGCGTCAAAGTGGCGCGAGCCTGAATAGCCGACTTCCTCCAGGAACTTGACAAGGAAGAAAGCGGCCTTGAGGTCGCGCGAGCCAAAGCGCAGATCCTGGTCGTAGCGGCCGGGGTATTGGTCGTTCAGGTCGATGTGGAAGAGCTTGCCGGCCTCCCAAGCCTGGGCCACGCCGTGCAGGAAGTTGAGGCCGGCCATGTGCTCGTGCGCCACCTCGGGGTTGACCCCTACCATCTCGGGGTGGTCGAGGGTGGCGATGAAACCCAGCATGTGGCCGGTGGTGGCGTTGTACATATCGCCGCGCGGTTCGTTGGGCTTGGCTTCCAGGGCGATCTTCATGGGATACTTTTTATCCAGGATGTATTCGCAAACGAAGTTCATGGCTTCCCGGTTGCGCTGGATGGCATTCACCGGGTTCTTGGATGCATCCGTCTCGGTGCCCTCGCGTCCGCCCCAGAAAACATACACTTCGGCGCCGAACTCCGCGCCCAGGTCGATGGCATTGAGAGTCTTCTGGAGGGAGTAGGCCCGTACCTTGGGGTCGTTGGAAGTGAAGGCACCGTCCTTAAAAACTGGATCGTAGAAAAGGTTGGTTGTCGCCATCGGGACCTTCAGGCCAGTATCGGCCAGGGCTTTGCGAAAATCCTTCTTGATAGCATCCGCTTCGGCGGCGGTGGCGTCGATCGGGATCAGGTCATTATCGTGGAAGTT
>Ga0209253_10006475_pt1 | contig 10142 bp, 6 predicted proteins | sample FrelakmetBRP12BR_FD_187145 | JGI IMG/M metagenome (GOLD analysis project Ga0209253, IMG submission 187145) | Freshwater lake sediment microbial communities from the University of Notre Dame, USA, for methane emissions studies - BRP12 BR (SPAdes)... | ecosystem: Environmental > Aquatic >...
CAAAAAACAGACGTTATTCGCCGCATTATTCCTTGCAGTATCACCGGACATGGTGTATTTCTCCCGCTTCCTGCGCCATGATATCTTCATGCTCTTTTTCACGTTCCTGCTTGTTGTCGCCCTCCTCTGTTACTTTGAGCGGGGGCAGACCCGGTTTGCCATTCTTGCCGCGATCGCAATGGCCGGAAGCCTCTGCTGCAAGGAAGAGATGCCCGTCATTCTTATCATCTTTGCAGGGTTCTTCATCTACGCAGTCTGGAGGGGCCGGTTCTCGCTCCCCCCGCAGTGGAAGACTGATCTTTTCATTGGCGTGGTCATAATCGCTGCCATCATGGGCGTCCTGTACTCCGCGTTCGGCACCCATGTCGAGACCCTGACAGGCAATGGATTCAACCTCACAACATCAGGATGGTACCAGGCGATCGAGCACTGGTCGGCGATGCACAGCCAGCAGCGCCTCGGCGGACCATGGTTCTTCTATATCCCCCTGCTCCTGCTCTACGAAATACCGATCTTTGTTCTTGCAATCATCGGGACCATCCAGTTCCTTGTATCGGGCACACGTTTTACCCTGACCCTGAAACGTGCAAAAAATTGGGCGGTCAACCGTTCGTTCTCGCTGCCTGTTTCCGACCTGGCGGATGCAACTCTCAGGCAGTTAGCTGCAAAGGATACGGGATATGTAAAATCCGATGAATTCTTCAGGTTCTGCATCTGGTGGATGCTGCTTTCGATGGCATTTTATGCTTATGTCGGGGAAAAGGTGCCGTGGCTGCTCATCCACCAGCTGCTGCCGATGACCTTTGTTGCCGTCTACCGGCTCAGCTGGCCAAAGGTTACATTTGCCCTGATAGGTACGATCTTTCTTGTTGCGATGACCTGGCACGTTGCATTTGTGCCGGTGGATATCAATGAACCGATCGTGCAGGTCCAGAACTCGGAAGATATGCGTGTTGTGATGGATCTCATCGATCACGCGGACAGGGTTATCCTTGCATCGAAAGATTACTGGCCGTTGCCATGGTATTACCGTGGTGAGAAGTGGGAGAAGATCACGATGTACGGGGACAGAGTGGACGCATCAACCCTGACCGATCCGCAACCAGGTGTCATTATCATGCACGATACCGAAAGTTATGGTTCGCTGGATGGTTACAATAAAACAACCTACCGGCTCGGTTACTGGTTCTCGTTTTATGATAACCAGGACCGGTTATTTGAGTATTATCTCCACCGTGACGGCACAATGGGCAGCATCAATATCGATGTTTTTACCCGGCAGAATGTAACCAATTCGTAAGCTGGTCACCTGTTGCCGGGCACCTCCTGATCCCAATTTAATTATGGTCATTTAATAATAATCCCTTCCGAGGAGCGATCTAATTTTTGATTAAATCCTCTCACTCCCTTCAATTGAGGGCAAAATGGAGACCGCCAATATACCGGTTCGCGATTACCGTCTCTACGCTTATTAGATCTGACTCTTAGTAAAAGGGAGAGAAGAGAAATTAACCCAGTTCATCCCACCGGGTTCGCTTGCGGTAAATAATATAACCGACTGCAATGAGCACGACAGCAACCACACCGACGATTATGACAGTTGTGCCCGAACCAAAGAGTTTCCCGATCGCTCCCAGAGGGTTGAACCCTTCCGTGATCTGTTTCTTTAAGTCAAGGGCATCCGTGTAGGACTCATTTCCCTTTGTAAAAGCTTCCTGTGCTTTTTGCCGTGCCCGTTCATAATTACCTGAAAATATCTCATCATTTGCCGTCGAGATAAAGCCTGCAGCAACCTCCCTTTTTGCGAGGATCGGCGAAAGGCGGGGATCGGTACTGCTGACATTTGGCCTGATAAAGTTGACCGTCCGGTCAACGTTGTCGATGGGGACCTGCGCATCGGCTACAGCTTTTTCCGCCCATGCCTTATCCAGCAGTTTCTCGCCCTCGTTGACCAGAGCCTCGGCACTCTGAAGACTCGCCAAGGCTGCAGCATATTGAGAGGATGGCTGGGATCGTGCATTAACGATGGCTGCCTGTGCTTCGCTGTATTTTCCTTCCGCCGTTGCCGTATCGACTTCGAGGGCTGCCTTCTCGTCAATGTGTGTCCTGAAGACCTGGAGTCCCGATTCGGTTTCGGTAATCCGGTTATTGACATCAGCAATATTGACAATTATTGCCTCTTTTACGTAGCTTTCAGCTGAGATGGGCTTACTATACGAATCCAGTTCGGTGATCCTGATGAGGGTTTTGTTCTCGGTTTTAGTCACGTCAGGGGCCAGACCGTCAAGGGTGACACGGATGCTTAATTCGCGATCAGGATAACTCAGGATCCAGCCACCCAGCTGCACCCTCGGACCGCCATCATTGGGCAACGGGGTATCGTAGGGGGTTCCATCGAACGTCTCCGTTTTGACAAATGACCATTTGACAGTCGTCAGCTCGGTAGACATGTCCAGCGTGTTGGCGTTCTCGAATGTTTTGCCATTCACGAGCGGAAAATTGAGGGTTAAGGCTACCGATACCCTCTGTCCCGGTGTAAGGCTTCCGGATGGTTCAATATTCACATTGCTGATGGTAAATGCAGAAACAACCGGAATACAACATACAAGAATAATAACAAGCAACAGGATTCTAGAATTCCCCTTCATTCTAACCCTCACTCAAACAATGGTTCGATACCCTCATCGAACATACTCGATTTTTTCTCCTTTGACTTAATAACATCTTCCTTTGTCTCCTTTGCGATATCGAGGAGTTCCTTGATCCGGGGTGCGTTCCCAACAGTCGCGAGCATGACAACGGCTGCGACATATTCGCTGTCCACCGGATAATCACCACCTCTCACTTCCACACCGGCAATATTTTCCTCCACCCAGCTCTTTGCCTTCTCGACCCCCTTGCGGTCAAGTTCGTTGGGCGGACCTGCAACCAGCACCAGTGCCCTCTCGGCGGTGGAGTAATCGCATGGCATTGTGAGCCTTCCGAGCATGGCACGGCGGACGAGCGCAACCATTTTTGCAGATTTGTCCTCTCCCAAAAGGACCTCTACATTTGCCTCACGCTTCGCGAATCTGTCTTTGATTCCCCCGAAAATCCCCCGCTTCTTCTTGGTGTGTTTGCTTATTACCTCGCTGATTGCATACCCGACAGATGTAATGCCGCCTCCCCGCAGCGTGTTAATGATCTCGCTTGAGTCAACAACCATCTCCCCGACACCCATCCGGGTTACTTCACCGGCGCGGAAGAGGACCCCGAATCTCCTGACCACCTCGGTATTTAACCGGTGGAATGCACTCTTGACGCTCTCCCCTTCGTTTTTCCATGCACTATTATCGAAGATAAAACAGTTATCCGTCTCGTTAACAAGGGTCGTCAGGCTCCGGGCAGCATTATAGGAATAGAGGCGCCCCTCCTCCGGGGCAGGAATGATGCCGAGAGCATACACGGGCTCACGATAGATCCTTTTCAGGTGCCGTGCAAGCACCGGCGCACCCCCGGAACCGGTGCCCCCCCCAAGACCTGCGACAATGACAAACGCATCCACATCGTGCGTCCCCCTGATGTCGACAGCAGTAATGATGCTGTCGATCTCATCGGCAGTCACACGTGCCCCGGTTACGTTATCTGTTCCCACGCCATGGCCTTTAACGAGCGTCTGCCCGATGAGAATCCGGTCACGCATCTCGATATTTTTTAATCCCATCAGGTCTGTCCGGGCGGTATTGACAGCGATCCCACGGAAGCTGTTGGTCCCGAGCTTTTTGTCATGTTCAATAAACATATCAACAATTTTTCCGCCCGCCTGACCAAAACCTATGAAAAATACCCTCATCCGGAGACACCATCCACTGGGCTGACCGTAATATTATTGTTATATGTTTTAAGTCCTTTTGTTTTTAAGAGGTTTAATTCGACAGTACAAAAACTTTCTTATGATAACAGGAGATTTTTCACAGGTATTTTACAAAAACAGGTCGATTATCGGAGGTTTTTTCATTTCAGCCTTAAAATACTACAGATACCACATCATGAAGATCTGTATCATCGGTGGAGGGTTAACCGGCCTTGTCGCCGCTCATGCTCTGTCTGGCATGCATGACGTCGACGTCTTTGAAAAAAGATCCCGGATTGGCGGCTGCCTCTCGTCCTACCAGATCAGCCACTACTGGATTGAACAGTATTACCACCATTGTTTTTCAGGAGATGCCCATTTTTTTTCATTACTGAACGCATTAAAATTATCAGACAGCCTTGAATGGTTCAGAGCGACAACCGGTTATTATATAAACAATACAGTGTATCCCCTTTCTACCCCTTTTCAAATCCTGAAATATCCCCATCTTTCTTTGATTGACAAGGTAAAACTCGCCAGACTCACGCTGAATTCAAAGAAAATGGACTTGAAAGGACTGGATAGCGTCCCGGCTCAGGAATTTATTGTCAAAACTCTTGGAGAACCTGCCTATACATCGTTCTTTGAGCCCCTGCTCACCAGCAAATTTGGTGAAAACAGTAAAAATGTATCAGCTGCCTGGTTACTGAGCCGGATTGCAATTCGTTCGAACCGCGGGCTGTCAGGGGAGCGGCTCGGCTATCTCAACGGGGGGTTTTTCCAGCTGATTGATGCATTGGAGCGTTCCATCCTTAAGAAAGGTGGGGCGATCATGCGGCAGTCCCCTGTTTCTGCCATACACCGCACCAATGGTTCCTGGGAGATCAATGGCACGCGATACGATACTGTGCTCTCGACAATCCCCCCGCAGGAACTCCAGAAAATCGGCGGGCCACAATGCCAAAAGATTCCCTACCAGGGAGCTGCATGCATGACCATTGGCCTGGACCGGGAAGTCAGTAACGGGATCTACTGGCTGAATATGAAAGATGCTGCACCCTATGGGGCAGTTGTTGCGCATACGAACTTTGTCCCCCAACAACGCTATGGCGAACATATTGTGTACCTCGCCTCATATTTCAGCGGAGTCCTGCGGCAGAACCTCAACCGGCATATGCTTTCGGATTTCTGCCGCCGGTTTTCTGTTAAAGAGAATGAGATCCACTGGACGAAGATGACAGTGGATCCCTTCGCAGGACCGGTCTATACAACCGGGTACCGGTCGCTCATCCCTGAGTACGAGCAGCACGGGCTCTTTATGGCCGGCATGTTCTCGCTCGCGAATTACCCGGAACGGAGCATGGAGGGGTCGGTCAGGGCCGCAAACGAAGTAGCGGAACGTATCATGAAGGTGCCGGCACATGGCTGAAACCGAAGTGACAGCGATCCTCCCGGTCTTCAACGACCGGGCAGCCCTTGAACATGCCATTCCTTTGTCCATCGAAATCCTGTCACGCATATCAGATCATTTCGAACTGATCATTGCTGAAGACGGCAGCACGGACGGCAGCGCTGAATTTGTTATCAGCTGTGAACAGAAGGATCCCCGGGTGCACCTCATCCATAGCGATGAGCGGCTGGGACGCGGGAGGGCACTGAACCGGGCGATCCACATGGCGCATGGCACGATCATCTGTTATTATGATGTTGATCTTGCGACAGATATGCAACACCTCCCGGAGCTCGTCAATGCGATCCGTGACGGTTTTGACTTTGCCACCGGGTCACGGCTCCTTCCTTCCAGTGATACCATGAGGACGGGAGGGAGGGAAATTGCGAGCCGTACGTATAATTTCCTTGTCAGGCTGATCCTGGGCAGTTCGGTCCATGATCACCAGTGCGGCTTCAAGGCATTCAGCAGGCAGAGGGCCCTGGCTGTCATCCCCGCAATCAGGGCGGGGCACTGGTTCTGGGATACAGAACTTCTCGTGAGGGGGCAGCGGCAGGGTTTTAAGGTAAAAGAATTTCCCGTGCGGTGGCGTGCCGGGAAAGGCACAACGGTAAAACTTAAGGATGTCTTTGGGATGGGGACATCCATTCTCAGGCTCTGGTGGCAGATCCATGTCCCGGAAACTTAGCACGATCCTTGTGACAAGCCTTGTTGCGTGCATTATCGTTGCCTATGTACTTTACCAGAAATGGCTTCCGATGATCAACCAGGTCTGGGACAATCTGCTTATTGAGATCCGACATGCAGACCCCCTGTACCTTGTCCTTGGGATTTTGATGTGCCTCGCCGCATGGTGGCTCCGGGGGTGGAGATACTGCTTCATCATGTCAGGGCTTGGGTATGATATCAGCATGAAAAAATCTACTGCATGCATATTCGTGAGCCAGACCGCAAATATCGTCGTCCCTGCCCGGCTGGGGGATTTTGTACGGGTTTTCATCATGAACCATGAGTACAGCACAAAATATTCGGAAGGTATATCATCTCTCATCGTCGAACGGGTCTTTGATATTGTAACGGTCGCAGGGCTCGGGATCCTGGCAATCCCGTTTGTCCTAAACGTGGATCATATTTATATCGTGATTTTTTTGCTTATACTGGCATCAGGAGGATTATTCTTCATTTTCCTGATGTATATCGATAAATTGGAGTCGGGGAACCGGTTTATGCAGATCGTCCTGACGATGCTGCACGAAATAAAATTAGCATCGCTCTCGACCAGATCGGTACTTGTACTCAGTGTTTCGTCGATAGTGATATGGCTTCTCGATGTGATGGTCTGCACGGGTGTTGTCCTGATGTTTGAAAAGCAGATGCCATTCGCCGTCATTGTGCTGGCGATTGTTATCGGCAATATTATCAAGGCCGTCCCCCTGACACCCGGCGGACTTGGCATCTACGAAGCGGCACTCACCGCCACATTCACCCTTCTTGGTGTGCCACTCGGGATCGCACTCCTTGTCTCTGTCATTGATCACCTGATTAAAAACGTTATCACGCTCGCCGGCGGTATCATCTCAATTTACTATTTCGGGGACTGGGTGGTGCCCAGCATTAAAAAAGCGTTACAGGCCGGCTCAATGGGGGGGAATGCCCCTGATCAATGAGATGCAGGCATTGTCGATCATCAGCTGGTTCCTGCTGTTAACCTTCCTGCAGCTCTCGCTCTTCCCGGCGCTGAAAAAACCATTTGGAACGTATGCATACCCGGCAGCGTTTGCAGCCTCCCTCCTTGCCTTTACCCTGGTCTCGTGGTACTGCGGGCTTGCACGGCTCCCCGTCCAGCCTGCGCTCGTCCCGTTTATCATCCTGTTTGCATGGCACCTGTACAACCGGCAGTATACCACAGACGACCTCAAAGCGCAGTGGCGGTGGGAACTGGTATTTCTCATCTTTTTCTTCCTGATGCTTGAGCTGCGGTTTGTGAACCCCACGATATCGTATGCTGAAAAATTCATGGACCACGCGTTTCTCGCATCGGTGATGCGCAATCCCATTGTTCCCCCCCTTGACCCGTGGTTTGCCGGCGGGTTCCTGAACATCTATTACTACCTCGGCTCCTGGATGTTCGGGTGCCTTGGGATCGTGAGCGGGGTGCCGTCAAATATCGCGTTTAACCTGGTGCTCCCGACAGTCCTTGGTGTGGCAGCGGTAAACCTGTACGCGATCGGAAACCTGCTGCTCGACCGGTTCCGCTGGGCCCCGCTCATCACCCTTCTTTTACCGAATCCGTCTTTTTTCTACCAAATTGTGCAGGGCAAGGGCATGAATTCAGTTCTCTGGGACAGCACCCGCACCATCACCAACACGATCAACGAATACCCGCTCTTCTCGTTTACCTGGGGCGATCCCCATGCCCATGTCATCGGGATATTCAACCAGCTCTTCCTGATCTTTATGTTCGCGTTCTCATACAAACGGTGGCATGCCCTCTCTTCATCAGGCAAGTGGGTAGTCTGCCTCCTTGCCGCTGTCAGCCTGGGGTCCATGCCGCTTTTTAATACATGGGATGTCCTGATCTATGCCCCGATCACCCTGCTGTTCGGCGTCCTCATCTGGAAAAAGAACCGTTTTACTGTACCTTCTTCTGGTTCGGCCCGGTTTCTCTTTGTTGTTCCCCCCCTTTCCCTTGCCTGCTACCTGCCGTTTTATCTCCAGCTGAGAACGAGCACCAGTGGTTTTGCTTTTGTGCAAACGCCATCCGATCCCGTCCAGTTTATCCTTATCCACGGGTTTTTCTTCGCGGTCCTGCTCCCGCTCCTCATGCATGATATCATCAGGCACCCGTATTATCTGCTCGCGGCAGTTCCCTTTGTTCTCGCAGGCTATCCTTCGGCTGCAATCGCAATCATCCCTATGGTATATCTGATTGCACGAAAAGAGTACGACATTTCCGGGATCTTTGCGATTTTGGGGCTTGTCCTCATCGTGTTCTGCGAACTATTCTATCTCAAGGACAACATGGGCGACATGTATTTCCGGATGAATACCGTCTTCAAATGCTACATCGCCGCATGGTTGTTATTGGGCGTAGGATCCTTTACCATGGTAGGGCAGGCCCTCTCACAATGGGGTCACATGCCGGTCATCCCACCCCGCTCACAGGCTGTGATCACCCTGATTGCGGTTGGGATCCTCTTTTTGATCCCGCTTTCGGTGCCGCTTGACCTCAATTACGGGAGCAGATCGCTTGATGGGCTCGAATATCTCCGGACATCTCATCCCGGCGATGCTGCGGCAGTTGCGTACCTGCGAAGCCTGCCTTCTTCCCCCGACATCCGCATCGTCGAAGCGGAAGGCGGGGACTACACCTATTATTCCCGCATCTCCTCGTTTACCGGAATCCCCGCCGTTCTCGGCATGCCGTTCCACGAGTACATGTGGCGGGGGGATAGTGCCGGCTGGTTTAACGAAAGAATTAATGATATCCGTATAATATACGAGCAGCCACACCAGACAATGGCCCTCATGAAAAAATATAATGCAACCCTGTTGATTGTCGGTGAACCGGAGCGGGAACGCTATAATGTGACAGTCCCTGCAGAAGGGCTTGAACGGATCTTTTCAAAGGACGGAACCGAGATCTACCAGATTAAAGGCCAGTAAATCGTGTGGTCCGGGGATTATAGTCTGCTTATTGGGTGATTGTCACATTTTTTAAAAAAAAATCCGGATTATTACAATAATCCAATCCTTTGATAGCAAATAATTTTTTGCCAGTCCCTTGATTCCCGGCCTTCACTTCAGAAATATGACATTTCCCGTTTTTTTTTAATTCATTCTTTTTTGTCGAATCGTACCTGCTTTTAATATATATACCAGATCGAAAAAAAATCAATTATAAAATATTTTATCACAACAACACAATCAGGTAATAGTTAAGTTTTGGCAAGATCAGGATGGAAAATGATGCAGATCCAGCTGACAAGAACAATACGCCTGTCATTGATTCTTCTGTTTGCCTGTGTTACACTGGTACCATCTGGTTCGGCTGCGGGAATCGAGCACCCTGTTGTCGACCTTCACTTCGATGAAGGATCAGGCAATGTGGCAAATGATTCTTCCGGGAATGGGAATAACGGGATCATCACCCAGGCATCATTTGTTGAAGGGATTTTGGGGAAAGCCCTGAGTTTTAATGGTGCGGACAGTTTTGTAAAAATCGAGCAGACCAACATCCCCTCCTCTTTGAACGAGACAACAATTTCAACGTGGGTAAAAGTTGACAGTTTTCCTGCAGAAATGGCAGGAATCGTTACAAAAATGGGCCGGAATCCTGTAGTAACCGGAGAATATTTTGGGATCTGGTTTGACGGGAAATATATTCCACAAACGATCTGTGCGGGCAAAAATGAAGTTAACCAATACCCAAACCTTGTGCGAAACCACGTTGAGATGAATACATGGACTTTTATTACCTGGGTACTTTCACCATCAACAGGATCCCAGAAACTATACATCAATGGCGAGTTAGCCAAGGAGGCAAGATCCTATGATGCAGTCAAGAAAAGCGATCTTCCAATAATTATCGGAGCTGATATTTCAACATACGAAAGATATCAGACGTATCCAACCACTGAACCATATTACCGGTATTACCATGATGTTGTGACCCAACAGGCAAACGAGACACGTAATTATTACCGCTTTTTCAAAGGTAGTATTGATGAAGTCCGGATGTACGACCGTAGTTTAACTGACAGCGAGGTTAAAACTCTCTATCTAGTATACACAAATCCTATAAAACCCCCCGTCCCCGCCATCACTCCATCGGAGCGGGTCAGCCGGATTTATCCTATG
>Ga0209253_10006476_pt1 | contig 10141 bp, 7 predicted proteins | sample FrelakmetBRP12BR_FD_187145 | JGI IMG/M metagenome (GOLD analysis project Ga0209253, IMG submission 187145) | Freshwater lake sediment microbial communities from the University of Notre Dame, USA, for methane emissions studies - BRP12 BR (SPAdes)... | ecosystem: Environmental > Aquatic >...
GGGAGCCGCATCGAGGAGCTCGGCCGTCTGGCACACCATGGCCACGTCTTCGGGCGTGATCAGCACCGCCTTCTCGACGCCGCGGAACGCCGGCGCCAGCGTGTCGCGCCGGTTGAAGTCGATCTCGATCCAGTCGACCGGGTCGTGCCTGTCGGCAGCCGCCCGGTCGGGGAAGTGCGCGGCCGCGCGCACGTGCGCGCCGGCCGCCAGAAGCCGTTTCACGATCGCGCCGCCGGCCTTGCCGGTGGCGCCCGTCACCAGTATCGGAGCAGTCATCCCATGCCTCGGTTCTCTGTCGTATCGAGAGGGCTCACCCCCTCGGATCGTCCGTCGCGACGAGGGAGCTCGCCCTCGGATCACGTCTGACCGGCGCATCGCTGCGCACCCTTATGCGCTTAGTGCCCCTTGTGAACTTGTGAGAAACAGCGCATTGCGCTCACGCTCGATCCAGTGTGCCGCAATCTTGACCGGGCTCACTCCTTAGCCCCTGTTCGGATCACGCCGTCGGCGGGTCAGCGAAGGTGCCGCACGACGTGGAAGAACGCGGCTCATGTTCAAGGTTGTGGCGTAGCCTTGGATCGAAGGTGGCGGGGGGCCGGCACAGAGTGCCGGCCCACCGCGATAGACACGGCGGGCTGGGGTAGCGCTAGACACGGCCGGACTCGGGTGTACCCTTGAGCCCTGCGGACGCATCGGGGTGCGAACGACAAACGACCAGCTCGAAGGACAGATCAGCGCAGCACCCGACCGGACGTCCGGGCCGGTGTACCACCCAAGGCCGCAGACGAGGTAGGGTTGGTGGGCGCTCGGTACGGTTGAGCGGTCCCGAAGGAGCGGCCAGCGCGCCGATGACGCTTTCCGCGTATCTGCCGCAAGACCTCGAGCGGGCTCGCGACGACTTCGTGCGCCGCTTCCCGTCCTTCGGTACCACGCTTGAACTCGACGAGCTGCGAGCTCGCGACTACGGGCGGCTCGACCGCCTGGGACAAACGTATCTCGACTACACAGGTGGGGGGCTGTACGCGGAATCGCAGCTCCGCCGGCATCACGCCCTCCTCTGCGAGCACGTGCTGGGCAACCCACATTCGCGCAACCCCGCCTCAGCGGCCTCGACCGCCATGGTCGATCGGGCTCGCGAGGCCGTACGCCGCTTCTTCAACGCCGCCGCCGATGAGTACGAGATCATCTTCACCGCCAACGCAACGGGCGGCCTCAAGCTGGTCGGCGAGGCGTATCCCTTCCGCCGCGGAGGCGTCTACCTGCTCAGCTACGACAACCACAACTCCGTCAACGGCATCCGCGAGTTCGCTCATCGAAAGGGCGCCGCCGTAGTCTACGTTCCAGTGGACAAGAACGATCTGCGTCTCGACGAGGAGCATCTCTTCAGCGCGCTGGGTGCAACCCGATCTGCGGCCGCTCGTCTCTTCGCCTACCCCGCCCAGTCGAACTTCAGCGGGGTGCAGCATCCGTTGGAATGGGTCTCTCGCGCGCAGGCCCTGGGTTGGGACGTCCTGCTCGATTGCGCCGCCTACGCGCCCACCAACCGTCTCGATCTGGGCACGGTGAAGCCCGACTTCGTGCCGATTTCCTTCTACAAGCTGTTCGGCTATCCCACGGGGGTCGGCGCACTGATCGCCCGGCGAGACAAGCTGGTCGAGCTGGAGAGGCCCTGGTTCGCCGGCGGCACGATCGCTGTCGCTTCGGTGCAGGAACAGGACTGGTACCGACTGTCGCCGGGGGCGACCGGGTTCGAAGATGGCACCGTCGATTACCTGGGGCTGCCGGCAGTGTCCATCGGCATCGAGCACCTCGAAGCCGTCGGCATCGACCTCATCCATCGGCGCGTGCAGGCCTTGGCGGCCTGGCTTCTTGAGGAGATGGGCCGACTGCGCCACACCAACGGGGCGCCCCTGGTGCGCGTGTTCGGGCCGCGCGACGTGCAGCGCCGCGGCGCAGTCATCGCCCTCCACCTCCTCGACCCCGAAGGCCATCCCTACGACGTTGACGCCGTCGAGGTGGCTGCGGGCCGAGAGGGCATCGCGCTGCGCACCGGGTGCTTCTGCAATCCGGGCGACGGCGAGGTCGCGCACGATATCTCGCACGCCGACATGGAGTTGTGCTTCGACCCGGCCCACACCGTTGTCTCACTGGCGCAGTGTCAGCGGGTCATCGAGGACGCCACCGGCAAGGTGCCCAACACCATCCGCGTCTCGCTGGGACTGGCATCGGACTTCGCCGACGTGTACCGCTTCATGGCGTTCGCCGCGGCCTACCGTGACCGCACGGGGTGACGGGCCGCTGACGTGATGCTCGCCCCGCCCGCCGTTGCCCTGAGAGCGCCGCGGTCCCGGTAGAAGCCTGGTCTTCAGACCGGATCGAGTTGCGAGAGGAAGGCGTCGATGCCGGCGCCGACGTCGACTCGACAGCCCATCTCGTTGAGGCAGTGGCCGAGCGCTGTGAGAGCGACGCTGCCGTAGGCGGGGCTGCACGTTCTGCCCATGTGGCCCACGCGCACCAGCTTGCCGTAGATCGGCGTGTTGAAGAGGCTGCCCGAGATCAACACGCCGAACTTCTCGATCATGCGTCGCCGCAGTCGCTCGTCGTCAATGCCGTCCGGCACGGTGATCGCGGTGGCGACGTTGCAGGCGTGCTCTGTCTTGTCGGGCCACAGCTTCAAGCCCATCGCCTCGACACCCGCGCGAGCGGCGCGAGCGACCTCCGCGTACCTGCGGAAGTGCTCTTCGTGTCCGACTTCCAGGTACTCGCTCACCGCTGCGTTGAGCGCCGCCACTTCAGTGGTCGACGTGGTGTAGGGCCATATCCCCTTTTCGAGCCAGAGCTCCTTCCAGTCGAGGACGCTGAAGTACGAGTAGCGGTTCGGCCGCCTGACGTTGCGGAAGACGTCCCAGGCGGCCTCCGAGATCGACATCGTGCTCAGCCCGGGGGGCGCCCCCAGCACTTTCTGAGACCCCACCGAGACGATATCGATACCCCAGGCATCGACCTCGACCGGCACGCTGCCGGCACAGCTCACCGAGTCGACAAAGACCAGCTTGCCGTACTGCTTGCCCAGCTTGACCAATGTCTCCAGGTCGACTTGTGTCCCGCAGGGCGTCTCACAGTGGACCAGCCAGAGGATCTTCGCCTCCGGGTGAGCTTTGAGCACGGCCTCGAGCTGCTCGGGCTCCACGACCGTGTTCCACGGCGTCTCGACCGGGACGACCTTGCCGCCGTACTTCTCGACGAAGTAGCGGTTGCCCTCGCCGTAGTGGCCGCTCTCGACGTTGATCACGACATCGCCTTCGTCGAGGCCGCAGAGCGATATCGCCTCGAGCCCGAGCAGCGCTTCTCCCTGCATCATGACGATGTCGTTGCCCGTCTTCAGGAACCGCTTGAACTTCTGCTCCGTGTCTCGGAAGAGATCCAGGAACGGCTGCGAGTAGTCGAACAGGAGCTGACCGCCGAGGGCGGATCGTACCCTGTCAGAAAGCTCGACAGGTCCTGCCGTCATGATGAACTCGATCGAGCGTGCCATCTGCCTACACCTGCTTTCCGAGTGGATGTCGCTCCCTCACCGTCGGCCTGGCGCGAACGGCGCGGCGCGCCCCCTGGCCAGCGCCAATGATGATACTAGTATAGCCTGTTGACCGCGCCGGCGACGGCGCCTCAGACGACGCCGACCCTGGCGCCCGGGCGCTCGGCGCGGAAGTGGCAAGCGGCGAGATGGGCCCGGACGCCCTCGGCCGGCGACCCCTCCGGCCCGGAGCCATCCACCGGAAGAAGCCGCGGCTCATCCGCTGCGCACACCGCCTCCGCCCGTGGGCAGCGCGTGTGGAAGCGGCATCCGGACGGCACCGCGATGACGCTCGGCGGGTCGCCTTTGAGCGCCGCCTCAGGTGTGCGTCCGACCTGACTGAGACGCGGCGCCGACTTGAGCAGCACCTGGGTGTACGGCGCGCGCGGATCGTCGAACAGGTCGTCCCGCGGAGCCGCTTCGGCGATCCGCCCCAGGTACATCACCGCCACCCTGTCGGAGAGATGGCGCACCACCGCGAGGTTGTGGGAGATGAGCAGGATGGCCAGACCCAGCCGCTCGCGCAGCTCGGCGAACAGAGCCAGGATGGTGGCCTGCACCGAGACGTCCAGAGCCGAGACCGGCTCGTCGGCGACGAGCATGCGCGGCTCCACGGCCAGCGCCCGCGCGATGGCGATGCGCTGACGCTGCCCCCCGGAGAACTGGTGCGGATACCCGTCGAGGGCCCGAGGCGGCAGACCGACGTATTCCAGCAGCTCCCGGGAGCGCCCCTCGACTTGGGCTCGCGGCACGAGGTGGTGCACGCGCAGCAACTCTGCCAGCACCTGACGCACTGACAGGCGCGGGTTCAAGGACGTGGCCGGGTCCTGGTACACCATCTGGATCGACCGACGCACCGCCGAGTGACGTCGACGGGCGACTCGCTCACCGTCGATAAGGACCTCACCCTGCGTGGCGGCGAGCTCACCCGTGATGCAGCGCCCGATCGTCGTCTTGCCGCAGCCGGATTCGCCGACCAGACCGACGATCTCGCCGGGCGCCAGGCGCAGAGAGACACCGTCGACGGCGCGGACCACGCCGTAGCCCTTGAGAGGGAAGTGGACGTGAAGGTCGCGGACCTCCATGAGCGACTCAGGGGACACCGGCCCCCAGTCCTCTCGTCATGAGCTCCTCCACATACAGACAGGCGCTGGCCCGACCCGGACCTGCCGGGGCCAGCGCCACATCGGCGGTCTCGCACGCGGGCCTCGCCAGGAAGCAGCGCGGGTGGAACGCACACCCGCTCGGCCGGTTCAGCGGATCCGGCAGGCTGCCGGGGATGGGAACGGGCGCGGTCACCTCGGCGTCGAGATCGACGGCCGATCGCAGCAGCCCGATCGTGTAGGGGTGCAGCGGCCGAGCGAGCAGATCAGCCGTGCGGCCCGTCTCCACCAGGCGGCCGGCGTACATCACGCAGACGTCCTCGCAGAGCTCGCCGACGAGCGCCAGTTCGTGCGTGACGAACACGATGGAGAGACCCATCTCCTCCTGAAGGTCGACGAGCAGGCGCAGGATCTGAGCCTGGATCGTCACGTCGAGAGCGGTCGTCGGCTCGTCGCACAGCAGTACCTTGGGCTCCGACGAGAGCGCGATGGCGATCATCACCCTCTGCCGGGTACCGCCCGACAACTCGTACGGATAGCTGCGCATGCGGCGTTCGACGTCGGGGATGCCGACAAGACGGAGCAGCTCGAGGGCCCTCTCATCGGCCTGGGCACGCGACATCCCCAGCACGCGCCGAGGCGCCTCGGCGATCTGGTAGCCGCACGTCATCACCGGATCGAGGCCCGTGCCGGGGTCCTGGAAGATCATCCCCAGCCGGCCGCGACGCGCGGCGGCCACCCCCTTGCCGGCGAGCGGCAGCTCCGCGCCCACCGCCGTCACCCGGCCCTCCACGGCGGCGGCGCGATCGGGCAGCAACCCCATGATCGCGCGCAACGTCAGGCTCTTGCCGCACCCGGATTCGCCGACCAGCCCGATGGATCTGCCGCGCTCCACCGCCAGCGACACGCCGTCGACGGCGCGGAACCGCTCATGGTCTCGCGTGACCTCGACCACCAGGCCGTCGACTCGCAGCGCCGGATCGCTCATTCGGGACGCAGCACGTCGGCCAGTCCGTCGCCGAGCAGGGAGAGGCCGATGCCGGTGATCACCACGCACAGACCGGGGATGGTCGAGAGCCACCACCTCGTCGTCATGAACGGCTGGCCGTCGAAGATCATCGACCCCCAGTCGGGCGCGGGGGCCTGGATGCCGAGGCCGAGGTAGCCGAGCGTGACCACGGCGAGGATGACGTAGACGATGTCCGACGTCGCGTAGACGATGGCCTGCGTAATCGTGTTGGGCAGGATGTGGCGACCGAGGATACGGGGGTCTGAAAGACCGCCGCCTTTGGCCGCCGAGGACCAGCCGAGGCGACCGACGACGAGCGTCGAGCTGCGCACCGTGCGTGCGTAGGTGACCCAGTCGGTCAGCGCGAAGGCGATGAAGATGCCGCGGATACCTTTGCCCACCACGAACACCAGCGTGATGATGAGCACGTAGTAGGGGAAGGCCATCACCACGTCGATGATGCGGCTGAGCACCGTGTCGGGCCAGCCTTTGTAGTAGCCGGCGAGCGTGCCGATGATGGTGCCGATGGTGATCGGGATGAGCACCACCAGGAAGCCGGTGGCGAGGTCGAAGCGCCCCGCCCACAGGAGGCGGGACCACACGTCTCGCCCGAGCTGGTCCGTCCCCAGCCAGTGCTCCCACGACGGAAGCGCCAGGATGTTCGTGAGATCCTGCTCCAGCGGCGGGTAACGGTCGATCCACGGTGCGAGCACGGCGAGCAGGATCATGACGCCGAGGATGCTCGCGCCGGCGATGAGCGACCGGTTGTGCGCCGCCTTGCGCAGCAGGGGGTGCGAGCGAACGACGAGACCCTCGAGCGCGACGGCCTGGTCGCCACCGGCGTTCGGGCCGATCACAGGGCTGGCGCTCACGACAGCCGGATCCGCGGGTCGAGTCGCGCCGCCGTGAGGTCGGTCGCGAGATTGATGACGACCACCGACAGCGCCAGCACGAAGGTCACACCCTGCACGACGGGGAAGTCGCGGTTGCTGATCGAGGTGAGCATCAGGGTCCCGAGACCGTTGAGCTGGAACACCCTTTCGACCACCACCGTCGCGCCGATGAGGAAAGCGATGTTGATGCCCAGGAGCGTGAGCGTCGGGATGATGGCGTTGCGCGCCACGTGGACGAGCAGCACGCGGGGCTCGCGCAGCCCCTTCGCGCGCACCGTGGCGATGTAGTCTGCCTGAAGGACCTCGAGCATGCCGACGCGCAGACTGCGCACCAGCAGCGGCACGATCGCCAGCGCCGACGTGAGCCCGGGGAGGATGAGCGCGTAGATATGTTCGGGGATGGTGTCGCCCCAGCCGCCGACCGGGAACCAGCCCAGGTTCACGGCGAAGATGAGGATCAGAACCAGGCCGACCCAGAACGACGGCATGCCAAGCCCTACCAGAGGGACCGCACGGATGACGTGGTCTGCCGGCCGGTCCTTGCGGATGGCCGCGATGGTCGCCAGCGGCACGCTGATCAGCACGCTGAATATGGTGGCGAAGGCGACCAGCGACATGGTCACGCCGATACGGCTGGCGATGAGCGTACGGGTGGGCACCTCGTAGAAGAGCGAGGCGCCGGTGTCGCCGTGCGCAAGCTGCTTGAGGAAGAGCCAGAACTGGACCCAGATAGGCTCGTCCAGCCCCCAGCGCGCGCGCAGCGCGGCGATCTGCTCCGGCGTGCCGCGGTTGCCCAGCAAGGTCATCGCCGGATCGCCCGGTATCAGGCGCAGCAGGAAGAAGGTGACGATAGTGATGCCGAGGACCACCGGGATGGCCTGAGCCAGGCGGCGGACGATGTACATCCGCCGCCCTCAGGCCATCCCGGTGTCAGCGGAACGTGTCACGCCAGCCAGACACTCTCCAGCATGTAGGCGCCACCCGGGTTGACCGCAAAGCCGTTGACCGCAGTCCCCCATGCATAGATCGAGGGCGGGTAGGTCAGCGCGACGTACGGGGCGTCCTGCGCCACCATGGCCTGGATCTGAGAGTACATCTCGCCACGCTTGGTGGAGTCCATCTCTGCAGCCGCCTCACGCACCAGCTTCACGACCTCGGGGTTGTTGTAGCCGGTCCAGAACGAGTCCGAGAAGCCGCCCTTGGGATCGCACTGGAAGGCCGCCATCTCGTCGGGGTCGCTGATGTCGTTGATGGCGTTGTTGATCATCTGGTCGTAGTTGAAGCTGCGGAAGTCCTTCTGATAGGCGGCTTCGTCCTTCTGATCGATGGTCGCTTTGATGCCTATCTTCGCCATGCTGTCCAGCAGGATCTGCGCCGTCTGCAACCACACCTGGTTGCCGCTGGGGATGAGGATCTTGGTCTCGAAGCCATTGGGGTAGGCGGACTTGGCGAGCTCGGCCTTGGCCGCCTCGATGTCGTAGGAGAGCAGCGGGGTGTTGGCGTCGTAGTACTGCAGGCTCGGCGGGAAGAAGGATCCCCCTGCCGGTGCAGTGTTGAAGGTGGTCGCAGAGGCGATCGCCTTGGTGTCGATGCTGTAGGCGATGGCGCGACGGACGTTGCGGTCGGCGTAGTACTTCACCTTCTCGTTGAAGAACACGAGGTCCACCGACCACGCCGGGAAGACACCGACCGCGACCTTGCTGTCGCCCTTGAGGGCCTCGACCTGCGCCGGCGGCACCGTGTCGATGATGTGCACCCCGCCGCTCTGCACCTGCAGCACGCGCTGGTTGTCGTCGAGGATGACGCGGAACACGACCTCGTCGACGTACGGCTTGCCCGCCTGCCAGTAGTTGGTGTTGCGCTCCATCGTGATCTCGGCCCCCTGCTGGGCCCAGGACTTGAGCTTGAACGGTCCCGTCCCGACCGGGTTGGCGAAGAACTCCTTTTCTGAGAGGCCGTTCAGATCCTTGGGCAGGATCGCGTCAGAGTAGATCGAGAGGTCGGAGAGCAGGGGCGCCCAGGGCTGAGAGAGCAGGATCTTGACCGTCGCCGCGTCGACTGCGGTGACGTCCTTGATCGCGAAGTTGAGAAAGCTCATCGACCCGGTCTTGCTCGTCCGCGCGCGGTTCAGCGACCAGGCCACGTCGTCAGCCGTCATGGCCTTCCCGTCGCTGAAGACGACGTCCGGCTTGAGCGCGAGCGTGTAGGTCATACCGTCCGTGCTGACCTCGTGGGAGTCCACCAGCCACGGCTGCAGCACGCCCTTGGCGTCCGTGATGTAGAGGGTCTCGTAGAGCTTGTCGGCCGTGTACACGTTGCCGCTGCTGACCGCCATGTTGTGCGGATCGAGTCCCACCGCCTGCACGGTAGGCTGGAAGGCACGGCCGACGATCAGCTGGCCTCCGGTCTTGGGTGAGCCGGCGGCTGTGGGGCTGGCCGACGACGATGTGGATGTGCCCCCGCAGGCCGCCGCCAGTCGCCCGAGAGCCAGCAGTCCGACCCCCGCGGCTCCGACCTTGAGTACGTCCCTGCGCGTGTATTCTTCCTGACTCCAAGACATGACCACCCCCAGCTTCGTTTGTGAACCCCCAACAGAGAACATGTCGAGCACGATTCGCTCAGCCGATCTCTGAACGAGGTCTACCATCGGCGCGTGGCAACGTCAATGAACCTGCGCGAAGATGCGACGTCCTCGTAGCGCGTTTGGCGGTGGCCCTGCCGGCCGTGGCGGTGATCGGGTGGGGTGTATACTCGGACGCTCAGTCGACCGGCGACGATGAGGGGGGCTCATCGTGACAGACGGGCAGCGCCGCTCGGACCAGACTCACCGATCTAGCCGCTCGCCCCAGACCCCTCCGCTGCGCCACTCGCACCATGCTCACCCGCCACGCCGCTCCTCCCGAACTTCTCTTCCCCACGCCGTCGTGCTGGCCGCACTCCTCGTGCTTCTGGCGACGGCCTGCGCGACGGCTCTCGCGCCTCCTGCCCTCGCCCTCACGGGTGAGGCGACGCGGGCCGGCGACGCTGCCCGCGAACCGTTGTCCGCGCTCGCCGCCCCGGTCGCCGGCAGCGGCTCCTGGTACTGGCCCGTCGGCAGCGAGACCTTCGGCACCATGTCGGGCTGGCTCGATCCGCGCGGCGGCTACTACCACGTCGGCCTGGACATGCCCGCGCGATACGGGCAGGCCGTGTACGCCGTCGGCGCGGGCACGGTCTTCAAGGCGAAGGCCGACGCCGACGGCTACGGACCCGGCGGCGGCCCCGGCGGCGTGATGATCATCATCCACACCACGGCGACGGGGGAGCGCTTCCGCGCCCTGTACGGGCACATCCAGGGGCTCCGCTACAAGGACGGCCAGCGCGTCGCGGCCGGAGCCGTCATCGCCACCATCAACGGCTGCTCGCCGACGCACCTGCACTTCGGCATCCACCTCGGCAGCTACTACCCCGACGGCAACCCTTACCGCGGGCACGTGCCCATGAGCTGGGCCGACTACGGCGGCTGGGTCGATCCCGTGAAGTACCTCAAGACGCATCCGCGCGTGATCCCCTACGCGGCGCC
>Ga0209253_10006477_pt1 | contig 10138 bp, 8 predicted proteins | sample FrelakmetBRP12BR_FD_187145 | JGI IMG/M metagenome (GOLD analysis project Ga0209253, IMG submission 187145) | Freshwater lake sediment microbial communities from the University of Notre Dame, USA, for methane emissions studies - BRP12 BR (SPAdes)... | ecosystem: Environmental > Aquatic >...
CAGGTCATGCCGAATACGGGGATTATATCAGTTCGTTCCATGTTGTTGTAAGTTAACCGCTGAGCACAGAGAAATAAATTTGTTTAGCCACAGAAAACACAGAATAGCACAGAAACTGTTTCTTGTTTTAAACTTCAGTGAATGTCTGTGTAATTCTGTGGCTTACATCTCTGCGGTCTCGGCGTGCTCTGCGGTAAATGGTTTTTATTTTTCTGCTGCGCTGTAGCCGAAGTCATTAATGGCTTTCACAATCCCTGCCACATCAGCCTGTGCCGAATCACAGGAAAAAGTCGCCTCCTTCTGTTCAAGGATTACCTGAACATCAGATACTCCTTGAAATTTTTCAATAATCTTTTGAACTCTCTTAACACAATGTTCACAGGTCATTCCTTCAACACTCAGTTTCTTCTGCATGACTGTCGTCCTTTCCATTAAAGAGTATTAAACCACAGAGCAAAGAGTTTATGAGTTTGGAGTCGAGGAGTTTAGGAGTTAAAAAACTCCAACACTCGCAACTCCTTAACTCTTCCGACTCCTTAACACACTCTGCCTGCGGTTATGTATTTTTTTCAGCGTGTGCCTTTGCTCTTGTATTTAAATACGGTCTGAATAAGCTCATCGATCATTTTTTCACCGCCATTGCGGCGGATGGCTTCACTGACGCAGCTTTCCACATGGCGCTTCATGACATTTCTTGAGACGCTGTCGAGAGCTTTCTGCGCAGCGGTTATCTGGTTTATAATGTCGATACAGTACTCCCCGCTATCCACCATCCGCATGATGCCGCGCACCTGTCCCTCGATGCGTTTCAGCCGGGTTAAGGAGTCCTTCTTTATTATTGCGTTGATCATGCCGCGTATTCCTTTTTATAGCTCTTTCATTTTTTTGCCTTGACATACCCCCAGGGGGTATATTAATATTTAATATATAACCGAATAGGTGTCAACACTCTTCTCGGCGACTTTTTAATAAAATTATTATCTGAAGCGCAGGTTTTTCTTTTGAGCATGGTTAAAAGTAATATGTTAGATATTAAGATATGGATTATTCAAGTAATCGTTAATCAGCGGAAACGTGCGTGAAAATTTTTAAGACACTACTGATACTTTTAGCAATCGCAGGAATTGTCTTTTCGACCTACACCCCGGCACAGACAAAACAAGGTCCCTGCTGCTCATGCTGCAAGGGCTCGGTGTGCACGTGCGACTGCAGTAGCAAGGGCCCGCTAGGACCCTCTTTCGGCGGTCTGCAAAAAGACGGCGCTGATGGCAAGTGTGACTTCAACAAATGCGACAACAAAACACCAGTAACTGTCGGTAATAAATTTCTTTTAAGCAGCACCGATGTTTCTCAGAAAAAGAAGCTCGCATCAGGTATGGGGCATAGTCTCCCGGCAGGCAATATGAGCTTTTTTCCAGCTGCCGCTGTTACCAAATCCTACGACGGCCATCTTTCCTTACCTCCCCCGCTATTCCTTAAAAACTCCTGTCTTCTCCTGTAATCTCAAACTCCTCCCGTCTGCCCTGTTTTTACAGCAGGTTATTCATGATCAGCAGAGCAGCGTTTTTATTCCAATTTTAAAGATTTCCACTTTAATTACATTAAACAATTGTGCTAAAGGTTCAACCAGGGGTCTTGTTGCTGGTTTAAGACCCCCTATTCAAGCAAAAGGAGATAATCATGAAAACATGTTCAATTAAATTAACCGCGTTTTTGACACTGGCACTCATGCTGGCAATACTGCCCTGTGCCTGGAGTGCGGGAGCAAATAATATGATGGGCGGCGGGCCCGGTGGTGGCGGAGGCGGAATGATGGGAGGAAGCGGCGGTATGATGAACCAGTTCAAAGCAGCAGACTTAAACGGCGATGGTGTTCCGGAAATAGCATCCATTGCCGGCGGGTCTTATCTGCTCATTCTTGATAATACGGGAAAGGTAAAAACTTCAAAGCTGCTTCCGGAAATTCCCGGCCAAACGAATCAGTTTTACGTACGGGCATCAGGGATAGACGTCGCTGATCTCGATGGAGATAAAATTCCCGAGATTATTACGCAGTACCGGGGATACAATGGAACCTACCTGGTGATTCTTGATAACCAGGGCAACTACAAAAGTTCCCAGCAGCTTCCCTATTTATATTATTAAACAGAATTGACGTGGATTTCCCCGGCCATGCCGGGGAAATCCATAAACCTATTATTAAGGAGATCCCATGAAACATCTTAAACTAATCATACTCATACTTACCCTGAGTTTATTATGGGTGATGCCCTCTTATGCCAGAGACGGAGGCCATCGCAACGGGAATAAGCAATTCAGCAACATGCGTAATAACTGGGACAACCGCCGTGACCATTGGCGCAATAACTGGAACAACAGGCAGGAGCGCTGGCAGGATGGATGGGGCGATATGAGAAACCGGCAGCAGAACCGGCGCGAGCAAATGCAGGACAACTGGAATAATATGTGGAACGGCGACGGCGGGAATCACGGCATGAGAAACCGCTGATTATACACCCGAAAAAAAGGTGCCTTGCGGTCATTAATGTTTAATCAGGAGGTGCAGGATGAATAAAGGAGGTAGCAGAAGAATTGTTTTTTGCCTCTGCTCGCTGCTGCTGACGGCGGCTTTTGCCGGCAGCGCCCTGGCGCAGGACAACACGGTAACAGGGAACAAATATGCACTGTATTTTCTGACATTTCCCAATAATAACTTTAGAGATCTGGATGAAGCAGGATTAACCCACTCACACGTAACATTCACTGATGGCGGCGGGGTTGACGTAGAAATGATTGACGGGCACGGTTTATACGTTGCGGTTCCGGGTTTTTTCGCAGCCACGTATTTTGCAGTTGGGGTGCGCATGGGTTTTGAGTCGACAGATGTATATTCTGCAATGACCGGTATAAACTTTAATCCCTATATTTTCGGTGTTGGATTTTTTCTCATAGATTATACCGATATAAACCCCTACATTTTTTATGGCTTTCAGCTGTTTGATAGTACAATGTAATATATAATATAGATCATCGTTGAGTTGATAACCATGCATACATTTCAGCTATCATTCTGTTTCTCAGGGCCATCCAGAAAACCAGATAAGGGGGAATATAATCTATGAAACGAGCAGTCATAATAACCCTTAGCGGCATTATATTATTATTTCAATTCTCGGTGAACTGCCAGGGGCAAAACAGCTTGGACCTTGAGCAGTTGATACAGGAAGCCTTGAAGGCAAATCCTGAAATATCGGCTCTGCAGCAGAAACGCAATGCCATGTGGCAGCGGCCGCCCCAGGAAAAATCCTGGGATGACCCGGAGCTGGCCTTCGGCGTTGCCAATCTGAACACCGATAACTTCAAATTCAACGAGATCGACATGACGATGAAGCAGATTGCCATCAGCCAGAATATACCCATGCCTGGCATCACCTCGTTAAAAGAAAAGATGGCAATCCAGGAGGCCAAAAGCTCTGACAGGCTGCTTGATGACGGCAAATTAAAACTTATCCGTGATGTAAAAACCTCCTACTATGATCTCTATATTAATTACACGCATATGCAGACTGCGGAAAAGAATAAGGACCTGATGGCAAAGTTTGCGGAAATCGCGCAGAAAAAATATGAGGTCGGCAAAGGCCTGCAGCAGGACATCCTCAAGGCCCAGGTGGAGCAGTCAAAATTTATTGAGCGCCTGATTGAGCTTGAGCAGAAGAAAAAATCATATATCGCAGAGCTGAACCGGCTCCTTAACCGCGACCCAGCAGCCCCACTGGACGGTGTTCCTGTAGTGGCAAAAAGAACCGTAGCCATCAACGAGGCAGAACTCAGGAACATGGCGCTGGCGCAAAACCCGGTCCTGCAGAGCCTGCAGAACGTGATTGCAAAAAACGAGGCTGACTATAAGCTGTCCAAAAAGCAGTACTTCCCCAGTATAAATGTAACTGCCATGTATGGACAGCGTGAGGGCTACCGGGAAGCAGGCGGTATTTTACCCGGAGCGGTCCTGAATGAAAATGGAACAACTTCTGACGCACTGGTTAAAGTCCCCGGGCAGTCATTTGATCGTCCCGATGTATTTTCATTTTTCGTGGGCTTTAAAATTCCCCTGTGGTTTAAAAACAAGCAGGACAAAAAGGTCGCTGAAACATTCCACCAGATGGAGGAGGCCAAGGCGCAATATGCTGCCGTAAAAAACGAAATCGCGTACAAGATCCATGATCATGTGGCGAAAGCGCAAAGGTCTGCAAGTCTTATACAGCTGTACCAGACCGGCATCATCCCCCAGGCAACGCAGTCGCTGAACTCTGCGCTTTCAGCCTACGAAGTCGGCTCCGTTGATTTTCTTGCCCTTATTGACGCCCAGATTACGCTCTGTAATTTCGAGACCCAGTCAAGCGAGCTGCTTGCGGATTATGAAAAGGAGCTCTCTGATCTTGAAGTAGTGGTGGGAAAAAGATTGTTTCAAACCGCAGCCGCCGCTGACAGTGCAGCGCAGCATGATCATACCGGCCATAAGTAGGTAATGTAAAAAGCTTTATGAAAAAAAGAGAAGGCATGAAACCACAGAGAACGCAGAGAATAACTCTGTGTTCTCCAAAATAGAACCTGCTGTTTTGCATATAAGTTTTCGCAATTCGCTATCTGCATATTATAGACATTACATGCGAAATAAATATGAAGAATGATTGCACACCTTGTTACCGGGGATATTGATGAGTAGAGAGCCATGGGTTCAATCAGTCTGTATGCGCCAGAATCAAGGAACATGATGAGGACACAGAGTAAAATGACTGAGGACTGTTCATAGCATCGTGAAAATACAAAATTTCTCAGTGTCCTCTGTGGTTAAATTTTGACAATGCTCATTAAGTAGACAGGGAGACCGTACCATGAAAGATAAAATTACACGCTATGGTTTATGCATTGTGCTGGTGTCTGCTTTTCTATTTACTTCATGTCAGCAGCAGGCAGGGCCGCAGAATCAGGCAAAAAGCGAACAGGCTGAGCACCAGCACAAAAAACTCTACGCCTGCCCCATGCACCCGCAGATTACTTCTGACAAACCCGGAGACTGCCCCATCTGCGGTATGCGCCTGGTGGAACAGAAAGTAAGCGCTGCGCCGCAGGGTAAAAACAGTACCACTGCTTCAGCCGCGCAGAAAAAGATCTACTCGTGCCCCATGCACCCGCAGATTACCTCGGACAGTCCTGGAGACTGTCCCATCTGCGGCATGCGCCTGGTGGAACAGAAGAAGACTGCCCCGGCAGCAGGCACGGCCCCGGTTAAAAAAACCATGTACCGCTCCACCATGAATCCCAACGAGAAGAGCGATAAACCGGGCAAGGACTCCATGGGCATGGACATGGTGCCATTTGAGGTCGAGGTAAAACCAACGGGAACACCGAAAGGACTGGCAGACATAACCATTACCCCCGAGCAGAGAACACGGCTGGGGCTGACCTTTGGAACAGTGGAGATGCGCGATATTACCAAAGAGGTACGCACCTCGGCGCGCATCGTCCCTGATGAAACACGAATGTTCACGGTCACAACCAAGATAGACGGATATGTTGATAAGCTCTATGTGAATGTAACCGGTCAGGAAGTAAAAAAAGGCCAGCCACTGCTCACGGTATACAGTCCGGAACTGGTTTCTTCACAGCAGGAATATCTGACTGCCGTCACTATTGCAAAAAATTTATCCCACAGTGCTGATGCCTCCATTGCTGAAGGCGGGAAAAAGCTGATTGACTCTGCACGCAAGCGGTTGAAGCTCTGGGACATCAGCAAGCAGCAGATTGACCGGCTCGAAGAAACAGGCGAGGTGGAAAAGTATCTCACCCTGTACGCACCGTCAAGCGGCTATGTGATTGAGAAAAAGGTCCTGCCCGGCCAGAAAATCATGCCGGGAGAGCTTCTTTTAATAGTAGCTGACCTGTCAGTAGTCTGGGCAGAAGCAGACATTTATGAATCAGACCTGCCCTATGTAAAAGTCGGGATGCCGGTGACGTTCTCCCTTTCCTACTGGCCCGGCAAAAGCTTTCCGGGGAACGTGAGTTTCCTGTTTCCGTATCTCGATCCCCAGACCCGCACGCTCAAGGCGCGGCTCATTATAAACAATCCTGAACTTCTGCTGAAGGGCGACATGTATGGTGATGCCCGCTTAAATTATGATCTGGGGCGGAAGCCGGCAGTTCCTGAATCAGCAGTTATGCGCACCGGCACACGCAGCTATGTCTTTGTCGCAGGCGAGGGCGATGAAATCAAACCCGTCGAGGTAACCATCGGGATTCGTAGCGAAGGTTATTTTGAAGTGCTCTCGGGTCTCAGGCCGGGAGAACGGGTTGTAACCTCCGCCAACTTCCTCGTCGATTCTGAATCCTCTCTGAAGGCAGCCCTCCAGGCTGTTACCGGGGGCGGGCAATGATAAAAAAAATTATTGAGTTCTCAGCGAACAACCGCGTCCTGGTCATTCTGCTGGTGGCAGTGGCAGTGGTTGCCGCTGTGTACACCCTCAAGCAGATACGCCTGGATGCCATACCTGACCTGTCAGACACCCAGGTCATAGTATACACCCGCTGGGATAGAAGCCCTGACATCATTGAAGACCAGGTCACCTATCCCATTATCGCAGCACTCCTGGGTACCCCCGGCATCAAAGCCATTCGGGGCTTTTCCGATTTCGGCTTCTCCTATGTCTATGTCATCTTCCAGGACGGGACCGACATCTACTGGGCCCGGAGCCGGGTGCTTGAATACCTTTCCAAAATCCAGGGGTCTCTGCCCGCAGGGTCCAAGACCGAACTGGGCCCTGATGCCACCGGCGTGGGCTGGATTTTCCAGTACGTGCTGCGGGACAAGAGCGGCAAACACGACCTCGCGCAGTTGCGGACTTTTCAGGACTGGTATCTGCGCTATGCCCTGCAGAGCGTTCCCGGTGTGGCAGAGGTGGCAGGCATCGGCGGATTCCAGAAACAGTACCAGGTGACCATCGATCCCAACCGGCTGCAGAGCTACCGGCTGTCTCTCATGGAAGTGGCTGAAGCAATTAAAAAGAGCAATAACGAAATGGGCGGCAGGCTCATTGAATGGTCCGGCACCGAATTCATGGTGCGGGGCAAGGGCTATGTAAAATCCACTGCTGACCTGGACAAGGTGGTGGTTAAAACAAACGAAAAGGGCACCCCGGTGCTGCTGAAAGACGTTGCTACTATTGCACTGGGGCCGCAGATCCGCCGGGGCGTGCTTGACTTCAACGGTGAAGGCGATGCCGTGGGCGGCATCGTTGTTATGCGCCACGGGGAAAATGCGCTGAATGTTATCCATAGAGTCAAAGGCAAACTTGAAGAGCTGAAAGCATCGCTCCCGGAAGGCGTTGAGGTCGTCACCGCCTATGACCGCTCGGAACTTATCCAGAAATCAATTGATAACCTTAAGGAAGAACTGATCATGGAAATGATCATCGTCAGCCTGGTCATTCTCTTCTTCCTCTGGCACTTTCCCTCGGCTATTGTTCCCATCATCACCATACCCATATCAGTGCTGCTCTCCTTTATTCCCATGTACTTATGGGGCATTACCTCAAATATTATGAGCCTTGCCGGCATCGCCATTTCCATCGGTGTTCTGGTGGATGGCGCTATTGTGGAGGTGGAGAATGCCTACAAAAAGCTTGAGCTCTGGCAGGAGGGGGGACGCAAAGGCGACTTTCACAAGATACGTCTGGAAGCCCTCCTTGAAGTGGGGCCCTCGGTATTTTTCTCCCTGGCGGTGATTGCCGTATCATTTCTCCCGGTTTTTACCCTGGTGGACCAGGAGGGCCGGCTGTTCACGCCGCTCGCCTACACCAAGACCTTTGCCATTGCGATTGCTGCCCTGCTGGCCATAACTCTTGATCCGGCGGTGCGCATGCTCTTTGCGCGGATGGACCCGTTCCAGATAAAACCGCGACCGCTGGCCTCGATCATAAACGCGCTTTTTGTCGGGAAATACTATCCGGAGGAGAAGCACCCAATCAGCCGCATCCTGTTCGCGCTGTACGAAAAACCATGCCGGCTTGTGCTCAGACATCCAAAGAAAGTCATTGCCCTGGCCATCATTATAGTTGCAACCACGGTACCCGTCTACCTAAGACTGGGCCATGAGTTCATGCCGCCGCTCAATGAAGGCACGATTCTGTATATGCCGACAACCCTTCCCGGCATTTCCGTCACCGAGGCGCAGAAGCTCCTGGAAACCCAGGACCGCATCATAAAAAGTTTCCCGGAAGTGGTCTCAGTGTTCGGCAAGGCCGGGCGAGCTGAAAGTTCCACTGACCCGGCCCCGTTCTCCATGATGGAAACCACGGTGGTGCTCAAGCCCCATTCTGAGTGGCGCGCAAAAGACCGCTGGTACTCATCCTGGGCCCCCGGATGGCTCAAAGCAGCATTTCGCCGCATCTGGCCTGACACCATGTCCTATGATGAACTCATCAACGAGATGGACCAGGCCATTCAGATACCCGGCAACACCAATGCCTGGACCATGCCGATCAAGGGCCGCATTGATATGCTCTCCACCGGCGTGCGGACGCCTATCGGGATAAAAATCCTCGGGGCCGACCTCAGCAAAATCCAGAGCACCGGCGAAGCCATTGAAAAAGTTGTCAAGGCCATTCCCGGTACCCGGAGCGTCTATGCCGAGCGGGTGGCCGGCGGCTATTTTGTGGATTTCACCCCCCGGCGGGAAGCTCTTTCGCGCTATGGCCTCACCATCGAAGATATGCAAAACGTCATCATGTACGCTATCGGCGGCGAAACAGTTTCCACCACCGTTGAAGGCCGCGAGCGCTATACCATAAACCTGCGCTACCCCCGGGATTTGCGGGCCAACCTCGACCAGCTGCAGCGAGTCCTGCTGACTACAAAAAGTGGCATTCAGGTTCCCATGGCTGAACTGGCTGAAGTAACGCTCACCATGGGTCCGAGCATGATCCGTGATGAAAACGGCATGCTTGCGGGGTATGTGTTTGTGGACATCGCTGATCGGGACGTGGGCTCCTATGTGGAGGAGGCCAAGAAAGCGGTTATGCAGAATATAGCTCTGCCGACCGGGTATTCCCTTATCTGGAGCGGCCAGTATGAAAATATGCTCAGGGTGCGCGAGCGCCTGAAAGTTGTGGTGCCGGTGACCATCTTCCTTATCTTCATGCTCCTGTATATGAACACCAAGTCCGCGTTCAAGGCAGCGGTGGTCATGCTGGCGGTGCCCTTCTCGGTGGTGGGCGCGGTGTGGCTCATGTACGTCCTGGGCTATAATGTATCCATTGCCGCCTGGGTCGGCATGATCGCCCTCATGGGGCTTGACGCGGAGACCGGCGTGTTTATGCTCCTGTTTCTGGATCTTTCCTATGATGAGGCAAAAAAGAATAATAAGCTCAGAAACATGGCCGAACTGCATGAAGCGATCATCCACGGCGCGGTAAAGCGCATCCGGCCCAAGATGATGACCGTGGCTGCTGCAGCCATGGGCCTCATGCCCATCATGTGGTCTATAGGAGCCGGGGCTGACGTCATGAAGCGCGTCGCCGCGCCCATGGTAGGCGGCCTGTTTACCTCGTTTCTAATGGAGCTGCTGGTGTATCCGGCAATCTATCTGCTCTGGAAAAGAAACACGGAGTGTAAAAACATCCAATAGAATATGCTACACATTGAATGCGCCACAGAGTTCACGAAGGAGCGCTTTAAGAGGATATAAAACAATAGCAATAGAGATAAACTACTAGAACCAGGCCACTGAGAACTGCTCTGTGTGCGCTGTGGTTACATTTTAATAACACTATCAAACAAGGAGGCTCTTATGAAAAAACAGGTAGTCATTATTTTTGCTGTCATCTGTGCAGCACTGGTGCTGCTCACCGCAGGTGCGGTAACAACTTCGCAGGCAGCGCAGGGAAAAGTTTCCTACACCTGCCCCATGCCCGAGGATGCGGATGTAATAATGGACAAGCCCGGCAAGTGCCCCAAGTGCGGCATGGACCTGGTGGCAAAAAACCAGGAGCCTGCGGTGAAATATACCTGCCCCATGCATCCGGACGTAATATCAGACAAGCCCGGCAAATGCCCCAAGTGCGGGATGAATCTGGTGCCCATGAAG
>Ga0209253_10006478_pt1 | contig 10138 bp, 9 predicted proteins | sample FrelakmetBRP12BR_FD_187145 | JGI IMG/M metagenome (GOLD analysis project Ga0209253, IMG submission 187145) | Freshwater lake sediment microbial communities from the University of Notre Dame, USA, for methane emissions studies - BRP12 BR (SPAdes)... | ecosystem: Environmental > Aquatic >...
ACAGCGAGGGTCCGCACGCGGGGCTGTGTCCCGCCGCAGGCGGGATCGCATGCGGAGGCGGGTCGGAAGGCTGGGCTCGATGCCCAGCCCGAGCGACCGCTCATGGCCCGCGGGGCAAAAAAGAGCCTCCACGGAGTGGAAAACGAGTAAAGGGCCGCCCACCACCGTGGTAGCCTGCATGCATGAAGGCGTACCTCTCGCGCTGGGTGTGCCTGGACGTCGAGGCCAACTTGCGGCGCGCCGTCGAGGAGTCCAGGCAGGCCGCGGAGGCAGGCGCCTCGATCGTTGTGTTTCCCGAGGTCTTTCTGACCGGCTACACCAGGTCCGTGCAGCCCGAGCGTGTCCGGACAGCGTTTGCGGACATCTCGGGGTCCCACCCCCGGGTCGTCTTCGCCTTTGGCTCGTTCACGGAAGACCGCCACAACCGGATGACGATCTGGCGCGGCGGCGGCGAGGTCGCCCGCTACGACAAGGTCCACCTCTTCACACCCAACGAGGAGCCGAAGATCTGGGAGCCCGGCGACCGATACGTGGCGGCGAGGATCGACGACTGGACGGTCGGCCTCCTGACCTGCAACGACATCCGGTTCCCGGAGCAGGCTCGGGCACTCCGCCTTGCGGCCCGCTGCGACGCGCTTCTGGTCGTGGCGTGGTGGCCGTGGCGCAGGGACCACGTGTGGCGCACGCTGCTGCGCGCGCGGGCGATCGAGAACGGCCTCTGGGTCATCGGCTGCTGCGTTGCCGCCTCCGAGCACCCCGAGGAGCGCTTCGCAGGGGCAGGCAACCACGTCTTCGACCCCCACGGCGAACCGGTGCGCACGAGCGACGACCGCACGTACATCCTGGACCCTTCGCGCACCGGAGACCTGCTGGTGGACCCTCTCGAGACCTACCGGGCCATCGAGGAGGTGCACGTCTTCGAAGCCGCCCCGTAGCAGGCGCGGCCTCTCGCGAGGAGTTCGGCGGGAGCTCGACCTACCCGCCCAGCTCGTACTCGCCGGCCCGCTGGGTCTTCAGGTACATCTGTTCGATGAGGCCACCGTAGCGCTCGGCGATGATGCGCCGCCGGACCTTCATGGTCGGCGTGAGCTCACCCTCTTCCAGCGAGAACTCTCGCGGCAGCACCGTGAAGCGGCGGATGCGCTCGTGCATGGCGAGTTCGGCGTTGACCTGCTTGACCGCCGCCGCCACCAGCGCCTCGGTCTCCGGATGCTGGGCCATCTCCGCACGCCCCATCCCCGCGACCCCCTTGTCCGTGAAGTGTGCCTCCAGGTTCTCGAAATTGGGAACGATGAGCGCCGTCAGGTACGGGAACTTGTCCCCGATCAGGACGGCCTGGGCGATATAGGGGGTGGCGCCGAGCCGGCCCTCGACGGGTTGGGGCGCCACGTTCTTGCCGCCCGACGTCACGATGATGTCCTTCTTGCGGTCGGTGATGAAGAGGTAGCCGTCTGAGTCCAGGTAGCCAACGTCGCCGGTGTGCAGCCATCCGTCGCCGTCGATCACCTCCGCGGTCGCCTCGGGCTTGTTCCAGTAGCCGAGCATGATGTTCGGGCCGCGCGCGAGGATCTCGCCGTCGGGCGCGATGCGAACCTCGACGCCGGGGAAGACCCGCCCTACGGACCCGAGACGGTTTGCTTCCAGCCGGTTGGCTGCAATGACAGGAGCGGACTCGGTGAGCCCGTACCCTTGCAGGATCGGGATCCCCACGACGTCGAAGAACTCCGCCACCTGGCGGGCGAGCGGTGCACCCCCCGAGATAGTGAAGCGCAGCCGGCCGCCGAATCGCTCCGCGATCTTCGAGAAGACGCGCGAGCGGGCCACGGCGAACTGCCCGCGCGCGAAGGCGGAAGCGCGCTCGCCCCGCCACTCGGCGCCGCGCACCTCGCGGCCCACCCGCAGGGCCCACTCGAAGAGCCGCCGCTTGACGCCGCCCTCCTGCTGCACCTTCGATATGATCTTGATGTACGAGCGTTCGTACAGTCGCGGCACCGAGACCATGATCGTGGGCCGGATCTCGGTGAGCTGCGAAGGCACCCGCTCGATTGACTCGACGTAGTTGATCTGCGAACCGCGGTCGAAGAACACGTAGTCCACCGTGCGCTCGAAGACGTGAGAGAGAGGCAGGAACGACATGCAGATGTCGCGCTCGGTGATCGGATAGAGCGGCCGCACGGTGTTGACCTGCGAGATGAAGTTCCGGTGCGAGAGCATCACGCCCTTCGGCTCGCCGGTGGTGCCGGACGTGTAGATCAGGCTCGCCAGGTCGTCTCCGCCGAGTGCCGGCGGCTCGGGCCACTTTCGCGACGGCGGCAGCGTGAGGTCCTGCAAGCACTCCAGGCCCTCGGCCAGCCCGCGGTCGAGCCCGACGACCCGGACACCCGGCAGGTCCGAGGCGGCGTCGAGCGCGGTGCGGGCGCGCTCCCGACCCGACACCACCAGCATCTTGGACTGCGAGTCCCCGACGATGTAGCGCACCTGCTGCTCGGGCAGGGTGGCGTAGAGGGGAACGGGTACCGCACCGAGGATGTGGCACGCGAAGTCCAGGATGTGCCACTCGGGGCGGTTCTCCACGAAGAGCGCAACACGGTCACCGGCCGCCGCGCCTGCACGCGACAGGCGGGCCGCGGTCTCTCTGGTCGTGCGCTCGAACTCCTTGATGGTGTAGCTACGCCACGCCTTCCCGGCTCGGATACGCAGCAGCTCCTTCCGCGCAGGGTAGGCTTTGACCACGAACTCGAAGAGGTCCCGAAGGGTTTCCATGTGAGCTCTCCAAAGATGCTGACGGTGATTGTACGGCCCGTGCTGGCTCTGCACAACAGCCGGAAGCCGCCATAATAGCCAGGTGGGACAACCCCGTCTCGCGGTGAGGCTTGCGTATCTCGGAGGGGCCTTCGCTGGCTGGCAGCGCCAGACCCACGCCCGCACCGTCCAGGGGGTGATCGAGCAGGCGCTCCAGGTCCTTTACCGGCAGCCGGTCCGGGTCGTGGGGGCCGGGCGAACCGATGCCGGGGTGCACGCGGCCGGCCAGGTCGCACATTTCGACCCCCGTCTACCGATTCCGCCCGCCGGTGTCGCCAGCGCTCTCAACAGCCTCCTTCCGGGGGACGTCCGCGTGCTGCGTGCGTGGGCCGTGCCGGCGGGGTTTCACGCGCGCCGATCGGCGGTCGGCAAGCGCTACCGCTACCGGCTGGCGTGGGGCGCGACGCTTCCGCCCTGGGAGGCCCTCCGGCGCTGGCACGTGGGCCACCCGCTCGACGCCGGGGCCGTGGCGGCGACCCTCGCTCGTGTGACGGGGACGCACGACTTCGCCGCGTTCGCCCTCTCGGGGCACTCGGGCCACGGCGCCCGCGGGACCGTGCGCACCGTCACGCTCGCCAACCTCGTCGTGCACGGCCGCAGAGTCGACATCGTCCTGGAGGGTGACGGCTTCCTGCGCGGCATGGTGCGGCGTGTCGCCGGTGCTCTGGTGGAGGTCGGCCGTGGGGCGCAGCCACCGAGTTGGTTCGCGGCTCTGCTGAGGGACCGGAACACTCTGCCGCCAGCGCCCACCGCCCCCCCGCACGGCCTCACGCTCGAGCGGGTCTCTTACGGCAGCCGACAGCACACAGCCGACAGCTGACAGCCTGACCTGAGGAGCGCACCGGGGTCCCGGCGTTCTTACGACGTTCGGTGCGCCACTCGCGTTCCGTGGAAGCCGCGCCGGCAACTGGGTTGGCGCGGCAGCTGTGAGCTGTCAACTGTCAGCCGTGGGCTTGCTTTCTACGTGTTAGACTGCCCGCGCCGATGAAGGACCTCGATCGCCTCGCCGCACCAGGCACGCCGGAGCGCGAACTCGTGGACCGCCTCACACCGTCCTCCCTCCCCCGCCACGTCGCGATCATCATGGACGGCAACGGGCGCTGGGCTCGGCAGCGGGGCCTTCCACGCGTCGAGGGGCACCGCGCCGGTATTCGCGCCGTCCGCGACACGGTGGAGGCGGCGGCCAGGCTCGAGCTCGAGGCGCTCACGATGTACGCGTTTTCGACGGAGAACTGGAAGCGGCCCCGGTGGGAGGTTCGCACGCTCATGGCCCTGCTCAAGGAGTACCTGGCCAAGGAGCTGCGCACCATGGTCGACAACAACATCCGTTTCCGCCCCATCGGCCGTCTCGGCGAGCTCGAGCCGGAGATCCAGCAAGGGTTGGCCCAGGCGGTCGAGCTCACGAGCAAGAACACCGGCCTCACCTTCCAAATCGCGCTCAACTACTCCGGCCGGTCGGAGCTGGTGGACCTCGTGCGCTACGCCGTGGCTGCAGCTCACTCCGAGAAGCTTTCGCCGGACACCATCGACGAAGAATGGGTCGCCGCCCACCTGACGACGGCAGGGATGCCCGACCCCGACCTCCTGATCCGCACCTCCGGCGAGCTGCGCATCTCGAACTTCCTGCTCTGGCAGATCGCCTACGCGGAGCTCCACTTCACGCCCGTCCTCTGGCCCGACTTCACCACCCGCGACCTGATCCAGGCGGTGGCCGAGTTCGCTCGCCGGGAGCGCAGGTACGGTGGGGTCGTCGAGGGTGGCCACGACGACACCGAGGAGGCCGCCGAGTGAGGGGGGCGCGCGAGGTCACCGCGTTCGCTCTGCTGCCGGTGGTCCTGCTTGCGATCGTCTTCTTACCGCCCTGGGTCTACCTCGCCATGGTGTGGGTGATCGCAATGTTCTCCGCGTGGGAGCTGCTGGCGTTGTTCCGCCGTCTCGGCCAGCCCGCACCGCAGGTGCCCACGCTCGTGACCCTGGGGGCGCTGCTCCCCGCCTTATGGCTCGGTGGCCTTCCCCGGGCGGGAGCGGTGCTCGCCCTCGCGCTGCTCGTTGTGCCCATGGCGTACCTGCTCGGGCGCTACCCGATCCGGGGCGCCGCGGCCGGCATCGCGGGGGCCACGTTCACCGTTGTCTACTTCGTCGTCACCGGCGGCGCGATGGGGTTTCTGCGCACGCTGTTCCCCGGCACCATGGGCGTGAAGGTGCTGCTTTTCCATTGCCTGCTCATCTGGGGGGGCGATTCCGGCGCCTACTACGTCGGCAGCCGCTTCGGCAGGCACAAGCTCGCTCCGGTCGTGAGCCCCAAGAAGTCGTGGGAAGGGATCGCCGGCGGAGTCCTCGGGACGTTCTTCGGCCTGTGGTTCTGCCGCACGCTGTTCTTCCCTGAGCTGCCGCTCCCTCTCGGCCTCGCGATCGCCACCGCGCTGTCGGTGCTGGCGCCGGTCGGCGACCTCGTGGAGTCGCTTTTCAAGCGGGACGCAGGCGTCAAGGACTCGTCGGATCTGCTGCCCGGACACGGGGGCTTTCTGGACCGCAGCGACTCGCTCTTCTTCGCCGCCCCGTTCGTGCTGGCCCTCTTCATCCTGGTCGGGCTGTTCGGGGTCCCGGTTTGAAGCGCCTGGCGATCCTGGGCTCGACCGGCTCCATAGGCACCGCGACCCTCGACGTTGCGGCACGCTTCCCAGACAGGTTCGCCGTGGTGGCACTTGCCGCCGGCCGCAACGTCGAGCGCCTCGCGGAGCAGGTTCGGACCTGGCAACCCCTCCTCGTCGCTGTCGCGGAGGAGGTAGACGCGGCGAGGCTGCGGAAGGAGTTTCCGCGGCTCGAGGTGCTGACAGGACCCGAGGGGCGCGAGGCGGTGGCCACTCATCCAGCGGCGACCACCATCGTGTCCGCGTTCGTCGGGGCCGTCGGCCTCGTGCCGACGTGGCGCGCGCTCACCCTGGGCCGGGAGGTGGCGCTCGCCAACAAGGAGACGCTGGTCGCTGCCGGGGAGTTGGTGATGGCCGCGGCCGCCGCGAGCGGTGGGAGCGTCTTGCCGATCGACTCGGAGCACAACGCCCTGCACCAGGCGCTCCGGGTCGGCCCGCCGGACGCCGTGCGCCGCCTCATCCTCACCGCCTCGGGCGGCCCCTTTCGCACCTGGGCCGAGGAGGACCTGAAGAAGGCGACGGTGGCTCAGGCGCTGGCGCACCCGACCTGGCGGATGGGCGCCAAGATCACCATCGACTCGGCCACGATGATGAACAAGGGGCTCGAGATCATCGAGGCGCACCACCTGTTCGGCGTGCCCGAGGAGCAGATAGCCGTGGTCGTGCACCCGGAGAGCCGCGTGCACTCGCTCGTGGAGTACGTCGACGGAACGCTGATCGCGCAACTGTCGGTCAACGACATGCGCTTCCCCATCCTGTACGCGCTGTCCTGGCCCGAGCGTCTCCCGTCACCCCTCGGGTTCCTCGACCTCGTCGAGGTCGGTGCCCTCCACTTCGCGCCCGCCGACGAGCGGCGCTTCCCCTGCTTGCGCCTGGCTCGCGAGGCCCTGCGCGCCGGCGGCACGGTGCCCGCGGTGCTCAACGCCGCCAACGAGGTCGCGGTTGCCGCATTCCTTGCCGAGCGACTGCCGTTCACCGGGATCCCGGAGGTGGTCGAGGCGGCCATCGCGCGCGAGGCGTCGCGGGAGCACAAGCTCGCCGTGATGGAGGACGCCCTGGCGGCGGACGAGCGCGGTCGCGCCTGGGCCGGGGAGTTGGTCGCGAAATACGTATCCGGTGTCGCCGGTTCCCAGTGAGGATGCAGGTGGTGCAATGCTCATAAACGTCTTCTCGCTGGTCGTCGTGCTCGGTGTCCTGGTGTTCATCCACGAGGGGGGGCACTTTCTCCTCGCGCGGGCGCTGAAGGCACGGGTCAGCGTCTTCTCCTTCGGGTTCGGGAAGCGCCTTTTCGGCGTCGAGCGCAGCGGCACCGACTACCGGATCAGCCTGATCCCGCTCGGCGGATACGTTCGCATCCACGGACTCGGCCCGGACGAGTCGGACATCGTCGCGAAGGAGGGTGGGGGCTCCGAGCCGCTCCTCCCACGCTGGCGGCGGACGCTGATCCTGCTCGCCGGCCCGGCCGCCAACGTGGTCGGGGCGGTTCTCTTCGTGGCCCTCGCCTTTGTCGTGGGGATGCAGGTGCCCGCGTGGCAGGACCAGCCCCCCGAGGTCGCCTGGGTGGACCCCGGGTCCCCCGCTGCGGCAGCGGGCGTCAGGGCCGGGGACCTGATGCTGTCGGTGGACGGCAAACACGTACGAAACTGGCGGGAACTCGACATGGCCACCCTCGGCTCGCCCGGGCACGCGCTCGTCCTGCGCTTCCGGCGGGACGGTCTGGAGCACGTGGCCACCCTCACGCCCCGCGCCGTGACCCGCTACGAGGTGGGTTACGCGGGGCTTGCGCCCCCGATCCCGGCCGAGGTGCCGGGCGTGCTTCCCGGAAGCCCGGCGGAGAAAGCAGGTCTCCGCGCTGGGGACCGCATCGTCGCGGTGAACGGCGAGACCGTGCGGCACTTCTACGACGTGATGCGGTTGGTCGGGGCGAGCCCCAACCGCGAGCTCACGCTGACCATCCTCCGGGGGGCCGAGACCCTCACTGTGGCCGCCACCCCGCGCGACGCGGGCGGACAGGGCAAGCTCGGCATTCCGGTGCCCACCTCCACCGTCCTCAAGCGCCTGGGTGTTGCGGAAGCCTTCGCCGAGTCGGTGCGGGAGAACGTGCGAATGGCGCGGGAGACCTTCGTGGTGATCGGCCGCATGCTGAGCGGCCGCACCTCGCTGCGCCAGATGTCCGGGCCCATAGACATCGCACGCTTCTCGGGAGAGGCGGCGCGGACCGGGACCGTCTCGTTCATCTGGCTGCTCGGGATGATCTCGCTGCAGCTGGCGATCTTCAACCTGCTCCCGATCCCGGTCCTGGATGGTGGCCACCTGGCGGTGATCGGGGTCGAGTCCGCACTTCGCCGCGACTTCTCCGAGCGTACTAAGGAACGCATCATGAACATCGGCTTCTGGCTGATCATCACCCTGGTGGTCGTGGTCCTCTACAACGACTTGGCCAAGAGCTTCCCGGCTCTCGACCACCTGATCCCCGGCCGCGCCAAGTAGAGCTATCGCGGTGCTGGCGTTTCTTGTCACTTCCTGACGGCTTTGTTTTGCCAAGCGGGTGCGCGGCTAGGGTCTTCTTCTTCACTGCGTGAGGCTTTCTGTTGCCCCGCGGGCTTTGAGCGGTCGCTCGCCATGCACCTGCAGGCGGCGGTCGCGCGTGTCAATGTGCGTGTCCAGTCGGCAGATAACGCCGCCTCTTGGGAGGGGGGCTTCCAATCCGCCCGGCGGGTGCCAGCGGCCATGCCTCCGGAGGCTGCGGGGACCCGGCGCGCGGAACGGGACGGGGTGTCGGTGATCCCGCGAAGCGGGAGATACCGAGGGGTCCCCGGGCCGAGACGCGCTGCCGGGTCGCAGCCGCAGGAGTCTCGGCGCGCCGCGAGCGGGGGCGAGCCAGCGCCGAGAGGCCGCGCACCCGCGGGGCAAAACAAAAGCCGTTACGCAGTGGAAAGGAAGAGGCCGATCGCTCCGAGCCCGCGGGGCAAAAAGAGAACCGGCACGGAGTGGGAAAGAAAGGATCAGGAGCCGTGGAGCAGGCGGTCCGCCAGGATGTTGGGGAGGCCAGCGGCGAGGATGCGCTTGCGCGCCGCTTCCACGTTGTACGGGACGCGGTGGAGCGTGAAGCGCCGGATCGCCGAGTCGTACATCGCGTACGAGGCGCGTGGGTCGCGGTCGCGGGGCTGCCCCACGGAGCCGGGGTTGATGAGGTAGCTCCGCGCGGGGTCGAGATCGATGACCACCCGGCTGCCCCGCAGCAGCACGCCCACGAGGCTCTCCTGGCCTCCTTCGATCGTCCGCTCGAACATGCACGGCACGTGCGAGTGCCCGAAGAACGTCACGCCGGCGGGGAGGCTGCGGAACGCCGCCTGGGCCTCCATCTCGGAGAACAGGTACTCGTCCTCGTCGGCGGGCGAGCCGTGGCAGATGGCGACCCCCTCCTCGATGACCTTGGGCCCCACCGGGAGGTTCTCCAGGTAGCGGCGGTTGGCCGGCGTGAGGACCTCGGCGCTCCAGAACGCGGCCCGCCGGGCATGGGCGTTGAAGAACACCGAGCCCTCCTCGGGGTTGAGCACAACGCGGTCGTGGTTGCCGCGCACTGAGTGCACCTTGTGTCCCATCGCCCGCAGCCGCTCCACGACCTGGTTCGGGGCGGCCCCGTAGCCGACGGCATCACCCAGGAACAGCACGGCGTCGCGCCGCTTCCTGGCGGCGTGGGCGAGCACGGCGCGGAACGCCTCGAGGTTGCCGTGGATGTCGGAGAGGATCAGGTACCTCATGCGAACCTCTCGAGCGCCAGCGCCAGCCGCCCGGCGAGCGCCTCGGCGTCCTCACCCGTCTCGGGGCGGATCGCGATGTCCGCAAGCCGGTAGTGGGGCAGCCTCTTGGAGTACAGCTCGAACGCCTGCTCGGGGGTGCCGAACAGCGGCCTCTCACCGCGCTTCCCGGGCAGGCGCGTCAGCACCTCGCCCCACGGCACGTCCAGGAACACCGAGACCCCCAGGCGGGAGATCAGCTCGCGGTTGCCGGGCTGGACGAAGGTGCCGCCCCCGGCGGCGACGACGAGCGCCGGGAAGCGGGCGCAGGCCGCGAGCTGGCGCGCCTCCTCGGCGCGGAAAGCGCTCTCGCCGATCGCCTCGAAGGCCCGTGCCACCCCCATGCGCAGGCTCGCTTCCACCCGCCCGTCAAGGTCCCAGAAGAGCGCGCCTGAGCGCCTCGCGAGGACCCGCCCCGTCGTGGTCTTTCCCGCGCCCATGAAACCGATCAGGAAGACCCGCATCCACCCCCCATGGCTTTCCCACGCAGGGCTACTCCCGCCCCGCGAAGCGTTCCATGAACTGGGTGGAGAGCCGCCCGGCGACGAAGTCGGCGTCGTCGAGGATCCGCAGGTGGAGCGGTATCGAGGTGCGCACCCCTCCGATCAGGAACATCCCGAGCGCCCCCCTGGCGCGGGCGATCGCCTCCTGCCGGCCGGCCGCGTGCACGATGAGCTTGGCGAGCAGCGAGTCGTAGTACGGCGGGACGACGTACCCCCGGTAGATGTGCGTGTCCACCCGCACCCCAGGCCCGACCGGGAAAGCCAGCTCGGTGATCTCCCCCGGCGAGGGGGCGAACGTCACCGGGTCCTCGGCGTTGATGCGGAACTCGATCGCGTGCCCCACCATCTTGGGGCGCTTGCGGATCGAGAGCGCCTGGCCGCC
>Ga0209253_10006479_pt1 | contig 10137 bp, 10 predicted proteins | sample FrelakmetBRP12BR_FD_187145 | JGI IMG/M metagenome (GOLD analysis project Ga0209253, IMG submission 187145) | Freshwater lake sediment microbial communities from the University of Notre Dame, USA, for methane emissions studies - BRP12 BR (SPAdes)... | ecosystem: Environmental > Aquatic >...
CGTGCCACTCGACAAGGGCGACCCGGTCGCCAGGCTCGGCGCCGCGATCGCCGGCCGCGGACCTTGCCTGGTGATCCTCGATAACTTCGAGCAGGTGGCCCGCCACGCCGAGGAGACGCTCGGCCGCTGGCTCGACGCCGCGGGCCAGGCGTGCTTCCTCGTCACCACCCGCGAGGTGCTCGGGCTGCCGGGCGAGCAGACCTACGCGCTGGCACCGCTGCCGGGCGGCGAGGCCGTGGAGCTCTTCATGCGCCGCGCCGAAGCGGCGAAGCGCGAGCTGATGCTGACGGCCGAGGACCGCGCCGCGATCGCGCCGCTGGTGAAACTGCTCGACGGCCTGCCGCTGGCGGTCGAACTCGCCGCCGCGCGCGCGCGGGTGATGCCGCCGCACACGCTGCTGGCGCGGATGGGCGAGCGCTTCCGGTTGCTGGCTTCGTCAGGCGGGCGGCGGGATCGGCACGCGACGCTGCGCGCCACCCTCGACTGGTCATGGGACCTGCTGTCGCCGGCGGAGAAGAGCGCGCTGGCGCAGCTGTCGGTGTTCGAGGACGGCTTCACCCGCGAGGCCGTGGAGGCGGCGGTCGACCTGTCGGCCTGCGATGAGGCGCCGTGGATCGTCGACGTGCTGCAGTCGCTGGTCGACAAGTCGCTGGTGCGCCCGCTACGCCGCGAGCGCTTCGACATGCTCGGCAGCGTGCAGGCGTACGCGGCCGAGCAGTTGCCCGGCGAGGGGCGCTTCCCGGGCAGCGGCGCGAGCGCGCGGCAGGCGGCGTTCGAGCGGCACTGCGCGTGGTTCGCCGCGCTCGGTCCGAAGCGGGCCGTCGAGGACGCCTGCGCCGACCTGGCGAACTTGGTGATGGCGTGCCGTCGGGCGATTTCGAATTCGGAAGCGAAGGCCGCTGTGGCAGCGTTGCAGTCGGCGTGGTCGGCGCTGAACCTGCGTGGGCCGTTCAGTATCGGCAACGAGCTCGCGGAGGCTGTGTGTGCATTACCGGGGCTAGGAGGCGCTGAAGCGGCACGTGCGTACGCCGTGAAGGGCAGCGCGCTGGACTGGCTTGGGGAGACGACCGATGCGCGGCAGAACTACGAGACCGCCCTGCGGCTCGCGCGCGAATCTGGCGAACTCGCATGTCAGGCAAGCGTGCTGGCCAAGCTCGCGCTGCTCGACGGCAACGAAGGGCGAATCTCCGAGGCGTGCGCAGGGCACGTGGAGGCGCTTTCGCTGGCTCGGCAGATCGGCGATGCAGAGGCCGAATGTGTCGCGTTGAACGGTCTCGCTAATCTCGATGTCGACCGAGGCCGGCTTGACGAAGCGCGACTAAGTTACGAGGCAGCGCTCGTCCGAGCGCGCGATGCTCGTGACTTGGGCTGGCAGTGCCGACTGCTCGGCAACCTGGGAATGCTCAACGCAAACATTGGTCGCATGGAGGAAGCCCAGCGCTGCTTGGAGCAGTCGCTAACGCTAGCGCAGCAGCTCGGTGACCGGCGAAGCGAGGGTAACAACCTCTGCAACCTCGGCATGCTGCATCTTGTCCGGCATCAGCTGAGGGATGCCATCGAGGCGTCGGAACGTGCGCTGCAAGCGGCACGCGACCTCGGTCACCGACGTCTTGAGGGGATCGTCCTTTGCAACCTGGGCCTTGCACAGGAGGAAGGAGGACAAACTCAGGAAGCACTCGCCAGCTTCGATGCGGCACTTCGGGCAATGCGCGAACTCGGCGACCGCCGAAGCGAAGGACAATTCCTCGGCTACCTCGGCCGTACGCGAGCGCGCTTGGGCGAGTACGACGAGGCGCGCGAGAGCTTCGCTGCTGGTAGTTCGCTGCTCAGCGAAGTCTCGGACACGCTCAGCCTTGGCATCCTGCTTTGTGATAGCGCTGAATGTGAATGGCGCGCTGGGCAGGCGGACGTAGCACGCCGCCTTTTCAGCGAAGCTCGCGCAAAGGGCGAAGCTGCGGGCGCCGGCCCACATTCAGAACTCGGCCTCGCGCTAGCCCGGGTGGCACAAGTTCTTGGGGCGCGCGCTCCCTAAACCTCACTTACTGGTGCTTGATCCAGGGATCCTTATCGGGAACAGCTGGACTTTCCCCCTGCGGCTGCAGTTTCACCGTGTACTTGAAGCAGGCGCCCGGCAAGTGATTGTCCCGCTTGGGACAGACGAACTGCCTGCCATTCGCCGCCGGCACGCACTGCCTCAGATCGAAGAATTCCGTCGGGTTTGGCGTGCTCTTGCAGTCCGAGGGCATGCCGGGAGCCGGGTAGTCGAAGCGGATGCCACCTTCAGCGAACCGGTACCCCCACGCCGAAGGTGCCAGATCCCACAAGACCGCACGGTTGTCGGCCCCGAGAATCGCGGTTTCCTGGTCGACCCGTATCTGGCCGCTGACGACGCCGACCAGGACCTTCCGGGGGTTCGCGGGTACGGCGCCCTGGCCGGGCTCCCACGGCCACGTCCACGGCGTCGAGCACGACGCCAGGGCGATGACCGAAGCGCACAAAATAACCGTCGATTTCCTCACCTGACTCCTCCCGGTCGAGCGGCAGTCGATGCCGCCGGGCACGGATGATCGGCCAAGACGGCGGCCTTGTGAACTCGCGGCATTGCGGGCATCCGCCGGGCGGTGTCGGTCAGGCCTGCGGCGTTGCGCGCGCGATGATGGCCGCGCAGTCGGCCGCGCGGTCGAGCGCGCCGAAGTTGTGCTGCCCCGCGCCGGCCAGCCGCGAGGCGCAGAACGCATCGGCCACGAAGGTCGGCGCGTGGCGGACGAGCAGGCTCGCCTGCATCGCCAGCGCCATGCGGTCGACGAGGCCGCGCGCGCGGTACTCCAGATCGGCCGGGTCGCCGAAATCGCGCTGCAGCGCGCCGACGGCGCGGTCCAGCACCGCGTTGGCGCCGCGCGACAGGGCGAGCTCGCCGAAGAAGGCGTCGATCGCCGCCGGCGACTTGCGCAGCACGCGCAGCACGTCGAGGCACTGCACGTTGCCGCTGCCCTCCCAGATCGCATTGACCGGCGACTCGCGGAACAGGCGCGGCAAGGGGCTGTCCTCCATCACGCCGCTGCCGCCAATGCACTCCATCGCCTCGTAGGTCAGGTTCGGCGTGCGCTTGCAGATCCAGTACTTGCCCACCGAGGTCAGCACGCGCACCAGCAGGTCCTCGCTCTCCTCCGAGCGCGAGTCGAGCGCGCGGGCCACCCGCATCGCCAGCGCCAGCGAACCTTCGTGCTCCAGCACCAGGTCGGCCAGCACGTTCATCATCAGCGGCTGGCGGTTGAGCACGGCTCCGAAGGCCGAGCGCAGCGCGCAGTGGTGCAGCGCCTGCGCCACCGCTGCCCGTTGGCCGGCGGCCGAGCCGACCATGCAGTCGAAGCGCGTCATCGCCACCATCTCGATGATCGTGCGCACGCCGCGGCCCTCGTCGCCGACCATCCAGGCCAGCGCGCCGCGCAGTTCGGTCTCGCTCGACGCATTGGACACGTTGCCCATCTTGCGCTTCAGGCGCAGCACCTGCAGCGGGTTCTTGCTGCCGTCCGGCCGCCAGCGCGGCAGCAGGAAGCACGACAACCCGCCGGGCGCCTGCGCCAGCACCAGGAAGGCGTCGCTCATCGGCGCCGAGACGAAGTACTTGTGGCCGACCAGTTCGTACGGCATGCCGGGGCCGCCGGGGCCGATCGGGTGGGCGCGGGTGGTGTTGGCGCGCACGTCGGAGCCGCCCTGCTTCTCGGTCATCGCCATGCCGATCGTCAGGCCGCGCTTGTCGCCGTCCGGCACGTTGCGCGGGTCGTAGACGCGGGCGGTGATCCTCGGCTCCCACAGCCGGGCCAGTTCCGGCGTGGTGCGCAGCGACGGCACGGCGGCGAAGGTCATCGTCACCGGGCAGCCGTGGCCGGCCTCCACCTGGGTGTGCAGGTAGCAGCGCGCCGCGCGGGCGACGTGCGCGCCCGGGCCCGGTTCGGTCCACGGCGATGAGTGCAGCCCGTGCTCGATCGCCGTCTTCATCAGTGCGTGGTAGGCGGGATGGAAGCGGACCAGGTCGACGCGGTTGCCGAAGCGGTCGTGCGTGTCGAGTTCGGGGGGAACCCGGTTCGCCGCCGCGCCGAGCTCGATGTACTCGGCGGTGCCGATCATCCGGCCGAACGCGGCGAGCGACTCGTGCGCGGCCGCGGCGCCCTCGCGGCGGACCGCCTCCTGCAGCGCCGCGTCCTGAAGGTACGGGTTGTAGTCGGCCAGTTCGCGCGCGACGTTGACGACCTCGTGCGTCTCGGCGAGAAACAGCGCGGATTTCGACATGGTCTCGGGAGCGTTCATCGGCGGTTCTCCACGGTGGTGCGGCTGGCGGCGCGCGGGACCGGCCGGCGGCGCGTCGCGGGGGTGTCGCTCAAAAAGCCTTTCCAGATCGCCTGGCCGGCGGCATCGAAGCGGATCACCGCGTCGATGAACGCGGCGCGTGCCTGCTCGTCGACCAGCGGCCGCGGCAGCAGGGGATCGAACACCAGTTGCCGGATCGCCTCGTCGCCGAGCAGGAACGACTCGCGCGCCGCAGCGTCGAGGTCGAGGCGGTGCGCCTGAGCGAGCCAGCGCTCGAGCCGCACGCGCGTGGCGCGGTAGCGGCGCGCCAGCGCCTTGCCGTCCCACAGCGCGCGGGCGCGCCGCTCGTGCTCGGCATCGAAGCCGCCGGCGCGGAAGACCGCGGCGTCGCGCTGCAGGCCGAGCCGGGTCAGCCGCTCGCGCGCCGCCGCGACGCCGCCGGGGAGGTTGTCGGGGCGCAGGTGCAGGTCGCGGTCGAGTTCGCGCAGCCCGAGCAGGCCAAGCGCCCGGCCGCGCGCGCGCAGCGCCACCCGGTTGCTGCGGCCGAGCGCGCCGACGTGCACGGCGATCCAGTCGCCGCTCCACTCGGTCGTGCGCGCCTGGGCATCGCGCCAGGCGGCGACGTCGGCCGCGAGGGTCGAAGCGCTGGGACCCAGACGGTAGGCACCGCGTTCCACGGGTTCGACCAGACCGGCCGCGGCAAGGCGCACGAGGGCCACCCGGACCCCGTTGGCGGGGATGGCGAACAGCGCACACGCGCGAACGGCGTCGCGCGCAGAGAGCGGCGCGCCGCCCGCACCGAGCAGCAGCCTGAGGATCAGTTGACGCGGGCGGGGAACCATCATTTGCAGTAGGCTACATCAACACGCAGTTTGTGTCGCGATGTGTAATGCACGCCGCCGCTCGGCGATTGGTCCGTCGATTGGTCCTGCGCAGCACGGGCGCAAAAGCGGAACAGGGAGACAGGCATGGAAGGTGAACGGTTGCGGGCGATGTCGGGCGAGCTGGCGATGTTTCGCGACGAAGTGCGCAAGTTCGTCGAAGCGGAGCTCGCTCCGCACGAGGCGCGCTGGGCGAAGCAGCAGCACGTCGACCGCGAGGCCTGGCGCAAGGCCGGTGAGATGGGGATCCTGCTCGCCGACGTGCCGGAGCAATACGGCGGCGCGGGCGCCACGTTCGCGCACGAGTGCGTGGTGTTCGAGGAACTGCAGCGGGCCAACGTGACGAGCTTCGGCAAGCACGTGCACAGCATCGTCGCGCACTACCTGCTCGCCTACGGGAGCGAGGCGCAGAAGACGCGCTGGCTGCCGAGGATGGCGGCCGGCGAGATGATCGCCGCCATCGCGATGTCCGAACCGGGCGCCGGCTCCGACCTGCAGGGCGTGCGCACGCGGGCGGTGAGGCAAGGCGACCAGTACGTGGTCAACGGCTCGAAGACCTTCATCTCCAACGGCTACCTCGCCGACCTGATCTGCCTGGTCGTCAAGACCGACCCAGCGGCCGGCGCCAAGGGCGTGTCGCTGCTGATGGTCGAAACGGCGGATCTGCAGGGCTTCCGCTGCGGCCGCATCCTCGACAAGATCGGCATGCACGGCCAGGACACGGCGGAACTGTTCTTCGACGACGTACGCGTGCCGGCGGCCAACCTGCTCGGGGCTGAGGAGGGGCGCGGCTTCTACCAGCTGATGGAGCAGCTACCGTGGGAGCGGACCATCGTCGCCGTCGCCGCCGTGGCGGCGATCGAGCGCGCCGTCGAGCTGACCGTCGAGTACGTCAGGCAGCGCCAGGCCTTCGGCAAGGCGCTAATCGAGATGCAGAACACGCGCTTCAAGCTCGCCGAGTGCCGGACCACTGCGCACATCGCCCGCGTGTTCCTCGACGACTGCATCGAGCGGGTGATGGACGGCACGATGGACGCCGCCACTGCCTCGATGGCCAAGTGGTGGACCACCGAGCAGCAGTGCCGCGTCATCGACGAGTGCCTGCAGCTGTTCGGCGGCTACGGCTACATGATGGATTACCCGATCGGCAAGATGTACGCCGACGCGCGGGTGCAGAAGATCTACGGCGGCTCGAACGAGATCATGAAGGAGCTGATCGCCCGTTCGCTGTAGAGCGTGGGCCGGCGCGCTGGGCGAGCTCGGCGCGGACGCGCAGTCGCTCGGCATGAAGCGGGTCGCGCTGTTCGTCGACCCGCACGTGCTGGCCAGCGCCCCGGCGAGGCGGCGCTCGCCTTGCTGCCCGAGGCAGGGTTGGACGTCGGCGTGTATGACCGCGCACGCTGCGAGCCGACCAGCGATTCATTCGAGGATGCGGCCGCCTTCGCCCGCGACGGCGCCTTCGACGGCTTCGTCTCGCTCGGCGGCGGCTCGGTGATGGACACCGCCAAGGCGGCCAACCTGCTGTCGACGTTTCCCGACGACCTCATCGCCTACGTCAACGCGCCGATCGGCAGGGCCAGGCCGATCCCGGGCAAGCTGAAGCCGCACATCGCCTGCCCGACCACCTGCGGCACCGGCAGCGAGACCACCGGCATCACGATCGTCGACCTGAAGTCGGTCGGCCTGCAGACCGGCATCGCCTCGCCGCTGCTCAAGCCCTCGCTGGCGATCGTCGATCCGACGACCACCGAGACGCTGCCGGGCGGTGTGGTCGCCGCTTCCGGCTTCGACGTGCTCACCCACGCGGTCGAGTCGTACACGGCGCGGCCGTTCACCAGCCGCCCGCGGCCAACGCATCCCTCGCAACGGCCGCCCTACCAGGGCTCGACCCCCTAAGACGACATCGGCAGCATCGCCGCCATCCGCCTGGGCGGAAAGTACCTCGTCCGTGCCGTTCGCGACGGCCACGACAAGGAGGCGTGCCACCAGTTGATGTTCGCCTCGACGCTCGCCGGGCTGGCCTTCGGCAGCGCCGGCGCGCACATCCCGCACGCGATGTCCTATTCGGTGGCGACGCTGAAGCACGAGTTCACCGGCAGGGGATACTAGGAGCGCGAGCCGATGGTGCCGCACGGCATCGCGGTGGTGATCAACGCGCCGGCGGCCTTCCGCTTCACCGCCGCGGCCAATCCGGCCCGCCACCTCGATGCCGCCGCGGCGCTCGGCGTCGATGTCGCCGGTGCCGCGCCGGAAGACGCCGGCGAGATCCTCGCCGACGCCTTCATCGCGCTGATGCGCGCCACCGGCCTGCCCTCCGGCATCGCCGCGCTCGGCTACGGCGAGGCCGACGTGCCGGCGCCCGCCGAAAGGGCCTTCGCGCAGCAGCGGCCGCTGGTGATGGCGCCGCGCAGCGTCTCCAAGCAGGACCTCGAAGGCCTGTACCGCGACGCGCTTCGCTACTGGTGACGCCTATCCCTCTTCAGGGGCGGTGCAGCAGCCACGGCACTACCGAGCGGTTTCCCAAGGATCGATCACGGTGACGCTCAGATCCTGAAAGTGCCTGACGTTACGCGTTGCGAGTGCGGACCGTCTCGCAAGCGCGATGCCCGCGATCTGCGTATCGCGCATGTCCACGGGCCGACCGGCTCTCTGGCGCGCCGCCGCCAAAGCCGCGGCCTCGGTTGCGGCGGCACTGTCGAAATCCAGGACGCGGTTCTCCAGATCCTCCTCGAGGAGCCGGTCAAACGCCGACTCGAGCAATTGCCGTCGCCGCCCCTTGGGCAACAGCGCAAGTCCAAGACGGGTTTCGAACAGCGTGATGCTGGTAATCCAGATCGATTCGGCAGGCTGGTGATCGAGCCATCGTACGACCGCCGCCTCGGGTGCAGTGCGCATGAGCGCCGACAGCACGTTTGTGTCGAGGATGATCACTTGGCGAGGTCCGCGGGCCGCGGACTCTGCCCGCGCAACTCGGGCAAATCGTCCCTCAGCCCTACCTTCCGGAAGCGAGCGGCGATTCGGGAACCCAGTCTGGCAATGGATCGGCTCTCCTCGCGCGCCGCATTGCGCAGAATCTCCCTCATTTCCTCTTCCATGCTGCGCCCGTGTCTTTCGGCGCGGCGCTTCAGTCGTGCCTTCACGTCCTCTTCCAGTTGGCGGACAACAACCTGGGCCATCATCGTCTCCAGTGATCCGGTGTTTGATATCATGATATCAGAGAGCTGGTGTATCCGCCCTGGTCCGCCGAGGCCGGCGGGCCAAAGGAGGCCGGGCGCATCCCGCGGAACGCCGATGAACGCGAATCTGCCCGCCGGCGAGGCTCCGGCCTCGCTGCGCGAAATCGAGACCACCCCGCCGGGCTGCGCCCTTGACGCCACCCTGTGGACGCTGGCGGCGCTGGTGGCCGCGCTGCTCGCCTGGCCGTTGCTGGCGCAACCGGACATCGTGGCCACGGCCCCCGGCCAGCTCGTACCGGCCGCGCAGGTCAAGGCGGTGCAATCGGCCGAACCCGGCATCATGCGCGCAACTGATGGAGATCCGTGCCCCGTACGACGGCATCGTCAAGGACCTGTCCGTGCATACGCTCGGCCATGTCGTGCAGGCCGGCCAGCCGCTGCTGCAGGTGGTGCCGAAAGGCGAGGTGCTGCGTGCCGAAGCGCTGCTGGCCAATGAGGATGTCGGCTTCGTCGCAGTCGGCCAGACGGTGAAGCAGAAGCTCGCCGCCTATCCGTTCCAGAAGTACGGAATGCTCGAGGGCCGGGTGGCGCAGATCAGCGCCGATGCGATCGAGCGGGCGGAGGCCGCACGAGCGGCGGGAACGAACGCGCTGGCCGCACCAGTGCAGACGCCAGTCTGTCGTCGCCTTGCCGGTTGCGCACGCGAACGAGTGATGTCACCGAAGCATGATCGCCGCGTCGAGTCGTACACGGCGCGGCCCTTCACCAGCCGGCCGCGGCCGGCGCCTGTCGGCGAATCAGAAGGACGCCGCGGCGCACTCATGACGTGCAGGGTCGCTGCCGATGGCTGACGGACGACCGATCCGCTGAAGGGGAAGACAGCCGCTTCCCGCCGGTTGCGGGCCGCCTCGAGTGGGTACGCCTTCTCCGGTTGGCGCGCGATCGAGGCGCCGGCGTGCCCTGTTGCGCTCATGTCCTCCGGCGCCCGCCTTCGGCGCGCGCCTCCTCCTTTACTTCGCTCCACTGGGCACGCCGGCGCCTCGATCTTGGTGCCGCATCCGCTGCGCTGGCGGTAGTCCGCGGCGGGGACGGCCAAGGGCGGCGGGCGAAGCCCGGCGCGGGGGACATGAGCGGAGGCGGCCACCCGCCGCCCTTGGCGGGCACGGCCTTGCCGCCGCGGATGCCGCCCGGTCTTGCCGAAAGGAAAACGGCGCCGCCTGCAGTGCAGGTCGGCGCCGTCGTCAGCTGAACTGCAGCGCTACTTGCGCGCGGCCACCGCGGCCTCGGCCTTGTCGACCAGCGCCGGGCCGATCTGGCCCTTCCACTGCGCGTAGACGCGCCGCGTGGCGGTGATGAACTCGTTGCGCTCGGCGGGGGTCAGGCGGGCGACCTTCACGCCCATGCCCTCGATTTCCTTGAGCAGCGGCTGGCCGGGTTCGTCGAGTCCCTTGCGGGCGATGGCGATCTCCTGCTTGCCGGCGTCGATGGCGGCCTGGCGGACGATCTCGCGGTCGGCCGGGGTCCAGCTCTCCCACACCTCCTTGTTGACGACGAAGATCAGCGGGTCGGCGACGTAGCCCCACATCGTCACGTTCTTCTGGCCGACGTTCTGCAGCTTGGCGGCGGTGAAGATCGACATCGGGTTCTCCTGCCCGTCGACGGCGCCGGAGGCAAAGGCCGGCTGCGCGTCGGCCCAGCTCATCTGCGTCGGGTTGGCGCCGAGCGCCTGGAAGGTGGCGAGGAACAGCGGCGAGCCGACGACGCGGATCTTC
>Ga0209253_10006480_pt1 | contig 10137 bp, 8 predicted proteins | sample FrelakmetBRP12BR_FD_187145 | JGI IMG/M metagenome (GOLD analysis project Ga0209253, IMG submission 187145) | Freshwater lake sediment microbial communities from the University of Notre Dame, USA, for methane emissions studies - BRP12 BR (SPAdes)... | ecosystem: Environmental > Aquatic >...
GGCCTGCGACGTGAAAGGTGACAGACGGCCCTCGACCGGGGGGAGCGGTGGTGGGCGATGTTGGACTTGAACCAACGACCTCCCGCGTGTGAGGCGGGCGCTCTCCCACTGAGCTAATCGCCCACGGACGGCAAGGATACCAGACGCCGTGGGGGGACGGAACCGAGCCCCGTTCGCCTCCGCGACGGGCGCCACGAGGGGTGCGTGGGGGTCGATTTGCGTATGCGGGGAACAGTCCTCGCTGTGGTTCATTGTCTGGGAGGCGAGCGGTCGGGTGGATGAGAAGACGCTCACGATGCTGCGCGAGGGGTATCGCGCCTTCGGTTTCGGGGCGCCCGAGGCCGTGCTCCGTCTGTTCGACCAGCACGTGCCCGGGCGCGAGGCGCACTGGATCGTGCGCGAGGTCACCTCGACCACGCGCTACAGGGCCAGGGACGTCGTCGCCGACGACCTCTTCGGGTCGATCCCCCCGCACTGGCAGGTCGTGCGCGTCGTCCCCTTCCGCTTCCAGGACCGCGGCGACCGCGTCGTCGTGACGGGGCAGATCCGCTGCCGGCCGCGAGGGAGCTGGGACGTCATGTCGGTGCCCTTCGCGCACGTCTGGACGGTCGCGCGCGGCAAGGTCGTCAGCGTGCTGAGCTACCTCGACGGCATCGAGATCGAGCGCACGGCCCAGGGCGCGGCGTGAGGACGGGCACCTGATCGCCGGCTTCCCGGTGCTCGGCGACGGCGTCGTGTCGCTGCGCCCGCTCACGCTCGCCGACGCGCCCTGGGTCGCGGGTGCCGTCGCCACCGGCGAGTCGTGCTGTCTGGACGCCAGACCCGGCCCGCTGTCGGTAGCGGACGCGCACGCGATGATCGCCTCGTGGGAGGGGCTGCGCGGCGAGGGACGGGGACTGGCCCTCGTCGCGCGGCACGAGGATCGGCCTGTCGGGTTGCTCATCCTGCAGACGGCCGAGCCGGGCGACTGGGAGGTGGCGTACTGGGTCGCGATCGCTGAGCGCGGGAGGGGCTACGCTGCCCGCGCCGTGGGCCTCGTCTCGCGCCGGCTCGTGGAGACGCCCGGGGTACGCCGGGTCTGGCTCGAGACCGATCCTGAGAATCGCGCCTCGCAGCGCGTCGCCGAGAAGGCGGGTTTCGTGCGCGAGCGGCTCGCGTGCGACCACTGCGCGCGCGACGGGGTCGCGCACGACTGCGTGATCTACGCTCTGCCGCCGTCGAAGTCGCGCACGACTGCGTAATCGGCGCTCTGCCGCCTTGGGGTCAGGTCAGCGGCGCCCGGCGCCCCGCCCGCCGGGGGTTGTCGGGGTCCAGGCCCATGTACGTGCAGAGGTGGTATGCGAGCAGCTGGGCCGGCAGGATCGCGACCAGCGGAGACGCGGGCTCCGGGACGGCCGCGGGCAACTCGATGGCCACGGTCGCCGCCTCGGTGGCGGGACCGCGCGGCCCCACGACGAGCAGGTCGAGCCCGCGCCGGCGCAGCTCGCGCAAGAGGTCGGTCGTGTAGCCGTGGGCCATCCCCGGCAGGGCGAAGACGATCGCCGGCAAGCCGCGCTCGATGCCGGCGATCGGTCCGTGCATGAGGTCGGCGCCGGCGTACGGGGCGGCGAAGAGATGGCAGATCTCGCGCAGCTTGAGCGCCGTCTCGAGCGCCGTGGAGTAGTTGTAGCCGCGGCCCACGACGACGAGGTGCTCGCGTGAGCGGTAGCGCGGGGCGATGCGCCTGGTCTGCGCCTCGAGGCCGAGCGTCGCCTCCATGGCCGCGGGCACCTCGTCGCGGAGGGCCGCGAGCAGCTCCTCATCGCCGCTCCAGGCGGCCCAGAAGAGCGCCAGCGCGGCGAGGTGGCTGGTGTAGGTCTTCGTCGCCGGGCGATCTTCTTCGGGCTCGGTGTGGGTCGCGACGACGGCCTGCGCGACCGACGCGAGGGGGCTCGTGTCGTCGTGCGTGACGGCGACCGTGAAGGCCCCACGGCGGCGAGCCTCGGTCACGTAATCCCTGACGTCGGGCGTGCGCCCGCTCTGGCTGATGCCCACGACGAGGCAGTCGCGGAGGTCCATGTCGGCGCCGTACAGCGTCGCGGCGCTGGGTATCGCGAGTCCGGCGGGAAGGCCGGCGTGGATCGCCGCGAGGTATTTGCCGTACATGGCGGCGTTGTGGCTTGCACCGCGGGCCACGAAGAGGACGAACCGGCTGCCGCTCGCCTTCGCCGCCGCCACGGCTTCGCGCAGAGGGGCGATGTCGGCGGCCATGCGAGCCACGACGGCCGGCTGCTCGCGGATGTTCGACAGCATGTTCTCCACGGTCTCCCTCCACCCCGTACGGTACCCGCTTCATACTGCATGGAGTCGTCGCTCCGGGTCCGTGAGGCCAGCACGGGGGGGCGAGTAGCCCTCCGCGCCCGATGTGGCCATAATGGCCCGATGGCGCGCGTCCTTCTGATAGCCGCGAACCGCGAGCAGTTCCCCGAGCCGGCGTTTCCCCTGGGCGCCGCCTATGTGGCCGGCGCGCTCGAGGCGCACGGCTGCGCCGTGCGCCTCTTCGACGCCGGCCTCGCGCGGCGCCCGCTGGCCGACCTGCGGCGCGCCGTCGCCGAGCACGCGCCCGACGTCGTCGGCATCTCGCTGCGCAACATCGACAACGCGGCCTACCCGTACGCGCGCAGCTACGTGGGCTGGTACGAGGAGCTTGCGGGCGCCGCGCGCAGCGCGGCGCCCGCCGCTCGCCTGGTCGTCGGCGGGTCGGCCTTCGCCATCTTCCCCAAGGAGCTCCACGAGCTGCTCGGCGCCGACATCGGCGTGACGGGCGACGGCGAGGCCGGCATGCTGGCGGCGCTCGGCAACGGCCACTCGGGGGTCATCGAGCGGCGGCTCGACGACCTGACGACGGTCGGCCTGCCGGCCGAGCTCGAACGCGTCTTCCCCTCGTTCCGGCGCTACAAGACGATCGGCGTGCAGACGGCCCGCGGCTGCCCGTATCGCTGCGTGTACTGCACGTACCCGCTCCTCGAGGGTCGCTGCCTGCGCCGCCGCCCACCCGAAGCGGTGGCCGACGAGCTGGCGACGCTGCAGGCCCTGCACCCGTCGGCCGAGTTCTTCCTCGTCGACTCGGCCTTCAACGCCGACGAGGAGCACCTCGCCGCCGTGTGCCGCGCGATCATCGCCCGGCGCCTGGGCCTGCGGTTCTCCTGCTACCTCCAGCCGGTGATGAACGACCCCTCGCTCTTCGGCCTGCTCGCCGAGGCGGGCTGCATGGCCGTCGATTTCGGCACCGACAGCGCCAGCGCGGCCATGCTCGCGCGCCTGGGCAAGAGCTTCGCCGTCGAGGAGCTGCGCGCCGCATCGGCCGCGTGCAGGAGCGCCGGCATCGACTTCTGCCACTCGCTCCTCTTCGGCGGACCAGGCGAGACGCGGGAGACGGTCGCCGAGACGGTGCGCGTCATGGACGAGATCGCGCCCAACGCCGTCGTGGCCATGGTCGCCATGCGCATCTACCCCGGCACCGCGCTCGCGGCGCTGGCCGAGGAGGGGAGAGAGCATGCGGAGGAGGGGCAGGAGAGCGGCTCCCTCCTGACCCCTCGCTTCTACCTCGCCGAGGGCGAGCCGGGCTGGCCGTACTCACAGGTCCGCGCCGCTGCCGCGACGCGGCGCTCGTGGTTCCTGCCCGGCTCGCGCGACTGGAGCGCCCTGCTCGGCCCGAAGGTCCTCAGGCTCGTGCACGGCGAGGGCCCGCTGTGGCGCAGCTTCCCGCGCCCGCGCTGGTACCGCTTCTTCTAGCAACCTCGGATCGCGGCGGCGCCCGCTGCTGCGCGACCGTTGCACCTGCCGCCGCGCGACTGCTGCGGCGCCCGCCGCCGTGGACCGCGGTACCGGCAGGCGTCGCGTCTCCTCAGACGTCAGCGGAGATGGGCTTGTCGTCCGCCGGTACGTCGATGCTCGGCCGACCCGGCGGCGCAGCGATCTTCAGCCGACCTGCCGGACGCGCGCGCCGCTCTGACGTGCCGCGTGGTTATACGATGGGTATGGTAGTGACGCAGACAAGGACGACGAGGAGGCTCGGCGACATGGCGGCACAACGACAGGCGGAAGTGGTCTGGCAGGGTTCTCTCGCGCGTGGAAGCGGGGTCTTCGATCTCAAGAGCAGCGGGGCGGCGTCGGGGCTGCCGGTCACCTGGGCGTCGCGAACGGAGCGCTCAGAGGGCAAGACGAGCCCCGAGGAGCTCATCGCGGCGGCGCACGCGAGCTGCTTCGCCATGGCGTTCTCGTTCGAGCTCGAGCAGGCGGGCTCGGCGCCCGAGAAGCTCCACGTGACGGCCACCTGCACCTTCGACCAGGTCGACGGCGGCTGGCGCGTGGCCGCGAGCGCGCTGGAGGTGGAGGGGGTCGTCCCCGGTATGGACGAGGCGACCTTCGTGCAGGTCGCGGAGCGGGCCAAGGACGGCTGCCCCGTCTCGGGCGCCCTGAAGGGCAACGTCGAGATCACGGTGCAGGCGAAGCTGGCCCAGGGCTAGCCGCCGGCCTCATCGCGCGGCGGGTCAAGCACTCGGTCTGGCCCGCCGACAATAGGGGCGACGATGTCGGGCCCCGAGTCGACACCCGTTGCCACCGACCTCTTCGCCGTGCTCGGCGAGGTGACGTCTGCCGTGGCATCGTCGGCCGACGTCGACGAGACACTGCGGCTGATCGCGCGGAGTCTCGGCGAGGCGCTGGCCGTGTCGGAGTGCCGTCTCTACGAGCACGCCGGCGACGGCGACGATCGCCTCACGCCGGTCGCCATCTGGGAGGCCGGGCCTGCAGCCGGTACCGGAGAGCGGGTCGACGACCTCACCGACGACCGTGCCGACGACCCCGCTCTCAGCCCCGCCGACGACTCCGCTCCCGACCCCCTCGATCCGGAGGCCCGGTCGGCGCTCGCTCGCCTCACGACGCCGCTGGTGTTCGGCGACGAGGTCATCGGGCGCCTGGACCTCGTCGCTGACGGCGCCGGGCGGCGGTTCACCGAACACGAGAAGGAGATCGCGGCGACGTTCGCCGTCCCCGCGGCCGTCGCCCTGCACGAGGTGCGGACGCGACGCCGCGAGGCCGACCAGCAGCGGTTCCTGTCGTCGCTCGTGGGCGCCAGCCGGGCGTTCACGCAGACCGAGGCCCTCGACGATGTGCTCGACCGCATCGCTCGCGAGGCGGCCGAGGCGCTCGATGTTGCACAGGCTGCCGTCTACGAGTACGACCCGGAGGAGCAGGCGCTCGTCTACCGCGTCCTGTGCGAGCGTGAGCGGTCGATCGGGCCCGACGACAGCCTCGGCTCCTCGTACGCGCTCGACGACTACCCCGGCGAGCGTCAGATCCTCATGAGTGACGGTATCGTCACGGAGCTGCTATCCGACCCGGACCTGCCCAACGACCGCCGCGGCTGCATGGAGACCTGGGGCGAGAAGAGCGTGCTGAGCGTGCCGCTGCGCTTCCACGACCGGCGGCTCGGCATCCTGAGGGTCTACGCCTTCGACAGGGAGCGCGTCTTCACCGAGGTCGAGCACAGGCTGGCGGCGGGGCTGGGCGAGCTGGCGAGTGCGGCCATCCACAACGCGCGCGCCTACCGCGCGCAGGCCGACCGCACTCGCCAGCTCGCCTCCCTTCTCGACGCCAGCACAGCCATCACCGCGACGGTCGTGCTCGAGGACGTGCTCGAGCTGGTCGCGCGCAAGACGGCCGAGGCGCTGGGCTCGCAGCAGTGCGTCATCTACGAGTACCTGAAGGAGCGCGACGCCATCGCCACGCGCTCCCTCTACAACCGCAGCGACCGACCGCAGGACGACGGCGTGGACGAGATCGGCACCGTCTTCTCCCTCGACCTCTACCCGAGCGACAGGGTTCTGCTGAGGAAGGGCGAGATCGTGCAGCAGCACCTCGGTGATACGGGGCTGCCGCGCGACGTCCGCGAGACGATGGACGCCTTCGGCGAGAAGGCTTGCCTGAACGTGCCGCTGCTCTTCCGCGGCGAGGCGCTCGGCATCCTGGTGCTCGTCGAGTTCGACCACGAGCGCTACTACACGCCCGAGGAGATCGGGCTGGCGGCGGGGCTCTCGGAGCAGGCGGCGACGGCGATCCACCACGCCCGCCTGTACCGGCAGCAGGAGGAGAAGAACCGCCTTCTCGTCACGCTCCTCGACGTGAGCCGGCGCATCGCCGCCTCACTCGATGCCCACACGGTGTTGCGCGAGGTGGCGGCGGGTGTCTCGCGGCTGTTCGCCGACGAGGCCGCGACGGCGCGCGTGTGGCGGCGCGCGGGCGACGGCCGCTTCGAGCCCGCCGATCACCGGGACGCCGGCGTCGCCGACAACGGGGACGACGAGCTGGTCGCGAGGGTGCTCGAGGGGGGAGAGGCGCTCCAGGAGGACCTCGGCGCCGACGGCCAGCGCGTCATCCTGCCGCTCGTCGTCCACGGCGCGCTGACTGGCTACGTCGAGGTGCGCAGCGGACGGTCGGACCCGTTGACCGAGGACGACCTCCAGGTGCTGCAGGTGCTGGCCAGCGAGGCGACGGTGGCGCTCGAGAACGCCGACAACTACGCGAAGCTCGAGGACACCTACCTGCAGACGGTCACGGCGCTCGCCGCCGCCATGGAGGCTAAGGACCAGTACACCGCCGACCACGCCGACATGCTGGCCAACATGGCCGTCGCCATCGGCCGTCGCCTGGGCCTGCCCGAGGCCGAACTGCGCGACCTGCAGTACGCCGCCGTGTTGCACGACATCGGCAAGATCGGTATCCCGGGAGCCATCCTCAACAAGCCCGACCAGCTCACCGACGAGGAGTTCGCCGTGATGGCCGAGCACACGGTCATCGGGGAGCGCATCATCTCGCAGATCGCGCACCTGCGCTCGATCGGGCACATCGTGCGGGCGGCTCACGAGCGTTGGGACGGGAAGGGCTACCCCGACGGTCTCGGCGGCGAGGCGATCCCCCTGTCGTCGCGCATCCTGCTGGTCTGCGACGCCTACCACGCCATGACCTCGGACCGTCCCTATCGCAAGGCCCTGGCCGAAGACGTCGCTCTCGGGGAGCTGCAGCGGAACGCCGGGACGCAGTTCGACCCCGCGGTCGTCGACCGCTTCGTCGAGACATGGCCGCACTTCGAGACGGAGTACTGCGCGACGGTCAACTAGATCGCGGCGTCTCCATTCTCATGATCGGCGTGCGGCGTCGGTGGGGAGTCGGCAGCGACCGGCGAGAAGCGCGCCGTCGCTGCGGACTGTAGACTGTGGCCTCGATGATACTTCCTACAAAGGGGATCCCTCTGATGGCATCGCAGTCTCGTCGTCTCGCGCTCGTCTTCATCGCCTTGCTCTCCATCGCGGCGCTCCCGGTCGCCGCCGCCGGATGCGGGGGCGGCTCAGGCGGCGCCGCCTCGAGCGCCCCGTCGGAGCCGGTCGCTTCATCGGCGCCGTCTGAGCCGCCGGCGACCCAGGCTTCGTCGGCGCCGGCGGGCTCGACGACGCCCGACGGGACCGCCCTGCTGCAGGACCGCTGCACCAGATGCCACGATCTCGCCCGCGTACAGTCGGCTCGCAAGAGCGCGGCCGACTGGACGACGACGGTAGACCGCATGGTCGGCAAGGGCGCGTCTCTGACCGACGCGGAGAAGCAGACGCTAATCGACTACCTCGCGGCGACGTACGGGGGGTGAAGCTCGCTCCGTCCCTCCCCCGGTGCGGGTGCGGCGAGCTCGAGGCGGGACAACGGCGATTCCCCCCTTCAGCTACCGATGGCTGTGGTACCATCGTGGCTGTAGCGTCCATCGTCATCGCCGCGATCGGCGCCTGAGGGGACCAGGCGCAAGGGGCGCCGGGCGCCGGTCCCAGGCGGCGATGACCGCACTGGGGGGTGCGTATGCGACGTCGGCTTTCCGTTCTCTGTTTGTGCCTGGCTTGCCTGCTCATCCTTCCCTGTGTCCTGTCGCCGCCCGCCGCCGTCGCCGCGTCGACGCCCATCACGTGGACCGCGCAGGCGTCGGGCACCGACGAGTGGCTCGAGAGCGTCACCTTCGCGGACCCCACGACCGGCTGGGTCGTCGGCGACGCGGGGACCATCCTGCACACCGGCGATGCCGGGCAGACATGGACGCAGCAGACCTCCGGGACGAGCGGTGACCTCTACGATGTGGCGTTCGTGAGCACCGCGGTGGGCTGGGTGGTCGGCGACGACGGCGTGATCCTGCACACGACCGATGGCGGCGCCACCTGGGAGCCGCAGACCTCCGGCACGATCTGGGGACTCTATGGCACCGAGTTCACAGATCAGTCGAACGGCTGGGCGGTGGGCAACGGCATGATCGTCCATACCGATGACGGCGGCCTGGTCTGGGCGAAGCAGACGCTGCCGGCGCTGCCCCCGGGCGTCTCGTGGTTCGTCTTCCGCAGCGTCGAGTTCGCGAGCCCCACCGTGGGCTGGGCCGCCGGTTGGGACGGGGTCATCGTCCACACCGACGACGGCGGTTCGACATGGAGCGTCCAGGACTCCGGGACGACACAGGATATCGAGCACGTATTCTTCCTCGATACCGACAACGGCTGGGCGGTCGGAGATGCCGGAACGCTGGTCCACACCAGCGACGGTGGGGCGACGTGGAGCCCGCAGAGCGCGAACACGGTCAACGATCTCACCTCCGTGTGGTTCATCGACGCCACCGCGGGGTGGGTCGTGGGTCACTCCGGGACCATCCTGCGCACGGCGGACGGCGGGTCGACGTGGACGGCGCAGACGGGCGGTGGTGTCCACTACCTGCGCGGCGTCACGTTCGTGAACGCGACCTCGGGTTGGGCCGTTGGACTCAGCGGGACGATCCTGCACGCCGCGGAGGCCGTGCGTCTCACGTCGTCGGCCAGGCCGGCCGCGGTGGCCTACAACGGTCGCGTGACGGTCAGGGGATCGTTGCGCGACACCTTCGGCACGTTGCTGCCGGGACGTGCGCTCGTGCTACAGCGCTCCCTGAACAAGACCACCTGGGCGAACGTCAAGTCGGTGGCTTCGTCGACCGGGATCTACGCGACCACGATCCGCATCGTGCGCAAGACGTTCTTCCGCTGGCGTTTCGCGGGCGACGCGACCTACGCCGCAGGAGTGAGCTCCAGATGTTACGCGACGTCCCGCGCTTCGCTCACGGCGCCGGTCACGCCCTCGGTGGCACGCAGCGGCGTGAGGTACACGTGCTACGGCTACCTCAGGCCTCAGCACGTCTCGGGCTGGGCACCGATCAGCGTCTCCTTCTACCGCTACGTTTCGGGGCGGTGGCGGCTGATCACTACGTTGTCGGGGTCGAGTCATACCAATGTAGCCGGAGCCACGCGCTACTCGCTCTGGTTCCGCATCACCAACATGCCCGGCAAGTGGCGAGTTCGTGCGATGCACGTCGACACCGACCACGCGCGCACGTACTCGGCCTGGAGGTACTTCGCGGCAAGGTAGGAGTCGGAAGGGCTCCGGCGGCGGCGGACGCCGTCGCCGCCGGAGCCCGCGAAGCCTGCAGATGGCGGAGAGGGAGGGATTCGAACCCTCGGAGCGCCAAACGACGCTCAACGGTTTTCGAGACCGCCGCTTTCAGCCAACTCAGCCACCTCTCCGCGAGGGGCGTTCACGGGCCTGAGACGGTCGCTGGCGGAGAGGGTGGGATTCGAACCCACGAGGCAGCTTGTCGCCGCCCACGCGATTTCCAGTCGCGCTCCTTAAGCCAACTCGGACACCTCTCCGGGCCCGTGTGCGGAAGCGAAGTATAGCCCAGGGCGGGTGCTTCGTGAACGGTGCCGCCGGTGCGCCGCTACTTCTCTCCGGCCTCGCGGCGGCGGTCGAAGAACTCCTGCAGCAGGGCGACCGACTCGTCCTCGAGCACGCGGCTGCGCACCTCGGTGAAGTGGTTGAGGCGGGGGTCGCGGGCGATGTCGAAGACGGTGCCCGCGGCCCCCGCCTTCTCGTCGCGCGCGCCGTAGACGAGGCGCGGGATGCGCGCCTGGCTGATCGCCCCGGCGCACATCGGGCAGGGCTCGATGGTGACATAGATGGTGGTCTCGAGCAGGCGCCAGTGGCCGATGCGCCCGGCGGCCTCCTCGATGGCGAGGATCTCGGCGTGCGCCGTGGGCGACTGGCGCA
>Ga0209253_10006481_pt1 | contig 10137 bp, 5 predicted proteins | sample FrelakmetBRP12BR_FD_187145 | JGI IMG/M metagenome (GOLD analysis project Ga0209253, IMG submission 187145) | Freshwater lake sediment microbial communities from the University of Notre Dame, USA, for methane emissions studies - BRP12 BR (SPAdes)... | ecosystem: Environmental > Aquatic >...
GACGGCGGAAAGCGTCAAGAAGGCCGCATACGTTGAGCCCGTTCGGGAGCCGAAGCGCTCCTTCAACTGGTGGCCTTGGGTGCTGGCCGCGCTGGCGGCGATCCTCTTCTTTTCGTGGTTCCGCGGTTGCACGGAAACGGAAAAGGTGGTCACGGCTCCCCAGCCGGTCGCCAAGCCTGCCCCTGCTCCGGCACCGGTCGCCACACCTGCTCCAGCGCCGGCCACCGCGGTGGCCGCAGCGCCCTACCCGGCAAAGGTGTTCTTCGACGTTGGCCAGGTGACGATCAACGAGGGTGGCAAGAAGACCCTCCTCGACTTCGCGCAGGTCATCAAGGGCAATCAGGATGTGGTCGAGATCACCGGCTACACCGACCAGACGGGCGATGCAGCGAAGAACCAGGAAATCGCCAAGGAACGGGCAAAGGCGGTGCGCGACGCGCTCGTCGCTGCCGGTGTGCCGGAGTCGCGGACGACCCTGAAGGCGCCCGCGGGCGTCATGACCGGTGCGGGCTCGGATGCCGATGCCCGACGCGTGGAGATCACGAAGGCCGCCAAGTAGTAGATGGTTGCACTGACGCCGGCCGCAGCGGTGCGGTCGGCGCACGAGCGGAAGGAAGGAGACCAGAGATGACTGCACAAGCCGCTTTTACCCCGGAAGAATGGACGCTCCTCAGAACGGTGCCACCGCTGGTGACAGCCGGCGTTTCAGCCGCGGATCCCGGGGGTCTGATCGGGGCGGTCAAGGAAGCATCGGGGGGCATGATGGCCATGATCGATGCGCTCAAGTCGAGCCAACTCGAGCTCATGGGTGCATTGCTAGCCGACCGGACCCGGCCCGCGGTGCCGGATCCGAAGTCGATGCTCGGCGAAGGCAACCGCGAGCAGCAGATCGCAAACTTCAAGTCCGCCCTCATGGCCAAGATCAAAGAGGCGGGTGACTTGGTCAGTCGCAAGGCGACGCCGGAAGAGGCCCAGGCCTACAAGCAGATGTTGATGACGGTCGCAGAACGGGCCGCCAATGCAGCCAAGGAGGGGGGATTCCTGTTCTTCGGTGGCGAGCGGGTTAGCGCCTCCGAGCAGGCATTTCTGAGCGAGGTCAAAGGCGCGCTGCAGCTCGCCTGACTACCTCACCGGGGTGCAGGGCACGGGTCGCGACATATCTGCCCGTGGCGCCGCCGGCTCAATGTGTGTGGGGTCGTCGCACAAGGGCGCATGGCCCGTCGAAGACTTGGTGCTGCGGCGGAACTGTGAGTCGACCCCCCTCCCCGGCCGGCGGCGCGTTGATCGACGCAAGCAACGTGGGCTCTCTCGTGCTCGGTCGTCGCAAGGCCTACTCAGAACGCGGCCACGCGCTGCACGACCCAGAAACTCGCCATGCCGCCGATGGCATACGGCGGCACGCGCCTCAGCCACGATGGGGGAGAAAGCTTCAGGCCCTGGGCGATCCGCCGGCAAGCGGCGATGGCCGCGAGCACCAACGCGATGAAGATCAGCTGGCCGATCTCGACGCCGACGTTGAAGAACAGCAGCGCCATCGGAATCGACAGCGGCGGCAGCCCGACTTCGGCCAGCGCGCCGGCGAAGCCGAGTCCGTGCAGCAGGCCGAATGTGAACGCGACGATCCATGGGTAGCGCTGCGTCAGCCCCGGCCGGCCCTGCTGAGCGTGCACGATCTCGCCGGCCACGAAGACGATCGACAGCGCGATGACCGCCTCGACCGGCGGACCGGGGACGTGGATCCAGCCGAGCGTCGCCGCGAACAGCGTCAGGCTGTGCGCCAGGGTGAACGCGGTGATCGTCGCGATCAGGCGTTTGGTGCCCTTCACCAGGATCAGCAACGCCAGCACGAACAGCAGGTGATCGAAGCCGGTCAGGATGTGCTCGATGCCGAGCACCGTGTACGTCTGCACGACCTCGAACGCACCCGGGCTTGCGGTCACGACGAAGCGCGGTTCGACCGGCAGCACGCGTCCGAGCTGCGTGGTGCCGTCGCTGCGCTCGACGCGCACCAGAACGTCGATGCGGCTCGCGGCCAGGTTCGGGAACTCGATCGCCCCGCCCGCAAGGCCGCCCTCGGTGCGCACGCGCCAGCGCTGGACCGCGGTTCCCGCCGCGAAGCTGCTGCGCACGGGCGTGATCGCCTCGGTCCCTGCCGGGAACTCCGGCCGCACCTTCAGCGTGGTCGACTCGTCGAGCGCCGGCAGCTTCCAGAGCACGTCGTACGTGACCGCGTCGACTTGGCGCAGCTGCAGGTAGGCCGGGCGGAACTCGTCGGCGACGGCCGGCACCACCGCGCCGAGCAACAACAGGAAGACAGCTACCAGACGCTGCAGCATCGAGCTCATCGCGCCGCGATCGACGGCACCCGCGTCGCCTCGATCACGATCGCGTACTGGCTGCGCAGCTTGCGGTAGCTCTCGCTCATGGACGCGAGGCGGCGCTCGTTCTCCCACTCGCGCGCGACCGCGGCGCGCACGTCGTCGAGTGGCGGCATGACCGCCGGCGTGCGCGCCGTCACGCGCACGAGGTGCAGGCCGAAGCCCGAGCGCACGGGTCCCTTCCATTCGTTCAGAGGGAGCTTCGCGATTTCGTCCGCGAACTCTGACCCGAAGTCGCGTGCGGCGAGGTCGAGCGGTGCGTTCTCCGCGCGCGGCGGCAGCATCGACGATTGCCCGAGCCGTGCGGGGTCGGCGCCGCGCGCAGCGGACACCCGCGCATCCTCCACCTGCGCGGCTGTCGCCGTTGCAGGAAAAAAGATCTGCTCGAAGCTGACCGTGCCCGGCCGGGTGAAGCGGTCGGCATGCTGCGCGAGGTACGCGGCGAGGTCCGCGTCGGTCGGGGCGTCTCGCGCCTGCTGCTCCTCGGCGATTACTTCGAGCTTCTGACGCACACGGCGCTTGATCACCGGATCGTCGCGGTCGAGCCCGAGCGCCGTGCCCTCGCGGTAAAGTATCTCGTCGCGGATGTACGCTTCGACGAGCCCGGCAAGCTCCTGCTCGGCGGGCGGCCGCTGCCAGCGCGCTTGGTGTTCACGAACCAGCGCGTCGACGACACCCTGGGTCACCACGATGCGGGCGCCTTCCTTGCCACGCGGCGCGATGAGGCCATAGGCCATGAAGATCGCGACGCCGATCAGCAGGAAGTGCAGGACTGGTTCCTTCAATAGGGACTTGATGTTCAAACCTGGATCCACACAAAGAAGCGCGGCAGAGCCCATGGCCCTGCCGCAGTTTCACATGGCAATGATCAGCAGGGAATCAGCTGGGCGAGTACCAGATCGGCGAGGTGTAGGCGCGTTCCTGGATGCTCGCCGGCACGTCGGTGGGCAGCTCCACGCCGAAGATCTTGGCGTCGAAGGTGGTCCAGCGCGGCGTCGGGATCTCCAGCACACGCACGTAGTAGAAGGCGCGCTGCCTGCCATCGAAGGCCGGGTCCTTCCAGTACGCGGTGAGGTAGGGCGCGCCGATCGCGTTGGTATAGCTGGCCTCCTTGACGTTGACCGTGTTGCCCACCGGCGGCAGCTTGCCATCCTTGCCCGGCTTGCGGCCGCCTGACCAGGCCACGTCGTAGACCTTTTCGTGCGTCTTGCCGGTGGCATCGAGCCAGCCCTTGATGACCTGCACGCGGTCGAGGTTGGCACCGTCAGCGTCGCGCAGCGCGCGGATCAGCATCGTCGGCGCCTTGCCGGCCGGCGCAGCGGTCAGGTCGCCGCCCATCGGTACGCCGCGTTGGTAGCCTTGCTCGGCAAAGTCGCTGCGTTCCAGGTCCTTGGCCGAGAAGTCGAAACCGCCGAACACCCGCACCTGCAAGCGCGTGCCGGTGGTGGCATAGACCTCCTTGCGCGCCATCGCATCCCACAGCGCCTCGCGCGTGTTGTCGCGGGCCCACACCGCCGCCAGGCCCGAGGCGCTGGTCTCCCTGGCGAGGTGCTGTGTATTGCGCGCGCGATCTGCCGGAACGCGACCGATGATCACCTCGTCGAAGCGAATCGGGTCGGCCGTCGGCTCCAGCATCGCCACCTTGCCGAAAAAGTTGTCTTCGGTGGTGGTGGCCAGGCCGGTATGCATGTCGGTCGAGCCGACAAGGCCAAACTTGAATGGGTTGACGCCCAGCTTGGCCTCGTATGCCAAGCCGCGCTTGAGGGCCTCGCGGGTGTACTCGCGCGGCAGCATGCTGGGCGTCTTGAGCACCGGGCCGAAGCTGCCCCGATCCCAACGCTCGAAGTTCGCGAACTCGTCGTTCGGCGACAGCTTCGGGTGCGTCTCGCCGTCGCCTTTGGGTTGGGTCGTCTCGTAGATCGGCTCCCAGCGCATGCGGCGCTCGGCGTAGTCGCGGTCGAGCGGCTTCTTCGTGGTCAGCGTCACGTTGTCGAACATCAGGCCGTTCGAAAGGTTTCCGTTGTGCGGGATCGCGAGCATCTTGCCGCCGGTCTTCTGCTCGTAGGCGGCCATCCACTTCCAAAGATCCTCCGGATCGCCGGTGTCGTAGTAGGACAGCGGAATGATCTGGTCGGCCTTATCCTTGCCATCGCGGAACAGCACGTTGCGATGCAGGTTGTCGCCGTTGGGGCCGGAGGTCCACTCGAAGCCGATGATGGCGGTGAAGCGCCCGGGCTCGTTGTACTTCTCGGCGGCCGCGGTGATGCGTTTCCACGCCGGTTCGGCCATGGTCTTTTCCTCGCCCTTGAACGGGTCCTTCAGTTCCTGCATGGCAGCGACCCACATGTTGAAGGCCTCGGGGCCCTTGCCGGCCTTCACCAGGTCATGCACCTTTTTGCCCCATTCGGACTTGAGCAATCCGGGGTCGGAGTCGGCGATCATCGGCGCCAGGCCCAGATTCTCGGCGCGGTCGGCAATAACCAGAAAGTCGAGCGGCCGCTGCAGCTTGACGGGCAGGCCGCTGTTGGATTTGACCTCCTCGCCTCGTGCGAACCGATAGGCCTCTTCCGGGCCGACCACGGCCCCGGCCATGCCGGCGTCCGTCGAATACGAGGTATGCAGGTGCGTATCGCCGAAGTACACCCGGTTCGGGAAGCTCTTCGCCGGGTAAGGCGAGTAGGTGATCTTCTTGCCAGACGGCGCGGGCGCGTCCTGAGCGAACGCCTGTGGGCTGCCGGCCAGCATGATGACGCTTGCCACCGCCGCCATCCGATACCAGGAGTTGTTCTGCATGCTCTTGTCTCGCTCGGTTGATTGGTTGATGAAGATCAGCGCGGGCTGTACCAGATCGGCGACGTGAACGCACGCTCCTGCGTGATCATTGGGACATTCGCCGCCATCTTCACGTTGAAACGCGCCGCGTCGTAGGCGGTCCAGCGCGGCGTGGGTGTCGGCGCGCGCCGTCATTGGCACCCCTGTAATGAGCCGGATGTCGGTCCAATTGCTCATTTGAGTTCGACCTGGACGTTTTCGATCCTGCCGTCGAACCTGAACGGCCGCCGTTCGAAGTAGTCCTGCGAGACAGGGGACCCGAGATCGACCCCGACATCGAAGGTCTCGCTCGCCGAGAACGCGGCGGGTACGGTTCGCTTCGCCGTCGTCCGCGCGACTTCCTGCCCGTCGACCTTGAGGACGATCTCGGCCGGCGACAGCGGCTTAGCGCTCGCCAGCGTCGTCGTGACCTCGAAGCGATGCTTGCCGGCCGCGAGCTTGTTCGCAGAGCGCGCGACGTAGCGCTCGATTATCATCATGTTGTACTCGTAAACCAACTGACCCTTGTCCATGTACAGCGTGAGACCACCCCCGGAACCGCCGAGCGCGTAGAGCACGCCGGAGGCGTTGTCGCCAATCTCCGCATCGATGGTCACCGTGCTGTTCTCGCGACCCAGGCCGGGTGCCGTGAATTCCGGCATGCGCGTGGTGGTCGCGTCGAACTGCCAGCTCGTGTAGGGCGACTTGATGCGGTCCTCGGGATGCAGGCGCAGCCAGATACCCGCGCCCAGCGGGTAAACCTGGTTCGCCCTAGCCTGCTCATCGAACGTTTTCTGCAGCTGCGCCAGTCGCTTCGGTTCCTTTGTGGCTAGGTTGTCGGCTTCCGAAAAATCCTTGGTGATGTCGTAGAGTTCCCAGACATCCTTGGCCGAATCCCATTCGGCGAGCCCGGGCGCACCAGGCAGCCAAGGGACCAGCGGGCCGAAGGTGGCCGCCACCCAGCCGTCCTGATAGATGGCGCGGCTGCCGTTGTTGTCGAAGTACTGCACATGCTTGCGCGTGGGCGCCTTCGCGTCGTTGAACGTGTATGCGAGGCTCACGCCGTCGATCGGGTCCTGCACGAAGCCGTCGACGACCTGCGGCGGCTTGATGCCGACGACCTCGTAGATGGTCGGCGCGATGTCGTTGACGTGGTGGAACTGCGGCCGCGGCGTGCGATCGGGCTTGATGCCCTTCGGCCACGAGATGACCATCGGGTTGCGCGTGCCGCCGAAATGCGAAGCGACGAGCTTGGTGTACTGGAACGGGGTGTTGCCGGCCCACGCCCAGGCGGCGTGGTACATGCTGTCGGTCCTGGCCGTGCCCAGCGCGTCCAGGCCACCGATCTTCTCGAGCGCCGCGAGCTGTTGATCGACGGTGTTCGGAATGCCGTTCTGCGCCAGCAATTCGCTGATCGTACCGTTCTGGCCTTCGGCACTGGCACCGTTGTCGCCGAAGATGAAGATGATGATGGTGTTGTCGCGAATCCCGAGGCGGTCGAGCTCGTCGATCAGCTTTCCGGCCTGCGCGTCCACGTGCTCGACGAAGCCGGCATAGATTTCCATCAGCCGCCGCTGGAACGGGCGCTGGGATTCGGGAATGCTGTCCCACGCGGCCATCGATGCGGCGCGCGGCGTGAGCTTGGCGGCGGCCGGGATCCAACCCAGCTGCTTCTGGCGCGCGAACACGCGCTCGCGATATGCATCCCAACCGTCGTCGAACTTGCCCTGGTACTTGTCGGACCAGGCCTTGCCGACTTGGTGCGGCCCGTGCGCCGCGCCCGGCGCCCAGTACATGAAAAAGGGCTGGTCGGGCGAGAACGCGCGATGTTTGCGCAGCCAGCTGATACCGCGCTGCGCCATGTCCTCGCTCAGGTGATAGTTCTCGTCGTGCGGCGGCTCCACCACGTTGGTGTTCTCGACCAGCCGCGGCTCCCATTGCGACGTCTCTCCGGCGAGGAAGCCATAGAAGTAATCGAATCCGTGACCGGTTGGCCAGCGATCAAACGGACCCATCGCGGTGGTCTGGTCGGCCGGTGTGTTGTGCCACTTGCCGAACGCCGCCGTCTTGTAGCCGTAGTACCGCATGACTTCGGGCATCGTGGCCGAGGTCTTCGGGATCACGCCGGTGTAGCCGTCCCAGTCCACGGCACGCTCCGCGATCGTCCCGTTGCCCACGCGCTGGTGGTTGCGCCCCGTCAGCAGGGCCGCGCGCGTCGGCGAGCAGATCGATGTCGTGTGGAAGGTGTTGTAGCTCACGCCCTGCGCCGCGAGCTTGGAGAGCGTCGGCGTGTTGATCTCACCGCCGAACGTGGAGGCCTGCCCGAAGCCGACGTCGTCGATAAGGATGATGAGCACATTCGGCGCGCCGGGCTTCAAGTGCCGCGGCTGCGCGCGGCGCTTGTGGACGGAATCCTGCAGGCGAGGTTCAGCCTTGCTCGCCGACGGCACCGGCGGGAACGGCAGCACCGAGCCATCGCTTGGCGCGGCAGTAGTCGTGGCGGCCGGGACCGGTAAGGCGGCACTCGTGCCCGCGCACAGGAGCAACGCCACGCTCAGACGAGACAGGTTCTTCATGGATTCAATTCCTCTGGACTTGTTGGCAATCGTCCATCACGGTCACGTGGGCCTCCGTCATTTTTTCAGATACTCGATCGTCGTCTTGCCGATCTTTCCATTGAAGGCGAACGGCGCCTGGTCGTAGTAGTCGAGCGACACGGGCGAATCCAGATCGGTGCCGATGTCGAAGGTTGCATTCGACGTAAAGTGGAGCGACATCGCTGCCGGTACCCGTCCCTGGCCCACCACTTCGCCATTCACCCTCAAGGTAATGTCCATCGGCCCGCCGATGGCGCCGGCCAACTTCGACTCGACCTCGATCTTCGCCTTGCCCACCGGCAGTTTGTTCTTGGACCGGACCTTGGTGCGTTGCACTTCGAACAGGTTGAACTCGTAATTCAGGAAGCCGTCCTTGATGTAGGTCGTGATGCCACCGGAAAAGCCGGCCAGCGCATACAGCACACCGTTGGCATTCGCCGGCACATCCACTTCCATGGTGACCAGGCTGCTGTTCTTCCCAAGCTTGGGCGCAGCCGATTCCGGCATCCGGGTGATAGGGGCATCGAAGGACCATTCCGTGGCGGTCGGTGCAGGTGCATCCTCCGGATGGAACATGGCGGTCGACCACATGCCGCCGCCGATGGGAAGGTTCTTGTTCTTCTTGGATTCCTCGATGAAGAGGGCCTTCATCGCCTCGAGTTTCTGCGGATTCGCAGCGGCAAGGTCATTCGCCTGGCTCCAATCCTCATCTATGTTGTAGAGCTCCCACTTGTCAGTCAGGGGCGACCATTCCTTGATGCCCTTCGGCATTCCACCGACCCACGGCTCACGGGGGCCCGGGGCGCTCGCGAACCAGCCGTTGTCGTAGATGCCGCGACTGGCCATGATGTCGAAGAACTGGATCTTGCGCGTGCCCTTTGCTCTGGGATCGGCAAACGTGTAGACCATGCTGACGCCGGCGATCGGATCCTGGTCGAACCCGTTCACAACGCGAGGCGGAGTGATCTTCGTCAGTTCGTAGATCGTCGGCACGATGTCGATCATGTGGTGAAACTGCGGCCGGGCCGTCGGATCCGCCTTGATGCGTTGCGGCCAGGAGACGGCCATCGGCTGGCGGGTGCCGCCGAAGTAGGAAGCCATCAGCTTAGTGCCCTGGTACGGAGTGCTGCCTGCCCACGCCCATCCGGCGTGGAACATGTTATCGGTCTTCGGGCCGCCGAGAGCGGGCAGGCCGCCGAGTTCCTCCAGCGCCTTGATGTGCTGCGCGATCGTGGTCGGAATGCCGTTCTGCGCCAGTTGCTCGCTGATGGTGCCGTTCAGGCCCTCCGATGAGGAACCGTTGTCGCCCCAGATGTAGAAGATCAAGGTGTTGTCCAGCTTGCCCTGCTTGTCGATCTCGTCGATGACGCGGCCGGCGTTGTAGTCGGCATGCTCGGCGAATCCGGCGAAGACCTCCATCAGGCGGCGCTGGAAGGGTCGCTCGGCCTCCGGGATCGAGTCCCATGAAGCCATGGAAGCGGGGCGTGGCGTGAGCTGAGCATTCTGCGGAATCCAGCCCTTGGCCTTGGCTCGCGCGAAGGTGCGCTCGCGATACTTGTCCCAGCCGTCGTCGAACTTGCCTTTGTACTTGTCGGCCCATTCCTTCATGATCTGGTGCGGACCATGCGCTGCGCCCGGTGCCCAGTACATGAAGAACGGTTTGTCTGGTGCGTAGGCCTTCTGTTCGCGCAGCCATTTGACGGCGTCCTCCGCGATGTCCTCGGTGAGGTGGTAACCCTTTCGTTTCTCTTCGGTGACCTGGGTGGTGTTGCGGGTCATGGTCGGTTCATACTGCGAGGCCTCGCCGGCCAGGAATCCGTAGAAGTACTCGAAGCCATAACCGGTCGGCCAGTATTCGAACGGCCCCTTGGACGTGATCTGTTCTTCGGGCGTGTTGTGCCACTTGCCCCAGGCGCCGGTGTTGTAGCCATAATTCTTCAGCACTTCCGCGACGGTTGCCGACGTCTTCGGAATGGTTCCGCTGAAGCCGTCGAAGTCGTTGGCGATCGCCGATATCTGGCCGTTGCCGACAAAGGTGTGATTGCGCCCGGTGAGCAGCGAAGCCCGCGTGGGCGAGCACATGGCGGTGGAATGGAAACGGTTGAAGGAGATCCCCAACTTCGCCACCCGGTCGAGCGTCGGCGTGTTGATTTCGCCGCCGTAGGTCGAGGGCGTGCCCGCTCCGACGTCGTCCATCAGGATGATCAGGATGTTCGGCGCGCCGTCGGCCAGGCGCTTGGGCTCGACGCGTTTCTTGTAGGTCGAGGTCTCCATCGTCAGCCCCGCCTTCGAGGCGGATGGCGTGGGCGGGAAAGGGAGTACTTCCTGCGCGCTGGCCGTTGCGGCGGACA
>Ga0209253_10006482_pt1 | contig 10137 bp, 12 predicted proteins | sample FrelakmetBRP12BR_FD_187145 | JGI IMG/M metagenome (GOLD analysis project Ga0209253, IMG submission 187145) | Freshwater lake sediment microbial communities from the University of Notre Dame, USA, for methane emissions studies - BRP12 BR (SPAdes)... | ecosystem: Environmental > Aquatic >...
GGGGTAGCGCGGATTGACCCGCTCGGCCACCTTCACCCACGCCTGCATATTGCAGCCGTTGGCCGCGTCAGCGCCGAACCTCTCGCTGACCGCCGTGTACCACGACTCTGACATGCGAATCCAGGCATATTGCCACACGGTCATCAACTTGAGCAAGAAATCCTTCGAGAAATCGTCGAACGTCAGATCAGGCTTGAACGGACCGCTGTAGTCATTCAGCTCGCTCATATTTCCCCCTGTTCAGATCGGTGATCTGTCTCCCCAGCCCCCTAGCCACCCTTCGATTCACCTCATTCAGCCCAATCACATCACGACGTGAGAGAGGTCTGACACGTCAAAGATGTCGACTGCAAGGTCGCGCCACTCAGCCACCCTGCCACCAGCTTGCCGTGAAGCCCCCACCCTGGCCTAGCCACCGACGCCGCCATATAATGTAGGCAGCGTCTGTGCCGAGCTGGTGGCAGCATCCGGCGAAAGCAGAATCTGCGATTGGGGGTAGCGAGATGAAAGAGCTCAAGGACTACAGTGGGCCATATGTTCCGAACCTCAAGTACGAAGACTTCTCTAAAGAGGTTCTGGTGAAGTTGCTGAAGGCCTATTCCAGAGAGGTGAACGTGCTTGGCAGCTACTGGGCGGAGGAGGTGCGCAAGAGGCTGGGGCAAGATGCGGAGAAGGAGTGCCTGCTGTCCACATGGAAAAGGATCGGCAAGTACGAGACCGGATGGGCCATGGAGGCGGCCAACATCAAGGGGAACGATGTGGAGACCTACGTCAAGGTCACTCAGTTGATGGGGTCGTTTGCCCAAGGCTACTACAAGTATGACTTCGATGTGAAGAACAAGAACCATGCCATTCTCACCGTCCACTACTGTCCCGCATTCAACGCGATTGAGAAGGCGGGAGACACGGCTCGACTGAACTGGATCTGTACCGTGCTGGAGCACGAAGCGATGAAGGAGTATGTGAGGCCAGTCAACCCGGAGATACAGGTGAAGTGCCTGCGGGCAGGCCCCCGCAAGAGCCAGGACGAGGTCCATTGCCGATGGGAGTTCACGCTGGAGAGCTAAGTGTCTTCAAGGCACCTTAATCATGTTTGATCGGGAGATATAGGAGGCGGCATGGAACTCAAACTGGTCCCGCTCTACTTCCTGGTGGGAGGAACCGTAGTCACTCTGGTGACCTACTTCGGCAGTCACGCCAAGGGTGGACTGGCAGCGTTCGTCGCGTTCTTCCCCGCCCTGACGGTGGTCACGTTGAGCACGGTCTACTGGCGCGGCGGATCCGAAAGCGCGCTGTCCTACGCCAAGGGCATGGTCTACCTGCTGCCGGCCTGGATTCTCTACATCGGCGCCGTCATATACCTCATGCCCCGGCTCGGCCTGTGGCCGCCGCTGGTCATCGGCACCATTCTCTACACCGTGGCTAGCTTCGCGACCATGAAGATAATGAAGTTGATGTAGAGTCCCGGCGGTGACAGGTCGCTCCTGGCTTCGGGTCGGTCAAAGCAGACGGAGTATAATCACAGACCAGACGCCACGTCCCCGCCAAAGCGGAAAGACCGGCGACTCTCGTAAGGAGGTGGGCATGAACCCATTGGGGGAGGTTGAGGCCCGAGTCAGGAAGCTGGAGGACATCGAGGCCATCAAGAAGCTGAAGGCCAAATACTGGCGCTGTGTTGACCGGAAGCTTTGGGACGAGATGACCGAGGTTTTCACGGAAGAGGCCACCGCGGGCTACGGGCCGGATATCAAGCTGAAGGGGCGGCAAGCGATAGTCAAGTTCCTCAAGGACACCCTTGGGGCGGACACCGTGATCACGTCCCACGTGGGGCAAAGACCCGAGATTGAGCTGACCGGCGAATCCACGGCGACAGGCATGTGGTGGCTGAATGACTACATCGTTATGCAGCCGAACATCAGGCGGCGCGGCTATGCCTTCTACGAAGACGAGTACGTCAAAGAGAATGGCAAATGGAAGAAGAAGAGCACCAAGGTAGTCACCATGCTCGAAGAATGGGACATGCTTAAGCGTTGAGCGGCCTGTCTCATGGGGAGACAAGTAACCGACAGTAGCGAGGTTCAGCCGGAACCAAGAGAGCACTTGGATGACCAACCCAAGATACAGGACTATCGATACTACAGAGGGCACCGGTGAGGTGCTCAGTCGGGGCGAGTGTGTCGCCAAGGTGGACTACAGCCTGCGCACCAGACAGGAATTGCCCGGTGTGGGGAATCAGCAGGGTGAAGGTCGCAGGTTGATCGACGGTCATGTGCTCGTCCGGGAGGGAGAAAGGCAACTCAGAGACATGGGACCCCTGGTTTTGCGAATGCAGGACGGCAGAGAAGTCACTTTCCTGGCCGATCTCGGCAACCCCGGCACCGGCGCATTCTCGATAAAGGTCTCCGGCAATATCCGGGTGCCCAAACAGTAGATTCCTCCAACATCGAGAGAGCCGGGCACAACTTGGCGCGCCTCCATCTCGTCGCGCCAGACACATCGGAGAACACCGGGAGGCGATGTCATGACGTTTTGGATGAGTTCAGAATGCTATACTATCAGGCAATGATTGGCTGACGCCTATAGCGATCAACCCATGAGAAAAGCTTTGCTGCTCCTTGTCGCCTCCAGCGCAGTGTTCCTCTCTGGCTGCGTGATGGCCACTCCCCGCATGCACTTCGATGTCCCTTCGCCGTGGTTCCCTGGATCCTTCGTTCCCTTTGGCCTGGTGAGCCTGGCTCTGTACTTCTTGCCCACCATCATCGTGTTGGCCAGACACAAGAAGAATGTGCTGGGCCCCATCCTCGTCAACGTTCTGCTGGGGTGGACCGTCATTGGCTGGATCGTGGCGCTGATCTGGGCCCTGACCGTGGACGAGTAGACGGCGAATCGACTTGGCCATTCCCATCGTAAGAAGCCGATGGAAACTGGCGCAGTCAACTTCAGCCCGCGTCCCAGGCGAACACCCTGGCTCAGCTTCAGATCCCTCCAGCGACGCCGAGGACGGCTCTCTCTCATCCAACACCCCGAAACAAGCCAGGACATATCGCGTTCGAAACCCGTCATCAACCTTGTCCGAGAAGATTTTGTGAGAATAGCCCTAGGCCTTGAGACATACATGTTGTTCTCCCACCGTATATTTCTGATCGATAGGGCCAAGAGGGATAAGCCAAACCTGACAGAAGACAGGTCGACTAGGCGGGCCGAACCCCAACGGCCCGAATATATGTATGGAGGTAAGGGAATTGCTGAGAGAAAAAGGGAAATCATTCTTACTCATACTGGTGCTACTGGCTGTTCTGGCACTGGTCGGATGCGGCAGCCCAGAGACCAAGGTCTCCGCTGACAAGGTTGTCCAGGACGCTCTGGCGGCTCAGGCCGGATCAAGCAGCTACCGCATGGTGGTCAAGTTGGATGCCAGCGCACAAGGCACGATGAGTGGCTCTGCTTTGAACGCCACGCTCAGTGGCACTGTCGACTGCCTGTTCGACCAAGCCAACAAGAAGATGAAAGGCCAAGCAGAAGCTGACATCAATGTCACCGGCGAGCAACCCATGGCCTTCAAGGCAGGCGCGGAAGTCTACGTCGTCGACAACTACACCTACATGCAGGCAACCGTGATGGGAATGTCGCAAGAGTGGACAAAGCAAGCTCTGCCGGCCGACTTCTGGCAGTCCCTGGCAAGTGACAACTTCCAGATGGCCCTTCTCACCTCGGTGGAAGCCGAGTACCTGAAAGAGGAGAAGGTCGGCGGCGTCACCTGCTACGTGCTCGACTTGACGCCGGACGTTAGCCAGTTGCAGCAGATGCTGCAGCAGATGCTGTCCGATGGGTCATCCAATCAGGGAACTGATAGTGAGATTCCGAACCTGGAGAGCTTCGTCAAGAGCATGTCCTTCAAGGTGTGGATAGCCAAGGATACCTCGTTCCTGACTCAGACCAAGATTGAGCTCACTTTGAGCATTACTCCGGAGGCTCTCGGCCAGCCAGCGAATGGGGAGAGCTTGACCATAACATTGAACCTGACCATCAACGCATCCGATTTCAACCAGTCGGTTTCCATCCAGCTACCCGATGAGGCAAAGAACGCCGATGAGGGTGAAGGATTCGAGCTTCCTTTCTAGTCTGTGTGGCGCAAACTAGCATTGTTGAGCGCGGCCCCACCCGTGAGGGACACTCGGTGGGGCCGCGCTCATTTGGCCAAGAGCCACGCCAACATTGAAGACGCCGGACAAAGCCTGTAGAATAGAAACCAAGGTGCTGGAAGAGTCCACCTGCAACAGTCCGTCAGCCTTTGGAATAGTGCTCCAAAGCACCGAAGCAACAATCGCTGTGAGCGCATGTTGCTCATAGGGCCAACAAGCGGAAGTAGTTCAGCGGCTAGAACGCCTCCTTGCCAAGGAGGAGGTCGAGGGTTCGAATCCCTTCTTCCGCTCCAGCCGAAGTGGCGGAATAGGCAGACGCGGCAGTCTCAAAAACTGTTGGGGGGCAACCCCTGTGCCGGTTCGACCCCGGCCTTCGGCACTTACCCACTGAGTTGAACCCCTCTGCACTACCGGGCTAGCTCACCGCGTTCCGGATCAGTTCCGTGCGGGCCACCCGTCCATTCGGGCTGACCTCGATGGCCACGACGTCGATGCGCCATTCCTTGGGCATGTCCTCGTGGGCCTGGAGATAGGACATGGCCACTGAGACCAGCTTCTCCTGTTTGGCCACAGTGACCGACTCCTCGGGTGTGCCGAATCTTGAGCCGGTTTTGGTGCGCACCTCCACAAATACCAGACAGTCTGCGTGCTGAGCAACGATGTCGATCTCGCCTTCGCGACAGCGGAAATTCGTTTCTAGGATGCGATAGCCGTTCCGCTCGAGGTATGTCCTCGCCCATCGTTCGCCGAACTCGCCGAGGGCCTTGCGGTTCACGCCGTGCTCAACCCCAAAACGGGAGCGAACGACCTGCGGTGAATGGCGCAGGGGCCCAACTGGCCCAGGCACTGCAAGTGCTGCCTGGTGCCATAGCCCTTATGGCGAGCCAGTCCGTACCCGGGGTACATGCCGTCCAGTTCCATCATCTGCCGGTCACGGCTCACCTTGGCCACGATAGAGGCGCAGGCAATCGAGAATGAGAGTTGGTCACCTCGAATTATGCCCTTCTGGGGCAGGTCCACCTCAGGCAAAGACAGTGCATCGACCAACAGGAAATCCGGCCGCGAGGGCAGTGATTCCACAGCCTGAGCCATGGCCATCCGCGTGGCTTGGACAATGCCTACTTCGTCAATGGTCGCGTGTGGCACCGAGCCCAGCCCAAACGGTATGCCGGCACGCTGCACCAGATCGAATACACGCTCTCTTTGTTTGGGTGACAGCTGCTTGCTGTCTCGCACCAACCTCAGCCAGGGGAGGTCTGCACTCAGGGGCAGGACCACTGCCGCTGCCATCACCGGACCGGCCAGGGCCCCCCGCCCCACCTCATCCACCCCAGCGATAAGTCGATAGCCCTGCGCCTGGAGAGCTGCCTCCTGGTCAAAGGTAGGGAGCTTCATCATGATGCCTCGATTGTCCCGCCGCCAATGAGTTCGTCACCCTGGTAGAAGACGACCGCCTGGCCAGGGGCGATAGCCCGTTGCGGCTGATGGAAAATGACCTCCGCCCCTTCATCGAGGATGTTCAGCCTGGCGCTCACATCAGGTGACCGGAACCGAATCTTGGCTTTCACGGTCAGAGCGCGCTGGGGCCTTTCGCCCACAAAACTCAGGTTGTTCGCCTTCAGTCTAGAAGCTCGAAGGTTGTCCTCTGAGCCAACGATCACGATGTTGCTGACAGGGTCAAGCCTCAACACAAACAGGCGCCGGCCGGTGGCTATCCCGAGGCCCGTTCTCTGTCCCACGGTATAGAAGGCGATGCCCCGGTGTCGGCCCAGAACCTTCCCTTCCTGATCCGCAATGTCTCCGGGCACAGACACGATGCATCCCCGGAGGAAGTCCTGATGACGGCCGTCGGGGATGAAGCACAGGTCCTGGCTCTTGGGCTTCTCGGCCACCGCTAGGCCGCGCTCCGCGGCCATCTGGCGAACCTGGGCCTTGCTGTACTCGCCCAGCGGAAACAGCAGACGAGGCAGGGATCCCTGTTTCAAAGTGTACAGGAAGTACGATTGATCGACGGAAGGCCGCGCCGCCTTCAGCAGACGATGATTTCCGGCGGAGGCCTCGATCCTGGCATAGTGCCCCGTGGCCAGGCATTCGGCTCCCAGGTCTTCCACCGCCTTCAGCAGCAGATCGAACTTGATGAACCGGTTGCAGACCACGCAGGGATTAGGGGTGCGGCCTTGAGCATACTCCCGGCAGAAGCAGTCCACCACCAGCTTCTGGAACTGTGAGGAGAAATCGAGCGTATGGAACGGGATGCCCAGTATCTGGCAGACAGCGCGGGCGTCATCTTGACCAGTGATGGAGCAGCATGTGGCATCATCAGGTCGGGACCTGTGTTGCCACAACTCCATGTGGACGCCAATGACTTCGAAACCATCTTCCTTCAGCAGGGCGGCAGCCACTGAGGAGTCCACGCCGCCGCTCATGGCCACGGCCGCCTTCCGGCGGCTCATTCATTCGGCTCCCGCTTGAGAAGAATGCTGACCTTCCCCCAGATCATCTTTTCAATCTCTTTCTTCGGCAGCCGACCATCCACCACCAGCCACCGCTCCGGATCGGCCTTGGCCATATCCAGGTACCCGCGGCGCACCCGGGCGTGAAAGGCCAGGCTCTCGCTCTCGAAACGATCTCTCTCTTTGGACTTCTTCCGGCCCAGGCCATCTTCAATTGGGATATCCAGCAGAACAATCAGGTCAGGGGACATGCCATCAGTGGCAATGTCGTTGACTTCCCGAAGGGCATCTGTGTTGAGTCCCCGTCCGTATCCCTGATAGGCCAAGGTCGAAGGCGTGAAACGGTCGCAGATAACCATCTTCCCCTTTTCCAGCTCGGGGCGGATGATTTCGCTGACCAACTGTGCCCTGGCAGTAGCTATCAGGAATAGCTCCGCCAGGGGTGAAATCCGTGTCTCGCCGGTCTGTTTCAGGTAACGCCGCACCCGCTCGCCCAGTCTAGTGCCGCCGGGCTCGCGCGTCAGTACGGCTCGGAAGCCATCCTTGGAGAGACGCCGGAGGAGAGCTCTGGTTTGGGTGCTCTTCCCACAACCTTCTCCCCCCTCAAATACGATGAACAAAGCCAAGAGATCACCTTAGATGACCCGGAATATCTCCACCCGGCGCTGCGGGTCTCTGCCCGTGCTCCGGGAGGCCAGATTGGAGCGCTCCGCCATCAGGTGCTGCAATCGGCGGACGTAGGAACTGCGCGGGTTGAGCTGGACCGCTTCCGTTCCATTCATAACCTGGGCTATGGCCTCCTCGGCCTCCTTCAGGGCTACCCCCACGTCATCTGTTCTCCGCCTGCTCGAATACAGAGAGTCCAGGAACTGCCTCATCTCGCCTATGGTATTGTTCTTCAGAACGTACACGGGTATCCCGGCCAGTTCGGCGTCCCTCACTATCTGCGGCTTTCGGCGATAGTAGGCTTTGCACGTCACAAAGACAGTCGCCTCCTTCAGTCCGGGAACAATCCTGATCTCAGACTGCCTCTCCCTGGCGGCCTGTTCCAGCTTGGCTCGATTGATACCAAAGATGTGTATCCTGGGCACCACCACCTCTCCCCTGGCTTCCCTCTTTCTGGGGGATGGCTCTACAGAAGTGGAGAACGGAATCACCTTTTCTTCCTTCTTCAGCAAGGTCCCGTCCTCGTCAGTCCACCGCACCTCTCTGGCCACCGACTGGCCCCTGAGAAAGACGTCGACTGCCTCAGACACGTCTGCATGGACCGCCACCCTGTTGAAATCCTGAATCTCCACCACCACATCGAAGGTGGGGGGCGCCTTTCGTTCCAGTATCGACTTCTGCGTCCCGCGGTGCCTGGCTTCTTCATCTCCGAGCGTGACGGTCTGCACGCCCCCAATGAGATCAGAGAGCGTGGGATTGAGGATAAGGTTCTCCAGAGTGTTCCCGTGGGCCGTGCCGACGAGCTGGACGCCGCGTTCGGCGATGGTGCGTGCGGCCGCCGCCTCCAACTCAGTGCCGATCTCATCGATAATAATGGCCTGAGGCATGTGATTCTCCACCGCCTCGATCATCACAGCGTGCTGCATGGTGGGCGTGGGCACCTGCATTCTCCGCGCATGCCCTATGGCCGGATGAGGAATGTCTCCATCGCCGGCGATCTCGTTTGACGTGTCCACCACCACCACCCGCTTCTTCAGCTCGTCCGCCAGGACACGTGCTACCTCCCTCAACATCGTGGTCTTGCCGATGCCGGGACGCCCCAGCAGAAGAATGCTCTTCCCGGATTGGACCAGGTCCTCAATGAACTTCACCGTGCCATACACGGCCCTGCCCACCCGGCAGGTCAGTCCCACTATCTGCCCTCTGCGGTTGCGAATCGCCGATATCCGGTGCAGGGTGCGTTCGATGCCAGCCCGGTTGTCGTCACCAAAAGCGCCAATTCGAGACGCCACGTATTCCAGGTCTTGCTGGACGACCTCTCTTTCGCTCAGCACCACCTCGTGAGTGGGAAACCTGGCCTCTGGCGGGCGGCCCAGGTCCATTACGACCTCGAGAAGATCGGCAAGGTCTTCCCGGTGTCGCAACGGGTCAGATACAAACGGCGGGAGGATGCCCAGCAGGGCATCCAAATCATCCACAATTCTTCTTTGCATCGTCTTCGCTTCCTCAGGCTGGCACTGCCGGCATCACATAACGTTCTGCCACCCGCACCAGCAGTTCCTTCGTCATTACCGAGTAAGTCATCGCGCGGCTGAATCCCCGGTCCTCCAGCAGCCGCAGCAACGCTCCTTCAAAATCCGGGGCCAGGCAGTACATCTGGTGGCAGTCGCCGAGACTGGCCAGGCCGTACCCCACGACACTCTGCATCTCATCCCTGGTCGCAGCCAGCATGTCAAGCTGTCCGCAGTGGCGGCCGGTGCTGATGGCGACCCAGCCGACAAGGTCACCACCCTTCTCAAACACCCACTCTTGCCCCAAACACCTGTCCCGATTGGATTGCCATTCCTTGTAGGTCATCCCTTCAGCCCGGCGGATATGCGGCGGAATGCACTTGAGATACAACTCAAAAAGCCGATACTCATCGTCGGCCTTCTTACGGCGTGGCGAAGATGCGGGCGAGGCCCCGCTCCTGGTCTTGATGCCATCATCTCTGCTCCGCCAGTAGAGATGCTCAGTGGAATAGGGCAAGAAACCGCTCTCTTGCGCAGCTTTCAAGAGGGGGCTGTCCGCTGGGAGGCGAAGGAAGATTCTCCCGATCTCCAGTTGTCCGCCGACCGAACTGACGTGTTCCAACAGGTTGAGGCAGCAGTTGCGGTCATGGTCATTCACCAAGAGGCGGTTGAGCTCCCATGCATGGGAGCTGCAGCGATCTCTTACCGAGGCCAAACCCCTCAGGGAAAGTCCCTCTGCGTACACCCAGGCACAAGGCCTCAACTGAGGATTGAACCAGTCACCCACGATATTGGCCAAGTCACCAAGCCTCGCATCCTTCCTGCCGACGCCGTCCCGAGTCTTGGCCTTGTTGGACAGTGCCCTGCCTCCGACCAGCAGATCAACAATGTCCAATGGTATGAAGGAGCGAATCATAACGTGCGCTCTACCAACCTCTTGTCGCCAGTAGATCCTCCTTGGCGATGGCCTTTATGTCCAGTCCGGGCATGGCATCGCCCAGACCCCTGGAGACCTCAGCGATGATCTTGGCATCCTGGTAATGAGTGGTGGCCTTGACGACAGCCTTGGCCATGACGGCGGGGTGGCTGGACTTGAAGATGCCGGAGCCAACAAAGACCCCTTCAGCTCCCAGTTGCATCATCAGCGCCGCATCTGCCGGGGTAGCCACACCGCCAGCCGCAAAGTTAACCACCGGTAGTTTGCCGGTCTTCTGAACCTCCAGAAGCAACTCCAGTGGCGCGCCCATCGCCTTCGCCTCGGCTACCAACTCTTCTTTCGGCATGTTCGCCAGCTTGCGGATGCTGTCCATCACCGCCCGCATGTGCCTCACCGCTTCCACGATGTTGCCTGTGCCGGCTTCACCC
>Ga0209253_10006483_pt1 | contig 10135 bp, 7 predicted proteins | sample FrelakmetBRP12BR_FD_187145 | JGI IMG/M metagenome (GOLD analysis project Ga0209253, IMG submission 187145) | Freshwater lake sediment microbial communities from the University of Notre Dame, USA, for methane emissions studies - BRP12 BR (SPAdes)... | ecosystem: Environmental > Aquatic >...
ATGCCGGCCCGGCCGGCCCAGCCTTTCCGGCTGTAGAGAATCCTGTTGGCAAAGAGGCCGGCGACAATCGGGACGATGATCATGTTGATGATGGAGAACATCATCGAAAGAAAATCGACCGGGACCATCCGGCCGGCCAGGATCCTCATCCAGAAGGGCGTCAGGAGGGGCGAGATCAGGGTGGAGACGGCGGTCATAGTCACGGACAGGGCGACGTTGGCGCCGGCCAGATAGTTGATCAGGTTCGAGGCGACCCCGCCGGGCACCGAGCCGATCAATACGATTCCGGCTCCGATCTCGGGCTCGAACCGGAGGAGGGTCGCGATCCCGAAACCCACGAGCGGCATGATCGTGTACTGAAGGAACATCCCGATGAAGACCGGCCAGGGCATGGTGAAGACCCGGCCGAAATCCTTGGCGCTGAGGGTCGTGCCCATGCCAAAGGTGATGACCTGGATGAGCGGTACGATCAGGATTTTGAGGTCAGCTCCGAACCATGTGCCGAAGGCGGCGGGGAAAAACATCGAGGCCGCCACAAAGGCGAAGACCCAGAGAGTGAACGCGTACCTCTTGAAGGAGGCGTGACGCATGCTGGCGGCGGCCAGACCGGAGAGAGCGACGACGACGACCGCGCCGACCATCACTTCAACCCGTAAGCCTCGGCCATTATCTTGTTCGGTTTGAAATGGTACAGGCACTGGTCAAGAGGCGTGCCTGAAATTATGATCTTTTCCAAGTCGCCCTGGCCCATCCCGGCCGCATTCATCGAAGCCAGGTAGAGGACGCGTTTGGGGTCAAACCCCATGATCTTGGTCGCCACCGTATCGGCGGCCACGGCGTCGAGGCTGGCCAGAGCGATGTGGGCCGGCATGGCCGTTCCCCAGGCGGGGCCGTCTCCTTCCATGGCCTCAAACCCGTCGATAACGGCCAGGTCGGGGAAGACGTCCTGGGAGATGTGGAACATGTTGAAGTGGCAGAGGTCGTTCACGGCCGCGGGAGCCGTGTGAAAGAGGGCCTTGTCGTTGTTCTTATCGTCCTTAATCGGGCAGCCGAGGAGGAGGTTTTTGAGCGACAGGGTGACCAGCACGTAGTTGTGCGTCTTCATCTGGGCGGCGGAAATGATATAAACGTCGGGGTCCAGGCAGGTCGAGCTGATGCGCACGGGAAGCGGGTTGTGCTCGACGCCGAAGACGTAGCGGTATTCAAAGGCGTCCTGGTTCAGGTCCACGAGCTTGGCGTTGTAGCTTTTCTCGAGCTCAAGGTAGCCGGCGTTCCTAAAGCCATCGAAAGTCTTGTGGTGTCCGCCCTCGCCGATGATGATCGTCTTTTTATAGTGCGGCGCCAGAAAATCCAGGATGGCCCGCACGGCTTCGATATGAGTGACGGCGAGCGGATTATCGGCCAGGACAACGTTGGGCTTGAGCAGGATTTTTTTGTTCCCGATGGAGGTGAGGATCTCGTTCTCCAGGGCCTTGAGGACTTGGGTGATATTTTTATAGCGATCCTCCCCTTTGACCAGGCTGACCTGGGCGGCAGAAGTCACCTTGGCAAATAGCTGCGAGGTGGAACGGGCCTGCGGAAACCCGGTCAGAATCCCGGCGGCCCGGGCGGCCGGACTGCGGCCCAGGGCAAGGCCTCCCAATGCGCCGAGGCCGATCTTCATGAAACCCCGCCGGCTGAAGGTCATTGTCCTCATGCCTCCTCCAATTCCGGGGACACTAACCATAATTCCCTGAGTTATAGTTAGTGTCCCCTTAATTCCCCCTTACATTAATTCAATCATTGGGGCGGATATGGGAATCCCTTGACGTTCGTGCGGATCCTGTGAACCTTGGTGTAGCCCACCATGAAAAGCGTCTTCATGTCTTCGCCGCCGAAGCAGCAGCTCACCGGGTAGACAGGAAGGTTGATGATGCCGATGAAATCGCCCCGGCTGTTGAAAATCTGAAGGCCGGCGTTGGTGGCCACATAGATGTTTCCCGATGCGTCGACAGTCATGCCGTCGGCGCCCGTGCTCCGGCCCTTCCTGTCCAGCACATCCGGCGTGAGATAAAGCTCGGCGAATTTCCGCTCATTCCGGAGCGTCCCGTCCCCGTTCACGTCGTATGCCCAGACGAAATTGTCCTTGTCGGAGTCCCCGTTCCAGAAGGTCTCATTGTCGTAGGTGTTGTTGACGTAGAGCGTCTGTCCATCCGGGCTGAGGAGAATACCGTTGGGCATAGCGAAAACGTTCGGTTCGATGACCCGGACGACCTTTCCTTCCGGCGTCCGGTAGTAGACGGCCCGTCCCGGCTGGCTCTTCTTCACATCCGGCGTAAATTGAGGGTCGGTGAAGTAGATCCCTCCCTTGGCATCCACCACCAGGTCATTCGGCCCGTCGACCGGCTTTCCATCATAGCTCGCTGCCAGAGTCCGGACGATCGTCCCCTGGGTCGTCATCTCCACAATCCGGTGGCCGAACATGTCGCAGACGGCCAGGTTGCCGGACCGAAGCGGCATGAGCCCGTTGGCCAGCATCTGGCCATATAATATGTGGCGGAATTTCCCGTCCGGCTCCATCTCGACGATTGCGCTCCGCTTCGGGTCGCCTGTCCAATTCTGCTCAAAGTGGATGCTCGAGAAGTAGAGCTTCCCGTTCAACCACTTCGGTCCCTCGGCAAACGTCAGTCCCGGCTCTTGTGTCCCTCCATCAACGACCAGCTCGACCCGCGCATCCTCGGGGATGATAGCGTGAAAGGCGGCCAGCCGCGCGGCCATTTTATCCGTATAGTCGGGCCGGGGCGGCCAGAAGACATCGATGACGTCGCAGCCGAGATCTCCGACCTTGCCCCCATGGACCATATCACCGGGGAGAAGCAGGATGTCGTCTTTCTGCATCGCCGCGACACCGTCCAGGATGACCTCTTCGATCGACCCCCGCAGCACGGTCATCATCTGCTCCTCGGGATGGATATGGTCGGGAAAGGTCGTGTTCGGGTTCATCCGCAGAAAGCTCACCTGCGCGCCCCGGCCGGCGATGAGCCTCGAGTTCGCGCCCGGACTAAGCTCTGTGAACTGCAGGTCCTGGAGCGTCTGGATAACGCCCGGCTCTACGGTCGGCTCCAGCGGAAAACTTCCGGGATTCGTGCCCGCCGGCACGTTCTTGATCCCGGCCTTGGCGATATAGTCCAGCCGCGGCGGCCAATAGACCTCCAGGATCTCCGCTCCGTTCGCCCCGGCCTTGACCGCGTTCTCAGCGCCCTTTTCAAGGTAGACAAAATCGTTCCTTTGGGTCCCGCCGTGAGTCCCGTCGGGCACTTCCGTAGGCACGGCCCGCATGGCGAGGTAACGGCCGCCGATGAACTGATCGACGTCTCCCTTCATCACCACCATGATCCGCTCTCCCGGCAGCACCTCGCCGGGGATCACTGCGCCCGCCTCGAGCTGAGTCCAGGAGACCAGGTTCCCCTTTCCCCAGTAGAGCCGGGCGATTGCGCCCGGCGCGATTTCGACCGCCGGCAGCTTGCCCAAGTTCGACACGACTCCGGGCTCGAGGTTGGAGGCGAGCTTGACCTTGGGGATATCCGCCCGCGTCCGGCCGGAGAGGTTTTTCTCCAGGATGAGCTTCTCGTTCTTGATCACCCAATCCGGCTTCTGTGCGCAGGCCGAAATAAGCATTAGGACCAGCCCGAAGCAAAGTCGGGATCCCACTGACAATATTTCTTTACGATTCCCCTTTAGGCTCATGTTCTTTCCTCCCAACCTTGGTTCAAGCCAGGAATGGGCGGCATTGCGCCAGTCCCTTTTTTCATTCCTTCTCATCATGGCGGTTGCCGAAATACAGCCAGAGCATATGTTCCCCGGTATGATTGATGGAGCTGTGCGGCACCTTCCGGTTCGGCGGGATGAGGAACGCCTCTCCCGGCTCCTGCCTCAACAGCCGGTTGCCGAAAAGGAGCAGGCTCTTTCCCTTGACCTGGCACCAGATTTCCTCGCACCCCGGGCCGTGAACATGCGGCTGGGCGATGTCGAAATTGTCGATGGACACGGCCGCAAACCCCATCGGGTTGGCGAACTTCGGGGGGACGTCATAGATGAAGCTCCAGCCGATGTGGGCCCAGTGCATCCCGACATAGGGTACGGAGCTATGATAGCTGCCCACAGAGATTTCTTTATTGGCCGCAAACCCCGGAGGCACCTCCTCAACCGCCATGATCATCTCGAGCTGTTCGTCGCCCGGGTTGAAAATGCGGCATTCCAGGCCCACGGGGATGACAAAGGCAAAACCGTCCTCGACCTCGGCCTTCTTCCCGCCCGCTTCGACCCGTCCGGCACCCGCCGTCACATAGAAGAAGACCTGCTCCTTGTCGCTCTTGAACGGCACAGTGTTCATCCGCGGCTCGAGCACGGCCCGCTTGTAGGCTTTCAGGTATTTCAGGACGGCGCCTTTTCGGGGAGGCTTGAGCGGGTCCCCAGCCGTCAGGATGTCCCGCTCGATCAGCCCGCCATGTCCCTCGTGGGGCAGCGAATTGCGCCAGTGGTTGATATAGAGCGAGACGTCGGTATCGACCTCGGGATGCCGGTGGTTGGATACCGCATCTTCGGCGTACGAAGGGTCAGGTTCGGCCGTCAGCTTGGGCCGGGATTGGGAAGCGTCACTCAAAACGAACCCGAGGCCGAGAACAAGGAGACCCGCCGCGGCCAAAAGCAGGTATGCTTTCATGTTAACCTCCGGATATCAGCTTTTGTAGAATTCAGCCAGTCTCTTGTTGACCTTGAGCTTATAAAGACATTGGTCGAGAGGCGTGCCGAGGAGGGTGATCTTTTCGGGATCTCCCTGGCCGAGCCCTCCCTCGCGCATGGCCCGGAGGTAGAGGATATTCTGCGGGTTGAATCCCATGATCCGGGTGCCGACGTAATCGGCAGCCAGGGGGTCGGTGCTGGCCAGAGCAACCTTCGCTTCAAACGGTGTGCCCCAGGCCGGTCCGTCCCCCTCCATGGCCTCGTACCCGTCGATGACGGCCAGGCCGGGCCAGACTTTGTGGGCCAGGTGAAAGAGGTTGAAATGGAGGATGTCATTGACCGCCGGGGCCGGTCCGTGCAAGTACCCCTTGTCGCTCCGTTGGTAATCATTGAGGGGCGCAGCCATCAGCAAATTCTTCAACGACAGAGTGACCAGGACGCAGTCATGAGTCTTCATCCGGGCGAGGGAGATGACATAGACTTGGGGGTCGAGAAACGCCGAGATCAAGCGCACCGGCTGGGGATTCTGCTCCCGGCCGAAGACATAATAGCTCCTGGAGGGGCCGGCATTGAGGTCAACGAGTTTGACGTCGTATTCTTTCTCCAGGGCCTCATAGCCGTTGTTTCTGTATCCCTCAAGGGTGTTGAAAACACCCGATTCGCCGATGACAATCTGTTTCTTATAGCGCGGCCTGAGGAACTCCAGGACAGCGCGCACGGCGTCCGCATGGGTTACGGCCAAAGGATTCTTGGAAACCGACATGTTGGGTTTGATCAGGATATCCTTGTTGCCAATCGCGGCAAAGACCTCCTCTTCGAGGAGTTTCAAGGAATCGAAGATGACCTGTCTGCGGTCGCTGCCTTTGACCAGGCTGACCCGGGCCGGTGGTGCTTGCTTGACCGGCCCCGCTAAGACAGGCGGCGTACGTTCCTGGTAAGGACTGAGCATCGACGCTGCCGCGCCCGCTGAATCCTTGACCAGGCGGCCGAACAAGCTGACGGCTGCGGCGCCGTATCCCAGACGCTCCAGGAAATGACGGCGTTTCATGCCTTCTTCTTTTTATTGACAGACGCGGAGCTTCGGATTGCTCTATACCACAGCCCCCGATTTCGAGTCAAATTGAGCCCACAGGGGTCAGGTCTCAACAATCAACAAATCCGGAGTTCCACCTCCATTCATTGAATGTTGAGACCTGACCCCATAGTGTTCGCTGGCGCTTATCGTAAACGCCGGGGCTTTTGACTATAATAGAGAAAGAGCCGCATGGAGCCGAACGCTATTTTCAGGGAATACCGGCCGGAGGACCTGGAGCAGGTCCTCGGACTAGTCCGTGAACTCGAAGCGGAGATGGCCGAGAAGTTCCAAGCCAAGGTCAAATCGGGGGTTGGAGACTACCGGACTCGTTATCTCAACCCGGCCAATAAATACAAAACCTGGGTCGCCCATATCGAGGACAAGCTCGTCGGGTTCCTGATGGGCTACCCTTCGCTCGGGACGGAGGAGATCGACAACATGTATGATGTTCTCCCTCTGCCGGAAGGACAGCTCCCGCCGGAATTTTATATGCAAATCACGTTTGTCTCCCCGCGCTTCCGGAAAAGGGGCATCTCGACGGGGCTCCATAAACAGGTCATCGCTTATGCCAAGAAACAGGGATTCAAAGAGATCTATGCCTGCATAGCCAAGTGGAACGATCCCGAGCTCAGCGTCATCCGGTCGCTCAACTTCCAGTCCAAGGACCTAAAATACAGGTACCGGCTGAGCCTTAAACTTTGAAAGATTCGGGTGTCGGCTTCTCCCCTCGCATCCTGAAGACAAAAAAGAAGGGAATCCCGATCATCGCCATACCCAACGCGATCGAGGATTCTATCGGCCGCTCGAAAAAGCCGAGGACGAGGATGGCACCTCCGGCCAGGACATACAGCAAGGGGACGACGGGGAACCCGGGCATCCGGTAGGCGTCTGTCCTTTGCCGCCTCAGCTTGAAAAGCCCGAGGACAGAGAGAATCGGGAAGATCCCCAGGGAAAATCCCATGTAGGTCAGGATCTGGTCGAAAGTTCCGAATAGGACCAGAAGGGAAGCGATCATTCCCTGGAGCAGTATGGACTTGGCCGGAACCCTGTAGCGGGGATGGACGGCAGCGGCAAAGGGGAAAAAACAGCGATCGCAGGCCATGGCATAGTAAACCCGAGGTCCGAGGATGATGAAAGCGCTGAGCGAAGAGAAAAGAGCCACGGCGATGAGCACGCTGAGGACGCGCTCGAAGGAGGGCCCGAAAAGATTCCCGGCAGCAAGGCCTCCGATCGAGATGACACCGGCCATCTTGCCGGGGGGGACGGCGTAGACGTAAAAAACGTTCAGGAGGAGATAGAGAACCAGCACGATCCCTGTGCCCAGGATGAGGGAGCGGGGCAGGTTTCTCCGCGGGTTTTTGATCTCCGAGCCGATGTAGGCGGAGGCATTCCAGCCGCTGTAGGCGAACATGATCCACATCAGCGAGAGCCCGATCGTTTTCCACCCGCCGAAATCAAACCTGAACCCGCCGCCTTGGCCGAAGTGTCCCAGGTCTCCGCGGCCCAGGGTGTATCCGAGGACGATGAGCCCGACGATCAGGGCGACTTTGAGCAGCGTGAGGAAATTCTGCACTCTGGCCCCCACCTCGACCCCACGGGCGTGGATAAGAGTGAAAACGAGGATGACGAGGATGGAAAGGGTTTTTTTGATGATTGTCCCCGCGATCGAGCTTTCGGAAGGAGACAAGCTCAGGAGTCCCGGGAAAGCCCGGGTCAGGTACTCCGAAAACCCGATGGCCGAGGCGGCGATGGGCGCCGAGAAGCCGGCGAAAAAGGACACCCAGCCGCTCAGGAATCCGAAAAGGGGATGGAACAGCCTAGAGAGAAAGGCGTACTCCCCGCCGGCCCTAGGGATGGCCGCTCCCAGCTCGCCGTAGCTCAGCGCCCCGCAGAGGGCGATCAACCCTCCGACCGCCCAGAGCCCCAGCATGATTAGAGGGTCCTTCAGGCCGGACATCAGCAGGCCTGAAGTCGTGAAGATGCCGGCGCCGATCATGTTGGCGATGACGATGTTGGTCACAGGGAAGAGCCCGAGCTTCCTTTCGAGCCCGTTTTCCGCCTTCTCGTCATTCATTTTGCCCTAGCTCCAGGATGCGATATCGTCCTATCCTATCCGATTTCCCATCTAAAAAACAATGACCTAATTGACCTTGACGGGAGTTTCGAGCATGTGATAATTTCCGGGAGAGGCAGGAGCCATTGGCGGCACGGACAAAGCGAAAGATTCCGCGGATCGCAGGCGCCGGAGTCTGCTGCCTGGACCATATCTTCGTGGCACCCCAGGTCCCCTGGGGGGGGACCGCCCCCGTCGAGGAGTATAGAGTCCAGGGAGGAGGCCTTGTCGGCACGGCCTTGGTCGCCTGCGCGCGTCTCGGGGCTTCTTGCCTTCTCTTCAGCTTCCTGAGCCATGACGAAGTCGGGGCGCAAGTCGCCTCAGAGCTGGCCGCCGAAGGCATCAAGCTCGAGGGCGTGGCCGGAATCCCGCAGGGCACGAGCCCGTTCAGCTTTATCCACGTGGACAGCCGGTCGGGCGAAAGGACTATTTTTCATCGGCCGGCAGCGGGCCTGGAGCGGGCTGTCCTCCCCGACCTCAGCCGCATCGCCGAATGCAACGTCCTTCTCGTCGATGATTACTACCCGGAGCTTGCCTTGGCCGCTGCCCGGGAGGCCCGCCGGCTGCAGATTCCCGTGGTCGCCGACCTGACGGTCAGCCTCAGCAAGTGCCCGGAGCTGTTTCGCGAGATCAGTGTGCTCATCGCTCCCAAGGTTTTCGCCTCCCAGATCGGGTACGCCGGAGACCTTCCCGGGGCCCTCCAGGCTATCCACTGGCTTGGACCGGAAACGGCCATGTTCACCCTGGGCCGGGAGGGGTACATTTATTCGTCTCCCGAGGGAAAGGGCAAGGGCAAGGCTTTCAAAGTTGCCGCCGTGGATACGACAGGCGCCGGGGATGCTTTTCACGGCGCGTTCGCCTTCGGCCTGGCCCATCATTGGGAGGTTCAGAGATGCGCCGAGTTCGCGGCGGCGGTAGCGGCGATCAAGTGCACCAAGCCGGGCGGCAGGACCGGTCTGCCGACACTCCAGCAGACGGTCCACTTCCTGCAGCGAAACGGGCGCCTGGACTGGTCGCGGCTCAAGGTGGATTAAAAGCAACCCCGACAGAAAAGTCGACGTGCATTTCCCCGGACCAGACCTTATAATGTCCGGAGTTTATGACTATTATCATGGAGATGACCCGATGAAAAAACCTCGTCTTTCCTGCTTTTTCCTCGGCCTCATCCTTCTGGCCGTCCCCGTTTTCTCGGCTCCCAAGGAGGCAAAGAAACCAAACCTCAAGGGATTTCCGGAGCAGGTTTCCAGGCTGCTGACCGATTGGAAGGTTCCCGGCCTGGCCATCGCCATCGTAAAGGACGGAAAGGTCATCTTTGCCGATGGGTTCGGCTATCGCGATGTCAAACAAAGCCTGAAGGTGACGCCCCACACAGTCTTCGCCATCGGTTCGTGTACCAAGGCCTTCACGGCAACGGCCGTGGGCATGCTCGTCGACGAAGGGAAGGTCGGCTGGGACAAGCCGGTCCGGGACTATCTCCCGGCGTTCAAGCTTCAAGATACCGTCGCCTCCGAGCGAATGACGCCTCGCGACCTCCTCTGTCACCGCTCCGGTCTGCCCAGGCACGACCAGATGTGGTATGGTTCGGCGTTCACCCGCCAAGAGCTTTTTGACCGGCTGCAGCACCTTGAGCCGAGCAAGGACTTCCGGACGGTCTGGCAGTACCAGAACCTCATGTTCATGACCGCGGGTTATCTGGTCGGTGAACTGGCCGGGATGAGTTGGGAAGCCTTCATCCAGAAGCGTATCTTCGAGCCGCTGGAGATGAAGGAGAGCAACTTCTCCGTCAACGACTCCCAGAAATCACCCGACTTCGCCCTCCCCTACCAGGACAAGAACGACAAAGTCGAGCCGATACCGTTCCGCAATATCGACACCATCGGTCCGGCCGGCTCCATCAACTCCAACGTCCTCGACATGGCCAACTGGATCCTGATGAACCTGAACAAGGGAAAGTTCAAAGATAAGCAGATTATCTCCGAGGCCGCGCTGGCGGAGATCCAGACACCCCAAATGGTGATGCCGCGGCCCATCCAGTATGACGAGATCCTCTATCCGAGCTACGGGATGGGCTGGATGATCGTCCCCTACCGCGGACATCTCCTCCTTCAGCACGGCGGCGGGATCGACGGGTTCATCGCCATGGTAGCTTTTCTTCCAAGAGACAACATGGGCGCCGTCATCCTGTCGAACAATGGCAGCACGCCGCTCCCTTCGATCGTCCTCTA
>Ga0209253_10006484_pt1 | contig 10134 bp, 8 predicted proteins | sample FrelakmetBRP12BR_FD_187145 | JGI IMG/M metagenome (GOLD analysis project Ga0209253, IMG submission 187145) | Freshwater lake sediment microbial communities from the University of Notre Dame, USA, for methane emissions studies - BRP12 BR (SPAdes)... | ecosystem: Environmental > Aquatic >...
ATCACCGGAGAGATCGCGGTTTTCGAATATGCCTTTGAACAGGACGAACGAGCCAGATCCGCTGGGGTTATCATCTGTCCCGGCGTGGGTTTTGACGTGATACCCACCGATTGTATCGCGGCCAGCCTGAAAAGGGCGCTACCGGATGCGGACTACCTGGCGCTGGGTTTTGCCTCCCGTTCCGGTTACAGTCCAGGAACCGCCAAAACGGCCGTGGAGGGATTGGGGCAGGGTGGCAAGATACGCCGCGCTGGCGGGATTATCCGGGTGCCACTCGCTTACAAGGTGCGGCAAATCGATTTTGGCAATGGCGAACAGCGTGCGATGACTATTCCCTGGGGGGATGTATCCAGTGCTTACCACACGACGGGTATTCCCAATATCGAGATATATATCGCCGCTGCTCCGGGGGTAATCGCCTGGGCTAGGATGCTGAACAGGCTTCGCCCGTTGTTGGCATTGAGCCTCGTACAGGGGTTTTTGCAAAGACGGATCACGAATAGGGTAACCGGACCCAGCGAGAGCCAGCGCCAGCAACTGCCCGCTTACGTATGGGGTGAGGTCAGCAACACCGCGGGCGAAAGTAGGACGGCCCGTATCAGAACAGCCAATGGCTATGAGGTAACGGTCAACGGCTCTCTCGGTGTTGTGCTGAAACTGCTTGATGACCCGCCCGCGGGAGGCAGCTACACGCCGTCGCAATTGATGGGAAGCGGGTTTGTTTCCACGCTGCCGGGTTCCGGCGAACTCGTAATAGGTTGATTGCCCTGCTAACGGGAGATCAATGATGAAAAAGCCATTGTGGTTGCTCGGTTGGCTGCTGTTAGTGTTACCCCTGGCGGGATGGGCGGATTTTCTGCAATTGACCGGTAACTTTATTCAGGGCAGCCTCATCACTGGCCGTACCGAGCCCGGTACCCGCGTGCTGCTGAATGGGCAACCGCTGCGGGTATCTCCGGCGGGTGTTTTTGTTATAGGTTTTGACCGCGATGCCGGCGCGCAGGCGCGGTTGGAGATTACGTATGCCAATGGCGCCCAGGAAATCCGTGTCTTGACGATTATCCCGCGCAGCTACGCTATCCAGCGCATCGAGGGCCTCGCCGAGGAGCGAGTGACGCCGCCAACCGAGGTGCTGGAACGGATTCGCCAGGAAACCGCCTTGGTGGCTCGGGTTCGTGAGCATGATGGCGAGCAGCCGTATTTCTTGAGTGGCTTCCGCTGGCCCGTGGTGGGCCGCGTCAGCGGCGTTTACGGCAGCCAGCGGATATTGAATGGTCAACCCCGGCAACCCCATAATGGAGTTGATATCACCGCGCCCGCGGGAACGCCGGTGTTGGCCCCCGCCGACGGCGTTGTAGCGCTGGCGAATCCGGATATGTATTTCGGTGGGGGTACGCTCATCGTCGATCATGGTCATGGCCTGTATTCCTCTTTTCTGCATCTAAAAGACATTTACGTGACGGTTGGTCAATCGGTTAAGCAGGGCGATGCCATCGCCAGCGTGGGCGCTACCGGACGGGCTACCGGCCCGCATCTGCATTGGGGCATGAATTGGTTCCAGCAGCGCATCGATCCGGCCTTGCTGGTGCCGCCCATGGAACGTCAGGAGTAGACGTCCCGCGTAACAATATGAATGATACCTGCGGATCCTGAACACTTGCGCTGGCCATGCGCGCGGAGGGCCGCCCGCAGCAGCAATTGACCGGAACGTAGTTTTAGGAAGGTTAGCGGCGACGACGCCATTAATGGACACAACGAGGGACATTTCCATGGCAGGCAATAACCAATTCTCTCTCTTGCGGCAGCGGCGCTTCGGGCCGTTCTTTCTTACGCAGTTTCTGGGGGCGTTCAATGACAATGTCTTCAAGAACGCTCTGATCATCCTGATCGCTTTTCAGGCGGTGGGCCTGCCGTCCGGTGACGCGAATATCTTGGTCAATCTGAGCGCCGGGCTGTTTATCCTGCCCTTTTTTCTGTTCTCTGCCACGGCTGGCCAGTTTGCCGATAAATACGAGAAATCCCACCTCATCCGGCTAATCAAGCTGTTGGAAATCGTTATCATGGTCGGCGCTGCCGCGGGGTTTTATCTGAACAATATTCCCCTGCTGATGGGGTTGCTGTTTCTCATGGGCGCCCAATCCACCCTGTTCGGTCCTGTCAAGTACGGCATCCTGCCGCAGCATCTCCGGGAAGAGGAATTGGTGGGTGGTAACGGCTTGGTGGAGATGGGTACGTTTCTGGCGATCCTGCTGGGGACCATGACCGGCGGGATTCTCATCGGACTGGGCGCCAGCGGCGCCATGCTGGTCTCCATCACCGTGGTCACTATCGCCTGCCTGGGTTATCTCACCAGTTGCGGTATCCCCACCGCTGTGGCAGCAGCCCCGACCTTGCGCATCAACTGGAACCCGCTTACCGAAACCTGGCGTAACCTGAACTTCACGCGCCAGAACCGGACTGTGTTTTTGTCCATCCTCGGTATTTCCTGGTTTTGGTTCTTTGGCGCCACCTATCTTGCCCAGTTGCCCAACTATACCAAACTGACTCTGGGCGGCAGTGAGCAGGTGGTCACGCTGCTATTGACACTGTTTTCGCTGGGGATAGGGTTAGGTTCGCTGCTGTGCGAGCGGTTGTCGGGTCGCAAGGTGGAAATAGGACTGGTCCCCTTCGGCGCCATCGGCCTCACTCTGTTCAGTGTGGATCTGTTCTTTGCCGCCCCCGGCATTCCAGCGGGCAGGGAATTGATCGAGGCGAGCGGTTTCCTGCGGGAATCCGCCAACTGGCGGGTGATGGCGGACATCGTCTTGATCGGCTTATTTGGCGGATTCTTCATCGTGCCTTTGTATGCCCTGGTGCAACAGCGCAGCGAGCCTAGCCATCGCTCGCGGATCATCGCCGGCAACAATATTCTTAACGCCCTGTTCATGGTGATCTCGGCCGTCCTGGCCATCGTGCTGCTCAAGGCGGGGCTCGACATTCCACAACTGTTCCTGGCGACGGCTTTTTTCAATGCGCTGGTCGCCATCTATATCTTTACCCTGGTCCCTGAATTCCTCATGCGTTTCATTGTGTGGATGCTCATCCACACCCTTTACCGGTTGCGCACCGAGGGACTTGAGAACATTCCGGATGAGGGACCGGTGGTGTTGGTCTGTAACCATGTCAGCTACGTGGATGCTCTGGTGATAGCCGGCTGTTGCCGGCGCCCGGCGCGCTTCGTAATGGATCATAAGATCTTCAAGATACCGGTACTGAGTTTCGTATTCCGTACGGCGGGGGCGATTCCCATCGCCCCCGCCAAAGAAGATCCGGTAATGCTGGAGCGAGCCTATCAGCGGGTTGCCGAGTACCTGGACGAGGGCGAAGTGATATGTCTATTTCCGGAAGGCAGGATCACCGCGGATGGGGAAATCGGCCCCTTCCGTCCAGGCGTTGAGCGCATTATCCAGCGCAATCCGGTGCCAGTCATTCCCATGGCTCTGCGGGGATTGTGGGGGAGCTTTTTCAGCCACCGCTGGGGACCGGCCATGCGCCGCCTGCCAAGGCGTTGCTGGTCCAAGATCACCCTGGCAGTCGGCGCACCGATGGCTCCCAAGCAGGTGAACGCAGAGGAGTTGCGAAGCAGGGTGATCGAGTTGCAGGGAGGCTGGAAATGACGCGGTGTACAAGTCAGGTAAAGGGTGCTCTTAGTCAACCGCAACGGTATGGATTGCCTCGCCGGCAAGCTGGCCGGGCCTTGCTCTGGACCGTAAGCATCCTGGCCATTGCGGTGGGAGTGGTTGGTTACTGGTACGCCAATCCCGGTAAGGCGCCCGGCTGGGTGCGCGGCCGCTTGCCCGGCATAGCCGATGTTACCGCGCCACTCTATCGCTGGCGGGATGGGCAAGGCCAGTGGCAGATTACCGATCAACCGCCTCAGGGACGGCCTTACGAAACGGTCACCTATCAGCGCGATGCGAACGTTATCCCATCGGGGGATGTGGGCACGCGTCCGTGAATGGCAGTGACAGGTTATAATCCACCGTCTTTCGGCGCGCGAGGAACACTTGATGCAGTACATCAGCACCCGGGGCGGCATGGCGCCCAAATCCTTCTCGGAGATCTTGATCGAGGGTCTCGCTCCCGATGGCGGACTCGTTATCCCCGCTGCCTATCCCATCCTGAGCAGCCGGGAACTAAGCGAATGGCGGGACTTTAACTACCGGGAACTGGCCTATGCCGTGCTCAGTCGGTTCGCCACGGACATCCCGCCGGATGATCTGCAAGCCTTGGTTGACAAAACCTACACCGCGCAGATCTTCCGGAGTGAAGAGATTACCCCCGTCAAGCCCCTGCATGAGGGGGTCTGGTTGCTGGGTTTGTCCACTGGGCCAACGCTGGCCTTCAAGGACATCGCCATGCAGTTGCTGGGCAATCTGTTCGAGTACGTCCTGGAGAAGGTCGGCGGTCATCTGAATATCCTGGGCGCGACCTCCGGGGATACCGGCTCCAGCGCTGAGTACGCCATGCGCGGTAAGCGTAACATCACGGTGTTTATGCTCTCGCCCTATCAAAAGATGAGCGCCTTCCAGACCGCCCAGATGTTTTCCCTGGATGAGCCCAATATCTTCAATATCGCTGTGCGCGGGGTGTTCGACGACTGCCAGGATATGGTCAAGGCGGTGAGCAACGACGCGGACTTCAAGGGCAAATACCACATCGGCACCGTCAATTCCATCAACTGGGCCCGGGTGGCGGCGCAGATTGTCTATTACTTCAAGGCCTATTTTGCCGTCACCGAGGACAATACCCAAACGGTGACTTTCGCGGTGCCATCCGGTAACTTCGGCAATATCTGCGCCGGTCACATCGCCCGCCAGATGGGCTTGCCTATCCACCAGCTCATCCTGGCCACCAACGAGAACGATGTCCTGAATGAATTTTTCTGCACCGGTATCTACCGGGTTCGCTCATCCGAGAGAGTGGTCAAGACCAGCAGCCCATCCATGGATATTTCCAAAGCCTCCAACTTCGAGCGCTTCATCTTCGATGCCGTTGGTCGCGATAGCAGCGTGGTGCGTGAACTGTGGCGGCAAGTGGAGAAACAGGGTTATTTTGATCTTTCCGCCACCCCCTATTTCCGGGATCTAGGTCGTTTTGGTTTCGTCTCCGGTGTCAGCACCCATCAACATCGCCTGGCGACGATCCGCCGGACCTATCAGGAATCCGGCATCATCATCGACACCCATACTGCCGACGGTGTGAAGGTAGGGCTGGAACATCGGGAGGAGGGCATTCCGCTGATCTGTCTAGAGACGGCCCTGCCGGCCAAGTTCGAGGAGTCCATCCAGGAAGCCCTGGGCCGCAAGCCGGATCGTCCTCAAGGGTATGAGCATATCGAGGACAGGCCACAACGGTTTCAGGTCATGGGCGTGGATGTGGCGGCCATCAAGAACGTCATTGCGAAGCAGGTGGATTGCGCTTAGGATGGCGCCCGCCAGGGAGCCTGCTCCCTGCTGACAAGACCCTAGGGATGCGCCCAGTCCAGCAAACCGTATTGCCGTCCGCATCGCAACAACTATCTAATGCTATAGGGAAAACACCCATGTCCGAAAACACTATCATACGGACCCCTTCCGCTCACGCGTTTCCTCTACTGATCAAATATCTATTGGGCAATGCCTTGATTCAGGCGCCCCAGCAGGAGATCGTTTATTGTGATTACAAACGGTTAACCTATAAGGATATGCGTGACCGGGTTGGCCGCCTGGCAACCGGTCTGACTAACCTGGGCGTCAAACCCGGCGCTACCGTGGCGGTAATGGACTGGGACAGCCATCGTTATCTTGAGTGTTTCTTCGCCGTGCCCATGCTGGGGGCCGTGCTGCATACGGTCAATGTGCGCCTGTCGCCGGAGCAAATCCTCTATACCATCAATCACGCCGAGGACGATGTCATCCTCGTGAACAGTGAATTTCTGCCCATCCTGGAATCCATTCGTGAGCGTATCGAGACGGTCAAGAAGTTTGTGCTGTTGAACGATGCCGGCACCACGCCCGCCACCACGCTGGAGATCGCCGCCGAGTATGAAGCGCTGTTGGAAGCCAGTTCACCGGATTATGCGTTTCCGGATTTTTCCGAGGATACTCGCGCCACTACGTTCTATACCACCGGCACCACTGGGTTGCCCAAGGGCGTCTATTTCAGCCACCGGCAGTTGGTGCTGCACACCTTCGCCGCGCGCGCCGCGATATTGGGTACCGGGCAGGGGCATATCAATCGCGACGATGTCTACATGCCCATCACTCCGATGTTTCATGTCCATGCCTGGGGAATCCCCTATGTGGCCACCACCTTGGGGATGAAGCAGGTTTATCCAGGGCGCTACCTGCCCGACACCCTGCTGGGGTTGATCCAGCGCGAAGGCGTGACGTTTTCCCATTGTGTACCCACCATCCTGCAAATGCTGTTGGTCAGCCCCAAGGTCAAGGAGACGGACCTGTCGCGCTGGAAGGTCATCATCGGTGGCTCGGCCATGCCCCAGGCCCTGGCCAAACAGGCCCTGGAACTGGGCGCGGATGTTTTCGGCGGCTATGGCATGTCGGAAACCTGTCCCTTGCTAAGCCTGGCGCAACTCAAGCCGCCTATGCGGGAATGGTCTATGGAGCAGCAGCTGGAGGTGCGTTGCAAGGCTGGGTTGCCGATGCCCCTGGTGGAACTACGCATCGTGGATGCGGAAATGAACGACCTGCCCCATGACGGTGTGTCCCAGGGCGAGGTGGTGGCGCGTGCGCCCTGGCTGACCCAGGGCTATCTGAAAGACCCGAAGAACTCCGAAGCCTTGTGGCAGGGGGGTTATCTGCACACCGGCGATATTGGTACCATAGACCCCGAGGGTTATCTCAAGATCACCGACCGCATCAAGGATGTGATCAAGACAGGTGGTGAGTGGATCTCCTCACTGGACCTGGAGGATCTGATCCTCACCCATCCGGGCGTGGCCGAGGCGGCCGTGATTGGCGTGCCCGATGCCAAATGGGGCGAGCGCCCCATGGCCTTGGTGGTGCAGAAGCCGGGTCAGACGGTCGATGTGGGGTCGCTGCGTGCCCTGCTCATGGGCTATGCTGATAAGGGTATCATCTCCAAGTATGGTGTCCCGGAGCAGATCCTATTCGTGGAGACCATCGCCAAGACCAGCGTGGGTAAGCTTAATAAAAAGGAATTGCGGACCCAATATGTAGAGTAATTTTGCAGGAGGGGGGATTCCCTCTCCAAGATCGCAGTGGAGGTAATGACCATGCGTAACTTGAAATTGCTATTCAGCGTCGCGCTGATCACCGCACTTAGCGGTATTCCACCGGTAGTCCTAGCACAAGAGGGTGCCTTAGAGATCCAGAACCATCAAGGCATCGCTTTCGTGACTGGCGGGGTTGGCGAAGAAGAACGGGATTTTCTCAGAACCGTGGACAAGGATTTCAATCTTAAGCTGATGTTTGCCATCAAGGAGGGCAATTATCTCAGCGATGTCCAGGTAAGCATCCGCGACAAGAAAGGCCAGCCGGTGCTGGAAGCCGTCGCCAACGGTCCTTTCTTTTACGCCAACCTGCCGCCGGGCACCTATACCGTTGCAGTCAACGGCCCAGGTCAGAGCTTTCAGCAGTCGGTGCAAGTAACCGGCAGGAAGCAGGCTCGACTAAACTTTTATTGGCGTGGATGACAACGCCAACTTTATGGTAAAGCAGCGCAGCGTGCCGCTTGCATAGGCTACTTGCCCGGAGTGGTTATAAATTGATCATCGCCAGCACAGGGTCATGATCGCTCGCCCGCTCCGCAGGTGGACTGTCACTGTTGATATGCGGGATACGGAGCAGGGCGCCCTGCCGCAGACTCTGGCTGACCAGTATATGATCCAGTGCTTGAGGGCAGTTGCCATGGCGGCGTGTGTAACGCAGTTCTCTGGGGTAAGCCTCCAGCAGGTTGCTGAGCAGGCTACCCTTGAGGATTTTCAGGGTCTTGGAACCGGGAACGTCATTCATATCGCCCAGTATCACCACATGGGCGCCGGGATCGCAGGCCAGCAGGTTGGCCACGAAGCGATGGATGAGAGTGGCCTGGGCATGGCGCTGCTGCTTGGTGTGGTTCTCCTCGCGGCGAGTGACCGAGCGCATGGACTTGAGGTGGCAGATAATGCAAAACAAGGTCTCGCCGTTGCAGCGCAATTCCCCTGCCAAGGACTTGCGGCTGGGTGCCCAGTGCCGCTCAGGATCGCCCACGAAAGCCGGGTCGGTGGGAGTGATGCGGCCGGGGCTTAACGTGAGGGCAGGATGGCCGTTGACGATGCGGATGCCCGTAGCGTCTTCGGCAGTCGCCCTGCCCCGATCCACAAACTCTATTCGCTTGGGATTGAACAACAGCCCGATTCTTATATTGGCATCTGCTTGCCCACCATCCTGGTTGGCCAGGGGGGGGACCTCGCGGAATTCGTAAGCGGGACCGCCCGCGCTCAGGATGATTGCGATCAGCCTGCGGTAGGTCTCGTCGGCAGGCACTTGCGCTTGCCCGTCGGCTACCGCCATGATTTCCTGCACGACCAAGATGTCCGGACCCTGCAGTGCGCCGGTGATGGCGACCCCCAGGCGTTGCAGGCGTTCGGGTGGGACGTCGACTCCCAAGTTACAAAGATTGAAGGTGGCGAGGGTGAGCATGTTTTCTTCCTTGCAGCGCTTAAGCATTCATGGTCAGTGGACTCTGTTCGTAGTGCTGGCCTATGGGGTCGCCTTGTTTGGGGCCTGGCAGTTGCTCGCCAGAGTGGATTTCTTGTATCCCCTGTGGTACGACGTGATAAGGATTGAGCAGACTATTGCCATCTACGGTCCCCAGAACCGCCACCGCGCTCGTTTTGAAACCACCAGCAAGGCTGAGCGGCTACGGTTGTTTTCCGCCATCGTCGCGGCTATCCATCGCCAGGGCAAGGGATTGGAGACCCTGGTCTATCAAGATTCCGACGGGCGGCCCATCGCCAGTTTGCTTACCCCGCCTGAAATCATCCATTTACAGGATGTCTCACGGTTGCTGGACCGCCTGCCGGCAGGGGGGTGGGGCGCGATGGTTGGCGGGTCGATGCTGCTGGGTTTGTTGCGGATGCAACAACGGCCAATGCCGTCCGTCAAGCGCTTATTGCTGACAGCTGTCATGGCGGCGGGGGGAGTCGGCGGACTCATTGTACTGCTTGGACCCGTAAACGTATTCTATACATTGCATACCTGGGTTTTTCCGGCCGGACATGCCTGGTTTTTTTATTATCAGGATTCGCTTATGACGACGCTCATGAAGGCCCCGGATATCTTTGCTTGTATCGCGCTGTCATTGGTAGCGTTGAGTCTGTTGTTGTTGATGGGGATTTTATTCGTATCCAAAAAGCTCTATGAACGCATCTGACAGCGCAAGCCACGCTTACGGTCAAGGATGTAACGAGAGCAGAAAATAGCGGCTAGCCTAGCTGGTTGTTATTCCTTCCAACCATTCTTCCAAGAACTTTTGACCCTGGGTTTTTAGGGTTGCGCCCCAGCGAGCGGTGGCGGCCCGCAATTGAGCAACGGTGATGCCGGGGGTCGCGGCAATCTCAGCCGTATGGCCGATGAACCAGCGTTCCAGCCCTTTGCTGGTTGCCTCGGCATGAAACTGCAAGGCCAGCGCCTGGGTGCCCCAGGAGAACGCCTGGTTCTCAAAGGCTTCAGTCGAGGCGAGCCGAATGGCGCCATCCGGCAGGTCGAAGGTATCGCCATGCCAGTGCAGGACAGGCGTTCGATCGGGCGCCAAGTGCCGCATGCAGGAGGTTTGGCCGGAGTCGGTCAGCTTGAGATTCCCCCAGCCGATCTCCTTGCACGGCCCGGCATAGACCTGGGCGCCAAGCGCGCGCGCCATAAGCTGACTGCCCAGGCAAATGCCTAGCGTCGGTCGGTCATGGCGAAGCCGCGTTTCCAATAGCCGCAGTTCATCGATGAGGAAAGGATAGTCCTGTTCATCGTTGGCGCTGATGGGTCCACCCAGGATAACGACCAGGTCAGGTTGACAGGCATCCAGGGCGGCAACGTCATCCATACCGGCTTCGACATAGTGAATCTGATAGCCCTGCTTGACCAGGGTTTCGCTAAA
>Ga0209253_10006485_pt1 | contig 10133 bp, 8 predicted proteins | sample FrelakmetBRP12BR_FD_187145 | JGI IMG/M metagenome (GOLD analysis project Ga0209253, IMG submission 187145) | Freshwater lake sediment microbial communities from the University of Notre Dame, USA, for methane emissions studies - BRP12 BR (SPAdes)... | ecosystem: Environmental > Aquatic >...
CCGGAACTGTTCCAAATCTGGAAGGCGTGGGTCGCGGCCAACCGCTAAGCCACCCGAATTACTGAGGAGAATGGCAAATAGTCCGCACCACAGCATCTATTGAGTCCCTTCTCCCTCCGGGAGAAGGACACGGCTCCAGGGATGGAGCCGGTAGACCGCGTCGGGAACAAGCGGTCGAGGATGAGGGAAGCTATACCGCTATTTTCCCCTCACCCTAACCCTCTCCCGGAGGGAGAGGGGATAAACGATGTGCACTATTTGCCGGCAGGATCAGCGTGAGAAGGGCGAACGAAGTAGGCCTTCATTAATGCTAATACCTCCATAAAAAGACGTCGCCATTCCCACGGTCTACTTACCCTTGCCCAAACAGGACACCTGGGGGAGAATACCGCGCTTGTTTTTCCGGGGATGCGCGCTTTCCTGAAGTACGCAGAAGTCCGGCAGTATTTGCAGTATTTATAGAACGAACACGAATATTCCCCTTCGGCGGGCACGCGCCAACATCCGGTTCGATGGCACCGCGCCTGGGGATTTTATTTATAGCGCCGATTCGAGTTTAAAGAGGAAATAGCCCATGTCAGCCAAACCGAACCAGGCAGTACCCAGCCGCCGTCAACTGGCCAACGCCATCCGTGCCCTGAGCATGGACGCGGTGCAAAAGGCCAACTCCGGCCACCCCGGCGCCCCGATGGGCATGGCCGATATCGCCGAAGTGCTGTGGAACGACTTCCTCAAGCACAACCCGTCCAACCCGAAGTGGCCGGATCGCGACCGCTTCGTGCTGTCGAACGGTCACGGTTCGATGCTGATCTACTCGCTGCTGCATCTCACCGGCTATGCCCTGCCGATGGAAGAGCTCAAGAATTTCCGCCAGCTGCATTCCAAGACCCCGGGTCATCCGGAGTACGGTTACGCCCCGGGCGTGGAAACCACCACCGGCCCGCTTGGCCAGGGCATCACCAATGCGGTCGGTATGGCGATTGCGGAAAAGGCGCTGGCCGGTCGCTTCAACCAGAAAGGCCACGACATCGTCGATCACCACACCTATGTGTTCCTGGGTGACGGCTGCATGATGGAAGGCATTTCGCATGAGGCCTGTTCGCTGGCCGGCACCCTCGGCCTGGGCAAGCTGATTGCCTTCTGGGACGACAACGGCATCTCGATCGACGGCCATGTGGAAGGCTGGTTCACCGACAACACGCCGATGCGTTTTGAGTCGTACGGCTGGCACGTCCTCGCCGATGTCGATGGCCACGATCCGGAAGCGCTGAAAAAAGCGATCAGCCTGGCCAAGGCCATGACAGACAAGCCGACCCTGATCTGCTGCAAAACCACCATCGGTTTTGGTTCGCCGAACAAGGCCGGCAGCCACTCCTGTCACGGTGCGCCGCTCGGTCAGGAAGAAATCAACCTGAGCAAGGCCGCGTTGGGCTGGGATCACGCCGCCTTTGAAGTGCCGGCGAATATTTATGCCGGTTGGGACGCCAAGACCAAGGGCGCGGCCGCCGAGAAGGCCTGGAATGAAAAATTCGCCGCGTACAAGAAGGCCTATCCGGAACTGGCCGCGGAATTCGAGCGCCGCGCCGCCGGCGATTTGCCCGCCGACTGGAAGGCCAAGTCCGCCGCCTTTGTCGCCAAAAACAATACCGACGCCAAATCGACCTCGACGCGCAAGTCATCACTCGCTTGTATCGAAGCCTACTCTCCCGTCCTGGCTGAGTTGATCGGCGGTTCCGCCGACCTTGGCTGCTCCAACCTGACCGAATGGTCTGGCATGAAGCCGATGATCAGCAACGTGGAAGCGAACTACGTGAACTACGGGGTGCGTGAATTCGGCATGTCCGCGATCATGAATGGTCTCGCCCTGCACGGCGGCCTGATTCCGTTCGGCGCGACCTTCCTGATGTTCTCGGAGTACGCGCGTAATGCGTTGCGCATGGCCGCGCTCATGAAGATTCGCAGCATCTTCGTCTATACCCACGATTCGATCGGTCTGGGTGAAGATGGCCCGACGCACCAGCCCATCGAGCAGATTCCGACGCTGCGCTTGATTCCCAACATGGCGGTCTGGCGTCCGTGCGATACGGTGGAATCGGCGGTGTGCTGGCAGCAGGCGATCGAACGCAAAACCGGTCCGTCGTGCCTGATCTTCTCGCGCCAGGATTTGCCGTTCCAGAAACGCACCGACGCGCAAATCGCCGCCATCGCCAAGGGCGGTCACGTCCTGAGAGACTGCGCCGGCACCCCGGATGTAATCATTATCGCCACCGGCTCCGAAGTGCAGCTGGCCATGGGCGCCGCGGAAAAGCTGAGCGGCAAGAAAATCCGCGTGGTCTCGATGCCGTCCACCACCCAGTTTGACGCGCAGGATGCGGCCTATCGTGAATCCGTGTTGCCCAGCGCTGTTACCAAGCGTGTGGCGGTCGAAGCGGCGGTGACCGACGGCTGGTACAAATACGTGGGCCTGAATGGCCGCGTGGTCGGCATCAACCGCTTCGGCGAATCCGCGCCGGACAAGGTGCTGTTCAAGGAATTTGGCTTCACTGTTGAGAACGTGGTGAAGACCGTCGAATCACTTTTCTAGATTTCTAAACTTTAACGGGAGTAGTCACATGGCAATTAAAGTCGGTATCAATGGTTTCGGCCGCATCGGTCGCATGGTGTTCCGCGCTGTCGCGAAGGATTTCAAGGACATCGAAATCGTCGCCATCAACGACCTGCTCGAGCCGAATTACCTGGCCTACATGCTGAAGTACGACTCCGTGCATGGCCGTTTCAACGGCGATATCGCCGTTGACGGTGGCAACATGGTGGTGAACGGCAAGAAGATTCGCCTGACTGCCGAGAAGGATCCGGCCAACCTGAAGTGGAGCGAAGTCGGCGCCGACATCGTGATCGATTGCACCGGCTTCTTCCTGACTACTGAATCCTGCCAGGCCCACATCAAGGCCGGCGCCAAGAAGGTCGTGCAGTCGGCCCCGTCCAAGGACGAGACCCCGATGTTCGTGTACGGCGTGAACCACAAGACCTACGCCGGCCAGGCCATCGTCTCGGCTGCGTCCTGCACCACCAACTGCCTGGCGCCGGTCGCCAAGGTGTTGAACGACAACTGGGGCATCAAGCGCGGCCTGATGACCACCGTGCACGCTGCCACTGCTACGCAGAAGACCGTGGACGGCCCGTCCAGCAAGGACTGGCGCGGCGGCCGCGGTATTCTGGAGAACATCATCCCGTCCTCGACCGGTGCCGCCAAGGCCGTCGGCAAGGTGCTGCCGGAACTGAACAAAAAGCTCACCGGCATGGCGTTCCGCGTGCCGACCTCAGACGTGTCCGTGGTCGACCTGACCGTGGAGCTGAACAAGGAAGCCACCTACGAGCAGATCTGCGCGGCCATGAAGAAGGCCTCGGAAGGCGAGCTCAAGGGCGTGCTCGGCTACACCGATGAAAAGGTGGTCTCCACCGACTTCGTCGGCAACACCGCTCCCTCCACCTTTGACGCCGAAGCCGGCATCGCGCTGGACAGCACCTTCGTCAAGGTCGTGGCCTGGTACGACAACGAGTACGGCTACACCTGCAACATGCTGCGCATGGTGCAGCACGTCGCCAAGTAAGTACGTCTCACCACCAAGGAACCAGGAATTTACAGCCCACTGTATTTTCCTGGCGTCCTTGATGTCTTGGCGGTTCAAGATTCTTTTTGGAGCTTAAAGAATGTCCGTTATCAAGCTGACCGATCTCGACCTCAAAGGTAAGCGCGTGCTGATTCGCGCCGATCTCAACGTGCCCGTCAAGGAGGGCAAGGTCACCTCCGATGCGCGCATCAGCGCCTCGATGGCCACCTTCGAGCACTGCCTCAAGGCCGGTGCCAAGGTAATGGTGATGAGTCATCTCGGCCGTCCGACCGAAGGCGAATACAGCGAGGAGAACTCGCTCAAGCCGGTGGCCGACGTGCTCACCAAGAAGCTCGGCAAGCCGGTGCGTCTGATTAAGGACTGGATCAACGGCGGTTTCGAAGTCGCGGCCGGCGAACTGGTGCTGCTCGAGAATGTGCGCTTCAACAAGGGCGAGAAGAAGAACGTCGACGAGACCGCGCAGAAGTACGCCAAGCTGTGTGACGTATTCGTAATGGACGCGTTCGGCACCGCGCACCGTGCCGAGGGCTCCACACACGGCGTCGCCAAGTTCGCGCCGGTCGCCTGCGCCGGCATCCTGCTCACTCAAGAACTGGACGCGCTCACCAAGGCGCTGCTCAACCCGAAGCGGCCGATGGTTGCCATCGTCGGCGGCTCCAAGGTATCGACCAAGCTCACCGTGCTTGAGTCGCTGTCCGAGAAGGTCGATCAACTGGTGGTCGGCGGCGGTATCGCCAATACCTTCTTGGCGGCGTCCGGCAAGAAGATCGGCAAATCGCTCGCCGAGTCCGATCTTATCCCGACAGCTAAGGCGCTGATGGAGAAAATGACCAAGCGCGGCGCGACTATTCCGATCGCAGTGGACGTGGTGGTCGGCAAGAAGTTCGACGCCAACGAGCCGGCGGTGCAGAAGAGCGCCAGCGATGTGACCGACGACGACATGATTTTCGACATCGGCCCGAAGAGTGCGCAGCAACTGGCCGACATCATCATGCAGGCCGGCACCGTGGTATGGAACGGCCCGGTCGGTGTATTCGAATTCGACCAGTTCGGCGCCGGCACCAAGACCATTGCCATGGCCATTGCCAACACCAAGGCATTCACCCTCGCCGGCGGCGGCGACACCATCGCCGCCATCCAGAAATACGACATCTTCGACAAGGTGTCCTACATTTCGACGGCCGGTGGTGCGTTCCTGGAATTCCTCGAAGGCAAGAAACTGCCGGCGGTGGAGATTCTCGAACAACGCGCTAAAAAATAATACTTTCAGTCACAGATAAACGCAGATAAACGCAAATATAAAAGCAGCATCTTAGCTTCTCCAGATCAGCGTTTATCTGTGACTTAAATCAAATAAGGAATCAATTTGCTGCGTAGAACAAAGATTGTTGCCACCCTCGGACCCGCGACCGACGACCCCAAGGTTCTCGACAAACTGATCGAGGCCGGCGTGGATGTCGTGCGCCTTAACTTCTCGCATGACCTGCCCGAAGTGCACATGAAGCGTGCCGAGATGGCGCGTGAGCGTGCCGCGGCGCATGGCCGACACGTTGGTGTGCTCGTCGACCTGCAAGGCCCGAAGATCCGCATCGGCAAATTCAAGAGTGGCCCGATCCAGTTGGTCGAAGGCAACCCGTTTACCATCAACAGCGAACACCCGCTCGATCAGGGAAACAAGCAGTGTGTCGGCACGACCTACAAGGCTCTGCCCGAGGATGTGAGCCGCGGCGCCACGCTGCTGCTCGATGACGGGCGTATTGTATTGTGGGTGGATCAGGTGGTCGGCAGTGAAGTGATCTGCCGCGTGGTGGTGGGTGGCGAGCTCTCCAACAACAAGGGGATCAACCGCCAGGGCGGCGGTCTGTCGGCCGTGGCGCTGACCGACAAAGATCGCCGCGACATGAAGACGGCGGCTGCCATGGAAGCCGACTACGTCGCCATCTCATTCCCGCGTTCCGCCGCGGATGTCGATGAGGCGCGTGCGCTGTTGCGCGCTGCCGGCGGCCGGGGCGGGATCATAGCCAAGATCGAGCGCGCCGAGGCCGTGAAGGCGATCGAGGAGATTATCGCGGCTGCGGACGTGGTTATGGTGGCGCGCGGTGATCTGGGCGTGGAGATCGGCGATGCCGCCGTGCCGCCGATTCAGAAGCGCATCATCAAGCTTGCACGCCAGATGAACAAGGTGACGATCACGGCGACGCAGATGATGGAGTCGATGATCGAGAGCCCGATCCCGACGCGTGCCGAGGTTTCCGATGTGGCCAATGCTGTGCTCGATGGCACCGATGCGGTGATGCTTTCCGCGGAGACCGCCGCGGGCAAGTACCCCGTGGCGGCTGTTTCCGCCATGGACCGCGTGTGCAAGGTCACGGAGGAGCAGGAAGAAGCGTTGCTGCAGGAACGGCGCGCCGCTTACCAGCATGTCGAGCGCGTCGATCAGGCCATTGCGCTAGCGACCATGTACACGGCGAACAACCTGGGCGTGAAGGCCATTGCTGCCCTTACAGAGTCTGGGGCTACTGCGCTATGGATGTCGCGCATTACCTCCACTGTACCGATCTATGCCTTGACGGGACATGCAGAGACGCGTAGAAAAGTGACACTCTACCGTGGTGTTTATCCGGTGGCCTTTCAGATCACGACTTCGGACCATGCGACGCTTAATCGCGAAGCCATGGATGAACTGCGCCGTCGTGGAACGGTGCGCGATGGCGATATGGTCATCATCACCAAGGGCGACCTGACCGGCGTGATGGGCGGCACCAATGCGATGAAGATCGCCGTGGTGGGTAGTCAGCGCGAGAATACGACTTCTTAACTTAACCTTGGCTAACGATTAACCGATCTGGAGGAAAATTATGGCACTTGTAACCCTGCGCCAACTGCTCGATCACGCCGCTGAACACAATTACGGCCTGCCGGCTTTCAACGTCAATAACATGGAACAGGTGAAGGCCATCATGGAGGCGGCCGACGCCATCGACAGCCCGGTGATTCTGCAAGGCTCCGCCGGCGCCCGTTCCTATGCTGGCGAACCGTTCCTGCGTCACCTGATCCTCGCGGCGATCGAGATGTATCCGCACATCCCGATCTGCATGCATCAGGATCACGGCGCCTCCCCGGGCATTTGCTTCCGCTCCATCCAGTCCGGCTTCAGCTCGGTGATGATGGACGGCTCGCTCAAGGAAGACGGCAAGACCCCGGCGACCTATGAATACAATGTCGATGTTACCCGCAAAGTGGCTGAAATCGCCCACGCTGCCGGCGTGTCCGTAGAAGGCGAGCTCGGCTGCCTCGGTTCGCTCGAAAGCGGCAAGGCCGGCGAGGAAGACGGTCACGGCGCGGAAGGCACGCTCGATCACAGCCAGCTCCTGACCGACCCGAACGAGGCGGCCGATTTCGTTGCCAAGACCAAGGTTGATGCACTGGCCATCGCCATCGGCACCTCGCACGGCGCCTACAAGTTCTCCAAGAAGCCCACCGGCAAGGTGCTGCGCATCGATCGCGTGAAGGAAATCCATGCGCGCATCCCGACCGTGCATCTGGTCATGCACGGCTCCTCGTCGGTTCCGGAAGACTGGCTCAAGATCATCAACAGCTTCGGCGGCGACATGGGCCAGACCTATGGCGTGCCGGTCAGCGAAATCGTGGAAGGCATCAAGAACGGCGTGCGCAAGGTCAACATCGACACCGACCTGCGCATGGCCTCGACCGGCGCCATCCGCAAGCACCTGGCCGAAGATCGCAAGAACTTTGACCCGCGCAAGTTCCTCAAGGAGGCCACCAAGGCGATGACCGGTATTTGCAAGGACCGCTACCAGTCGTTCGGTTCCGCGGGCATGGCCAGCAAGATCAAGAAGGTGTACTCGCTGGAAGAGATGCAGAAGCGCTATGACAAGGGCGAGTTGAACCCGAAGGTTAATTAAATATTATCTGTCTGTTTGTTCAAGAAAGGGTGGCGCGAGCTGCCCTTTCTTGTTTCTTGCCCATGGCTACACTCAGTGAAGGAGGCAGCCCATGTCCGTGTCCCTGAGGTTTCCTTGCCCCTGCTGTGGCTATCGGGTGTTCCAGCGTCCCCCGGGCAATCATGAGAAGTGTCCGGTCTGCCTGTGGGAAGACGATCTCTCACAACTACGATTCCCGCGCATGCCGGGCAGCGCCAATGGCGTGTCACTCGAGCAGGCGCAACACAACTTCATCGAGTTCGGCACGGCCGAGCGACGCTATCGCGGCGGTGGGCGAGAACCATTTGACGTGGAATCACGCGATGCCGCATGGCGTCTGCTCGATCCCGAGCGCGACAATATCGAGGAGCCGCAGCGCGGCATCAATTACGGCGAGAGTTACCCATTTGCCGACACCACTGTGCTTTATTACTGGCGCGCGACGTACTGGCGACGGCTGGCAAGTTAGCCCGTCTCCTCGGCCAATGCATCAAGACCCAATCGGTAATTTTGTATCGCCGCCCAACGGTGCAGTCTGTCCAATGGTATGAGTGCGCACAAGTCAGCATCCCACCCGGCGCCGACCTGGATCGCCATCATGCCGGCGATATTCGTTGTGCTATGGAGCACGGGATTTGTCGGCGCCAAGTACGGTCTGCCCTATGCCGAGCCGTTAACCTTTCTCCTGTGGCGCTTCTTGATTGTGGCGCTGTTACTACTGGTGGCAACGCTTGTACTGCACGCACCGTGGCCGGCTACACGGGCAGAGTTCGGCCACATCGCCGTGGCCGGTGTGCTGGTGCACGCGGCGTATCTTGGCGGCGTATTCAGCGCTATCCATCAAGGCGTTTCGGCCGGGGAGGTGGCACTGATCGCCGGCCTGCAACCGGTCCTGACGGCCGCTGTGGCGGGCCCGGTGTTGGGTGAACGCGTGAGCGCGCGTCAAGGGGCAGGGTTTGTGCTCGGGTTCGTGGGTGTGATGCTGGTGGTGTCTAATCGCCTTGCCCCCGGCGGCGCCGGGACGATCGGTTATCTGTCTGCATTCCTGGCGCTTGCCGGCATCACGGCCGGAACCCTCTACCAGAAACGTTTCTGCAGCCACATGGATCTGCGCAGCGGCGCGGTCATTCAATTCTCCGCTTCCGCAGTGCTGATGGCGGTCCTCGCACCGCTCACCGAGAACATGGTTGTGAACTGGAGCGGGGAGTTTATCTTTTCCCTTGCCTGGCTGGTGTTGGCGTTGTCGCTGGGCGCGATCTCGCTGCTTTATCTTCTGATTCGCCACGGTGAAGCGGCGCGCGTCACCAGCATGTTTTATCTTGTGCCGCCGGTGACGACGCTCATGGCCTATGCATTGTTCGGAGAACAGCTGGGTGTCGTGGCGCTTGTCGGCATGGGTCTGGTGGTGGTCGGGGTGGCACTGGTTGTTGTACGTCCGCGTCCGGCGTGAAATTTACTAGCTTCGAGTCGTATGATCCTTTTTTCTGGACGGTCTGTGTGGTTCTCTGCTCAGCAGTTCAGTAGCTTCTTTCAGCATGAACTGTTTGAATGCCTCGGCCGCCGCCGACAGGCGTTTGCCCTTGCGGTGTACCACGAACCAATGGCGCATGATTGGGAAGTCGGCAACGTCAAGGACGGCGAGCCGTCTGAGCGCTAGCTCCTGTTCGATGGTGGCGCGAGAGAGGAGTCCGAGGCCAAGACCGGCCTGCACCGACTGTTTGATCGCCTCATTCGAACCAACCTCCATGCCGGTCTTGAGGCGCATGCCGCGCTCGTTGAAGAACCGCTCCATGGCGATGCGCGTGCCGGAGCCGGATTCGCGCACCAGGAAGGTTTCTTCCTGAAGTCGAGCGAGCGGAATCTGTTTCTTCTTCGCCAGCGGATGGTCGGTAGGCGCGACCACAACCAGGGGATTGTCCATGAATACTTGCGCTTCAACGTCGGCTTCGGCCGGCGGCTGGCCCATGACCACGAGATCGACGGTGTTCTCGGTAAGTTGCCGCAGCAGGGTCTCGCGGTTGGTCACATCCAGCGAGACGGTCACGTCCGGATAGCGGCGCGAGAAACTGCCGAGCAGGGTGGGGATGAAGTAGTTGGCGGTGGTGGCGACCGAGATGCGCAGCCGCCCGCCGCCGAGCCCTTTCATTCTGTTCAGGACGCCTTCGAGTTCATCGAGTTGCTGGGTGATGGTGCGCGCATAGCCCAATAATTCCTGGCCGGCCTCGGTAAGGTGGATGCGCTTGCCGAGCTGCTCGAAGAACGCCACCCCGAGACTTTCTTCCAGCTGCTTCACCTGCATGGAAACAGCAGGTTGCGTAAGGTGCAGTTCCTCGGCGGCGCGGGTGTAGTTCAGGTGGCGCGCCACCGCTTCAAAGACCTTGAGTTGGCGCAGCGTCAGGTGCACAGTGATGTCCCCGGATTAACCATATACAGAAGCTTATCATAATTATCACAAATTATGACTATTGTTTATGGTGAGGCGGGCGTAGGGTGTGCACACTTTCAGGGGCCAGACGCCCTGAAACCACTGACCGAATTTCTTAACCAGGAGGCCTTA
>Ga0209253_10006486_pt1 | contig 10133 bp, 10 predicted proteins | sample FrelakmetBRP12BR_FD_187145 | JGI IMG/M metagenome (GOLD analysis project Ga0209253, IMG submission 187145) | Freshwater lake sediment microbial communities from the University of Notre Dame, USA, for methane emissions studies - BRP12 BR (SPAdes)... | ecosystem: Environmental > Aquatic >...
TAAGGCATGCCGCTGTTGATAATATAATCGGCCGACGAAACATAGGGCACGATATTCCGCAGCTCTCCCGAGCGCACATAATGCCAATGCGTCAGCGTCTGGCCGTAATCGGCGGCCCGGGTGACGGCATCCCTGAGCATCCTGCGCATCAGGCGTATATCCGTCCAGCGGATGTATTCACCGTTGATCATCTTCATTTGCATGAGTGGCTCAATATACACCTTGTAAGAAGCGAGTTTGACCCCATCCGTCAGGGCGGGATAAAGCCCATACAGGCTGTCAATCAGGATCACAGCGTTTTTCGCCAGGCGGGTCGGGGTGGTTATTTGGCCGCGTCTGCCGGTCTTGAAATCATAGAACGGCATCTGGATCTCTTGCCCATCCAGCAATTCCTGGATGTGCCGGTTGATCAGCTCAATATCCAATGCCTGGGGGGTTTCAAAATCGTAATCGCCGAATTCGTCTTTTGGATGCAACTCCAGGTCAAAATAATAGTTGTCCAGGTTCAGCTCCAGGAAGGTGAGGCCTTTTTCAGCCAACCTGAGAGCAATTTTTCTGGTTGTGGTGGTCTTGCCAGAGGAGGAGGGACCAGCAAAAATTACCAATCGAATATCGGCCCTGTTTTTCAAAACGGAGTTTTCCACCACGGCGATATCCTGGGAATATTCTGTTTCCGACTCCATGACAATATCCTGCATCTCTCCATTCTTTATTCTTTTATTCAGACCTTCGACGGTATTCAAGCCATGGTCAATGGCCCAATTCAGGACTGACCACATCTTTGCCCAGGGAACGTTTTCCTTGCGCTCCAAGATGGATTTGCCCTGCAGCCTGCGCCGGTTTCTCTCATCCCGGTACAGAATAAAGGCCTTGGCGGTCCTGGCGTGGCCGTATTCGATCAGCACCTTTTCGACGATATCCTGGATCTGCTCGACGGAAGGTACTTTATCAAGGGGAAATTTATCCTCCAATATGGAAACAACCTGGTCGCTCAATCTCTGGGCAGTTGTTTTATCCCTCCCGCCAACCGCCACGGCGGCGCGATAGATGGCATTGGTGATCCGCTCCTGTGTAAATGGGACAACCCGTCCATCCCGTTTGGTCACCAGTTTGATCTTGGACATACCGGTACTCCTGATCCCACCTATTCGTCCACGAATTCCCCACCGGTGACCTGGCGGTCGAGCAAACCGCGTAAATCGTTGAATTTGAAGATGACCTCTATCTGCTGGAAACACTGTTGATTTCCCACCAGCACCTTGCGGCAGACGAAATAGGGCTGACCTCTTTCGTTATATTCCAGGCTGGGTTCGTTATTGACATTCACCTGTCCGTGGATGATCTCACTGCAGCGTTTGCATCTCACGGCAAAAACATGGAATTTCCCCGGGTTGGAAGGCCGCGGAGTGAGAAGTTTCTTAAAGAAATTCATGGATATGCTCCTCCGTAAATATTATTCACAATCATAGATGCACCACGCCCAGCCTAAAAGTGGCTGCGGCAGGGAGGCGAGTAATGACTTTCCAGGCTATTGTTATAAAGACAACGGTTCCGCTTCCTTCAGCGAGGCGTGATGGACCCCAAGCCGGTCCAGCCTTGCCAGGAATCCTTCCAATCTGTGCCGGAAATCCGGAAGGCTTTTCCTGTGCCTGGGCGTCCAGCCGGTCTCGGCCAGGGCGGTGAGACGCGGATATACCTGGTATTCCAACCGGGCGCGTGTCGGTACCCGTTCGGTCCAGAGTGGCGATTCCACGCCCAGTATGGAGGCAGCCGCCATTTCATCCAACCCGGACGGGACAGGCTCGTAACGATAGACCCGGCTCAAAGGGATAAGGTTGTAGGCATAGTCCAGGTAGGTTTTGATACAGAAGGACATAACGGTGGCGCGCTGGTCGCTGCGGATGGCTTCGAGCAGCCGTTTGCGGCCTCTCGCCCAAAACTGCACCACCGCACTCCCGGCAAGTCCATCCTGCAGGATCTCGTTCCAGCCGATGGTTCGCCGGTCTTTCGAATCAAGGTAAGCCGCGATGCGATTGGTGAAATAAACCTGCAGGGCGTGCGCATCCTTCAAACCTTCTTTCCGGATACGTTCACGGCAGTCGGGACAATTTTTCCAGCGTTTTTTGGGGGCCTCATCGCCGCCTATATGAATATACGGGGAAGGGAAGATTTCCATGATTTCATCGAGCACATCCTGCAGGAAGGCAAAGGTGGCTTCTTTCCCGGCACAATAAATATCGGAAAAAATGCCGAAGTGCGTGGCGACGTCAAATGGCCCGCCAGTGCAGGAAAGTTCGGGATAGGCGGCCAGCGCGGCCAACGCATGCCCCGGCATTTCCACTTCTGGTACGACCGTGATGTGGCGTTCAGCAGCATAGGCAACGATCTCACGGATATCATTCTGCGTGTAGAACCCGCCATGCGGAATGCCATTATGTTTTCCAGCGGTATAGCCATTTCTTGTCCCCGGGCGCTGTGAGCCGATCCCGGTGAGGCGGGGATATTTCTTGATTTCAACGCGCCAGCCCTGATCTTCGGTAAGATGCCAGTGGAAGGTGTTCAGTTTTTGCAGGGCCATCAGGTCGAGTGTCAGCAGGACAGTCTGCTTGCCCTGGAAGTGACGACCTTCGTCAAGCATAAAGCCGCGCCAGGTAAAGCGCGGCCGGTCGGTGATCTCAAAGCAGGGGATGCGCCAGTCGATCCCAGAAACAGGTTGTCGTTGCTCCAGCTCGACCGGTAACATCTGGCGCAGGGATTGAATGCCATAAAAAACACCCGTCGTGCCGGGTGCGCAGATACCCACTTTTTCGGGTGAAACGGTCATACGGTAGCCCTCAGGACCGAGCGACTCCAGCGCAGGGTCCAGTTGGAGGTGGATTATGTTTTTACCTGCTTGATCCGCAGTATGTAGAGGCAGCGGGAAACCGGTGGAGGTGGTCAGAAATGCCTTGAGGAATTTTGCATTCCAGAGATTGGGGAGATCAGTCAGGATGCCCGTTTCCGCAGACAACCGGAATTCCCCGGCACGCTCTTCAATTTGAGAGGGAAGTGGAATAATGTTCATGCGAGGAGTATAGCATGGTTCAAAGGAATATTTAAAGCTGTCAGGATTATGGTATAATCCCGCCGCTTCCGAAAGCACCCGAACCGAAAAACAGGTTCGGGTACAGGGAGGCACATCTTGCCCGGGACGGGCATCAAGCGTCCCTGAGCGGGAAAAAACACCCCGCTAAACCCATCCCGTCCCACGCCCGGATCTGGCTGCGTCGGAGGACGGGACACAAGGAGAAAAAATGGCAGTTGTTTCCATGAAGGCGCTGCTTGAGAGCGGCGTCCATTTTGGCCACCGGACCAACAAGTGGAATCCGGGTATGAAGCCGTATATCTTCACTGAACGCAATGGCATCCATATCATCGATTTACAGCTGACGGTGAAGGCAATCAACAATGCCTTCAACGTGATCCGCGATTCGGTTTCCGCCGGCGGGGTCGTGATGTTCGTGGGCACCAAGCGCCAGGCGCAGGAGACCATCCGTGATGAGGCCATGCGCTGCGGTATGCCATACGTTACCGAGCGCTGGTTGGGCGGCATGTTGACCAACTGGTCCACGATGTACCAGCGTATCCAGGAATTGGAGCGCATGGAGAAATTATTTTCCAGCGGTGAAATCGAAAAGCTGACCAAGAAAGAAGCGCTGCTGATTCAACGCGAGATTAACCGCTTAAACCTGAGACTCTCGGGTGTTCGCAACATGACCCGCCTGCCGGACCTGGTCTTTGTCATCGACGTGGAACGCGAGTATGCGGCTGTCCACGAGGCCAACCTTTTGAAGATTCCGGTAATCGCCCTGGTGGATACCAACTGTGATCCCACCTACGTGGATTACGTGATCCCGTCCAACGATGATGCCATCCGCGCCATCAAACTGATGGTGAATAAGATGGCCGACGCCGTGGAAGAAGGCAAGGCGATTCGCAAAGATGAGCAAATCGAGGCAGAGGCGGCGGTGAGACCTGGCGAAGTTGAGGCTGAGGCCGCCAGGCTGGGCAGAACTACCGGGATGGAGGATGAACTCGAGGATGCCAAATTGCTGGGAGAATCCACCCTGGCAAAGCTTGCACCGGCGCCCAAGTTGGAAGAGGTCGAGGAAGTCATCGAAACTGTTGACATTGAAACTGTTGCCATTGAACCTGCTGCCATCGAAACTGCTGATGTCGAAACTGCCGACATCGAAGATGACGAAGAACAAGAAAAATGAGCTGAGGTGATTGGATGGAAATTACGACTCAAATGATCAAGGAACTTCGTGAAGAGACCAAGGCCGGTGTAATGGATTGCCGAAAAGCCCTGGAGTCTTCCAATGGCGATTTTCAGAAAGCAGTTGATTTCCTGCGTGAAAAAGCCTTGGCGACCGCTGCCAAGCGGGCTGATCGGCAGGCATCCAATGGCATGGTTGAGTTATATTCGCATGGAAATGGTCGCGTGGGCGTGATGGTTGAAGTCAACTGCGAAACAGACTTTGTGGCCCACTCTGAGCAGTTCATCAAGTTTGCCCACGAGGTGGCTTTGCAGGTGGCGGCGGCCGCACCGAAGTATATTAAGGAAGAGGAAATTCCTTCCGAAGTGCTCGAACATGAACTGGAGATCGCCAAAGGACGCGCTCGTGAGGAAGGGACATCAGAAGCGCTGCTGGAGAAGATCGCCCAGGAACGCCTGGAGAAATACAAAGATGAGGTAGTTTTGATGCGCCAGGCATATATCCGCGATGACAAGGTCACGGTTGAGAACCTGTTGCTCGAACAAGTTGCTGCCATTGGAGAGAATATCGTCGTCCGGCGTTTTGTCCGCTGGGAACTGGGCGAGCTCAGTTGAAAAGGAGAAAAGCCAACCACCTGGTTGGCTTTTCTCTTACTCGAATCCGAAAGGAGAAAATATGGCAGATTTCAAATTCCGGCGCGTATTATTAAAATTGGGCGGGGAAAGCCTGGCTGGTCCAAATGGCTTTGGGATCGACCCCTTGCAAGCCGAAGCGGTGGCCGCGCGTGTCAAAGATGTTAAAGAGATGGGAATTGAGGTGGCCATCGTCATTGGGGCAGGCAACCTGTGGCGCGGCAAGCAGGGCATCGATCGCGGCATGGATCGTGCCACGGCTGACTATATGGGGATGCTGGCGACCGTTATGAACGCCATGGCTCTGATGGACGCCCTGGAAAGGACCGGAGTATATACACGCGTTCAATCGGCCATCGAAATGCGCGCGGTGGCCGAACCTTATATCCGCCGGCGGGCCATTCGCCACCTGGAGAAGGGCCGCGTGGTCATCTTCGGCGCAGGGACAGGCAATCCATTTTTCTCCACGGATACCGCGGCGGCATTACGGGCAATGGAAGTGGACGCGGGTGTACTCATCAAAGCCACCAAGGTGGATGGCGTGTATGATTCCGACCCGGGTAAGAATCCCAACGCTGTGAAGTTTGACAATCTCACCTACATAGATGTGATCAATCGCCGTCTGGAGGTAATGGATAGCACTGCCATCACCCTGTGCATGGACAATAGTCTCCCCATCCTTGTGATCAATCTATGGGATCCATCTGCGCTCGAACGGGCCCTGCGCGGGGAAAAAGTGGGCACGCTGGTTTCGGCCTGAATTTGCCAGAAAGCGATAGCACTTCGATACCTTTTGAGAGGACCGCCCGGCTACCCTCGTGGCGGTCTTTTCTTTGCTTGCCTGCCTCAGGGCAGGCAAGGAGAGTATTTCGGGATGTTGGTATGTTCTAGTGGCAAATTTCCTTATTTTAGGGTATCCTTAAGGTTATCAAATTCCACACATAACAGGAGGCTGACGTGGTAAAAGAGCTACTTAAAGAGGCAGAAACGCGCATGCATGCCGCCATCCAAAATCTACATGATGATCTATCCGGAATCCGGACAGGTCGGGCAACCCCGGCGCTGGTGGAAAAACTGCCGGTCGAGTACTATGGTACGCATACTCCCCTGATTCAATTGGCGTCCATCTCTGTGCCTGAGCCACGTAGCCTGCTCATCAAGCCATTTGATCCGGCTTCGCTAAAAGGCATCGAGCGGGCTATTCAGGTTTCTGAACTTGGTCTGACCCCGAATAACGATGGGAAACAAATCCGCCTCAACCTGCCGACCCTGACCGAGGATCGGCGCCGCGACCTTGTGAAAGTGGTCCACAACCGCCTGGAGGATTGCCGGATTGCTGTCCGGAACATTCGACGTGACGTGCTTAATGACATGCGCGAATTTGAAAAGGAAAAGCTTATTTCCAAGGATGATCTGGAACGCGGCGAAGAAGAACTTCAGAAAGTTACGGATCATAATATTGAAGAAATCAATAAACACGGCGAGCGTAAAGAGCAAGAGATCATGGAGGTTTAGTGACAGCGTGATCGTCACTATCAATTATGCGTAAGAAGTCCATGCCCACCGTAGCGAAAATTCCCACCCATGTCGCCATCATCATGGATGGGAACGGGCGCTGGGCGTTGGCGCGCGGCCTGCCCCGCCTGGTAGGCCATCGGGCGGGCACGGAGAATCTGCGTCGCATCATCACCGCCTGTGTTGAGTTTGGCATCAAGTATCTGACAATTTACGCTTTTTCCACGGAGAATTGGGGCCGTCCCCGGGAAGAAGTGGATGGCTTGATGAATATTCTCGAAGATGTGATCGATCGTGAGCTGGCGGAGCTTAACAAAGAGGGCGTGCAATTACGTCATATTGGAAGGCTGGAACGCCTGGATCCCAGACTCCAGGAAAAGGTCATGGATGCCATTGAACTAACCAAGCACAATGACCGCCTGGTATTGAATGTTGCTTTTAACTATGGGGGACGCGATGAAATTGTCAATGCCATTCAGAAGATGATAAAGGACAGCATCAAGCCTGAGGAAGTGACCTTTGATCTGGTCAGCCAGTATCTTTTTACAGCCGGTGTTCCGGATCCGGATCTGATCATTCGCACCTCGGGCGAACTGCGCGTATCGAATTTTCTGATCTGGCAGGGAGCGTATTCGGAGTGGTACGTTACCTCGGTCTACTGGCCTGACTTCAATAAGGAAGAGTTCCGGAAGGCATTGAATACGTTTGCCAAGCGCGATCGCAGATATGGAGGTCTTTCAGATAAAGACGGGGGAAACGTTCGTAATGCTGATTAAGCGTACACTTACCGCCGTTGTTCTGGCGGTCGTTGGAATCCCAGCCATCATCCTGGGTGGTGGTTATTATTTTGCCTTGATAATACTCTTTTTGGGGGTGGGAGCCTGGGAATATGGACGTATCTTCGGTAAAGTGGATTGCAAGATACCCGAGGCGCTTCTAATTGGAAGCGTCATCCTGATTGCCACAGTTAGGACATATTTACCGGCACTGGCTACTGGTGTACTGACCTTATCCATCCTGATTGTCATGATCTGGCACCTTTTTGATTACGAGAAGGGGCGCGACCGGGCGGCGACTGATTTCACTGTCACTGCTGCTGGTATCGTTTACCTGGGTTGGATCGGGGCTTATTTGATTGAATTACGAAATATACCAAATGGATTGTGGTGGCTATTGATCGTGCTCCCCACAATCTGGCTGGCGGACATGGCGGCGTATTTTGTGGGTATTCGCTTCGGGAAACATCCCCTCAGTCCTCGTCTGAGCCCCAAGAAAACCTGGGAGGGGTATTGGGCCGGGGTGGTATTCGGTACACTCAGTTCAATCGGATTGGCAATGTTGTGGCACTGTCTCGGGGGACCGCAGGTAGTGTGGTGGGTGGCAGCCGCATTAGGGGCTCTACTATCCATTTTCACCACCCTGGGAGACTTGGGCGAGTCAATGTTTAAACGACAGGCAGGCTTGAAAGATTCCAGTAACATCTTCCCGGGTCATGGGGGTGTATTGGACCGGATCGACTCCTGGTTGTGGGGGGCTGCTTTGGGGTATCTGTTCATCAACTGGTTCCTGATTTAGAGGACTTCGTGAATTTTGAGCTCTCAAAATCCTCTGACCTCTGTGAGGTTCCATCCTTGTCAGCCAACCTGCTCTCGAATATACTGAACTGTTGCGTATCCTGATAACGGAGAGAAAGAATGATAAAGGTCAACCATGGTTAAACAGCGCATACTGCTGGTAGATGATCACGAGGTGGTCAGACTTGGACTGAAAGCGTTACTGGAGCGTCACCCGCAATTTGACATCATTGGGGAAGCTTCCTCGGCACGGGAGGCGCTTGAGCAGGTGGCAAACCACCATCCAGACGTTGTTGTGATGGATATCCGCCTGCCAGGAACATCCGGGATCGAAGCATGTGAAGAAATCACCACCCGTTTTCCTGAAACGCGCGTACTTATGCTGACTTCCTATGCCGAAGATGAGATGCTATTTTCAGCGATCCGGGCTGGAGCGTCAGGCTATGTTTTGAAACAAATCGGGGGTGATGAATTGGTGCGGGCACTTGAAGCGGTTGCGCGCGGAGAAGCCCTGCTTGATCCTGCCGTAACACAACGTGTCTTCCAGGAGGTGCGCCGGGCTGTCAAGGAAGAAGAGGCTTCCGCCTTTATTCACCTCAGCCAGCAGGAGAAGCACGTATTGCTGCTTGTCTCGGAAGGAAAAACCAACCGGGAGATTGCCAAATCACTTTTTCTCGGAGAAGGTACGGTACGTAACTACGTCTCCAGCATCCTTTCGAAATTGGGCGTCAGCAACCGCGCCGAGGCCGCGGCTTATGCCGTGGAGCATAATTTGAGGGAATATATCTCGATGTAGTCCGCTGATTTATCCAGCTGATTTGTCCAGGTTGACAAAATCATACTTTCGGATAAAATACAGCCCGCATGCCGAAGTGGCGGAACTGGCAGACGCGCTAGGTTCAGGGCTTAGTGGCCGCAAGGTCGTGAGGGTTCAAGTCCCTCCTTCGGCACCATGATGGTATAGACCCGCGCAAAGGCGGGTTTTTTGTTGACCAGGCACAGACTTGCCAAACCAATTCGAAGAGAGTAAGATATGGATATGAAATTCAATTGGCGGACCATCTTGATTGTCATAGGCCTGGTGGTTGTTATCGTCTTGTTGATTGATTTTAATCGCCGCATGGAAGAATTAAACCGCCTGAGTGCGAAACTGCAAGCAGTGCGTGCCGAGGGGACGACCATCATGCAGACCCAGGAGGCCCTGGTGACCAAGGTGGCCTATGCCACGTCCGACGCGGCGGTCGAGCGGTGGGCTTATCATAATAAATGGGTACGCGTGGATGAGCATCCCGTAGAGCTTGTACCGGCAGGAGGGGTCACTGCAACGCCTGCACCGCAACCTGTGATTCAAACGGAGGAACTGCCGAACTGGCGCATCTGGTGGGATTTATTTTTCGGCATCAATTAAAAAGTCCAGACTCCTGTCCGGACTTTTTTTTACCCAAGCAGAATGTTATGATACCGCCCTAAGGCATTTTGAGTTTACAGGCCTGATACTCGCAATCGATGGGATAACCCCTCTAATTCCTCCCAGCAAATTGGGGAATCAGATTGTTCTTGACCAGTCGTGTCACGGCCTGGATGATTTCAATGCCGTTTCCGATGATCGAAATCCAAAGACCGATCCGCACAACCTGGTTCAATAAGTTCATTAGAATCCGGGCTGCATTCGCATCGCCCAAGGCAGTGGTGAGGGAGGTGGTTGTAACCGCCAGCAGGGACGGGACGCCCAGCATGCCCGCAGCAATGATGATACTGATGATCTTCAGGCAGATGGAGGCGATGCGTGTCCAGGCTTTCCAGTAACCAAGACGCAGCAGGACGATATCCAGGAGGATGGTCAGGACCCAGACAATCGTCAAGTACGGCATGAAGCGGAAGAACGCCTCAGAGAACAATGGGACGAAATTAAGGTTGCTAAAACCGACCGCCCAGTTGCCAGATTCCACCAGGCCATTCAAGCTGGGTGTGAATCCGATGATCTGTGGGTAGAAGTTGAAAAGTACAATAGCCACGAAACTGCCGACGATCTCCAGGATGGTCTCACCCATTTTCACCCGGTTGGGAGACGAGACTTTGGTCAGAGAACGCGGATCCCATTCTTTTTCTTTCGGTTGCCCCTGGATCTCTGGCTTGTCGCCTGCACGATAGAG